>ENA-UOOR01000361-UOOR01000361.1-fermentation-metagenome-genome-assembly--contig:-NODE-361-length-65893-cov-5.993195_pt1 | contig 65893 bp, 61 predicted proteins | sample MGYA00245780_ERZ724029 | MGnify/ENA primary metagenome ERZ724029 (study PRJEB28704, sample SAMN03018315) | fermentation metagenome | biome: anthropogenic terrestrial biome; feature: soil; material...
GCACATATTCGTGAGGTTGAAGCCATTGTACATGTTGTAAGATGCTTTGAAAACTCTGATGTTATACACGTTGAAGGAAGCATAGATCCTTTAAGAGATATTGAAACTATCAATATTGAGCTTATGTTGTCTGATATGGAGTTATTGGAAAGAAGGCTTCAAAGAACTCAAAAAGCAGCTAAAGGAGATAAATCTTTGAACATCGAGGTTGATCTGATTGAAAGAGCCCTAAAGGTTCTTGAAAAAGGAAAATCAATTAGAACTCTTGATTTAACAGAAGATGAAAATAATATTATGAAATCTTTAAACTTGCTTAGTTCAAAGCCTATTATTTATGTAGCAAACGTATCAGAGGATGATGTAGTAGACGAGGATTCCAATTTATATGTACAAAAAGTTAAGGAATTTGCTGCTACAGAAGATGCAGAAGTAATCGTTGTAAGTGCAGAGATAGAAGAAGAGATATCTCAATTAGCTCCAGAAGAAAGAAAAGAATTTCTTTCCGACTTAGGTTTATCTGAATCAGGTCTTGATAAGCTTATAAAAGCAAGCTACCATCTTCTTGGACTAATAAGCTTCTTAACAGCTGGAGAACCTGAAACTAGAGCTTGGACTATAAAAAAAGGTACATTAGCTCCACAGGCAGCAGGAAAAATCCACACCGATATTGAAAGAGGCTTTATCAGAGCTGAGGTTATCGCATATGATGATTTAATGGCTATTGGTGGTAATTTAGCAACTGCAAAAGATAAGGGACTTTTAAGAATTGAAGGTAAGGAATATGAAATGAAAGATGGAGATGTAGTTCATTTTAGATTTAACGTATAAATTCGAAACCGAGTGGATGTTCACTCGGTTTTATTTTGCTGATTTCAATACTTGTAGTTTTATTTCTTGATTTTCAACTCTGTCCGTTAACTTATCTAATTTGCCATTTATTTCAGTGATGCCCTCTGCGTTCTGTTTATATCCGTCTAATAGTACATTTAGCTTCTGGCCATGGTCATTTTCTATTCTAAGAATATGTCCTTTTACATCGTTAAGTTTTTCATTTGTTTCTCTTTTAAACTCTAATAACTCCGAATACATCCTTTCTAATAATTCAAAAGTTTTATCTTCCAACAAGATCTCCCCCGTTTTATTACCTTTGAATAAGTATATCATTCTAAGTTATATTTAATCAATAGAAAATATATGTAAATATTTAAGGCCAGCCCCCAGCGAACATCCTCTGGGGGGCTGGCCCCAATGAATATTACACTACTGATGGTTCAAATACTAATTCATTCTTAGCGAATCTATCTATACTCAATTTGCTTATATCTATAGTTAATTCTTCCCCTAAAATCAATTCTGACATCAGTAATCCTGTCATAGGTCCAAACATAAATCCATGACCACTATAGCCTAATGCAAGATAGAAGCCTTCTAATCCTTTAACAGCACCATATATTGGCTGTCTGTCTGGAGTCATATTATATAGTCCAGCCCATTGTCTTATAACTCTAAGCTTTCCTATAGGAGGAAGTAAATCTGTGACTGTCTTAGCCATTTCATCTAAGAACTGCCAGCTTGATGTAATTCTTAAATCCTTTGGCTCATTTGAGTCTCCTCGCCCCATTATTATGGAGCCATGAGGAGTTTGCTGACAATATATATTTAATGAAAATGACATTACCATAGGACCAAGCATTGGCTCCACTGGCTCTGTAACTAATATCTGATGTCTTTCGGAGTAAACAGGTATATTTACACCTGCCATTTCACCTATTTGCTTAGAATATCCACCTGCCGCGTTAACTACAATATTCGTAGCTATATCTCCCTTATCTGTCATAACACCAATGACCTTACCATCCTTAGTTTTAATTCCAGTAACTGTGGTATAGGTATATATCTCTACACCCAATCTAGTCGCTGCCTTAGCATAGGCATCAGTTGTTAAGAATGGATTTAAATGTCCATCCTTTGGACAGAAGGTAGCACTCGTTAGCTTTTCTGTATTCAAATAAGGTACTATTTTCTTAGCTTCCTGTGGAGTTAAATAGTCCACTTCCATACCAAGGGATCTCTGAAGTGCTACGTTTTTCTGGAACTGCTCATCCTCCTTAGGGGTAGAAGCAACTATCAGATAGCCATCTTGCTTGAATTCTATATCACCATCATATTCTAACTCCTCATTAGCAGTCTCAAAGAACTTTATACTTTCCATTGCAATCTTGCAATTCATTTCCGTTCCCCATTGCTGTCTGATTCCAGCTCCACATCTTCCTGTTGCACCACTGGCAAGATAGTTTTTTTCTAATACTACTATATTTTTAACTCCCTTTTTAGCAAGGTTATAGGCTATGGCACATCCGGAAATTCCACCACCGATTATTAGTACATCTGCCGTCTTATTCAAGACTGTCACCTCCTGCAGAAGCTATTTGTCCAAGAGTTATTCCCTTAACTATAGGTCTTCTTGTTGATATCTTCAATTCAGAAATATCTACTCCTTTGAAGGCTGCAATTTCTCTAAGTATTAAATTTTCACAGGTTCTCCCTTGACATGGTCCCATACCGGCTCTATTTATCCTTTTTATCTCTTCCACTGAGGTATATCCTTTACTGATCAACTCCCTTAATTCCTTTAGGGTAATATCAGAGCATCTGCAAATTATAGTATTATCGTCCATAACTATATATCCCCCATTCTAATATTTCTGAATTCATATATATAATCCTTATTAACAGCTGCATGGATTAAAGGGGTCCTGTCAAAGGACTTAAGATTTTGAACCTTTACAATTTTAACGTCAGTTAGATAATTGCCGAATCTGTCTAACCCCTTAACTATATCGCCATCCTTAGGCAAAGGTGTAAATTCATATGGAATCTTAAATAAAGCCTCATCATCAGAATAGCTGCCATCAACAACCATTATTGCAAGACCAGGACACTTGCTTACACACAATGCACAGCCATTACATTTTTCTATATCAAGCTGTGGAAGGTCATTTATATCCTCCATCATTGCAATAGCGTGTCTATTACATGCAATAGTACAAGGATTACAAGGTATCTCCTGAAAGCACTCTATAATAGCAACAGGACCTTCATTTATCCTATCTAAGCTTGGAAATTTATTCCTGAATTTTTCTGCATCTGGTAGGTCCATTCTCTTCTTTTCACCTGACATTACTCTTCGTAATGCTGCTAGCTGTGACCTATAGTCTTCTGCTAGTTTATCAAAATCAGGATGTCTATAGCCTAGGCTTTCTGCTGCATAAAGTCCGGATAAATATCCTTCAACCATTGCCATACTAGCTTCTTCAACTCCAGCTGTATCTCCAGCTACAAAGATTCCCTTTACACTAGTTTCATATCTATCATCTATTACTGGTACAAGTCCACTTAACTCCTTAACATATTCAAGCTCACAGCCTGCTTGAGCCAATAATTCTGTTAGAGGTGATAAACCAACTGATACACAGATAGTATCTACATCTAATTTCTTTTCAGATCCAGGTATTGGATTCTTATCTCTATCAAGCTCATGGATAACTACACTTTCTACATTATCCTTACCCTTAGCTTCCTTGATTGCATGATTGGTTAAAATAGGTACTCCCATTCTCTGTATCTTTGAAGCATGAACATGATACCCACCTATTCTTGGAGAATGGTGGATAACTGCTGCCACATCTACCCCAGCCTGCATTAGCTGATAAGCAATTATTAAACCAATATTTCCTGCTCCAACCATTAGAGCCCTCTTTCCTGGTAATACCCCATAAACATTCATTAGTGTTTGAACTGCCCCTGCACCATAAATGCCCGGCAAATCATTATTAGGAAAGGCTGAAGCCTTTTCACTTGCTCCAGTAGCAACTACAACAGCCTTAGGCCTTATCTTTATGTATTTTCCTTTGTTTTCAGCCGTTATAATTCCATCCTCATAGATGCCTAAAACAGTTGTATCCTCCATGATTTCTATTTTATCCTTGTATTTTTCTATCTCTTTTAATAATATATTTGATATATCTATTCCTCTTATTGATGCATATTGCTTTTCTGAACCAAAGAACATATGGGTTTGTTTAACCAACTGTCCACCAAGCTTCTTGCTTCTTTCAATTAATAGTACATTTGAACCGCTAGATGCTGCACTAATAGTAGCACAAAGACCTGCAGGACCTCCACCAATAACTACTAAATCAACATTCTTCATAGCAAGATCCCCTTTCCCTGCTGAATTTCTACTTCCATACCTTCCTCTAAGTCAGTAATGCATGTCCTAACATTTGGCTCACCATTAACTACCATTAGACATGATGAACAATTCCCAATTGCACAATAAAATCCCCTTGGTCTGTGCTTAAAAAGACTCTCTCCAAGAACCATAACTCCTGCTGCATGCAAGGCTGCGGCTATGCTTTCTCCTTCGTAGCCCTCAAGCTCCTGCCCATTAAATTTAAATCTGATTTTTTTACCTCTTTCAAATGTTAAAATAGGATGCTCCTGAATACGCAAGTATGTCACTCCCTTATATTGATTTAGTAAAGTAAACGTTTTCCATGCCTATAAGAATTATATCATACTATGTAAAAGGTTTAGAACAACTTTATACAAAAAAGGATGAACAATCAAGTCCATCCCAATAATCATAGCTCTATATATGCATCTCTATCGGCACCGACTGAAACATATTTTATTTTGGTACCTATAGCCTTCTCTATAAATATGATATAGTCCCTTGCCTGCTGAGGTAAATCAGTAAATTTTCTACAATTGCTTATATCAGTGCCCCAGCCTTCCATATATTCTATAATTGGCTTAGCTCTGTTTAATCTATCTCCAATCGGGAAGTCCATTACCCTTTCTCCATCTACATCATAAGCAACGCATATAGGAATCTGTTTCATATATGACATGACATCTAACTTTGTTATGGCAATTTCATCAGCTCCTTGGACAATACAACCATATCTAGTAGCTACAACGTCAAATGCTCCAACTCTACGCGGTCTTCCTGTTGCAGCACCATATTCTCCTCCAGCCTCTCTTAGGGCATCTGCTTCATCACCGAAGAGCTCAGAAGTAAATGGACCTTCACCTACACAGGATGAATATGCCTTTACTATGCCAATTATCTTATCAAGCTTAACACCTGGTACTCCTGAGCCTATAGGCGCATAGGCAGCTATTGTAGAGGATGATGTTGTATATGGATATATACCAAAGTCGATATCTCTCAAGGCTCCAAGCTGTGCTTCAAACATAATTTTCTTATTTTCTTTAACAGCATTGTTAAGGAACACACCTGTATCACTAATAAAAGGTTTGATTAACTCTCCAAATTTCTTCAACCAATTATACATATCATCAGCCTTTACAGATTCAGCCTTGTATCCGCCCTCTATTAACAAATTCTTGTAGTTGACTATATCCTCTACCTTTTCTCTCAATGTTGCTTCATCCAAAATATCCCCCATTCTAATACCCTTCTTAAGATATTTATCGGAATATACAGGAGCTATACCTCTTTTAGTAGAGCCATATTTCTTATCCTTCAGTCTTTCTTCCTCTAATGAATCAAGAAGTACATGATATGGCATACAAATAACAGCTCTGTCACTTATTTTAAGATTATCAGGTGTTATCTTTATACCTCTTGATGTAAGTTTCTCAATTTCTCCACATAAATGCTCCATATCTATAACCATACCATTGCCCATTACATTTATTACATTTTCTCTTAAAATTCCAGATGGTAATAGATTTAGTACGAATTTTCCTAATTCATTAACTACGGTATGACCCGCATTATTTCCACCTTGATATCTCACTACTACGTCCTGATTTTCAGATAAAAGGTCAACCATTCTTCCTTTACCTTCATCTCCCCAATTTATTCCTACAATTGCTGTTAACATAAATCCACTCCTTTACACTTGAATATTTACGGATAACCCTAAATCATCCTTATATTTATTAAGTACTGGTTTTACCTCATTATTGATAAATTCCTCTACCTGTTGTACTGCCCTACCTACAAATTTTATAGGTGCCATCATTTCTTCAATTTCCTTTTTTGATAATGTGAATATAGGGTCATTTGCGATTCTATCTATTAAATCATTCTTTTCTCCATAAAGCTTAATTCTCTCAGCTGCCGCAACAGAGTGTTTTCTTATGGCCTCATGAAGTTCTTGTCTGTCTCCACCCTTTTTTACACAATTCATCAAGATATTTTCTGTTGCCATAAATGGAAGCTCTTCTCTCAGATGAGCACCAATAACCTTTGGATATACAACTAACCCATCAACAACATTTAAATATAGGGACAATATGCCATCTACTGCTAAAAATGCTTCTGGAATACTCAACCGTTTATTGGCAGAATCATCTAAGGTTCTTTCAAACCATTGACCAGTTGCATTTAATGCAGGGTTTAAAGCATCCACTATTACAAACCTTGAAAGTGAAGCTATTCTTTCACATCTCATTGGATTTCTCTTATATGCCATAGCAGATGACCCTATCTGCTCCTTTTCAAATGGTTCTTCAATTTCCTTTAAGTGAGCAAGTAATCTTATATCATTTGAGAATTTATATGCACTTTGTGCAATCCCACTTAATACTGATAAAACCTGATAATCAATCTTTCTAGAATAGGTTTGACCGCTTACAGGCTGAGTACCTCTAAATCCCATTTTCTCAGAGATTCTTTCATCTAATTTCTTTACCTTTTCGTTATCACCTTCAAAAAGTTCCTTGAAGCTTGCTTGGGTGCCAGTCGTTCCCTTAGCTCCACGTAATTTTAAATTTGATAAGGTAAAGTCTAACTGCTCTAAATCCAGTAGCAAATCATAAATCCAAAGAGTAGCTCTCTTCCCTACTGTAGTTGGCTGAGCTGCCTGAAAATGAGTATAACCCAATGTTGGTAGATCTTTATATTTTAATGCAAATTGTGTCAATTCACTGATAGTATTAATAAGTTTTTTTCTAACAAGTTTAAGTGCCAAATCCATTTGAATTATATCTGTATTGTCTCCCACATAACAAGAAGTAGCTCCTAGATGGATTATCCCCTTAGCTTTTGGACATTGTTCTCCATAAGCAAATATATGGGCCATAACATCATGTCTGATTTCCCTTTCACGTTTATTGGCAACTTCATAATTTATATTGTCTACATTTTCCTTTAATTCATCAATTTGCTCTTCAGTTATTGGAAGACCTAATTCCATTTCACTTTCAGCTAAAGCAACCCATAATCTTCTCCATGTCCTATATTTAGTATCAGGAGAAAATACAGCCTGCATGTCAGAACTAGCATATCTATTGCTCAATGGACTAATATATCTATCATTCAATCCTATTCCTCCTTCAATATGGAATTTTATTACTTTAAAAATATATCACTTTTTATCCAATTTGTAAAAAAGTTTTTTCAAAAAAATGCAAACTTTTTTGAAAAGCCTCTTAAAATAAGCAAAGCCAGAAATAGAAATTTTCTATTCTGGCTTCTTTGATTGTAATTACTTATAGCCTTTTTCTTTGGCTATAGCCTCTTCCTTAATCTCTTCTCTCTTACCATTAAGAGAGTCGAGTCTATTTTTATTTTTTTCGATTAATCTCTGTTTTTTATCAGGATCATCGGTTTCCTCAATCATATCTTTTGTTTCTCTATAGTTAGAGATTGTATGATTGATTTGATATTGAAGTTTTTCAACATTATCTCTTCTATCATCTGGATTCGGCTTATTTTTCATTTTTAAATCTCCTTGCTACAATTTTTAAATAAAAATTGTGACTATTAGACAAACCATGATATTATTATGCCAGATAATAAAAAAATTATGCAAAATTAAATATTGAATTTTACTATTAAGTCTGGATTTAGAACTCTGAAAGTAAATGATTCAGTTGTGAAAAATCTTACCTTTTCAGCAGTGTGCTCTTGATAACCTATAGAAATATCCTTTCCTATAGTTAATTCTAAATCATCATGATTATATGGCAATAAATATGCACCATTTACCACATGACTAAATATAACTTTTCCACCTATTAACTTTTGAATTCTTTCATCTAAAGGATAGGCAGTTTCTTTAGAAAGAATTCTCTTATATGCTTCTTCATTTACCACAAGTGTATATGGTCCTGGCTCAAAGTATTTCTTTAATTGAATCAAGCCTTTTGTTATAGCTTCCATTATAGTTGTAGGGTCATTGCCAAAAGATATCCCCAACTTCGAGTAACTGTCAATTCCTTTAATCATGGCTTTTTCTAAACCATTATATATTGCGTTTTCTTCAAATAGTGCTAATTCCTTCATAGCATTTTCTAATGGTTCATAGTCAATATCTCTTGCTCCACGGGATATATTATCTAATTCCCATCTGTCCATTTCAAACTCTATTCTTACTTCAGTTAATGGTTGAACCTGATATACACCATAGCATATATCTTTTTCTTCCTTAATATTTTCAAGCCTTCCTTCTGTGATTACATTGTAGTCCAGCCCCTTAGGACCATTAACCTTAACTACTTTTCTTGCTGATAAGTATGATTTCAATACATCTTCAGCTCGTTCATCGATTTCGTCCCATGCTTCATTTGTTATAGGTGCTAATTGTCTATATAACATTTAATACCATCCTCCTATTTTAAATCTCCAATATTTAAACCTCTTGACTCATCTCCACCTTCATTACCTTCTTCATCATGGTGGGCTATAGGTCCCTCTTTAAACAGATATGTTCGCAACTCGTGATCCCAACCGTCCATGTTCCGTCTTAACCACTCTAATGACATTGCGGCATGCTCTATTTCCTCATCTCGGTTATGTGCCATTATTTCTTTTAGCTCTGAATCCTTTGAGGCAACAACTCTTTGATTGTACCAATCAATTGCTTCTATCTCTTCCTTTAAGCTATTTAAGGCTCTAGAAATATTTAATGCCTTTTCATCTAATTTTTCTACTGGTTCATGGTATTGTGTCATCAATGATTACCTCCCGTTTCTTTTAATATCTTTTAATTACCCTAAGTATGTGCATTTTTAACATTAATATAGATAAAATACAAAAATATTTATTAAAGAAAAACCAGTATATCCTTTTAAAGCTACACTGGTTTTTAAAATTCACTGTCACCTCTACTCATTTTGTTTATCTATTAAATTTTTTTCACCCATTTCCACTAGCCTTCTTGTCATTACTCCACCAACTGGACCTGCCGTGAAAATATTATTAATTGGATGATTTTTATCATATAAATTGTTCTCTATTCCTAAATCATTTGCTATTTCTAATTTTAACTGCTCTAGAGCTTTTGCCGCATTTGGATTTACGGGTTTTCTTGCCAAAAAAATCACCTCTTATCTTAATTACTTCTATGTTATTTTAATTCATTTAAAGTCTTTAATACTAGGTAATTTTTTGAAAAAAACTAACTTAGCCCCCATTCTAAGTTAGTTTCTCAATAATGCTAATACTTTCACATATCTAATACAGGATAATATATTTCTAACCATTCCTCATATGAATCTTCAAGTCTATTATAAGTATGACTATTTATAGCTTCCTGCATTGCTTCGTAATACCACGCATCCTCTAGCAAGTCCGGGAATGCTCTTGCTTCAGGTAATATATCTCCTTTATGAACTCTTCTTTCTAAAACATTATTAACTAATGTAACAAATTCTGCTCTAGTAATACATTGATCAGGTTTAAAAGTACCATCTGGATATCCACTTACCCAGCCTTTTAAAGCTGCTGAATTTATATACTTACTTCCCCAGTGTCCTTCTATATCTGAAAATAAATTACTATCTACCAGAGTTAATTTATCAAATTTTGATGCTATAGTTGCTAATTCCGCTCTTGTAATATAATTATCTGGTTTATAGCTTCCATCTGGATAACCATTGGTAATGCTTCCATTGGCTAATGTTGCTATATGTTTAACTGACCATCTATCTGATTCTATATCAGGAAAATCCTCAATTAAAGTAAATATACTTAATCTATAATTCTCATCAAGTAATCTATAAAATGCTGTTGCTACTTCTTCTCTTGTAATAAGTCCTTCTGGTCTTACTGTATTGTCAGGATACCCTTGAATATACTGAATATGATCATTCATATTTAAGAATGCCAATGGAATCTCCTCATCTAAGATTTCTTCATCATTCTTAAAATGGCGATTTCTATCATGACGATCTTTATCATCATCTTTATCATCATCTTTTTCATTATTATCATCTTTACCATCATCAATGGCATTTTCCATTAGGTTTATGTATATAGGCATAGAAGCTGTGACTGCTTCAAGTTCGTTACCTGCATCGAGAACCATTTGCAGTGTATATTTTAAATCAATAGTGTCACCTTTAGCTATACTAAATTTATCTGATGAATTTAAAACATATCCCTTATATTCTTTACTACCTGAATCATATAAAATGTTCTTCAACCTTGTAAAATCAATTATAGTTTTATTAAAAGAAAGAAACTTACCTTTTTCAACTTTTAGTCTTACATTATCTAGAAATGAAGTATATACTTCTTGTTCCGGATAATTATTTCTTATAACTAAATTTTTTAATCCAACAGCTATATTCTCAACATCAATTTTCTTATACTGGTTATTTATACGAATTACTCCGTTTATACTTCCAATACCTTTTTCTGCTTGCTCTGTAGTTGACGGATATAACTGCCCGTCGAATAAGTTTCCCTTCTGAGATATTCTGCCGTTACTATCTATAGTAATAATTACATTTGGGCTTCTATCTATATTAGTAGCAAAGGTAGATTGAATTAAACTACTGGTGAAATATCCACCAATTAGTATTAGTATCAGTATTTGTAAAATAAACTTAAAAAACTTATTTCTAATTTTCATTTCAATCACTCCATAATAAAACAATATATGACTCCACTATTATTGTATCTATTTTCATATAGCTTTAATTCATTAATATGGTTACTTTGTAATACTACTTTAGTGTTATTTGCATAGTACTAAAGTAGTATATAAAGATTGTCATCCCGACCGTAGTAGATCCCCTCTTCTACTTTTCACTGTCCACTGATACTTGTTCACTGATTGCAGCTTCTTCCTTAGGTAATAAATCATCCAGATTAAATACATATATCTCATCATCATTTGTGATGAAGAATTTATTTATTTCTTTGTAATCATCACTATATTTATATAAAATAGGTTTATTTATTTCATCAGCAAGTCTCACTAAGTCATCTATCGACCTAACATATCTTGCATTGGATATATCCACATTGCTGCTTAGGGCTACAAGTCTATCTCCATGTTTTTTAAATATCTTATTTAATTCTTTTTCTAAAATACTTTTCTTAGGTGCTGATTTTGTAAAGAATATCAAAAATATTAGACCTAAAACTATAATTCCTAGTATAATGCTATTTAATATTACTTGATTTTTATCTATTGGTTGTTGAACTTGAATTGTTTTTTCTATTGCACCTGGTTTATCTACATTATTAGTAGTTATTTCAAACATTGGTGTATCTAGTGGTATTACTATATTTGGTGTTATGTATTCTTCAATGGTTTCTTTTTCAATGGTACCATTAACTTTAATATTCATAACCAATTGTAAATTAACATTATTACTAACCTTTGAAATTTCATTTGCTAACTTAGCAAATTCATTATACTCATCTAGTTTTATTGATATAGTTTTTTTAATTGGATGAATATTATCTTTAATAGTAAAAGTTTGTTTTGATAATAATGGAAAAGACTTTTCCCAAATTACAATATCCCCTTCATCTAAGCTTTTCCTAGCAGAACCGGAAACTAAAGCTACAATATCATATTCTCCTTGTAACTCAATATCTCTATCTCCACTAAACTGATATTCAAAAGTTGCTTTTATACTATCAATAAATTCTGATAAATATACCTGATCTTTCCCCAACGTATTATTTTGATATAGAGCATTTGGTTTTAGATTAACTTGATAATCTACCGTTGCGACATTATTATAATTGTATAAGGAAACTTTCTGATCTTCCAATATAGTATTGTTCACTACACTATATAAGGTAAATGATACCAACCCAAGAAGACAAATTGCAGTACATATCAAAACTATCCTTAATACCTTGTTGATACTAATCTTCATCTTTGTCCACCCCTTCAAGTCTGATACATAAATTGTAAAAAAAGCCAGTAAGCTAAGCGTACTGGCTAAAAACTATTTTATTTTAGAAAATAAATTATTTAGGAACATATTCATTATGTTGTACGAAGTTATAAGTAATACTTATAGATACCATTTCATTTTCGGCTTCATCTTCTACTAAACTATCAGCAGGAATACTAAATACTAATTTATATGCTGCTTCCTCTTCTCCATTAGTTAGCTCTTCTCCCGGTGCTAAATATTCTCCTTCTAGTTTGGCTTTAAGTTCATTTTCCAATTCTCCCAAAGTTGCAGTTCCTCTTATGGTTTTTCTAGCTTGTTGTACTGTTTGACCATCTTTCATTATATAATAAACATAGTCAACTTCCATTGCATCCAATAATTTTGAATTATTTACTGCACTTTCTGTTTTTGAATTTGTAACGTCAACGTCTACAACTACTTCATTTATATATGCTGGTAATGTTCCTTTATTTGTAGCAGTTGTACTTGTTTGCATACTTGTTCCCGGAAATGCATTGCTGAATGTGAAATTAACTGTTTTGTTATTATCCCCATAATCTGGAGTACCCGCTAAGAAATTGTCCTCAAGCTTCAAAGCTTTTATTGCATCGCTCTTATAACTTACATCTGCTTTTGCGAATTTTCTTGTAAATATAATATCAAATTCACCAGTATTAATTGTTGTGTTATGAACAATTACATCTGTCCATGCTGCATAACCAGCTCCTACTAACATTAATGCTACTACTAATATTAACGCTAATAACTTTGTTCTTTTCACTTAAATCTCTCCTTTTATTTGGATATTGAACTAAAACTTATTTCTTTAACAATTATTATAGTCCTAGAGAGATTCTTCTACTCCATACTAAGGTATAGTTCCATTTGATAATTAAGTACTATCTTTTATACTACTAAAGTAGTAGATTAGTTAGAATTCGATTTTGTCTAAGTCCACATCCTTATCACTCTTAATAAGAAGTGTAACCCAGCCTATTTTAGGTACAACTTGTTCTATAGTTCCTTTAATGTCCTCCGGTCTTACAAAATCAGTATCTTCTCCTGAATTGTTATCGCCTTTAGTTATAAATTGTATACCTTCTTTTTCATCATTTACTACTTCAATTATTCTATGGGATATTAGCATACTATCCCTTTGAAATTGTATTACATCACCTTCCTTAAGAGAATTTATCCCATCCATATCTACTATCTTCTTAACCAATATTATGTCTCCAGGTTTTATCATAGGTTTCATACTTCCTGTAGCTATAACAGAAGGGTAAATAGGAAATACCCCTACTGCAAACCATATAATTCCTATGGAAATAATACTTGTTATAATCCAACTAGTAGGACTTTCTCCTTCCTGATCCCTCATCTTTATTTTCCTTGTTGCTGAATTGTATGTTGATTGCATTACCATCAAAAAAAATATTGGACAAAGTATACCAATTAGCGCTGTTGTAATCCACTGTAAATTTGGTAATATTGGAGAAAGCCAGTTAAAACCTTCAATAACTCCTAGGTAAATAATTGAAGCTAAAGGTCCTCCTAAATATACTAAATAAACTGCAAATAAATTTTCGGCAAATCTAGGACCAACATAACCGGCTAAAAATTCGACTAAAGCCTCAAAATCAAAAACCTCTAAAAATTTATTAAAGCTTATTTTTGTAAATGTCATCAGTAAAGCAATCGGTATAAATACTAAATAATCATCTTTTTTAGTTGAGCTATTTACCAAATAACTTCTAATGAACTCTCTTCCCACTAATGAAGAACCAACAAATATGATATTGGTTAATATCCCTATTATAGAATGATTGTACGGGCTTTTACCAAAGCCTACTATCAATCCAGTAAATACTGATATTACAATATATAAAATTGCAAAAATAAAAGCCCATTGATAGATAAAACTTCTTAATCTCAATTTACCACTGGGTTTATTATGAGGGATTTGCCAGATAATTATCACCACTAATAACCATAGAATTGAATTTATTATATAGTTCAATATAAAACTACTTATATATGTTTTTATAACAAAGTTATTTATTAAATAGATAAAAATAAGTAATGAAATTATCATAAAGATATTTTTATTTGATCTTTCTGTTGGTGAAAACTTGGCACCATTAAGCATACTTATCCCCCTTAAGATAGTACAAATAGTAGGATAAGTTAACTATCCTACTATCTCAATTACTCCACAGATTTTTCTATTGAATCATCGTTAAATGATGATTCAGCAGTATCTGAACTACTATCTTTATCTTCTTTACTGCTTTCTGATTCCGATGGATTTATTTCCTTATCTTCCTTATCTTCAGGTTTTGATGAATTTATTTCCCTTTCTTCCTTTTCTTCAGATTCTAGTGATGGTTTTTCTGATGATTGTTCTTCTTGCTTTTTTTCTGATGCCTTATCAGGTTCCTCTTTATCCTCTTTAGGTTCCATTTTTAGCTCTGGATCTGGTTCAAGCTCTGACTCTGGTTTTGTATCTGGCTCAGGTGCAGGTTCCAGTTCAGGTTCATGCTCTATTACTGGTTCTAGTGTTGATTCTCCAGGCACTACTACTGGTTCTGGTGTAGCTTCTTCTGTCGGATTGATTTCTCCTTCTAGAATTTTCTCTTCAATTGCCTTCAATTGTTCCTCAAGTAATCTCTGTTCTTCAAGCAATCTTTGTTCCTCTAAGAGCCTTTGTTCTTCCTCTAATCTTAATTGTTCATCCAAAATTTCTTGTGCTAGTTGTTCTTCTAGACTTGCCAGTTCTGCCTCCATGCTTCCTAAAACTTCTGGATCCGGAACTACTCTTATGTCACCATCAATTTGTAATTCATCTTCCCAAATTCCATATCCTCCTGACATTATAGCAAAGGCTGTCAATATACTCATCAATATTATTAATAATTTTCTCCCCATAGATACATCTCCCAATCATAGCAAATGAATTTGTAATATTACTACAACCCTTGCTCAAATAATAGTTTATATTTAAATCTATAATCCTCTTTACGATTATAAGCTCTTATTTCATCTTTTAAACGCTTAATGTCTCCTTCTAAGCCTAGAGATTCGTCACTCGAGCTTCTAGAAGACATATTATTTGATTCTTCTTTGGAATGGTAACTTGAATTAATATTTAGGTTGAAGGACTCTAAATAATCATTTCTTATATTTGACATTCTGCCATACTTGCTTTTAGTTCCATTTTCTATATCTGAAATTTCACTATCATCTTTTTCTATATCATTAAAAACAGATGGTATGCTACCTTCATCTACAACTCTAATCTCAATATCTTCATTGAAACTCGGATAGATTTCACCTTCAACCCTTAAAATTTCTTTATCTTCAGAAAGAGTAAATTCTAATTTCCCATCATCTTTATTTAGCCTATCATCTTCTACATAAAACAATGGATTTGTAAACCCTGTTTCGAGTGATAAATTTACATTTAATCCACTATTCCAATATGCATAACCAACCCCCATAGCCCCAAAAGCTACTATCATTGAAATATACAATATTGTCATCTTACTATTTATTCTACTGTGTTTCCTTTTCCTCACAATCACACCCCCACTAAAAGTTTACTGTATGATTTACTAATAAAGCTGCCTGGGTTCTATGCTCCAATTCCAGTTTTGATAATATATTGCTAACATGTTTTTTAACGGTATGCTCCGAAATAAATAAATTTTTAGCTATTTCGCAATTGCTTAATCCCTTTCCTAATTCAACTAAAACATCACTTTCTCTTGGTGTTAGTTGAGCTAAATAACTATCAGCCTTAGAATTGGCGGTTTTATACCTTATCACTTCTGGATCAATAAATTTTCTACCTCTAAGAACTACATGAATTGCATATAGTATATCCTCTGCAAATGCCTCTTTAAGTATGTAGCCATCTACATTCACTTCCTCTGCCCGCATATAATCTTCTTTCTTTACCGATGAAGTAAGTATAAGAAATTTTGTTTTCACTCCCCTTCTCCTGGAGCTTTTAACTATATCTAATCCGTCCTCATTGCCTAAGTTAAGATCAACAATTGCTAATTCGGGCTTCTCCATTTGTATTAAATTCACTGCTTCATCTACAGTAGAAGCCTCAAGTACTTTTTCTATGTCTTCTTCAAATGATAAGGTAGATGTTATGCCCTTTCTTACTAGGGGGTGATCATCCACTATTAAAATTCTCATACTGTAGCTTCCTCTCCTTTCTCTTTTACACCATTAATAGGTACATCCACTTCAATTCTGGTACCTTTGCCCCTAGCACTAATTATTTTAATATCTCCATTTAAAAATTCTGTAAGCTGATATAAGTTCTGAATACCCAACCCCTTGGTTTCTTGAGTTTTTAACTTGCTCAAGTCAAATCCTACTCCATCATCAATTATATTTAACTCTACACTTTCTTTTTCTATTTCCAAACTAATATCAATATTATTAGGTTTACCATGTCGTACAGCATTTCCAACACCTTCACAAATCATTCTATAAAAGGCCTTTTTTTGACTAATTGACAACAATTCTTCATTGCCTTTTATATAAAAAGGAATATTTATATCATTGTATCTCTTTATTTCTTCGATATATTTATTGATATTAGATTTAAAACTATTTAACCCAAACCTTTTCCAGCTTAAACCATATATTTTTTCTCTTAGTTCCTTCATTACACTATCAGTGGTTGACCTTATACTATCTAATTCGTTCTCAATCTCACTAGAGCTAATCTTTTCCACTTTTTTCATAAGTGCAAATATACCACAAGACATACTAAATAATCTTTGCAATACGCTATCATGTATCTCATTAGCTATTCTGTTCTGTTCCTCAGAGATCAATAATCTATCACTTATTTCCTCTAGATAGAACCTTTCAAATGCAAAAGAAATCAACTCTGACAAAAATTCAATTTGATACAGATTATCTTTATAGATAATACTTTCTTTATCATTGTTGGATTCAAAGCCCAAAATACCGTATTCTGAATAGTTGGATTCAACCTTCATTAGTATGAACCTTTTGCTATATAAGCTTATTTCTACAGGCTCCTTAGAATCTAATAAATTCTTAACTTCGGATAGAATTCTTTCTGCAATTGCATTTACAATTGAGCTATCCCCATCTGATATCATCTTATAAATTTCTTCAGTCATATCATAATAAAAAACTAAATTTGTCTTAGTTATTTTCTTTACATTGTCAAATAATAACTTAATAATGCCTTCTTTATTACCCTGATTGGTCAGTATATTTATTGATTGATACAATGCTTTTATATGATCTATAGAATCCATAATTGTTAAGTTAGCTGACTCTAATTGTTTATTAACTTCTTCAAGGCTTTTACTCTTTTCCTTGGTCTTTTTCACATATATAGCCAATACTTGTATTGCTGCTATTATCATTATTAAACTCAAGATAAGGCTGGATTCATTCCTAATTAAGTTTAAATAATCTACTCTAATTTCAGTACTAAAGTATATAATTGTAGTTATTATACATATATAGGATAATATGTTTATTAAACAATATTTGTAATTAAGAAATACTGAGCTTATCAATATAGTATTTAAGGTATACCAGATAAATGGACTGCTAATCCCCCCTGATGGAATTAGTAATACAGAGTTACCTAAAGTCTCTATAAGCAATAGCTTATTTATCACGCTGGTGGAGTTTTCAAATATTAAATAAAGATATGATAAAATTATTGCCGCTACTGAAAGACAACCAATAATAATTATTTTCCGGCCTATTGTGTGTTCTGGCTGATTCAGTAAATAAAATATCGAAGTAATTAATAATGATATATACCTATAAATAAATAGTATCTTAGATTCTTCAAGTTTACCCTTAAAAAAAGATAATTTATTTAGCATAAAAAATATAACGCCCCTTTTAAAAACTCAAGGTACTAGGTCTTAGTTATTATTTCCATTTATGCAAAATAAAACCCAATCTATAAATAATATTATTCATAGATTGGGTCGGTTGCGCAACTGACTCCTCATATGCTAAGCGCCCACATTTGCACATGAATCCTCGTCCTCCAGTTCAATTATCCTAATTTTAACAGCATATCTTATAAATGTCAAGGTTGGAATATATCCCTTATTATCATAATTTGTATTTTATCTTATTATTTTCTAAATTTATTTCGATAGTTATATTCAATTATTGACACTTTTATCTATACTAATACAGAAACTTGTCATATAAGACCAAAATTATTATGTTTAGTCCTATAAATTTAGGTAATATATATAGTACAAATGATAATCGTTATCAATAGGAGTATAAATATATAAGGAGGAAAGCGTATGCGACTTGAAGATTACAACCCACTAGAAAATACTCAATATTCAATATTAGACCCAAGTGGAAATATCTTAAAGGAAGAAGATGTTCCTAACCTTACTGATGAAGAATTATTGTATCTATATAAAACTATGCTGTTTACAAGGACAATTGACGAAAAATCTTTATCCTGGCAAAGGCAAGGTAGAATGCTTACCTATGCTCCAAATACAGGTCAGGAAGCAGCTCAGGTTGGCAGTGCATATCCAATGGAGAAAGGAGATTGGTTAGTGCCTGCCTTTAGAGAATTGGGAGCATGGTTAGTTAGAGGCATTCCATTAAAGAATATACTGCTATATTGGTATGGCAATGAGTGGGGTAGCTATATGCCTGAAGATGTTAATGTGTTGCCAGTATCAATTCCTATAGCTTCTCAACTTCAACATGCCACAGGAATTGGCATGGCTAACAATATCAAAGGAGAGAAAAATGTTGTTCTAACCTATGTAGGAGATGGTGGTACTTCTCATGGAGACTTCCACGAAGCCCTAAACTTTGCCGCAGTGTTTAAGGCACCTGTAGTATTTATTATACAGAATAACCAATATGCTATATCTACGAGAAGGGTTATACAGACTGCCAGCAAAACTTTAGCGCAAAAAGCAATTGCATATGAAATGCCAGGAATACAGGTTGATGGAAATGATATACTTGCTATGTATGTGGCTACCAAAGAGGCTATTGATAGAGCTAGAAAAGATGAAGGTCCTACTCTTATAGAGGCATTCACATATCGTCTTGCTGCTCATACAACTTCAGATGACCCTACTAAATATCGTGAAAACAATGAAGTTGAAGAGTGGAAACTTAAAGACCCTATCTTGAGATTTAAACTTTACCTTCAAAATAAGGGTATTTTAAATGAAGAATTAGACGAAAAAATGAAGAGTGAATTAGAGCAAGAGGTGTTATCTACCTTTGCTGCTATTGAAGACAAATCGGATACCGAAATTGAAGATATTTTTAAATATCATTTTGAAGTAATGCCTTCTCAATTGGAGGAACAGCTTAAAGAGTATAAATCCTTTTTAGAAGGAGGTAAATAAAATGACCAATACGCTAAATATAGTTCAAGCCGTTAACCAGGCTTTAATGAATGAAATGGACATTGACAATACAATTGTTGTATATGGTGAAGATGTTGGTGTTGAAGGCGGAGTATTTAGAGCTACAATTGATTTGCAAAAAAAATATGGTGTTGAAAGAGTTTTTGATAGCCCTCTTGCCGAATCAGCCATAGTTGGTACTGCAGTAGGCATGGCAATCAACGGCTTAAAGCCCGTTGTAGAAATGCAATTTTCGGGGTTCTCCTATCCAGCATTTAACCAGATAATTAATCATGTGGCTAGAATGAGAACCCGTTCTAGGGGGAGGTACAATCTTCCTATGGTTATAAGAGCTCCTTACGGTGGTGGAATCAGAGCACTGGAGCATCACTCTGAAAGTACGGAGGCACTTTATGCTCACATACCTGGACTAAAGGTTGTGATTCCTTCTACACCTTATGATGCTAAAGGACTTCTAATAGCTGCTATAAGGGATCCGGACCCTGTACTATTCTGGGAACCAAAACGAATATATCGAGCATTCAAGCAGGAGGTTCCAGAGGGAGTTTATGAAATTCCTATAGGAAAGGCTAAAACTCTGGAGGAAGGTACTGATATTACGGTTGTTACCTGGGGAGCAATGGTCTGGGATGTTCAAAAGGCAGCCCAGATTGTTAAGGATAAAGGTATTAAACCTGAAATTATAGATTTAAGAACAATTTCACCTATGGACAGAGAAAGCTTCGTTGAATCTGTCAAAAAGACCGGCAGAATACTAGTTGTCCATGAAGCTCCTAAAACCTTGGGAGTTGGTGCAGAAATAATCTCAATTATAAATGAAAAAGCCTTCTTATATTTAGAAGCACCTCCTACAAGATTAACAGGCTTTGACACTACCTTCCCTCTTCCAAGAGGAGAACACCACTATATTCCTAGCCCTGAAAGAATCGCCAAGGCTATGGTCGATGTAGTGAAATATTAAAGGAGGTAATATCATGAAATTTGAATTTCGTTTTCCCGATATAGGCGAAGGCATCCATGAGGGTGTCATTATGAAGTGGTTAGTTGATGAAGGTGATATTATAAATGAGGGCGATTCATTAGCAGAGGTAGAAACTGATAAAGTAACTACAGAAATTCCCTCGCCTAAATCAGGTAAAGTATTGGAACTAAAAGCTTCAAAGGGTGAAAAGATAAATGTAGGTCAGGTATTTATTACCATAGAAATCTCTGATACAGAAGAGTCAACCATAACCAAAGAAGTTGTAGAAGAGGAAACTGCAGGTGTAGTGGGAGAAGTAATAGCTTCCTCTATGGTTATACCTTCCAGCACAGAAAATATAGTTGTCCAACCTAAGGCTACAAAAAACAAAGTTCTAGCGACTCCGGTTGCTAGAAAGCTTGCTAAAGACTTAGGTGTTGATATAAATACAATCAAGGGTACTGGTCCTAATGGAAGAGTTATGAAAGAGGATATCTACAATGCTGGGAAGAATACTAATACCACTGAGGAAGGAGTAAATGTTAAATCTGAATCTCAGCAGACTTACGCATATAAGGTACCTGTTAGTGAACCTATAGTTGTAGCTGATGAAAGAATTGAAAAAATCCCACTTACTAGAATTCGTAAGACCATCGCAGATAGAATGACTCAATCTAGGTTTTCAATTCCTCATACTACTGCCATGGATGAAATAGAAATCTCTAAGCTGGTCGAATTTAGAAAAAGATATAAAGACACTTTAAAGGAAGAAGATATAAATCTAACCTATATACCATTTATTATTAAAGCAGTAATAATTGCATTAAAGAAACTTCCAGAATTTAATTCATCTCTTGATATGGAAAAAGAAGAGCTTATATTAAAGTATTTTTACCATATAGGCATTGCTACAGATACTCAAAGAGGACTTATGGTACCAGTTTTAAGGGATGCTGATAAGCTGAGTGTTGTTGAGCTTGCTAAAGCAGTTCAGGATATCAGTATGAAAGCAAAGGAAAATACGATTGAATTAAGTGAATTAAAGGGAAGCTCCTTCACAATTACCAATTATGGTTCCATTGGCGGATACTATGGTATACCTATAATTAATTATCCTGAATCCGCAGTATTGGGTCTTGGTAGAATCGTGAAGAAGCCTATTGTAAATGATGAGGATGATGTTGTAGTTGCACATGTACTGCCTATTTCACTATCCTATGACCATAGAATAATTGATGGTGCAAGTGGAGTTAAATTTATAAATATTCTTAAGGAATTGCTTACAGACCCTGATAAGTTGTTATTAAGGGCATAAAGGACAGGTGATTGAATGAGTAAGTATGATATCGTGATTATAGGAGGAGGTCCTGGAGGATATGTGTCCGCCATCAAGGCGGCCCAACTTGGTGCAAAGGTGGCAGTTGTTGAAAGAGATAGATTAGGTGGAATCTGCTTAAACTGGGGGTGTATTCCTACAAAATCGCTATTGATAAGCGCAAAGCATTATTTGGATGTATTAAGAAGCCAGGACTTCGGAGTTGTTGGAGTAGATAAAGAAAATATTTCGATAGATTGGAAGCTTATGCTCAATCGTAAAGATACTGTAGTAAACAAGCTTGTATCTGGCATTAGTATGCTCTTTAAGAAAAATAAGATCGACTTTTACAATGGTAATGCCAAGGTAATCAATAAAAATAGAATTGAAGTAAATGATCAAATTTTAGAAACTGTTAATCTAATTATTGCCACTGGTTCTACTAGTAATTTCCCTGATATTTCAGGACTCAAAGAAGCTATAAGTTCCGGTAAAGCAATGGATAGCAAGGCAGCTTTACAATTAGAAAACATTCCTAAGGAATTGATTATTGTTGGTAATAACACCTATGCTATTGAATTTGCTACATTATTTAACGCTATTGGGTCAAATGTAAAGTTAATTCATAACGCAGAACAAATCATACCTTATGGAGAACCTGAAATAGCTAAAACGTTGGAAAGACAGCTTAAAAAAGATGGACTGAAGATTTCCAAGGGTACTGTTAAAGCCTTTACTAATGAGGGTGTATTAGTTAAAGAGAAAGGAGAAAAGATATATACCGCTGATAAATATATTATATTTCTTGGTATGAAGGCAAATACAGAAGGATTTGAGAATCTTAATCTTAAGTTAGATTCTAAAGGATTTATTGAAACCAATAATAAGATGGAGACAAATATTCCTGGTATTTATGCAATTGGAGATGTAAATGGTAAATATCCTTTAGCCCATGTAGCATCAGCTGAAGGCATAGTGGCAGCTGAAAATATTATGGGAGTTAAAAGTAAATTGAATTATAACCTCGTGCCTCAAGTGGTGTATTCATTTCCAGAAATGGCAAGCGTGGGATTAACGGAAGAACAAGCTAAGAGAAAAGGTCATGATTTCAGGGTAAGTAAATTTCCATTATCAGCTAACGGTATGGCAATTGCAGAGGGTGAAACTGTTGGATTTGTAAAGATTATAGCTGATAATCAATATGGAGAGATAATTGGCGTTCATATCTTTGGCAGTGATGCGGCCAATATGATATCCAAAGCCGTAGCCATAATGCAGCTTGAGGGAACAGTTTATGATTTGGCAAAAACCATACACCCTCATCCTACCTTCTCAGAAGCAATTGTAGAAGCTGCATTTGGAGCAATAGATAAACCTATCCATATATAAATGTATTGAATGTCATTGGGATATACCCAGTGACATTCATTTTACCAAACAGGAATTGATGAACCTTTAGAATCATCTTCAATAACTTTCTTGGTTTCATCTGTTTGATAAAGTTCTACTATGCGCTTATATACTTCGTTGTCTTTATCGTCCGTACGAACAGCAATTATATTGATATATGGATTTTCTCCTGATTGGGTGTCTTCCAATACTATTGCATCCTTAGTTGGGATAAATCCAGCATCTCTAGCGACACCAGAGTTGATTACTGCTAAGGGCACCTCCTGTAATGAGGCAGGAATATTTGTTGCAGCTAACTCTATTATATTAAAGTTCCTAGGATTTTCGATATCTTTTAAAGTTGGTGTATTCCCTGCATCTGGATTAACTTTAATTAGACCACTTGTCTGTAGTAATAAAAGTGCTCTTCCTCCATTTGTAACATCATCAGGAATTACAATAGTTGCCCCATCCTCTAATTCTTTAATGTCTTCAAGCTGTTTAGAGTAAATTCCTAAAGGTGCAAATATTGTTTCACCAATTACAGATATTTCATATCCATGTTGCTCAATTTCTTTGTTCAAATAAGTATAATGCTGGAAAGCATTCATATCTATTTCTCCAGCTGCTAAGGCAGCATTTGGAAGTGGATAAGAATCAAAGAAAACAAGTTGAACATCTATATTTTCCTTTGCAGCTTGTTCCTTAACATGGCTCCAGACCTTGGAATCACTTCCAGTCAGCCCTACACGAACTTTAACTGAATTTTCTATTCTAGATTCAGGAGGATTGTTATCGTTAGATGAGCATCCAACTAATAGTAAAAGAAGTATTAATACTGAAATGATTAGTGTAATTATTTTTTTCATTTTATTCTCCTTTTCAATGTGATGTCTTTTTTATAATAAAATTTCCAATACATTGCATTATTGAAACTAAGATTAATATTACTATAACAGAGACATAGGTTATATCTTGATAGAATCTGTTGTGTCCATATCTGACAACAAAGGACCCCAGTCCGCCTCCTCCAACTGCACCACCCATGGCAGTTAACCCTAACAAGCTAATAGATGTTATAGTTACTGAACGAGCCAGAGCAGGTATACTTTCCTTGAGATATACTCTAAAAATTATTCCAATAGGGGATATCCCCATAGATTGAGCTGCTTCAATCAATCCATAATCAATATCTGAAAGTGCCATATCCACCTGCCTGATAAAGAAAGGCGTGCATCCTACAACAAGGGGAAATATTGCTCCCTTAACTCCGATGAATGTTCCTACAATGATCTTTGTCAGTGGAATTAAAGCAGTAATCAATATGACAAATGGGATAGACCTAAATAAATTTACCAGTTTATCAATTACTTGATGAATAAAGGTGTTCTCTAAGATGTTTCCCTTTCTTGTAACTACTAAAAGTGTTCCTATAAACAGCCCTACTATAAAAGAGTAGATACCAGAAAATAATAGCATTTGAAGAGTTTCTCCAATGCTTTTAATAAACTCATCAGAATAATCAAGTAAATTCGGAGTATATCTGGCTAATAAATCAAGCATTTTTTATCACCTCAACTCTAATATTATTGTCATTTAGGTACTCAAGCACCTGTTGTTGATTTTCCATTAATCCACTTAAAATAACCACTAAAGATCCCAGTACAGTCTCCGAGATAACCTCTACATTTCCAAAAATTATACTAGCAGTTACATTGAATTTCCTTGATATATAAGAGATAATTGGATCTGCAGTATTTGAGCCATAAAAATCTAATCTACAAAGGCTCTGCCCATTTTCCAAATTAACAATTGATGATTTTTCCTTTATCAATTCATCAATATGAGATAAATTTGAGGTGGTATTTATGAAATCTTTAGTAATTTGAGCCTGTGGATTAGAAAAAATTGATATCACATCGTTTAGCTCTACAATACAGCCATTTTCCATAACTGCTACCCTATTGCATATTTCCTTGATAACACTCATTTCATGGGTGATTATGATAATGGTAATGCCTAGCTTTTTATTTACCTCTTTTAACAGCTTTAAAATAGATTGGGTAGTTTGAGGATCTAAGGCTGATGTAGCCTCATCACATAGTAATATTCCAGGATCATTGGCTAAAGCCCTTGCTATGGCAACCCTTTGTTTTTGCCCCCCTGACAGCTTTGAGGGATAAGCATCTGCCTTATCAGTTATTCCTACTAATTCCAATAGATACATTACCTTTTCTTCTATCTGCTTTTTCCCAAGCCCTTGATATCTTAAAGGGAATGCAACATTCTCAAAAACTGTTCTAGAAGCAAGTAAATTAAATTGTTGAAATATCATTCCAATTTTTTGACGATAAACCCTCAAATCTTTTTCCTTCAACTGTATAAGATCAACTCCATCAATCAACACTTGGCCTTTGGATGGTCGTTCCAATAAATTTATACATCGAACCAAAGTACTTTTCCCTGCACCACTATATCCAATCACTCCAAATATCTCCGATTTTTCTATGTTAAAATTTACATCTTTTACTGCATCTATAGTGATATTATCAGAGGTAAATGTCTTTGATACATCTATTAATTGAATCATTTTCCACCTCCTACTTACTTTGATTCTTAATATTTTCTGCATGTTGGTTTTTGATTTTTTCAAGAAGCTCAGGTTCTAAAATAACATCCAGCGCTGTATGTGCTAAAACCTTAGCACCTAGACCTATGGAATCTAGCCCCAATTTGCTTTTTGAGGCTTCTCTAAATTCTTCACTATGTCCTGGGATATAGTCATTAGAAATCTTTATATGTGGCTGTATTGTAGGAACGACCTGACTGACATTTCCTACATCTGAAGACCCACTGCCCTTTTTCCCTTTCTCTTCTGTGATGAATTCTTCATATCTATTTAAATGCTTTTCATAAATTTCATCGAAGAGTGGTGTAGGTACAATATTGTCTACACTATTTTGAAACAATCCAAACTTGTACTCTGCTCCTGTTTGAAGTGCCGCACCTTCAACGATCTTTTCAAACTTTGCATATAGATCTCTTAAAATAGGTCTAGACTTTGCTCTAAGGTAAAATCTAGCACTGGCATAATCAGGAACAACATTTGCCGCAGCACCTCCATTTGTAATTACCCCATGAATTCTTACATCATCTGTTAAATGCTGTCTCAAGGCATTACTTGCATTATAAACCTGTATAATAGCATCTAAAGCATTGATGCCTTTTTCAGGAGCACCAGCGGCATGAGCCGACTTCCCAAAAAACTCAACATCTACAGGGTCATTTGCCAGAGACGATTTAGTCAATCCATGCTCACAACTTGGATGAACTCCTAAAGCAATATCAACATCATCGAAAAATCCTTCACGTACAAAGCTACCTTTAGCACTTCCATTTTCTCCTCCTTCTTCGCCAGGAGTTCCATATACCCTAGTTTCACCTCCCACCTCATCAATTATTTCCTTGAGAGCAACTGCACCTAAGGCAGAGGTAGTGCCATATAGATTGTGTCCACATGCATGACCAATACCTGGAAGTGCATCGTATTCAGCTAAAAATACAACAATAGGACCTGCCTTTTTACTTTTATATCTTGCATCAAATCCTGTACGGTGTCCTGCAACATCAAGTTTTACTCCGAAACCATCCTCAATAAGTTGTTCTGTTAAAGCCTTACTGGCAAAAAATTCATAATTGCTTACTTCAGGTTTGCTATGAATCTCTAGTGCAATCTGCTGATAAGTTGTCAACTTTCTTTCAACGGTTTGATCAATTAAATCTCTTCTTTTTGTCATGATATCTCCTCCTAAAATATTAACTATAAAATAAAAAAACCTACTATCTTTTATAATAAGAAAGTAGGTTACACAATTAATGATACTTTCTTATCTCTCAAACCTTTTTGGTTTGCAGGATTTAGCACCATGAATAATAAATATTCTGGTTGCCGGGCTTCATAGGACCAGTTCCTCCGCCGCTCTCGATAAGATTAATATTTTGGTTTTTTTCAAATTTATATTACCTAAATAATACTAGATAGACAATTTAAAAAGCCTACCTTCAAGAAATAAGAAAGCAGGCATACTATTTACCATTAGTTTCTTATCTCTCAAACAACTTGGTTTGCAGGATTTAGCACCTTAAACAAATATGTTCAGGTTGCCGTGCTTCATCGGGCCAGTCCCTCCACAACTCTTCATAAGTAAATATAAAATTGATTGTATTTAACTATAATATGATTTTATTTGTTTGTCAATACCTTTTTCTTAATTTTTTAACTCTAGAAGTTTTTCTAATTTTATAACTCTAGAGTGAGAATTCGTTACTATTCACAGTTAGCAGATAGAGAAAAATGGTAAAAATACTAAGGGAACATTTGCAGGAGTGACTATAATTCTTAGTGAATGGAAGATAAAAATCCGTTAAGCAGCTTTCATGTCCCTAAAGATAGACCACTAAGGGAATTGAAAGATGTAGGATTTTTGTCTGGAATGAGCTATAGAATTATTCATCTCCGAAACCGTGAGTGTGTATTTTTTATCTTTTTTCGATTTTATACAATTTAAAGTTACTGTAAATAGTAACGAGAATTCCAGTCCCAGGTTTGCAACATAACAAACTTTTTTCTTTATAAACTTATTTTTAAGTGTTATTATATAAATAGAGAAATATATTAACAAAGGTTTGGCACTATAATTTAATATACACTTATTTACATAAAGGGGGATTCTTATGTTAAATGGTCTAAAGATTAGAGAGTTAAGAACATTGAAAGGTTATACAACCTTGGATTTGTCTAGGTTCACTAATATTTCAAAGAGCTATTTAGAAGAACTGGAAAGAGGCGACAAGAAAAATCCATCCTTTAGCAAAGTTGTATATATAGCAAAGGCTTTAGGTGTCAAAGTAGATGAACTAATAATGAATGTTTAGCTTAAAGATAGTCTTATGGACTATCTTTTATATTGTATGCATATACTTTTCGGCCTCATCCCAGGGAACTGTAAAGGAAACTCCCTTGGAGCAAAAAACCGATGAAGATTGATTATTTACATCTCTGTCCTTGTCATAACTTATTCTTTCTATTACTTCTTCTGTGTTTTCACATACATCATATCCATCAAATATTAGACTAATGCTGCCTGTCCCCTTAGTAAACGAAATTAATTCCATAGAATAATCCATAAAAGACTCTACAGGACCTTTGCCAATTATATTTACATTGTTTCCAATCTGTATCGGAGTCTCAAAGCTTCCCCTTAGTCTTTGTATATCCGATATAATCCGTCCAAAATATGCCTCTTCAATATTTATTTCAAATCTATAGAATGGCTCCAATAAGATAGAATCGGCCTTCTCAATTCCTTGTCTAATGGCTCTATAGGTGGCTTCTCTAAAATCTCCTCCTTCTGTATGCTTTAGATGGGACCTGCCACTTTGCAATACTATTTTTACGTCTGTGATAGGAGAGCCCGTTAGTACTCCTTTATGAACCTTCTCAAATACATGACTCTGTATTAATTTTTGAAAGTTTAAAGCTAATGTGTCCACATGACATTCACTTGAAAATGATACTCCGGTTCCAGGTAAATCTGGTTCAAGCCTTAATTGAACTTCTGCATAATGTCTTAAAGGTTCAAAATGTCCAAATCCAATAACAGTTGAAGTAATAGTTTCACGGTACTGTACCTGTGGCTTCTCAAATGAAACCTCAATCCCACATCTTTCCTTTATAACATGTTCAAAAACCTCTAGCTGTATTTTACCCATAATACTTACTAGGATTGAATTCGTTTCAGTATCATATGTTACAGATAGCATTGGATCTTCCTTTTCTAAAATTCTTAATTTTTCTATACACTTAGTTGTGTCAGTTTCATCTAATATATTTACCTTTGCCTGGAGGGCAGGAGTTAAATAGTGAATATCATCCTGAATCTCTACTTCTTTGCCAACTTCAAGAACCATTCCAATTTTAGAGGATTTAAGTCCCATAACTGCAAATACATCCCCAGCAGAGACTTCATTTATATTCTCATATTTGACCCCATTGTATAATCGAATTTCTGTAATCTTTTCTGTATATGAATTATCATCATCTCCAAAAATAAATTCACTTCTTACCTGCAATTTTCCCTCAATAGCCTTTATAAAATTTATCATATTTCCTTTATCATCATGTCTAATTTTATAAACTCTACCCTTAAATGGATAGTTTACATTATTGTCATAGTCTGTTGGTGTTAAATAGGAAAATACCTCTAGAAAGTTATTAATTCCCTCACCCTTTAACGCTGAACCATACATTATGGGAATGAATGATTGATCCTTTATCAGGTTAACCATTGTATCGTACAATTGCTTTTTAGTATAAGAGCCTTCGAAATAAGCCTCCATAAATTCACTATTATTCTCAGCAATAAATTCAACTATCTGCTCATCCATTTTCTCAATACTATCTAGGGATGAAATATATAATATATCCTCTGTAAGCGTATTTCTTATATCATCCATTATTCTTTCAAAATTAAAGCTATCCATATCAGCTTTATTTATAAAGATAAATGTTGGTATATTATATAACTTCAACAGCTTAAATAATATAATTGTATGGGCTTGTACCCCTACTCCTCCGCTAATTAAAAGTACTGCATAATCTAGTATTGATAATGCTCTTTCCATCTCAGCCGAAAAATCCATATGTCCAGGTGTATCTATAAGATAATAAACATCTCCATTATAAGTAAAATTACCTTGATCTGAAAAAATTGTGATTCCTCTTCTTTTTTCTATTTCATCAGTATCAAGAGTTGAATTTTGGTGATCTACCCTTCCTAGATTTTTAATGCTTCCTGTATTATATAATAGCTGCTCTGAAAATGTAGTCTTTCCAGCATCTACGTGAGCAAGTATGCCTATAGTCTTCTTCATTTATTTTCTCCTTAGTCTAAATTCACTATCTTTATTATATCATTGTAATGTAACAACATATAAATAGTCTGTCAAGTAAAATATAGTACTTACTTGACAGACTACTTATTCTCTATGGATATATTAAAAACTTACCTTTTTATTGTAATAGTTACTTGTTTTGTTAATCCGTCCCAATTTACTTCACAATCTAAATTTTCTGCAATAAATCTCAATGGGAGCATAGTTCTTTCGCTATCTGAAATATAAGGTGCTACATCCGTCTCCATCTTTTTACCATTAACTTTAGCATCTTTATTCCCAATCCATAAGTTGATTTCACTATTCTTTACATAAATACTAACTCTCTTATCAGATTGTCTCCAATCTACATCTCCTCCCATAGCTTCAATAACTGCTCTTATAGGAAGAAATGTCCTACCATTTTTAATGACAACTTTGCTACTCTTCCCAGAATCTATTTCCATTCGTTTTCCATTGACATACATATACCTGCTGCCAACTTCTAGTAAAATTTTCGTGGTATTGGAACCTGCTTTAACCGATACTTCATTAGATGAAGTTCCTAATGAATTGTCTCGATATACAGCTTTCAATGTATAATAATAAGTGGTACTACTATTTATATTATAGTCTGTATAGGATGTACCCTCTATTGGAAAGTCTGTAATCGGTGTATTTGATTGCTTCCCTGAAGCAGTTCCTCTGTATAAATTATATCCTATAATGTTTTTTGTATTGTTTGGTTTAGTCCAAGTAAAATCAATTCCTCTATCCCTAGATTTAGCCGTTAAAACAGACTTATCCGATTTACCTTGCTCAACCTTTACTACCTCAAATGTTTCCCATGATCCAACCTTATCCCTATTTGCAACTACCTTTCCCCCACCACCATCTTCTGCACAGATATACTTTTTATCATGTGTTTTAAAAGCTACTTTATTATTTTTTAATAGTTTCAGTTGGAAGGTTTCTCTATTACCTATATCGTCACTATCTGCATATACACCTTCTCCATCCTTTGTTACTCTAACATAGTCTCCATTGTAACTTTTTAATGCTATATTTCCTCTTCTTAAGTTCACAATTTCGAATGTTTCCCAATTACCGATTTTATCTCTAGTAGCATTAACTACACTACCACCACCATCTTCTGCACATAGGTATTTACCATTAGTTGTTTTTATTGCTACCAAGTATTTTATATCTTTCTTTCCATAACTATAATCTGGGAAAATCATTAGTGAAACTAAGAATAAAAATACTAGAACATATGCTATAGTTGTTTTGCACTTCGCCCCAATAAACATTTTTAACACTCTCCTTCTTAAATTAATAAGTAATTTACAGTCCTACTAGTATAAATAATACACTTTAATTTATAATATTCTTCATCTACAAAACTGTAATGAAAATGATATATTTGTCTTTATAATGTAATAATTGAATAAGATGGATATACAAAAAAACCTCAACATTTCTGTTAAGGTTTTTTGTTATAAAAGCTTATTATTTCATGAATGAATATTTATAACTGCTAGCAGCATCAAAAGTTTCTTTTATTACCCTAGGACTTGCCCATCTAAGAAGATTTAATTTACTTCCAGCCTTATCGTTTGTCCCTGAGGCCCTTCCCCCACCAAATGGCTGCTGACCTACAACTGCCCCTGTAGGTTTATCATTTATATATAAATTACCGGCTGCAAAGTCAAGCACATTTTCCATATGGGCTATGGCTTTTCTATCTTGAGAAAATATTGACCCAGTCAATCCATAGACGGTAGATTCATTACAAATTCTAAGGGTCTCTTCAAATTTATCATCTTCATACACATATACCGTAAGTACTGGTCCAAAAATCTCATCTGTCATTGTTTTAAAGAACGGATTTTTAGTAACTATAATTGTAGGCTCTATGAAATATCCTATAGTATCATCACAATGGCCACCTATGATTATTTCAGCTTCATCAGAATTATGAGCATAATCAATATATTTTTCTATTTTGTCAAAGGATTTTTTATCTATAACAGCGCCCATAAAGTTCGAGAAGTCTTCTACATCGCCTATTTTAATAGCCTCAATTTCACGTATCAATTTACCTTTTAGCTTATACCATAAACTCTCAGGTATATATGCCCTAGAAGCAGCAGAACACTTTTGCCCTTGATATTCAAAAGCACCTCTAATTAAAGCTGTAACAAGCCTATTAACATCTGCAGTCTTGTGGCCAAATACAAAGTCCTTTCCCCCTGTTTCACCTACAAGTCTAGGGTAGGTTCTGTATTTATCAATGTTTCCACCAATAGTTTTCCACATTCCATTAAATACCTCTGTAGAACCTGTAAAATGCACACCTGCCAGCCATTCGTTATTAAAAACTATATCTCCAATTAATGCCCCCGAGCCTGGAATAAAATTTATCACTCCATCAGGTAACCCTGCTTCTTGTAGTAACTTCATAATGAAAAAATTGGAGTATATAGATGAACCTGATGGTTTCCATAGAACTGTATTTCCCATTAAAGCGGGTGCTACTGATAAGTTTCCACCAATAGCCGTAAAATTAAATGGTGTCACTGCAAATACAAAACCTTCAAGAGGTCTATACTCTATCCTATTCCAGCTTTCATTTGTAGAAATTACTTGTTCATTATAGATTTCTGACATATAATATGCATTGAATCTGAGGAAATCTATAAACTCACAAGCTGAATCGATTTCGGCCTGATAAGCTGTTTTGCTTTGTCCAAGCATAGTTGCTGCATTTAGGGTAGCTCTCCAAGGTCCTGATAATAGTTCAGCAGCTTTTAAGAATATTGAAGCTCTATGGTTCCATGGCATTTTAGCCCATTCTTTTTTTGCTTCCAGTGCTGCTTCAATGGCCATCCTAACTTCTTCTTCACCTGCCATATGATAGGTAGCAAGAACATGGTTTTTATTGTGGGGAATGATACAATTTTTAGTCTTGCCTGTGTATATTTCTTTTCCCCCAATAATCAAAGGAATTTCTAAATGCTTCTGTTTTAATTCAGCTATTTTTGATTCTAGAATAGCCCTTTCATAACTATCTTCATTATAGGTTAAAATAGCTTCATTTTCTGGTCTTCTTACTTTAAAACAACCATTAGACATAAAAAATCCTCCTTTTAATAAGCTTTATAATATCGTGGCTAATTTATTCCAGTTGAGCTTCTAACTCTTCCTTCTTCCTGGCTATATCCTGTCATCCAACGTATGATTTCATCGACCTCTGTTTTTGTTCGTCCTTTTTCTCCGCTTTAGTAATATAATGGGGATATACTCTTATGAAATTCATTGTATAGATATGATTAATATAACCTCGCTTATATGATTTTCTTCATTGTATCACGAAAAATAATCTCATTCAAACGAAAGTTACTTTAAAAAAATATATGTGTCTTCATCCGATAAATGGTCTACAAAAGTATAATTTAGTCTGTTAAAGTCTTTGATATCCTCTACATTTTCAATCTTCTTTTCTGCCATAAATCTTACCATTTCTCCCCTTGCCATCTTTGCTAGGGTTCCTTTTTCTACAACCTTTTTCCTTACCAACTCACCAAAAACACAAGTAACAAACTGTATACTATCATCTATATAATTTGAAATACATTTACTGTATTCTTTAGATGCTAAGTTTACTATACAATTACTTTCTGAAAAAAGTTCTTCTGCTAGTTTGGTATTCCAAAAGTCATAAAGTGAGTTAAAATTATCATAGTTTATCTTTGCCTGCATTTCCAGTCTATAGAGAACAACCCCATCAAATGGTCGTAGTATTCCATAAAATCCTGATAGAATACGTAGATGCTTTTCTAGATATGCAAATTCATCTATCTGAAATACCCCTGGAGCCATATACTGATACTGAATACCTTCAAAAGCAAGAATTGCTGGAGTTAGATTACTATATAAATCCATATTCTTTATTCTTTCATAATTTAGAGTAGCTATTTTATCGCTACAATTCCATATTAATTTTACATCTTCATAACTTAATCCTTTTAAATACTTCATCAGCATTTCAGTATTCTTTATAAATTGAGGAAGTTGATAATAATTTAATGAGTCTGTATCTACATTCATCTTCTTTGCAGGTGAAATAATAATTCTCATAATTTCCTCCTTCTATTTTCTTGCCTAATCATTGGTTCATCACAAGATTTTTCTCAACCTCTTTGTCTAAATATTTTTCCAACACACAGTTTCTTCCGTTTTCTTTGGTGAAGTAAAACAAGAATACCTTTTAGTAAGATATTCTTGTTATCTTTATTAAATCCTCTTTATCCCCTCTAAATCAAAATAAACATTTCTTATTCTAAAAGGTGAAGGACTTGTATATTGTAATTTAAATTTTTCAAAATCACTTATTCTTTTAGAGTGATAATACGGCTTATCAAAATTTAATTTCTGATCTCTAATCCAATCTGGAACCTCAATATCATGAATTTGTAAACAATAATCTATTAAAGCTGATACTTTAGTTAAATATTTTATTTCCTCATCAGTACATAAATCTATATCTATGGGTTCATTAAGACTATTTATAAACTTCATATCCTTGTATTTTAATAATTCCAGCAGCTGGTTTAAACTTGTATCTTCATCTGGATAATTAAATAATGCTTGCAAATATTTATTCCCAATCATAGCCTAAATCATCTCCTAGGTACTTAATGAAATTCATTTGTCTTACTCCTATAAGAGTTAGTGGTATATACTCTGAGCATATATTCAACAACTTATCCTTAGTAGTAATGCTTAAATCTTTACACAATATATAAGCATCTATAAAATCTTTAGCCGGCTCTGGTCTAGCAGCTAGAATCTTCATAGCTAACAACTGCTCAGCTTTAGGTTTCAATATTTTCAAGTTAGAATATATCTTGTAAGTTTCTTTATCCTCTTTTAAAATGGAACTTAATGGTTCTCTAATTTCTTCATTTATCCATCCATCAGCAAGATTAAAAGTAAACTTAGTAAGTTCTAATATATTATCTAATAATTTAAAATTGGTTTCACTAAATACACAATCTATGTCTTTAGTAGCAGGTCTATTATCATAAACCATAGTCATAATAGAACCACCGTAGATTGTTATCTCCAGTTGCAATTGATTTTCTTTTAATCGTTCATTTAGATAATCAAATATTTCTAAGAGTTTATTTTTATCCATTAAACCAAAATTATTAAATATATCCATATTGTGTCCTCCTGATTTAAAAAAACTATACTAATTAATTATATCATAATAATTAGGTAATTTCTGTATTTTACCTACAATATTAAATTCCTCTAGGAATCTACACTGCTTTTATCTACCTAGTTTAAGCAATACTTCTCAAACAGCTTAATTCACATTTCCAATTTAAAATCAAATATACGCTTTTGATTTCACATAAAAACCACCATTATTTATGGTAAGGTTCACCTTTCATAATCTTCCATGCCCTATAAACTTGCTCCAATAATATCATTCGCATAAACTGATGAGGAAAAGTCATTTTGGAGAAAGATAATTTAAAATTACTCCTTTCAATGACTTCATTGGAAAGTCCAAGTGAGCCACCGATAATAAAGCAGATATCACCTGTACCATCTATCATAAGTTTTTGTAGCTTTTCTGCCAATTCTTCTGAAGCTAGCTGCTTGCCCTCTATGGTAAGTGCTATAACATAAAAATTCTGAGGAATTTTAGATAATATCTTATCCCCTTCTTTTTGTTTAACAATTTTCATTTCTTTCTCAGATAAATTTTCAGGAGCCTTTTCATCATCTATTTCAACAATATCTAGTGTACAGTATCTGGATAATCTTTTAGAATATTCTTTGATACCATCCTGTATGTATTTCTCCTTTATTTTTCCTACTGCAATTATTTTAATATTCATTATGTACCTACCTTAAATTTAATTATATATTTTATTATAGCATGATATCAATTTGCAATTCATAGTTCACATTTCACAATTGCAAAAATAAAAAAGGAGATACTTTGACTAAACTCAGAATAATACAAAACAAAAGCCCGAGATCCTTCACTGGCGTTCAGGATGACCAGCAGAAATCACGGGCTTAAATTATTCATTATTAAATATTCACTGCATTTCCAATTTTTTCCAAATAAATCTCCTATTCAATACCACCATACTTCTTTCATCATTGCTATTATATTAGCTTTTTAACTTCCTCAAGAACCCTATCATAATCAGGATGTGTGCCGATTTCTTTTACATATTCAACATACCTTACTACATTGTCTCTATCAAGCACTACAACTCCTCTTGCCAAGAGTCTTAATTCCTCCATTACAAAGCCATAATTCAATCCAAATGATAAATCTCTATGATCTGATAATGTGATTACTTTATCTATACCATGTGCTCCACAGAATCTTTTTTGAGCAAAAGGTAAATCTACAGAAATAGTTAATATGACTACATCTCCTAATTCTGAAGCAGCCTCATTGAAATTAATTGTCTGAAGTTCACATACTCCTGTATCCAAGGATGGAACTACACTTATGATTTTTATCTTATCTCCAGCATCTTTTAATGTATATTCACTTTGATCATTTCTTAAAACTGTAAATTCAGGAGCCTTGTCTCCGATCTTTATTTCTCTGCCAAGTAAAGTAACTGGATTACCTTTCATAGTTACAAGATTTTTTCTTCTATCCATTTCTATTCTCCTTTATTTTATAATTTACTCATTTTTACCCATAACAAACCATTCCTTAACAGAATCTAATAGATCAAAATTTGTTAAATCGTATCTAAGAGGAGTAATAGTTGCAAAGCCTCTTGAAAGATAAAACCTATCTGTCCCTTCTTCCAGCTTAGTCTCCTTTCTACCCTTCAAGGTTAATGTACGTTCACCGTTTCCTTTGTCCTCCATGAAATAATAATCTAAAATTGCTCCACCAATTGTACATACCTTTAATTCTTTATCTATATCACTTAATTCAAAAGGAACATTTAGATTCAACACCATATTAGAATCCAACACTCTTTTTTCAACATACTTAAGAACTTTTCTAGTAAGCTTAGCTGCTATATCATAGTTAGCGGTCCCATTTACCCATTCCGCAGAGACAGCTAATGAAGGTATATTATATATACTGGCCTCTACCGCAGCTGATACGGTACCTGAATAAATTATATCCATTCCTGAATTATACCCTAAGTTTATACCGGAAACTACCATGTCAACTTTATTTTCAATAATTGCTTCCATACCTGCTCTGACACAATCTGCAGGAGTACCTGAGATGCTATAGGCTCTAGAGTTTATTCCCTCAAGCTTTATCTCCTTGATTATTAATGGTTTATGAAGTGTAATGGCATGACTTTGAGCACTTTTCTGGGTTTCTGGAGCTATTATGATAACCTCATAGTATTTTTCTAATTCTCTTGCTAATGCATAAATCCCATCAGCTAATATTCCGTCGTCATTAGTTATTAATATTCTCATAGTCCCTCCTATTTAAATTCAAAAAACTTAATTGTCACATTTGAGGTCTTTCCATTTCTTTGAATAGTTAATGTAGCACTATCTCCAATTCTATATTTATATAATATCTTTCTTAAGCTGGTCATGCTTTCAATTGGTTCATTATCTATTTTAGAAATAACATCCTGAGGCTTTAATCCGGCTTGTGAAGCAGGTGAATCCGGTATGACCTCTACTATTACTACACCATTTGTTGCACCAAGATCTACCCCAAATTGTCTCTCATAGACTTCTACTTCACTTCCAGTAAATCCAATATATACGTTACTGAATTTACCCTTTTCAATGACCTCTTCTACTATAGGTCTTACTATATTTATTGGAATTGCAAAGCCCAGACCTTCACCTGTCTGTATCTTTGCAGTATTTATACCGATGACTTCTCCCACGGCATTTAACAAAGGCCCTCCACTATTGCCAGGGTTAATGGAGGCATCTGTTTGGATTAAATCCTCTATAACATTGTATTGATCCACCTTTATAGATCTATGAAGTCCAGAAATTACACCAGATGTTACAGATCTTTGAAAATCCAGACCTAATGGATTTCCTATTGCAACAGCCAATTCTCCAACCTCAAGCAAATCCGAATTCCCCAAATCTGCGGTATTCAAATTGCTGGCATTAACCTTTATTATAGCCAAATCTATGGCTGGATCAAACCATAGTATACTTCCTTCCATTTCATTTCCATTTTCAAATAGAACTGTAATGCTTTTTGCCTCTCCATCTCCAATTACATGTGAATTAGTCAATATGTAACCATTTGGATTTACTATTACCCCTGAACCCACACCTTCAACAGGTCTTGTCCAGAAAAACTCTCGCTGCATTTGAATAGCTGTAATTCCTACAACAGAGCTTACTGCCTTCTTAGCCACAGCAGCGGTGGCAGTTACCTCATCTACAGGATTTATTGTTATTTCATTTATTTCATATGGACTATCATTACCTTTATAAATATCAGGTAAAGGTATCAGCTTACCATATAAATATGTAGGTGCAATATATACTGAAACTACACCTCCAATTATGCCCGCTATCAAAGCAACTATTACATATGAAAGTAAGCTCTTTCTTTTCTTAGGTGGCCTGTTATAGTTGTGAAATTGATAATTATCCATTCTATTCCCTCCTGCTTAAATTATAGCGAATATATGCATGTTGCCCTATCTCTATAGGACAATCCAAGTCGTATATCATTATCTACATCTATACCCTGACTTATTATACCTAACCTTACAGTATTGTAGGCAAGCTCTGGTAAGTTATTGTCCTGACTTAAATGCGCCAATATAACTATTTCATTGTTTCCCGAAAGAATTTCCCCTAATACCATTCCAGCATCACTATTAGAAAGATGCCCATGTGTACTCATTATTCTCTTTTTTAATTCCCATGGATAGCTTCCCTCACGAAGCATTTGTAAATCATGATTTGACTCTAAAAAATATAAACTAGAATTTTTTATCTCATCTTTTATATTATCATTTACCCAACCGGTATCTGTTATTATACTTATCTTAGTGTTTTTATAGTATAAAATATACCCAACAGGTTCAAGCGCATCATGAAATATATTAATTGGCCGAACCCCTATATCCTTAATATTGAAATCTTCATTGGTTTTAAATACTTTGCTGTTTTCCTCTTTGACTTTCTTTATAATAGGGTCCATACCTATCCAAGTACTTGCATTTGCATATATAGGTATATCATATCTTCTTGAAAGTATGCCTACAGCCGATGAATGATCTATATGCTCATGAGTTACCAATATGGCATCTAGATCATTAGGTACCACATCTACTGATTTAAGCAACACCTCTATTCTTTTGCCGCTAAAACCTGCATCTATTAAAATTTTTGTATTTTCCGTTTCTATATACTGACAATTTCCGCTGCTGCCACTAGAAAGAGAGCAAAACTTAAACGTCATTTAACTTCCCCCATTTTAATCTTATATTAATATAATACTACATTTTCCGTAGTTGCACTATCAAAATAAAACTGACCTACCTGCAACTAACTTTCGTTGTTGGGTAGGTCATAAACTCTAATAATTATCTATAAATACCTTATATCCATCTTCAAATTGGATTCGCCAAGCCGGTATAGTTCTACCTCGCTGTGCCTCATTCGGGTCTTCTAAATATTCATGTTTTTCTGGATTAAAATAATAGCATAATGAAATATCCTTTATGGTTTTTCCACGCACCTCTTCCATACTAAGCAATGCTAATAAAGATTTTGGAGCAGAGCTTACCTCAATAATTTTTTCCCCAGTATCAATAACATCCAACCAAGTTCTTTCCAGCTTTATTACTCCTTTATTATCTAGCTTAATATTTGTAAATGTGGATTCTAAATAGTGCTCTTCATGTATTTTTGTAAATTCCAAATTATAAACACCCTTTACCTTTTTTAAAAATATAAGATTCATATCTGATAAAGGTATTCCCTTTTCTTTTAAAAAGCTAGTTGCTATTTCTATAGCCTGCTCATCTGTTTGTATATTGTAAAACTCATCTTTAGATTTTGATTCATAAATTATCAATTTATCATTTACAAGAGTAACTATCTCATCACCGTATTCTATATCCTGTAAACCTTCGCTCTTTAAATTTATGGAGCCTTTACCATTAAAAAAATTATCATTTAAGGTTTGGCTCTCATATGTTTCATATTCCACTGTTAAGCCATAAAGATTTTCATTTGTTATTGGTATATCTGTTGATAGCTTAATATCTCTTTCATTAAGTAATCTTGTAGTTTCTTTAATAAAGTTTTTATCCAATGTTGCATCAACTCTACTTGAATCAACAAATAACACATATCCTAAAAGGACATTTGTTACAATTAAAGCAACTATTAATATTGTTTTTGCCTTAGACCAATCCATATATAATCACCAGTTATTTCTCAAATACTAGATTACCTGTATATGCATTAAACGCATATGTTTTGCCATTTAGTTTTATTGCCCAAACTCCAATTAATTTTTCGCTTTTATCCTTAAGATTTGGATCATAATATGATAAAGTAATATCTTCTATTGCTCCAAGCACTTCATTTCTTATATTCTCCTCATTGACTTCATCACTATTATTGTATATAAGATATTCCTTAACAAGGAATTCATAATTTTTATCTAGAACATCAAAGGATAATAATGGTCTGTGCTCAAAAGAAGTATTTATTCCTTGGTTCATCTCTCTTCTTGTAAGCTGCTTATAGCTCCTTATATGATTGTTGAATACCTCTATTTCTATATAGTCGTCTACATCTCTATTTCCTAATAGTACAGGTATTCCACTTATTCTATATTTAAATGTTAGTCTATAACCTTCATTTGAATCAGATTCAATTTCATCTATACTTTCTAAATACATACCTTCAATGGTTGATTCTTTCTTTGTAATAAATTCAGCTACAGTGGATAAGCTTGTATATAGATTTCGTTCAGTAACTTTTTCTTCCAGTGGTTGAAAATATTCTAACGTTCCATTTGCATTAAGCTTTAAAGATTTATCATTGAGTACATAAAAAGTAGATCCATTGCCCTCTACAATTTCTCTTATATAATCAATGCTCTTATCCAGAAATCTCTCAGCTATCCTATCTTTAGCATCTTCATCTAAGCTACCTAATACATTACTAACATAAACCTCAGGCATTGTAGTTTTCATTTCAGATGGAATATAAATATCACTTTCTATTCCATAGCCTTCTCTCATCGAATAATAAATATTATAATTTCCAGATTCTTTAATATGAGTTAAATCATTTTTTAATAATGTATTATTAATTGAACTATTTTGTACCAATATAAAATTTGTATTATCACTAAATACAAAAAAAGGATCCTTGCTACCCAGATAAATATAGATTTCATTTATATTAGGTATAGTATCCGCAATATCATTAGGAGTCTTAACATTCCACATTTTAGCTAATATATATGTGTTCATCTGTTCTGGTAAATATAAAACTAAGGATCTTTCCTCCTGAAATTTAAGATATTGATCTTTTGTAATCTCATCAATGGTTATATCTTCTGAACCAAGTATACTAGCTACAATTGCCCGCGAGTTTTCCCATATACTATTCTGTGATTCATAGTAAAGAATAGTATGAAATGTATTACCGAAGTTTAACAAATATTTATTTGGGGTTATCATATCTGATAACACATAGGACTTCGAAAAAGCCTCATTTGTTGATAAATCTTCTAAAAATTGATTTGGTAATTGCATCCATAGCTTTTGTGTCATATATATACTAGAAAACACAAGTAGAAATAGGAGAATTGTCTTTACTCTCTCTCTCATAATATCATCTCCTAATTTCTACTTATTTTAAAAGTGGCAATATGGTAGTCTTTATAGCATCTCTTGTGACAATTCCGCTTCTATCATATACATAGACTATAATCTCTACTTTATCAATTCCTTCAACACCAAAATTAATAACTATCTTATTTATTCCTTTAACTAAATCCATTTGCTTCTGAAATAATCCCATATTTCCTGAACTTACTTTTTCGGTTGACATCAATATATAATCATCTTCGGTAGGTAGTTTATCTAAATTAAAATTTTTGTCTTTACCATTCTTTGTATTTTTAATACTAATATCTGTAGTACCATATACATTTATGGTGACTTCAGTGCCAGATGGAGCTTTTCCATTAATAAGAACTACCTTTTCTTCAGTTGAATATGACGACTTTTCGGGGTTAATAATTTCATATTTAGATGCATCAACGACAGTAGCATAAGACAATGTACTAAAGCTCATTAAACTTAGCATTATCATTATACATGTTATGATTCTTTTCCACATAATTTCACCCTCCTTTTCACCATAATTTAATGCAATTTTATTATATAATATTATTGTTACAAAATCATTACAGAGTAGTTAAAATTAAATTACACTAGTGGTAATTGAATAATAATCTCTGTACCCTCTTTAAAGGCACTCTCAAGATAGATATGACCATTGTGTGCTTCAACTATTTCTTTAGCTATAGACAAACCTAATCCGGTACCTCCCATTTCTCTACTTCTACCTTTTTCAACTCTATAAAATCTTTCAAAAATCCTTTCCTGATCCTCTTTAGGTATACCTATTCCATTGTCCTTTACACTAAGTGTCAATTCTTTATCATCTGCGTTAGCCATTATCTGTATTCTTCCATTATTTTCAGTGTACTTTATAGCATTTGATATTATATTTAGTATTACCTGCTCTATTCCATCTTTATCAGCTAAAATATTTGGAAGATTTTCGGGAATATTTAAAATTATTTCATGCTCTTTTTCTTTAATTAATAAATCCAACTTCTGAATTATATCCCTTAGCATCTTACTTATAGATATCTCACTCTTTTCCCAATTTGTCTTTTTGTAATCAATATTGGAAAGTTGAAGAAGATCCCTTACTAGTCTTGCCATTCTATCACTTTCACTATCTATAACGGATAAAAATCTTTGTGATATCTCTTTATCTACATCATTCTCCATCAACGTCTCAGCATAGCTTTTAATAGTAGTAATTGGAGTCTTTAGTTCATGAGACACATTTGCTACGAATTCCTTTCTCATATTATCTAGTTTATGCTCCTGTGTTATATCTTGAAACACAACTATTAGTCCTCCAACTTTATTTTTTTCATCATTAAATGGTGCATACTTAATCTTAAATACCTGGGAATCTATAGAAGTAATTTCTGTACCTTTAAGGGTTTCAATTCTTTCATAGTTTATATTGTTTAAGTTAAGGTTTTTTAAATCCAATACGCATTCCTTGGTTAGTACATCTTCAGTCAATCCAAGTATGCTCATTGCAATTGGGTTAACATGAATTATTGAACCATTAATATCAACTGCTACAACTCCTTCAGCCATATAATTAAAAATTGTATCCAGCTTGCTTCGCTCAAGGTCCATATCTTCAATTGTATCCTTAAGTTTAGTCGTTAAATGATTGAACATACTTGCAAGCTGCCCAATTTCATCATCAGATTTCACCTCAACATATTGGTCAAAATCACCCATTGCCATTTCTTCTGCCTTTTTAGTAACATCTCTGATCGGTTCAGTTATGCTGCTTGCTATTAAAAATCCTAAAAATATAGTTATAATCAGCGCTAAAAATGTTGCATTTGTCAATATTGTCTCTGAACCATTTATTGTCTTATATACATTCTCTAAATCAGATGTCATGTATAATATACCATTGATTTTTCCCATACTTGAATATATTGGATAAGCTAAATGCTTGTTAGTAATATCTTCATTTATTTCCTCAACTATGGATTCTCCTTTTTCACCGCTTAATGCCTTTAAGACAATTGTAGGATCTATAAATTTATTTGATAATGCATTCTGTCCTATAAGACTTTCCCTTGATTTAGCTGAAGAAGCAATAATTGTAGGAGTATTCGTATTGTAGATAACATAAAGTGTTTCATTTGCTCCTATTCTCCATTCATCTATTGTGTTTTGGATATCTTCCCTGTTTTCAATCCAGTCATCAGAAGCTATGGATGAAGATGTGCTTAACATTTCAATTGACTGCTCCATATTTTTTGTAACTGCTTCAATTTGCTGATCTTCCAATCTTCCTACGATAAATATCCCAATTATAACCATTGCAATAAATATCAATAGAAAATAAACTATTATAAATTTCCACTTTATACTGGAAAACATACCCTACCTCCCGAAGTAATACCCTATTCCTCTTTTTGTTAAAATGTATTTAAATTCTCCGTTATTGTCCTCAATTTTCTCCCTTAATCTTCTAACAGTTACATCAACCGTTCTTATATCTCCATAGTATTCGTAGCCCCATACCTCTTCAAGAAGCTGCTCTCTTGAAAAAACCTGCTCTGAACGGGTAGCCAAAAATTTTAGAAGCTCAAATTCCCTAAGTGTAAGCTCTACTATAGTACCATTCTTTTTGACCTCATATTTAACTAAATCTATTTCTAGACCATTAAGTTTAATTATTTCACCAGAGGAATTTCCATTAGTATTACCAAAATCTGCTCTTCTTAAATTTGCCTTAACTCTAGCAACCAACTCTCTCATACTAAATGGTTTAACAACATAGTCATCTGCACCAAGCTCTAGTCCCAATACCTTGTCAACCTCTTCTTCCTTCGCTGTTAACATGATTACAGGTGTTTGCAGCTTTGCTCTAATTTCCTTTAATACCTGAAATCCATCCTTTTTAGGCATCATAATATCTAATAATATTAAATCAGGTTTATATTTAAAAACCATTTCTACTCCTTCTTCACCATCTGCTGCTGTTTCTACAGTATGCCCTTCTTTTTCAAGATTAAATTTAATTATATCTGCAATAGCTCTTTCATCATCAATAACTAATATTTTATTACTCATTTAAATCTCTCCAATTTTATATTTCTTTATTAAATTATCTAATAATATGTGGATAAAGTCAAATATTATTGCACATACTATTATGTTAAGTATTGCCTTTTGTGTTTATATAAATTATAATATAATTATCAAAAGGGAGTAGCTATAAAGTGTTAGTCGTCAATACGGATAATCCCGGCTAACGGCCCTAGTGGAAGCAAGACTTTTGTTTATGATATATATATCATAAACAAAAGTCTTTTTTAATACCTCTATTAGCAATTAAAGGTTATTCTCTTTTAATTTAGGTATAATATTATTATCATGAAAGAAAGAAGGGATCTTATGGAGTGGTATCAGAGAAGTCAGAATGACCTGACCTCCGAACTTAATACTGACATAAATGCCGGTTTGAATCCAGAGGAAGTAGAGTCTAGGTTATCTAAGTATGGCCCTAACGAATTAAAGGAAGAAGAAAGAAAGAGTTTATTGTCAAAAATCATTGCCCAATTTTCAGACTTTCTAATTTTAATTCTAATAGGTGCGGCAATTATATCTATTATGGTAGGAGAATCAAAAGATGCTATTGTAATCTTATCAATAGTTGTGGTTAATGCCTTTTTAGGTATATATCAAGAGGGAAGAGCGGAAAAATCTTTAGAGGCTTTGAAAAAGATGGCTTCACCTAATGCAAAGGTTATAAGAAATAACCATCATGAGGTTGTACCGGCAAATTCTTTAGTCCCAGGAGATATTGTAATAATTGAAACTGGGGACATTATCCCGGCGGATTTAAGATTGATAGAAAGCTCTAATTTAAAAATTGAGGAGGCATCATTAACTGGAGAATCGGTACCTGTTGAAAAAGATAGTAAGATAGTCTTTGATAAAGAAGTTTCCTTGGGAGATAGAGCCAATATGGCTTACATGAGTACTATAGTCAATTACGGAAGAGGCAAGGCCGTAGTTGTTGGTACAGGTCACTATACTGAAATAGGCAAGATAGCCACAATGATTCAGACATATGAAGATGAAACAACCCCACTACAAAAGAATTTAAATCAATTAGGTAAATTACTAGGTACTTTAACAATTATCGTATGTATCCTAGTATTTGGAATTGGAATGCTTCAGGGTCGAGGTGCACTTGAGATGTTTATGACAGCTATAAGCTTAGCTGTTGCAGCAATTCCTGAAGGTCTTCCCGCTATTGTTACAATAGTTCTTGCAATTGGTATGAATAGGATGGTTGAAAAAAATGCCATAGTAAAGAAGTTATTAGCTGTTGAAACTCTTGGAAGTACATCAGTTATTTGCTCAGATAAGACAGGTACATTAACGCAAAATGAAATGACCGTAACGAAGGTGTATACCGATAATAAATTTATAGAGGTCACAGGTACAGGATATGACCCTGAAGGTGATTTCAAACTTAACGGTGAGGTAATAGGTATGAATCAGATTAGCAGTCTACATACATTATTATCAGCCGCTATATTAGCAAACGATGCTAAAATAGAAAATACAAATGAAGGTTATAAAGTTCTAGGAGATCCTACAGAAGGTGCTTTAATTTCCCTAGCTGGGAAGGTAAATATGACTAGCAAGGATACAAACGATAAATATCCAAGAATAGAGGAATTGCCTTTCGATTCAGATAGAAAAATGATGACTACTTTTCATGAGAACTTTTTTCCCAATAAGGTAGTTTCTTTCACAAAGGGTGCTCCTGATATTATAATAAAAAGATGTACGCAGATTCTATTAGATGGTAAAGTTATTCCATTTGATGAGGACTTAAAAAATATGGCTTTAGCTGCAAATAGCAATTTTGCAAAACAAGCCCTGAGGGTTTTAGCATATTCATATAGAGTTTACGATAGCCTCCCTGAAGGTATAAGTCCAGACAATAATGAAGTTGATATGATTTTTGTCGGATTAAGTGGTATGATAGACCCACCAAGACCTGAGGCAAGAGAGGCAATTAAGCATTGTAAAGAAGCAGGTATCAATACCATAATGATAACAGGAGACTATAAGGAAACAGCTTTTGCCATAGCAAAGGATCTTGGAATGGCAGAAACCGAAGATCAGGCTATGATGGGAGAAGAGTTAAATAAAATTTCAGATGAAAAATTGAAAGAGGTAGTAAAAAGTACAAAGGTTTATGCAAGAGTTTCGCCTGAGCATAAGGTAAGAATAGTAACTGCATTGAAAGAAAACGGTGATATAACAGCTATGACAGGTGACGGTGTTAACGATGCCTTGGCACTTAAAAAAGCTGATATTGGAGTATCAATGGGAATCACTGGAACGGATGTTGCCAAAAATACAGCAGAAATGATATTAACCGATGACAATTTTGCCAGTATAGTATCCGCTGTTGAAGAAGGAAGAATTATATTTAGCAATATAAAGAAGTTTGTATTCTTTTTGTTATCCTGTAATATTGGGGAGATTATATTGGTATTTACAAGTATATTAGTTGGATGGGAAGTTCCTTTATTACCAATTCAATTATTATGGCTAAACCTAGTAACAGACAGCTTCCCAGCTTTGGCTTTAGGAGTTGAAAAAGGCGAACCTGATATAATGAAACAAAATCCTAGAGATCCTAAATCTACAATAATTGATAAAAAGATGATGATAAACATTATATTCCAAAGTATCGCAGTGGCAGCAGGGTCATTGATAGCATACTATTGGGCTATGAGTAGATATCCTGGAAATATTGAGCATGCAAGAACAATTACTTTTGCAACATTGATTACAGCAGAATTATTAAGAGCATATTCAAGTAGATCACAGAGATTTACATTATTTAAGATAGGATTCTTTTCAAATAAATCAATGATCTACGCAACACTATTTTCCTTTATATTACTGCTAGTTGTTCTATATGTACCATTTTTGCAGATAATATTCTACACTGTAACATTAAATATTGTTGACTGGGAAATAGTATTGACATTTGCATTTTTACCACTAATAGTTGGAGAAATAGTCAAAATGATACACAAACATGAATAGAATGTAGAGCCCGATTTTTCGGGCTTATTTTTTTAGCACATATTAATATTTATAAGCATAGAATAGAACAAGGAAGGTGGTAATAGTGAGAAGAATGAGCAATAATAAGCTTTGTCCTATTCTTAATGCAAAGATACTGGCTCAATCCATTGAAGATGTACCAGTCATTATACAATTTAAAGACAATAATGAAGATCTATTCAATGACGTTTCAAGTGTCTCATCAAAGATGAAAGCTGATTTACCAATTATTCATGGCTTAGCTGTCAATATGTCAACAGATATAGTATACAGGCTTTCCACCAGCCCAGATGTGGATTTTATCAGTTTTGATTCCAATGTTTATGCCCTACTTGACATAGCAAATGCAACTATGGAATCCTATTTCCCACATGATAAAGGATATGATGGTAATGGAATTGGAGTAGCCGTTATTGATACAGGAGTAGCTCCTCACGCTGATTTAGTGAAACCAAAAAATAGGCTAATTTCTTTTAAGGATTACGTTAAAGGTAAAACAGATCCTTATGATGATAATGGTCACGGTACCCATGTAGCAGGAATTATTGCAGGAAATGGTTATTCATCCAAGGGAAAATATGTAGGTATAGCACCAAAGACCAATATCATTAGTCTAAAGGCACTAGATGAGAATGGTGGCGGATCTACATCGGACATTATAGCTGCATTATCATACTGTATAGAAAATAAAGAACGATATAATATAAAAATAGTCAATCTTTCTTTAGGAACACCTGCCAATAATAAGCCTGAAAAAGACCCTTTGGTAAAAGCGGTTGAAAAGTGTGTTGAAGCTGGATTAGTTGTCGTTACGGCAGCTGGAAATAGCGGTCCTAATGAAAAGACAATTCTTTCTCCTGGAGTAAGCAGAAAAGTCATTACTGTAGGAGCTGTTGATGATAAAAGAACCATAGATACCAGTGATGATACAATTGCAAAATTTTCTAGCCGTGGTCCAACAATACAAGGTATTCAGAAGCCTGACCTTGTTGCTCCTGGAGTTAATATCAACTCCCTTTCTAACACAAAGCTAGATAGTTACACATCACTTAGCGGTACATCAATGGCTACACCTTTAATAAGCGGTAGTCTTGCTCTGTTATTTAACAGATATGGGGATGAACTAACACCGGAAGACTACAAGCTGAAATTAGTCGAGTCCTGTGAACAATTAAACGAGCCTATTCAAGGCCAAGGTGCAGGAATGTTAAATTTGAAACTGCTTTTTAATGCTGAACCTAATATGGTTAAATCCTTAAGTAATAGTCTATTTGATGATGATTTTATTGAAACCCTTATTATGTTATTAATTATCTTTTTCTTATTGGATTCAAGAATATAAAAAGACGGACAAAATTGTCCGTCTTAATTATTTTACGTATTTACTTGGATTTACATGTACTCCATTAACTAATACCTCTAAATGTACATGTGGTCCAGTAGATCTACCTGTACTACCTACATTTGCTATATGTTGTCCTTTATAGACTTTTGTTCCTTTACTCACCAATAGCTTACTACAATGAGCATATCTAGTCTTTATACCATTTCCATGATCAATCTCAATCATATTCCCATATGTCCCTTGTCGTCCAGAGAATGATACAGTGCCGCCATCCGATGCATGTATTGGGGTACATACCGCAGCTGCTATATCTATACCTCTGTGCATCCTTCCCCATCTTGTACCATATCCAGAAGTAAATCTACCTCTGGTAGGCATCATCAAAACTCCTGTAGCCATTGTCTTTGGCAATTCTTTTGTTCCTTGAACTACTAATTCATTAACTGGCTCTTTTATGACATCTTCACTTAAAATTTCCTCTTCAACAACAGCACCATTTTGTTTTTTAACATTCGCAACAAAATGAGACTCTCCTTTTATTCCTTCAACCTTTACCTTCTTCTGATTTTTGTACATAGAATCATTTGTCTCTACAATTGTTTCAAAATCAGTATCCTTAGTATATTCAATTTTTTCTGTAGTAGCTACAGTTAATTTTGGAGTAGGCACTAATAATTTTATCTCATCACCAGGTTTAAGCTTTTTAGGATCTCTTTCTGGATTTGCATCAACTAACTCATCAACTGATGTATCATACATTTTTGCAACAGTCCAAAAGCTTTCTCCTACCTCTATCACGTGGGTTTTTATCTTTTCAGTACCTATTTCAATCAATTCAATAATATCACTATTCGACTTTATATCACTAACTTGCAATTTCTTCTTCATTACTTTGACATCTTCTACAAATTTTATTTCCTGAATGTCACCTTCCAAACTTTCCACGTAAGGTTTTTTTATGTCATCAAGGATAGCTTTAGCATCCTTTTCTGTCTTTACTGCACCTACTTCCTCATCATTTACTACGATACTATAACCTAAAACAGCAAAGTCAATTTTATCTTTTATTCCTTCTTTTAACTCTTCAGCTTTAATTAAATCCTTATCCTTAGCATGAGTTAATTCAAATGATAATTCCTTATCTAAAACGCACTCTGCTCCATATGTATTTGATAAATCTTTCTTAATATCATTCATTATGTCTAATGCTGCTTCTTCACTTCTTACTATACCTAAACTATCTTTATCTAAATAAACTTGAAATGCCCTAGCTTTTATTTCATTTATCTTATATCCAGTGAACCCTAGAAAAATAATTGTTATTATCATAAAAGCTGTTAAAGCCTTTCTAAAGTTCATATCATTTAAATCAAATTTTATATTTTTTTTATTTTTTATCATAAAATTCTTTAACGATGAGGATCTGTTTTCCAATTTATCTTCCTCCTAATAAACCTTTTTACAAAGGTTTAATTTTGTAACCGTTTTGTAACAATCCTAATTATATCATAGTGCTTATAAAATTCAACTTTTAGATTAGCATGAAAATAATTTTTATACTATTTAACGAAAATCTAAAAACATTTAAATTTCAACATTTACCGACTGTAAGATTTTTACATATTCGTACACTATATTTTGTTACAAAAATTTAATATAATTCGTTGGTACAATATCAACAATATTGGGTAATTAATATGTTATGGAATTATCGTATTTAATTTGTATTTGTCCATTTCAAAAACTATATCTTTATCGACATGGACAATTTCACCGTCTATATTGATACTCACATCTTCATTATTAATGATCTTCACCTTCTTTGCCTTAAAGATTTCTATATAATTCTCATATTTTAGATGGTTACCTTTAATTATAGAAGGAAATAGAAATAGTATTTTAAAGTTATTTATATTTCTAACCAAACAAATATGAAAATATCCATCGTTAATTTCTGCCATAGGTAAAACATAAAGTCCTCCACCATAATAATTGCCATTTCCCACGGCAAGTAACACTAAATTCCTTTCCAAAACTTCATCATCTATTATTATTTTAGTTTTCTTTTTTTTATAGCTTAATAATGTGCTTAATATTCCAATTATATAAGCAATTCTACTTTTTACCTTTTTTTTAATATTATTTGTAAAAATTACTACTTCAGTATCAAATCCAAAGCTGGCAATGTTTAAGAAGCTATAATTATTTATTTTCCCAACATCAATTTTTTTGGTCTTTCCCTTTATGATTGCATCCAATGACTTTATTGGATCTATTTCCATTCCAATAGCTCTAACAAAATCATTGCCAGTTCCGCTCGGAATTATTCCTAATACTCCCTTTTTTTTATTTATTAGACCTTTAGCTACCTCATTTATTGTTCCATCTCCACCAACTGCAACTATTATAGGGTACATGTCCACCATTTCTTCTGCAAATTTAGTTGCCTCGTTTGGTTGTCCTGTCAATTGTATTTTAAATTCCCTATTGGCCTTTTTCATCCGTTCTTCAATAATAGGTATTAAACCTATCGTCTTCCCACCACCAGCAGCAGGATTTATAATAAAAAGTATATTGTCCATTAGATTTCCCCCAACTATCAAGCATTTTGAATTCCTTCACCCTTTATTGCTCTATCAATAGCTATTAATTCTTCAGCTGAAAGTGGTATATTACTCTCACCATTCCTAATAGGTTTTGCGTAACTAACAGAAGATTCTCTTCCAAATATACTTGTTAATATAAATCCATTTTGGTATTGATCTAGTAAAGCTATTGAGAAACTTAATTCGCTACCTATATCATTAAATGCATTGTATCTTATAAATCCAATTTTTTGAATGGCAAATGTAAGCTTAGTTTCAATTTGACTTAAGTTCTGATCAATTAAACTTAAGTCTCTTTTAATATCCATTATGTCCCCATTAGCCTTAATAATCAGACCTTCAATGTCTATTCCATTCATTCCTCTCACTAATGATGAGTATCTTTCCCTTACCTTTTTAATTTTAGTTCCTTGTATAATTGTAATAATGAATAAACCTATTAACCATATAGCTAGTCCTATAAATATCTCAGCAGAATAAACTGATATATAATATCTTAACCACTCCATATAATTGCCCCTTCCTAAACTTCTTTTGTTATATCCTTTAGTGCCTTAATGCAGAAGTCTATCTCCTCATGTGTATTAAATATTCCAAAACTAAAACGTACAGCGCCCTGATCCAAGGTCCCGATTGTTTTATGTGCCAGTGGAGCACAGTGAAGACCTGATCTGACAGCTATATCATATTCTTCATCTAAAATATATGCTATCTCTGAAGAGTCTGCATCCTTTATATTAAGTGCTACTACTCCGCCTTGTTCCTTTACATTCAATGGTCCATATAGAATTATTCCATCAATTTTTTGTGCTTCTTCAATAAAATGCTGTATAAGCTCTTCCTCATACCTCCTAATATCATAAATACCTCTATCAAGGATATATCTTATTCCGGCTCCAAGACCAATAATACCCGGGGCATTTGCTGTACCACTTTCAAACTTATCTGGATAAATATCAGGTTGATTCAAGGAATAAGATACACTTCCTGTACCTCCTTGCATAAATCCTTCCAATTCTAATCCTTCTCTTATTATTAGTCCACCTGTACCCTGTGGCCCCAATAAGCCCTTATGCCCAGGAAATGCAAGTAAATCTATTTTCATATCTTCCACATCTATATCATAAACTCCTGCTGATTGAGCTGCATCCACCATATAAACTATTCCATTTTCTCTTGCTACTCTACCTATTTCCTTTATAGGCATTATTGTGCCTGTCAAATTAGATACATGGGTATTAACGATTAATTTAGTATTTTCTTTAATGCTTTTTTCTATATCGGAGGATTTGATTCTCCCTTTTGAATCTCCTTTAACTATTGTTGATTCTATGCCAAAGTTCTCTAAATATTTAATAGGTCTTAATACGCTATTATGTTCCATTGAAGTTGTAATAACATGATCCCCTGGTTTTAAGAAACCTTTAATACCTATATTTAAGCTTTCCGTAGCATTAAAAGTCAATATAATATTCATAGTGTTTTTAGCATTGAAAAGTTTACTTATCAATTCTCTTGTTTCATATACTCCCCTACCAGCCTTTAATGCCAGTTTATGTCCTGATCTACCTGGATTTGCACCATATTCCTTCATTGCTGTCATGATGGCATCATATACTACGTTGGGCTTTGGAAATGTAGTAGCTGCATTATCAAAATAAATCATAATTTTCTCACCTATCCTCATTCATTTATTTCTACATCTATAAATTTATATTCATCAACATTAAATAAACCCATATCAGTTAATTTGAGACTAGGTATAACAGGTAACCCCATAAATGATAAGGTCATAAACGGGTCTATCTTTCTATTTACACCTAATATATCATGTGATAAATCAATCATTTCCTTTAAAATTTTTGTAGTTTCTTCAATAGGATTAGTAGTTAATATTCCACCTATTTCTAACGAAAGACTTTTTAAAACACTTCCCCGGGAAATAATACATATTCCTCCACCTATTTTCGTGAGCTCGTCTATTGCTAGTAAAATATCCTCATCGTTATCGCCAACAGCAATTATATTATGAGAGTCATGGGCAATTGTAAGACCTATAGCACCACCATTTAAATCTAAATTTTCTATTAGTCCTAATCCAATATTTCCAGTTTGTTTATGCCTTTCTACTACTACAAGCTTTAATATTCCATCATTTGAATAGGTAAAATATCCATTATTAGTACTTACTGTCCGTTTATTAGCCTCCGTAATGAGACTGTCATTGATTATACCAATTACATTTGCTTTATTAGTCCTTATAGGAATTTTAAAATCCTCTAATCCAATTTTTTTAACTTTTACACTATTTTGCATATAATCAGGTAAATAAGGGTCACTGTTGAATAATGCCTTATAATCCTTGGCAACTAATTTACCTTTTTTATAAACCTCTAATATATTAAAATCCTCAAGATTATCTATAACTACAAGATCTGCATCGTACCCCGGTGCAATAGCCCCCTTACCCTTTAAATTATAACATATAGAAGGGTTTAGTGAAGCTATTATTATTGCATCTATTGGATCAATTCCTGCTTTGATTGAGAGCTTGATATTATAGTCGATACTTCCTTCTCTCAATAAGTCTTCTGGATGCTTGTCATCTGTGCAGAACAATATTCTGCTAAGATTATCCTTATTTACAGTATTTATAAGTTTTTGAAGATCCCTTGTAGCTGAACCTTCCCTTATTAAAATGTACATGCCAAGTCTAAGTCTCTCTAGCATTTCATCTGATGTTGTGCATTCATGTTCAGTTTTTATGCCTGCTGCAACATAGGCATTTAGCTCCTTGTCTTTTATCATAGGACCATGACCATCTACGAAGTAATCATTTCCTATAACTAATTTATCTAATACCTTATCATTATAATTTATAACTCCTGGATAGTCCATCATTTCTCCAAGTCCAATTATAACTTTTCCATCTATTTTACTAAGCATATCTTCTGCATCTAATATAGCTCCTGAATTTTCAAATGATGTTGCTGGAACACAACTTGGAAATACAAAATAACAATCTAATGGAGAATTTTTGCTTTCTTCTATCATATATTTAATGCCATCCAGGCCTTTTACATTGGCTATTTCATGAGGATCTGTTATAACCGAAGTAATACCCCTTGGTAGTACGGCTCTGGCAAACTGACTAGGAGTAGACATAGAGGATTCTATATGTACATGACTGTCTATAAATCCTGGAGATAGATACTTGCCTTCTAAGTCAACTTCCTCCAATCCAGAATACTTTCCGATTCCTGCTATTTTCCCATTCTCAATAGCCACATCTGTTTTGATAATTTCCTTGGTAAAGACATTTATCAAGTTCGTGTTTTTTAAAACCAATTCTGCTTTTTCCTCGCCTTTAGCCTTCTTTATCAGATCCCTAAGGTCTTTTTTATTCATTTAAACACTCTCCTGAAATAAATTTGTTTAAAAAAAGAGAAGGTATCCTTCTCTTATCCTAGTCTATGATATACAGTTTTCAATAATTCTTCCTTTAATTTTTTTCCTTTATCTAAAAGTAAATCAACTTCTGTTTTTGTTTGATTTTTATAACTTTCATCTTTAATACCCTTCAGGTTAATAATTACATTAAACAATGCACCTTCTAATCCAGAATATGCTAGTAAGGTACCTACTCCTACATCTGTAATGGCATTAACATTACCATATTCTGCAAACACATCTTGCAATTCTAACACCTTATAACACTCTCTTGCACACCTTATTGGTACCTCCAAAGCCTTTTTATATCCTTTCTGGATAGCCTTAGATCTAATCTGTTTTTCTTCTTCCGTATTTTTGGGAAGTTTAAATGCCTCCATTACATCATCAAATGCTGTAGAATCCTCATCTACTATTTTTAACAAGTTTTGGACTACATCTTCTATTTGCTTTGCATTTCTTTGCATCTTTTCCCTAAATTTCTCTGGTACATCTTCATATACCTTTTTCCCTATTGTAAGATTTCCTACCATATTAGTTAAAGCTCCACCAATACTACCTACCAAGGCTGCAACACTACCTCCTCCTGGTGTAGGATTGTCACTAGCTACTTCCATTGTATATTCTCTTAGGCTTTTTTCAACTAACATAAATTTTTCCCTCCATTAAAATTTCAATATACCTTCCATTACAATATTAGCATTGCCTCCTACTTTAATCCTATAGCTATTAGCATTCTCTTCAATAAAACAATGTATTTCACTTGCTCTATTCAAAGAGTATCCCTGAATAGAGGTAATTCTATTCGATTCGATTAAATTGTTTTTTCTTAAAAAATATATTAAAGCCCCACTTGCAGTCCCCGTAGCAGCTTCTTCATTTATTCCAACTAAAGGAGCAAAATTTCTTGCATAAACAATACTAGAATTCTTTTCTGGAAGGTGAAAAACATGAACTCCTGTTACATTATATTTTTTGCTTACATTAGCTAACTCGCAAAAGTCTACATCTAAATTATCCAATGTTTCCTTATCTCTTAGAGGTAATAAAATATCTGGTACCCCATTACTTATAATTTCTGGCTCCATATAATCATCTAAAAATCCAAGTTGATTCCTTTTAACACCTAAAACTTTTAATAACTCATCTAAATTCTTTACTTCACCTAAAGACCTTGGTTTATCTTGCTGCATGATTATAGATGCAACCTCTCCATTTTTATAACAAATTTCTATTGGAAGCTTACCTATATTTGTTACCAATGTCACTTCTTTTATTCCATTAGGTATCGGTTTAATATATCCCATATTTGCCATGGTATAAAATGTTGCTATTGTAGCATGTCCACACAAGTCTATTTCACATACAGGAGTAAAATATCTTACCTTAAATGTATTGTCTGCCAACTGATGAACAAAAGCTGTTTCAGAAACATTCATTTCATTAGCTATTTTCTGCATATCCTTTTCTTTTATCCACTTGGAATTTGGTACTACTATTGCTGGATTTCCTCCAAATGGACCTGAACTGAACGCGTCTACCTGAAAAATATTAACCTCCATTATAGAGCTCCTTTCATTTAGAATTTAAATGTTCCACGTGGAACATTATCTTGTAAGCAAGTCAATTAGCCTTTCTAAATCCTCTTCTCCATAATACTCAATCTCAATTTTTCCCTTTTTCTTCCCCACAAGTAGATTCACCTTTGTTCCCAATGATCTCATTAGATTTTCTTCTAAATCCTTTAGATATGAATCTACCTTATTGTTCTTTCTTTTTATTTTCCCTTTGTTCACCTTTGACTTCTCTTTTTTTACTTCTGCTTCTGTATCTCTAACATTAAGTCCTAAATTAATTATTCTTTGAGCTGCTTCAAGCTGTTTATCTTTATCTAAGCCTAACAGTACTTTCCCATGCCCCGCAGTCAATTTACCTTCATAAAGGTAATCAACTACTTTTTTATCCAAATTTAAAAGTCTGATACTATTTGATATATATGTCCTGCTCTTACCTACAGCTTCACCTAGTTCATCCTGTTTTAATTCATAGTCCTGCATAATTTTTTTATAAGCAGTAGCTTCTTCTATAGGATTAAGATTTTCTCTTTGTACATTTTCTATTAATGAAATCTTTGCAGCATTTTGTTCGTCAATACTTCTAATTACAGCTGGAATTTCCTTTAAATCTAAAAGTTTTGATGCTCTCCATCTTCTCTCACCAGCTACTATTTCATATTTATTGTCAAGTTTTCTAACAATAATAGGTTGTATAACCCCATGTACATTAATGGATGCAGCAAGTTCCTTCAATGCTTCATCATCGAAATACTTTCTAGGCTGATTCTGTCGCGGAATTATTAAATTTATATCAATTATTTCAATTTTCTCGCTTAGTTTCTCTTCATTTAAAAAGTTATCAACAGCAGCTTTATCTGAAATCAAAGCAGACAGACCTTTACCTAATCCTCTTTTTTTAGTACTCAATATAATCAATCCTTTCTAACAAGGTACAATATATTAATCCTGTAAATATACAAATTCCTCTGCTAAATCCATATATGCCTCTGCTCCTTTAGATTTATCATCATAATCCATAATAGACAAACCATAGGATGGTGCCTCTGCCAACCTGACATTCCTAGGAATTATATTTGTATATACCTTCCCTTTAAAAAAGGACTTAACTTCATCTACAACCTGAATTGAAAGGTTTGTCCTACCATCAAACATACTCAATACAACCCCTTCGATGTCTAAGTTAGGATTAAACCCCTTTCTAACCAGTTCAATAGTATCAAAAAGCTGACTAACTCCTTCAAGAGCATAATATTCACATTGAATTGGAATTAGTACACTATCTGAAGCAACTAATCCAATAACACTTAATATACCTAAGGAAGGTGGACAGTCTATAAATATATATTCATATCTATCCTTTATTTTATCAAGCTCAATCTTTAAAGCATTTTCCCAATTTCCTTTTTTCGCATATTCAATTTCCAATCCTGCCAACTGGTTATTAGATGGAATAATATCAACATTCTCCGCTGAAGACTTATAAATACCGCTATCTACTGGTAAATTAAGTGAAAGTATATCATAGAAAAGTGTTTCAACACTATTTTTTTCTATACCCAACCCGCTAGTTGAATTCCCTTGAGGATCAATATCTACAAGTAAAATTTTTTTACCTAATTTACCTAAACCTGCTGAAAGATTTATGCTTGTAGTAGTTTTACCTACTCCACCCTTTTGATTAAAAATAGAAATTATTTTTCCCATATCACACCTCAAGTTATCTTCCTTAATCCTCAAAATCCTATTACAATATACTTACTATCCTAAATGAGTTGCTACACTATCCAACATCATTATGATTTTTAAAGAGAAATTCATCAATTACTTTTGTTCCAATTTAATAAATAGTTATTTTTTCAGTATCTTATAGAACAATATGCTTTTTCTCTCGTTATTTATATAATAGCATATATCTACAAAAAAAGGAGATAAAAAAGTTAAAAATAAAAATGTTCCACGTGGAACATTTTTATTTTTAACTTTTTTTACATAACTTTAGGAACCTTTATTGTAACAAGTACATAATCCCCTTTATCTTCTTCTATATATTCGGCTTTTACTCCATATTCTTTAATTGCCTTATAAGCCTTTTTTATAGTATTCAGATATATTCTAATACTTATTAAGGATTTTATACTTTGCTTATAATCTTTATCTTCTTTCTTTCGCATATTATCCAAAATATCCTCTACAAGTGACTCAGTACCATTTACATTCAGTTCATTATTTATTGTCTTCTCTAGTACAATCCTCCTTAGATTATCATCTGGTAGCTTTAACAATGCTCTACCGTGTCTTTCAGTTAAAGCCTCTTCAACAAGTGTCTTCTTTATATCTTGAGGCAATCTAAGCAATCTAAGTTTATTTGCAATTGTAGACTGGGACTTTCCAAGTTTTTCAGCTAATTCCATTTGTGTAAAATTATGATCCTTTATCAAACTATTATATCCTTCAGCTTCTTCTATAAAATTTAAATCTTCTCGTTGAAGGTTTTCAATTAAGGCAACCATTGCTGAATCTTTATCTCTAAAATCTACAACAATAGCTGGAATATATTTTAACTCAACTAATTCAGAGGCTCTAAGTCTTCTCTCACCTGCAACTAGTTCATATGAGTCAGCACTTAATCTTCTAACGCTTATTGGTTGTATTACTCCAAAGGATTTAATTGACTGTGACAATTCTTCTAATCCCTTTTGATCAAAGCTTTTTCTAGGCTGATAAGGATTCGGTTTAATAGAATTAATTGGAATATTTATAATTTCTCTATGCAAGTTCATAATACCCCTCTTTTCTTTAGCATTATACCAATTATTCTATTTTGAAATTAATATTTCCTTCATTATTTCCCAACTATTTTCATACATTTTCACACAAATTACAGCGGATTTTTACGTGGTTTACCACCACCTCTTGGATATTTTGTCGAAGTTTGTTTTATTTTCTCGACAATTATAAGCGAATGATAGATATCACTTTCGGGAATTTGTATAGTTTTTTTACAAACTATCTTTCCACCTAAAATTTCAATGGCATATTTGCTTGAACTCAATTCCTGCTCAAATTCAGGTCCTTTCATTGAAACAAAAAAACCACCTACTTTCACGAAAGGAATACAATATTCACTCAGAGTATTTAGTGAAGCAACTGCCCTCGAAATACATATATCATACTTCTCTCTATACTCACTTCTAATACTTAATTCCTCAGCTCTTCCATGAATTGCTCTAATATTATCTAGATTTAGCTCTTTAATTACCTCATTAAGAAATATAATTCTCTTATTTAAACTATCTAAAAGGTCTATTTCTAATTCTGCATTTGCTATTTTCAAAGGAACTCCCGGGAATCCTCCTCCTGTTCCCACATCAATTAATTTTTTCTTACCATTAAATAAATTTGTTCTTAAAGGAGTTAGACTATCCAGAAAATGTTTTTGATCAATCTCCACATCATCGGTTATAGTGGTTATATTTATTTTTTTATTCCACTCTTTTAAAAGTTCCTTGTACCTAATAAATTTAAATAGTTGTTCTTCCGTTAATTCAATATTTAATTTCTCTATTCCATTAACTAACGCATCTATATTAGCCATTAACCCTTGCACTCCTTCGCTTCTGCTCTAAATATATTAATAATACATTGATATCCGATGGAGAAACTCCAGATATTCTTGAGGCTTGACCTACAGAATCAGGTTTAAATTTGTTTAGTTTTTGCTTAGCCTCGTTGCTTAAACCTTTAACCAAACTATAATCTTCCTCAAATGATAATTTCTTATTTTCAAGCTTTTTAAATTGCTCAATTTGTATCATTTGTTTTTTGATATAACCTTCATATTTAATTTGAGTTTCAACTTGTAATCTGACTTCTCTCTTTAAACGGCCTCTATTTCCATCTAAATCAGCTGTGGCATCATATTGTACCTCTGGTCTTTTAATCAGCTCATAAAGGCTTATAGAGCTTTTAATTCGATGTGTGTTAATTTTATCTAAAATTAAATTATTCTCTTCAGTTGGTGCTATAAATACCTTCTTTAACCTTTTAAGCTCATCCTCTATTAATTTTTTCTTCTCCAATGTCTTTCTATATCTTTCTTCTGTTACCAAGCCTATTTTATAACCCTTTTCAGTAAGTCTTAAATCTGCATTATCTTGCCTTAAAGTCAATCTATATTCAGCTCTTGATGTCATCATTCTATATGGTTCATTTGTGCCTTTAGTTACAAGATCATCTATCAGCACTCCAATATATGCTTCAGACCTATCCAATACAAATTCCTCTTTACCCTTTATATTCTGTGCAGCATTTATACCCGCAATAAGACCTTGGGATGCTGCCTCCTCGTACCCGGATGAACCATTAATCTGTCCTGCAAAAAATAGATTGTTTATCTCCTTATGCTCCAAGGTTCTTTTTAATATAGTAGGATTTATAGAATCATATTCTATTGCATATGCCGATCTCATAAATTGTACATTTTCAAGACCTGTAATGTTTTTATATATCTGAATCTGAACCTCCTCCGGAAGACTTGTACTAACTCCCTGCACATACATTTCCTTAGTTGATAATCCTTCAGGTTCAATAAATACCTGATGTTTATCTTTATCTGCGAAACGAACTACTTTATCTTCTATCGAAGGACAATATCTTGGTCCTACCCCTTCTATTTCACCCGCATACATTGGGGACCTTTGAAGATTTTCTCTGATAATTTCATGTGCTTTTTCAGTAGTATAAGTTAGATAACAAGGTATCTGAGGTTCCTTAAATTCCTTATCCATATTTAAAAATGAAAAAGGTATCACCTCATCATCTCCTGGCTGGATTTCCATTACTGAAAAATCAATACTATCTCTATGAACTCTAGCTGGAGTACCTGTTTTCATTCTCCTTAGTTCAATCCCTATCTTCTCCAAAGATTCTGATAATTGAATTGAAGGAAATCTACCATCAGGTCCTGAAGAATAATTGACTTCACCCATATATACTCTTCCTCTTAAATAAGTACCAGTTGCCAATATCAATGCCTTAGTATTGTAAACTGCCCCAGTTCTTGTTAATACTCCAACTATTTTATTGTTTTCAACTAAAATCTCTATTACTTCACCCTGCATCAAAGTAAGGTTTTGTTCATCTTCTAAAGCCTTTTTCATTTCTTCATGATATTTTCTTTTATCAGCCTGTACTCTTAAAGAATGAACTGCTGGTCCTTTTGATGTGTTAAGCATCCTGCTTTGAATAAAGGATTTATCAATATTTATAGCCATCTGTCCGCCAAGCGCATCGATTTCTCTTACCAAATGTCCCTTGCCCGTTCCACCAATATTAGGATTACATGATAATGCAGCTATGGCATCTAGGCTTATTGTCATTATAAGTGTTTTCATTCCTAATCTGCTACTTGCCAAAGCAGCTTCAATACCTGCATGTCCCGCACCAATAACTACTACGTCAAAGTCACCTGCAATATAGTGCTTTACATCTTTCATATATTTTCACCTTTCCAATTTAACCAATTCATAATTCACGATTCACAATTCACAATTATTATGGTCATTCTCTGTAGTCATGAAAATCCATTATTCTTCGATAGCATTAATAATACTGTACACCTCAGAATGACAAAAAGAAGATCCCTAGACTACGCTCGGAATGACAACTTCGTTGTTCACTCTTAACTCCTAGTTCTTAACTCTTAACTATTTTCTATTTTCCAATACAAAACTCAGAGAAAATTTTATCCAAAATATCTTCACCTATTGTATCACCCGATATTTCACCTAAATTCTCCCAACAATTCTTTAAATCTACCTCTAAACAATCAATCGGAACCATAGACTTTATATCTTCGATTACACTTACTATATCATTATACGCTTTTTCAAGCTGGTTTTTATGTCTTACGTTGCTTACAACTACATCTGAATTAATTTCCACCTCACCAGAATAAAACATGTTTCTAATGCTATTTTCCAAATCTTCAATACCATCACCTGTCTTTATTGAAGTTTTAATTATTTCAACATTTTTAAGATGTTTTTTTATATAATCATCATTAAATTCGTTTGGCAAATCAGACTTATTTAACAAAATAATAGTCTTTTTATACTTAATTAACTCTATTATCTGAATATCGTCATCTGTTAAATCCCTTGAGGTATCAAATATTGCTATGACTAAATCAGCCTGCTCAACTGTTTTTTTAGCCTTATCCACACCAATCTTTTCTACTAAATCATTTGTATTTCTAATACCTGCAGTATCGATAATTTTCAAAGGAATTCCATCAATATTGATATATTCTTCGATTATATCTCTAGTAGTACCTGGTACATCCGTCACTATTGCCCTATTCTCCCTTACTATAGCATTTAACAATGAGGACTTACCAACATTTGGTTTGCCAAGTATAACAGTATTCAATCCATCCCTTAAGATTTTACCCCGACCTGATGTTGAAAGTAAAGTTGATATTTTTTCCTTGACTTCCATTGCATTTTTTTCAAGTTCATTTAATGTAGATACTTCAACATCTTCGTCTGGAAAATCTATTGATACCTCTATATGAGCTAGCATAGATAAAAGTATATTTCTTATTTCCTTTATCTTTGTTGATAGATTTCCTTCTAATTGATCAAGGGATACCTGAAAGCTTTTATCTGTTTTAGATCTGATAATATCTATTACTGCCTCTGCTTGAGCAAGATCCAATCTTCCATTCAAAAATGCCCTTTTAGTAAATTCTCCGGGTTCTGCAAGTCTGGCACCTTTTTTCAATATCAATTCCAATACTTTTTTTATGGATATTATTCCTCCATGACAATAAATCTCTACCATATTTTCTCTTGTATAGGTATATGGTTCCTTCATAAAGACTATCAATACTTCATCTATTACTGTATCACCATCTAATATATGTCCATAAAGCAATTTTCTATTTTCTACATTATTAATATCATCTATTTTAGCACTTTTAAATACATTCCATCCCATTTCAAGTGCATCTTCCCCACTTATTCTTACGATTCCTATTCCTGCTTCACCAATAGCAGTTGAAATAGCAGCAATTGTATCTGACATTTTTTTCACCTCAAATTTCATACCTAATCTTACTATTATATCCAAAATCCACTAATAAATAAAAAAGCCCTAAGAAATTTATGAATTCAAGGGCTTTAGTCTCAATTATTCTACTTTGCAATTATAACTACTCTTCTAAAAGGCTCTTCACCTTCACTATAAGTGCTTACTCCTTCTACATTTTGCAGAGTCGAGTGGATAATTCTTCTCTCATATGGATTCATGGGCTCCAGCTTTACTGGTCTCCTGCTATATTTAGCTTTTTCGGCCATTTTATTAGCTAGTTTTATAAGAGTTTCCTCTCTTTTTTTTCTATATCCTTCAGAATCAACAACTACTTTAATATAATCTTCTCTATTTTTATTTAATGCTAAACTTAACAAATATTGAATCGAATCAAGGGTATTCCCTCTTTTTCCTATTAAAATTCCCATATCTGATGATGAAATATCCTTTATATCAACATAAAGAATATTTCCTTCTTTTTTGATTTGATTATTTGCTTCTATACCCATAGAATCAAATATCTTTAATAAAAATGAATCAGCTGTTTCTATTGGATCATTTATTAATGTAACTTTAATCTTTGCTTCCTTTGAACCAATAAATCCTAAAAACCCTTTACTAGGCTCATCCAAAACCTCTACCTTTACATCTTCTTCTTTAGCCTCTAATTCACACAAAGCTTCATGTAAAGCTTCTTCAACCGTTTTGCCAATTTTCACTACAAATTTCATATCTATTTATCCTCCTTGAGCTTGGCTAAAGACCTCTTAGATATTAATTGCTGTATAATAGTAAAGATATTACCTATTACCCAATATAAACCTAGACCTGCTGCAAAACCCCTTGCAGCCATGAAGATCATTATTGGCATAAAATAATTCATAGTTTTTTGTGTAGCTGCAGATTGAGGATCTACATTATTCATATTAGGCATTGTTATACTTTGTAAGTATGTTGTAATAGCAGCTAACAACGGTAAACCCCATAGATATGGGTCTGCTTGATCTAAGTTCTTTATCCAAAAAAATGTCTTATTCATTGACTCATAGAAACCTGGTTCTGTAAAAGCATATCTAGCCGGTTCTCTAAACACTGCAAAAAAAGCAAATATAATAGGTAATTGTACTAATAATATCAAACAACCTGAAGCTGGATTATAATTATGTTGTTTATATAAATCCTGCATTTTTATTTGCATTGTCTGAGGGTCATTTTTATATTTTGTCTGGATTTGCTTCAATAGTGGCTGGATTTCAGCCATTTTTTTTGAAGACTTGGCCTGATGTAAACTAATTGGTAATAGTAACAACTTAAATATTATAGTAGTAATAATAATTGCCATTGCATAATATGAGAAATTTTCTGGTTCTACTCCAATAGTTGATACCATGTCATATACAAATTTCATTAGTGATCCTAGAATTTTTCCTAGAAACGCTGTCATTTATTAACCCCCTATCATTTGAGCGGATCATATCCTCCATCATGAAATGGATGGCATTTTAATATTCTCTTTGCACTTAAATAAGAACCTCTAATAAATCCATATTTTTGATATGCTTGAAGTGAATATTCTGAACATGTTGGATAAAATCTGCAATTTCTTCCTGTTA
>ENA-UOOR01000363-UOOR01000363.1-fermentation-metagenome-genome-assembly--contig:-NODE-363-length-65877-cov-15.464176_pt1 | contig 65877 bp, 56 predicted proteins | sample MGYA00245780_ERZ724029 | MGnify/ENA primary metagenome ERZ724029 (study PRJEB28704, sample SAMN03018315) | fermentation metagenome | biome: anthropogenic terrestrial biome; feature: soil; material...
GGATCCAGCACAATGACCTCACGCTTTTCAATATCACTGGGCAGTTTACTGTAATACTCAACCGGTTCCAGTGTTTCCGGATTCCTATACAGGCCAATATGCCCGACTTTCGCTGCAGGTACCATGGACAGCACACCGTCTACCATACCGAGTCCTGCACGCAGAATTGGAATAAAAGCCAATTTGCGGCCGGCGAGGACTTTTGTCGTTGCTGTGGAGACCGGAGTTTCAATCTGCACTTCCTCCAGCGGCAAATCCCGCGTTGCTTCGTAGCACTCCAACATAGCAATTTCACTGACCAACTGACGAAAATCCCGGCTTCCGGTATTTTTATCACGCAAATAAGTCAGTTTGTGCTGGATCAGCGGATGATCCATAATCAATACATTTTGATTCTCCATTTGTGCTTTTGATTCTCCTCAAGGAAATCTTACAATTCTCCATTTTCAATTGCTGTAATCTCATCCAGACGGCGCTGATGACGGCCGCCTTCATACGGCGTATCCAGATAAATCTTCACGAGTTCAAGCGCTTCTTTTGCATTCAAAACGCGTCCGCCAAGGCACAGGCAGTTGCTGTTATTGTGGCGGCGTGCCATTTCTGCGCCGTAAGGTTCCGTGACAGCCGTCGCACGGATACCCTTTACCTTGTTCGCTGCAATCTCCATACCAAGACCAGTCCCACAGCACAGAATTCCGCGGTCACACTTACCCGCTGCAATGCTGTGGGCAACTTTCGCCGCAATCGGCGGATAATCTATACTTTCTTCGTTGTCCGTACCGAAATCCTGATAATCCATCCCACGGTCTTTCAAATAACTCTCAATCACTTTTTTGAGCTGAAATCCACCATGATCACAGCCAATTGCTAACATATTGGTATCCTCCATTTAATTCAATGATATTCTCAAATAAGGCTTTAAACTACAGCCAAAATAACATACGAATATTTTTCTTACTATGCGTGCCTGCGCTTCAGGGAACGCTGCGCCTGCGGCGGACGCAGATAAACTGGCATTAATTCCTCGGCAGATACCAAAGTACCCGCTTCTGCCGCACGAGCTGCACAGGACGCTGTACTGCAGGCACGCTGAAAGCGAATCGGCTCCGGCGCAAGACGCGCATGGACCGGCGAAAAATCAGGGGAATTTGCGCAAAGTTCCGCACCATCCCCGACCAAAACCACTGGTGCTGCAGTTTGCGCACATTCTTTCGCAAGTTCTGTAATGGAAAGTGCCCGATCCGGTGTTAAACGGCAAATCCGACCGTCTTTGATTTCAAACATCGCATTGTAAACCTGCCCACAACGAGCATCCATCACACAACAGGCAGTACAGTCGAGCACACGCAGATTTTCTGCCATTGCCTCCAAAGTAGAGACACCCGCACAAGGTTTATCCTGTGCAAAAGCCATTCCCTTAATGCTGGCAACCCCGATGCGTACACCTGTAAAGGAGCCCGGCCCCGCTGTGACCGCAAACAAATCAATTTGCTGCAAATCAACTTTCGAATACTCCAGCACACCGCAAACCATCGGCATCAATGTTTGACTGTGTGTCAGCTTAACATTGGTATAACATTCGCCCAGCACCTTGCCATCCTGCCAGACACAGGCAGATGCTGCGCCGGCCGAACAGTCAATCGCTAATATCTTCATAGTACCTTCCTTTTACAGAATATCAGAGCCAGAACTCTCGATGGTAATCAGACGGTCATCATCCTCTTTACCTCGCGCAAAGGTAATATGCACTGCTTCCGGCGGCAGCGCTTCTTCGATATTCTCGCTCCACTCAACGATCATAACACCGCCGTCCTCCAGATAATCAAAATATCCGGTAGAGGAAAGGTCATCCCAGCCTTCCACACGGTACATGTCAAAATGGTAAAGCGGAAGACGCCCCCCGTCATAAACATGTACCAACGCAAAAGTCGGACTGGAAACACCGCCTGTGCCAAGCCCGGCAGCCACTCCGCGGGTAAAGGCGGTCTTGCCCATTCCCATCGGGCCGAAAAGTGCAAGCACTTCTCCGCCCTGAAGCTTTTGTGCAATCCGTTTCCCAAGCGCTTCTGTCTCTGCGGCAGAATGCGTTTGCACATTCTGCACTTTTTTCTGCGTATTCATTCAGAACAGCCCCGTAATCCGTCCATCATCCGTCACATCAATCTTCTCTGCAGACGGCACTTTCGGCAGTCCCGGCATCACCATGACATTCCCGGCATAAGCAACCACAAATCCGGCACCGTTTGAGAGCTTCAGATTCCGAATATGCAGCGTGAAATCACGCGGACGTCCCAACAAAGACGCATCGTCAGATAAACTGTACTGCGTCTTAGCGATACAAACCGGCAGTTTGTCTCCACCCAGCGCTTTAATTTCTTTCAGCGCCTTTTTCGCTTTCTTGGTGTAAGTGACCTCTTTTGCGCCATAAATTTCAGTTGCAATCCGGTTGATTTTTTCCTCTACCGTGCAGCTGTCCTCATACAGATAATGGAAACTATTTGATTTTTCACACGCTTCCACAACTTTCTGAGCCAGTGCTGTTCCGCCCTCTCCGCCTTTTGCAAAAACTTCGGACAGAGCAAAATCGGCGCCAAGATCTTTGCAGTAGCTCTCGATATACTCCAGCTCCTCAGCAGGGTCGGTTCCAAATCGATTGATTGCCACAACGACCGGCACACCGTATTTTCTCATATTCTCTATGTGTGCACCCAGATTAACAATTCCTTTTTTAAGTGCATCCATATTGGGCTTTGCCGTTTCTGTTTTGGGAACACCACCGTTGTATTTCAGTGCGCGGTCCGTGGCGACTAAAACAATCGCGGCCGGCTGCAGCCCTGCCAGACGGCATTTGATGTCCATAAACTTTTCTGCACCGAGGTCACTGCCGAAACCTGCCTCTGTAATACAGTAATCCGCCAGCTTCAGCGCAATGCGGGTGGCACGCACACTGTTGCAGCCGTGCGCAATGTTGGCAAACGGACCGCCGTGCATAATTGCCGGTGTGTTCTCCAGTGTCTGCACCAAATTTGGATTAATGGCATCCTTGAGCAGAGCTGCCATCGCACCCTGTGCATGCAGATCTTTCGCATAGACCGGATTTCCCTCTGTAGAGTAGGCAACCAGAATCCGCCCCAGACGTTCTTTGAGATCATGCATATCTTTTGCAAGACAGAAAATTGCCATGACCTCGCTGGCAACGGTAATGCAGAATCCATCCTCACGCACAAAGCCATTCGTTTTTCCGCCCAGACCTACGACCACGCTGCGCAGAGCACGGTCATTCATATCCATGCAGCGGGAAATTAGGATACGGCGGGTGTCAATATGCAGAGCATTTCCCTGATGAATATGGTTGTCCAGCATCGCACAAAGCAGGTTGTTTGCCGCTGTGATCGCGTGCATATCTCCTGTGAAATGCAGGTTAATATCCTCCATAGGGACGACCTGCGCCCATCCGCCTCCGGCTGCACCGCCTTTAATGCCAAAAACCGGCCCAAGGCTTGGCTCACGCAGTGTAACCACCGCTTTCTTTCCAATCTTGGCCATTGCTTCGCCGAGACCGACACTGGTTGTTGTCTTTCCTTCGCCCGCAGGGGTTGGGTTAATCGCTGTCACAAGCACCAGTTTCCCGTTTGGTGCATCTGACAAGCGGTCAAATAAGGACTGATTCAGTTTTGCCTTGTAGCGTCCATAAGGTTCCAATTCCTCATCGTGGATGCCAAGCTTCCCTGCAATCGTCGTGATAGGTTCCATCTTCGCCTGCTGCGCAATTTCAATATCTGTCACGATACGGTTCCTCCTTACACATTCTTGGCTATTAGTATAGCACAACCGGTGCTGTTTCGGAAGTACGGATTCTGCAGATTTATGTTTTTGTCACACGTCAAGTATTTCTGTCTTTGTTTTTATCATTTATAATAAAATAATAACCAGATTGATTTGTAAGAAATTTGTAAGAAATCTGCTAGTTTCTTCGTAAGATTTTTGCGATATGCTTTTAACAGGAGGAGAAAAAATGAGTGAAGACAAAATTCTGGTCGTGGACGATGATCACGAAATTACAAAGGCAATTGCTCTGCTGCTGCAAAAAGAAGGGCTGCAGACTGAGTGTGCCTACAATGGAATGGAGGCGTTAGAAAAAGTAACAGATCCGCAGGTCTGTCTGTTGATTATTGATGTGATGATGCCAAGGTTAGATGGTCTTTCTGCTGTAATGCGCATCCGCGAAAAGCGAAACCTTCCGATTCTTGTGCTGTCTGCAAAAAGTGAGGATTCTGACAAAATACTCGGCCTTTCTATGGGGGCAGACGACTACATTACCAAGCCGTTTAACCCCCTAGAATTGACAGCCCGGGTAAAATCTCATCTCAGACGTTACAAAACGCTGGGCAGCCGGAATGAAGAAATGCAGCGCGGTATTCTGTGTACCGGCCGGCTCGCCTTTGATCCTGCTGCAAAACAACTGGCTGCAGACGGTGAACCTGTGCATTTAACCGCAACAGAAACAAAAATTGTTAATCTCTTGATGCGAAATCTCGGGCGTGTCTTCTCCGCCGAGGAAATTTACCGCCGGGTGTGGCACGAAGATGCCTACAACGTGGAAAACACAGTGATGGTACATATCCGGCGCATCCGCGAAAAAATCGAACTGAATCCAAAAGAACCTGAATACTTAAAGGTGGTGTGGGGACTTGGTTATAAAATGGAAAAGAAATGAAGGCAAGAATACGGTTCATTTACAAAAGCACTGGCGAAATAACAGGTTCGTCGGGTGGTTGGGTTTTTTCTTAGGTACCAGCATTTTGCTGACCGTGGCCGCATGTTTTTTCGGTCCACAGGTTGCAGCTTCCCTTGGCAGTTCTTCTTATCAAGACCTATTACAGGACAATTATAAAAAGACTAACCTTTTTAGGAACTCCATTATGTCCGGTATCTATGCGATGACATATGTACATGCAAACGGCAGTTATTTCGGCAGCCTTTACAGCCCATATAATTTTCACTCCTGCACTTCTGCTGAGCAGGAAAAAAATATTTTCCCATGTGCAGCAGTCGAAAACGATAAGCTTATCTATCAACGCGGTGGGATGAATTATCACGCACTCTGCGCAGATGGGTTTCACACAAAAATGCCCTTACTGAAAATCACCTTGCAAAGCCACGCCATCACGGGGATGGAAGTCCTGCAGAACGGCAATACAGTTGATCCGGACAACAATATTGAATGGGTCTCCCAACTTCGCAATACGCTGCTGCACCGCACGATACCAAACATGACGGACGATAACGGCAAGGAACCAGCTTCCGGCATCACATCGGATAAAGGCCGCACTCTTTATTTCACCTTAACCGATTCACTTCCGAATACGTCTGTTTACAATGCCTATGCCGCTGAAAAGCAGCTGTATAACGGCATTATCAATAATTTGGGCTTTCTGATACCCGCAATACTGCTTGCGATTGCAATTCTTTTCTATCCCGGTAAGCAAAGCGGTGACCGTACCTTTGCCTCCTTTGCAGGTCACATTCCTGTGGAAATAAAACTAGTGTTATTGTTATTCTTGTATATTAGCCCTTTTGCTTTTGGCATGATCATGCTTTCTTCTCTTTCCAGTTTTGCTCTGTCGCACTGTTTATTCCTTTTGCTGTGGTATGTATGGCTCACCTATTTCCTCATCAATGACATTCTGTACAAAACTTTTGCCATGCACAGTTTGATACGCCATCTGTGGCGGAGCATGCATAACGCCTTGTACAAAAATGCTGAAAAGGCCCCACTCACCCATTTGATCCAGCGCTGGCTTCTGCCGCTGTACATTTTTGTTAACATCTGTATGATACCATGTGTAATGATTTTTTCTTTTTCCGACAGTCTATTTTATTCGCCGTCCGGTTATCACCATCTTTTGCGATTCTGTTTTTTCGGTGGTCTTGCCGCTTTAACCATTTATTTAGAGTACCGCTGTTGGAAAAAGGCAGATTTTCTTGGCTCACAGATGGCAAAGCTGACCAATCAAATTCGATTGATTCGCAGCGGTGTGCAGCCGCCGCCCTTCCATGTGGGCGGATGTGACCAGCTTTCTGCAGCAGCATATGACCTCAATGCCGTACAGGATGGCATTGAAGCCGCTGTAAATGAACGTGTACGCAGCGAACGCATGAAAGTAGAGCTCGTCACAAATGTCAGTCATGACTTGAAAACACCGCTTACTTCCATCATCAGCTATGTACATTTGCTGCAGGAAGAAGAGCTTTCCCCTACTGCATACGACTACGTTCAAATTCTTGCACAGAAAAGCGACCGGTTAAAATCCATTGTGCAGGATGTTTTTGACATTTCCAAAGCGGTCAGCGGCAACCTTACCGTCAATTGCAAAACGTTAGACCTTGCAAAACTGCTGCGCCAAACGCTCGCAGATATGGATGAGCAGATTACAGCAGCGCCCGTCACGTTTCGTACCCAGCTTCCGGAAAATCCCGTTTGGATTTTTTCGGATGGCGACCGGCTGTATCGTGTTTTCCAAAATTTATTTCAAAATGCAGCGCAATATTCACTTGAAAGTTCACGTGTTTTCGTTACATTGGAGGTTGACCCAGCACACGCCTGTGTGCGTGTACGCAACACTTCTAAATATGAGATTGGTGATGCACAGGCGCTGTTAGAGCGTTTTACACGCGGGGATAACACCCGCTCTTCAGAAGGAAGCGGACTGGGACTTTCGATTGCGCAGAGCTTTACAACGGCCTGCGGCGGAACTTTTTCAATTTCTGCACAAGCAGATCTCTTTACGGCGGAAGTTAACCTTCCACTCAGCAAGCCGCCGCAGCCAAATCAAAGCAGTGAAATAGATCCACACACCTGAACTGTCCAATCAACAAATGATATGAATGCACATTCTGCCTTTCGAGCAGTCCGAAAAGAAATTCCGATATTGTCCGGTGGTGTACAAAACTTTTTTGTGCTATAATAGCGTGGAAACTGTGCCGCACGGAAAGGCTCCTGCGGCGAAAGGACGTGTGCAATGCATAATTTTGGTTCGCGCGCAATCGAGTACCTTCGGCGCACAGATAAACTGCTTTGGCTCATTATGATTGCTATTTCCATTTACAGCCTAATTCTTCTGAAAACAATCCCCAATAAAGACAGCGGCCGCAGTTGGTTCTCCATACAGCTGATGGCAATTATTGCCGGTTACATTGGTGCCTTTTTGCTGACGCTGGTTGATTACCGAACTGTCGGAAATTACTGGTATATGATTGCAGCTTTCTGCATTTTCATTATTCTGCTTACATTATTCAAAGGAATTTCCATAGAGGGAGCTGCTGGTGTAAATGCCAAAGCATGGCTGCAGCTGCCAGGCAAAATAACTTTTCAGACCAGTGAACTAGTAAAAATTGGATTTTTGATTACTTTCGGTAAACATCTGGAACTCCTGCAGCAGGAAAACAAGATGCACAGTCTGCAGCATGTCCTGCTCTTAGCCGTACACGCTGCTGTGCCGATTCTGTTGGTACAGATGGAAGGGGATACCGGAACTGCAATTATTTTTGGGTTTATGTTTCTGTTCATGGCTTTTTCTGCCGGCGTGCAGCTGCGGTATTTTGCGGTTCTGGCAGGTATTGGTGCAATGGCCGCACCCATCATATGGAATTTCGGACTGGAGGATTACCAAAAGTCGCGAATGCTGATTTTCCGCCACCCGGAAGCAGACCCACTCAACTATGGTTTTCAACAGCTTGCCGGCAAACTGAGCATCTCCAGCGGGCAATTAACCGGACGCGGATTATTTGTCTCTCCGCGGGTAAATTCAGGAACCGTGCCTGTGCAGGAAAGTGATTACATTTTTTCTGCTGCCGGAGAAGAGCTGGGCTTCATCGGATGCATTTCCATCATTATTTTGCTGGTTGTCTTGCTTCTTCTGTGCATAAGGAATGCACGTCGTGCTACTGACCTGCTTGGCAGCAGCATTTGTGTCGGCTTCTTCGCCATGATTTTAGCGCAGATGTTCTTTAATCTAGGTATGTGCCTCAATCTTCTGCCGGTTATGGGTGTTACACTGCCTTTCTTTAGTGCAGGCGGCTCCTCAGTGATGTGCCTGTACTTTGGATTCGGCCTAGTGGAAAGCGTAGCCATCCACAGTGCTGAAGGACGTAACAGTAAACGACTGTTTGAATAATAAAGAAAAGAATAGGACATAAAACGACAGAAGGAAAGGACTGCTGCTAAACGAAAGTGAAGCAGCAGTCCTTTCCTTCTTTATATCCTTTTATGACAAACTGTCTATGTAAGCTGCAATACCACGTCCGGTTCTGGCTCTGGTGTATTGAAATGTTGCAGTATCTGGTAAGTGATAATATTTGCGCATAGCCGTCTCATAACCCAAAGCACTTCTGTCTGGTTTAAAGTTAAATGTCACATTACAAAATGTCCAGTCAAACTGATTGTAATCAATCAACACGGTATTCCGCTGACCTTTTTGTACTTCTGTAATCTGCTGCTCGATATGAGAAGCGGCAGTACCATTGATGATGGCACCACGCGCAATACAGGCAAAGGAAAGCACGCCTATTAGTATCAACGCGCTCTGTAAAATGTCAGCCCAACGGATAGATCTGCCATAATCCCAAAGGACGCAGAAAATCATCAGCAGAGCAAAAGCATACAAAAGCATTCTTGCACGGCCGCAGCAGTGGGTCGCAACTGCCGGTATCGCCTGTGATGCCCACATACCAGCATACAGAACGGGCAGATAGCGACAAGGATTTTCCCGATTCGGCTCTTTCTCATGTGCGCAAATCAACAAAGCCGCAAAAATCAGCAAAATATACAGGAGCCAGAAAACAGTCAGGACAGCTTCTGCCCCCATCTGAAGACGGCTGTGCCGATCTATTTTTGGCAAGAATTGCAGCATAGGAAGGTGAAGGCTCCGGCTCAAGGGTGCCAGCAATGCCCCAAAACATAAATAAAATTGTATAAGTTTATACAAACATTTCCTTTTTCCCTTCCCCTTGCGTTCAAGGAGAAATATCGCCACAAATCCCATTGCAACCAACCAAGGCCAGTAATCATTGACCAAAGGACTAAAATACCGCATAAAATTATCGGTCAGTTTTCTAAGCACACTTTCCTGCACAGTATTTTCTTGTTTCATCCGGAAATAAGCGCCGGGAGCCGTTAACATAAAAACCAGCACAACAGCATTGAGAAACGTCAGGACTTTAAAACTGAGTGGTATTTTTTCTGCACGGTTTTTTCTCAAGTATAACAAGGTCACTATGCACATAAGAAGCATCATCGTCGTCACCTGCTCATGCAGCAGTGCTGCAGCTAAAAAGCAAATTGGAGACAACCATGAAAAAACTTTTGGAAGAGATCTGCCGCGGATCTTATTGTAAAATGGTAAAAATCCTACCATCATCAGTAAAAGCGGATAGAGATAATTTGTGGAGCCATCCAGCCATAGAAATGTGTCGGAAAAGAGATGCGAAGACATCGGCAGCAGTCCGGGAAATACCGCACAGACACACGCTAAAAGGATTTCCTGTCTGTCCGGCATGCCGTCCGAATGAAGTGAACCTCTGACATAATAGAAAAATAGCAAAGAGAGCAGTACCACCACAACGGCAGTTAAAATTTTCCACACACGCATGTCCATCATCAAAAAAACGTCGGCGAGAAGGTTTCCCATTCTGGCGCCGCCATACGTGTAGTATTTTAGATAACTGTCCCAAATTCGTGGAAAACTGCCTCCATTTACACTAAATCGATAATCATCCCCCTGTAGAAATGTATAGGAGTAGATCACCATCCAAAAAATAAGCGCTGCCAAAAACGGGATAAAGAGAATCCAGCGTCTCCCGCTTTCTTGTTTTCTGCCCACTTCTTCTCCACCCTTCAGCAAATTTATAAAATCTATTGGATTTTTCTCATATTTTCCAATTATACGCTCCTATGATATCCTCGTCAATAAAAATGAGCTTTCGCCGACTATTAGGCCGGAAAAAGCTCACTCCTATTCAATCTTTTTAATCAGCCGTTTACCATCAGCTTGCATATTTCATTGCTGAAGGATACTGGATTCTCAATCGGCACTCCCTCAATCAGCAGTGCCTGCGTATACAGCAATTGTGTATATTCTTTTAGTTTATTCGTATCCAGTTTATAAAGTGCACGCAGTTTATCAAAAATCGGATGGTTTGCATTAACTTCCAGCACCCGCTGTGCCTTTACTTTGTCATTATTGCTATTGGGAATCGCATTCAGTATTTTTTCCATTTCCATTGACAAAGCGCCGTTTGTGGAAAGGCAAACCGGATGGCTCTTCAATTTTGTGGAAAGAATGACTTCTTTCACCTGACCATTCAAAGAATCCTTCATGAAGTTCAGCATGTCCTTATTTTCTTCCACTTTTTTCTTGGCGGCCGTTTTCTCCTCTTCGGTTTCAAGGCCAAGGTCATCCGCGGAAACAGACTTAAATTCCTTATCATCATATTTCATCATCATGCGCAGCGCAAATTCATCCACATTATCCGTAAGGTACAGAATCTCATAGCCTTTATCTTTAACTGCTTCTGTTTGTGGCAGCATATCAATCTTTGCCACGGATTCGCCAGCCGCATAGTAAATGAACTTCTGGTCTTCTTTCATTCTTTCGGTATATTCTTTCAGGGTAACCAGCTTCTTCTCGCTGCTGGAATAGAAGAGGAGCAAATCCTGCAGTAAATCTTTGTGCTGACCGTAATCACTGTAAACCCCATACTTTAGCTGCAGGCCAAAGGCTTTAAAGAACTGCTCATATTTCTCGCGGTCATTTTTCAGCATCGTTTCCAGTTCAGACTTAATTTTTTTCTCCAGCCGGCTGGCAATCAATTGCAGCTGACGGTCATGCTGCAGCATTTCACGGGAAATGTTAAGGCTCAAATCCTGACTATCCACCAAACCGCGAACAAAGCTGAAATAATCTGGCAGCAGATCCGCACATCTGTCCATAATGAGGACACCGTTGCTGTAAAGCTGCAAACCCTTTTCAAAATCCTTGGTATAGTAGTCATAGCTTGCATGGGCCGGAATAAAGAGCAGGGCATTGTAAGTGGCTACCCCCTCTGTAGAACTGTGGATAACTTTGAGGGGGTTCTCATAATCGCCGAATTTGCTCTTATAAAAGTCATTGTATTCATCCTGCGTAATCTCGTTTTTATTCTTGCGCCAGAGCGGAACCATGGAATTCAGTGTTTCCGTTTCGGTGTAATCCTCATACTCCGGCTTATAATCGTCCGGTGCATTTTCCGGCTTTGGCTTCTGGCGGCTTTTTTTCATTTCCATGCGGATTGGGTAACGAATATAGTCGCTGTATTTTTTGACCAAGTTTTTAATCGTGTACTGGTCTAAATAAGTATCGTAATTGTCATCGTCCGTGTTATCTTTAATGTCCAAAATAATCTTTGTGCCGCGGCTTTCTTTTTCACAGGAATCGACTGTATAGCCTTCCACACCACAGCTCTGCCAGCGCCACGCCTCGTCGCTGCCAAAGGCCTTGCTCTCAACTGTCACACGCTTGGCAACCATAAAGGCAGAGTAAAAACCAACGCCGAACTGGCCAATAATGTCCACATCTTTTTGTTTCTGATTGGCTTCCTTAAATGCAAGGGAACCGGACTTCGCAATTGTGCCGAGATTCTTCTCCAATTCCTCTTTTGTCATACCGCAGCCGTTATCTTCTAAGATCATTCTCCGGTTGTCATGGTCCAGTGTAATTTGAATCGCAAAATCATCGCGGGAAAGGCCTGTATCATTTTTCTGCAGAGATTGATAATAGAGCTTATCCATTGCATCACTTGCATTACTGATTAACTCGCGCAGAAAAATTTCCTTATGCGTATAAATAGAATTAATCATTAAGTCCAAAAGACGTTTTGATTCTGCCTGAAACTGTTTCATTTCAACGACCGCCTCTTATTTTATAATTTTAGCACTCTATTGCCTTAAGTGCTAAAATTATTGTAGTACAGCCGACAGGAAAATTCAATAGACAAATTATGAATAATACAGCAAAAAGTCAGAACGGCCCTTTCTCTTTGCGGCAAAATTGACTTTTCACTCTCAGAAAGCATCGTCACGTGATGAGTTTCCAACTGTATTTTCATGCACAAATAAAAGAAAAGCCACCAGTTTCCCCAGTGGTTTCAATGTAAGTCAGATATGTTTATTTTTTCTTACCCTGTTGTTTGGTTTCTTCTGTACCTTCGGCAGACTGAGTGCCAACACGTTCTGCTGGTTTCTCATCCTGATCAACTTGATCTTCAAACGGATGCATCAGGTCCTGCCAGATGTCATTGACATATTCCACACATTCCAAATATTTCTGAGCAACAAAAGTCATACTTAAATTCAGCTCTTTTGCAGCTTCAGAAACTCCGCGCCAATCAGCATTCTCATAGTCAATAACCAAACGGAGCAGCGCACCGGGTTCCCCTTCTCCAGTGAGCAGTCCCTGCTTCAGCTCGTCCGCCACCGGCAGCGCTTCCATTGCATTTTCAAGCGGAACCTGCAGAAGTGTATCCAAAGTGGAAAACATACCCAACAGGTAAGACTCGGAACGAGAAAGCGGAAAGTCCGGCAGAAAATCGACCAGCGCCTGACACATGCTGCCGCGCAGGAATGCTGTTCGGATCAGTTCATTATTGACACTATCATCTTCACCGCTGAAGCTCATTAAATAAACCCATTGCTTCAACTGCCCCACGCCCAAAATGGTCAGCGCCTGCATAACCGACTTAACTTTATTCCGAAGGGCAAAGTAACTGGAATTCACCATTTTCAGCAAAGAATAAGTCAGCGTGACATCTTGACTGATAATCCGCTCAATTTCATCAAGATTCGGTTCTTCTTTTGTAACAGCAACCATGAGTTGGAAAAAGTTCGACTGCAGATGATCCATACGGTGAACATTTGTGCTGAGCAGATTAGCGACATTCTCACCCTGATAGAAATCCACAGCCAGTTCATTAGCCTTTTTGATTGCCTCTTCTGTATTTACATTATAAGCGGCTACCTGCTTGCCAAAGCTGCGGGCAACCATGACTTTCTGTCGAATCTTTGGATCTTCCGGATTGGAAAAATCGATTTTAATAATACTGATATCATCCAAAATTCCAAAGCACCGCTGTGTGAATTCAAAATTCATCAGTGCCACCCGATAGCCCTGTTTTTTATAGCGGCAAATAATTCTCTGCGCCAGCGGATGCACAATCACATTATCTTCAATCTGAATAACCAACCGGTGCTCTGAAAAAATACGGGGAATATTTTTCATCAGCAGATTGGGCGTAAATGTGATGAACGCATCTTTGTCTCCCAAAAAGTTATTTTGATCCAGCCCCATAAAAAAGTCCTGAATTGCGTTGGCTGCGCGGCTGTCCTGTTGATTGTAAAGCGAAGATTCGTCTTCTTGAAAAAGTACTTCATAGGCAGCCACTTTCTTTTCGCGGTTCATAATGGGCTGTCGAACAATACAAGTCTGCATTTCTGCCTTTCCTCCTTTGTCTCATACATGATAACAAAATAATATAATCTATTTCCCTGCTAATTCGCAGAAAATCAAATGCCGAGTGACCGGCGGTATTCCTCCAGACAAATCCCTTTTCGTATCATATCCTCTGCATATTCCCGGCCCACATATCGAAAATGCCACGGCTCAAAGGGAACACCCGTGACAGCTTCTTTCTCTTTGGGATCGCGCAGAATGTACCCATATTGCCATGAATGCTGAGAGAGCCATGTAAATGCGGCCGTTTTCGCAAAGCTTGAGTCCAGCGTAAGATGCGACGGCGTCACAAAATCCACGGCAAGCCCGGTATGATACTCACTGTATCCGGCAGGCTGCACAAATCCTGAACTGTTGGACATTTGGGACCGGTACAGACTGTCCTGCTCGCTCATGCTGCGGAATGCTGAGTTGAGCCTTAATTCCACTCCATCCGCTTTTGCCGCAGCCAGCATCTGTTCCAATTGTTTCTCGGTACGTGAATCGACACGAAACCCATCTTTCCGCTGAAACAGGGAAACCTTAAAATTTTCAGGAAGCGGATGCTGGCGGTTCACAAGAATCAGACGCCAGTCGGAAATCAACGCCTTTTGTGCTTCCGCATTCCGGTCCTGCTGTGATTCCCTGTATACTGCAGATGATGATAACAATTTTGCTGCAGAAGAACTGTCTCCAACCGAAGAAACCGGCGCACAGAAATTCATCAAAAGGATTATCACAATTCCGGCAGCACAAACCAATAGACTTGCACGATTAGACGATTTTCGCATTCTCTGTGTTTTCCGTTCTTCTTCCTGCAGCCTTTTTTGCCGCCGTTCATAATAATTCATACTGGTGGTGCCATCTTTTCCACATTTTCACCGTCTGATGCGGCAGAAGGTGCTGAAGACTCTTCCGCCACACCCTCCGGATGCGTGGCGCGGTCTGCTACTTTCAGAATCTCCACATAGATTTTTGCAACCGCTTCATACAGTTCCGGCGGGATGGTTGTCCCTACCTGCAGCATACACATCATAGAAGCGGCACTGTCATCTCGAAAGACAGGAATGCCATGCTGCTCTGCAAGGTCAATAATACGTTCCGCGATTCCTCCATAACCTGCTGCAATCACAACCGGTGCTTTATCTTCTTTGGCATTATATTTCAGTGCTACTGCTTTTTCTTCTTCAGATCTTGACATCTACGCCAGTCCTCCTATAGGGTAAAGTTCTAAATACCTGCATCAGGGAACGGGGACGCTCCAGTTTCTCAATACGAATGGTACCTACCCGGTAAGGTGTCTGGTCTAACACCTTTTTCACGGTTTTATCAAAGTCCTGATAAGTATTGATGAGTGCTTCCGGACAGTACAAGGTAAAATCGACTTGATTATTTCTCTCATAAACTTCTGCCTCAAATCGGCCAAACGCTTCCACATCAATTACCAAAAGCATGTGTATTCCCTTTTCCTCATCAGCTTTTTCTCCGCGGTCCTGACTTTGCGGATCAATCCAGATTTCAGCAAAAGAGCGGAGGTCCTGATAAGCCATCGGAACCACATAATGTAAAAGCGGCGTGAAATTGCTGGGTGAAGAAAGCAGGCTGCGAATAATTTTTTCCATTCGCTCCTGTTCAGCGGGATTATTTTCCCCTTTAATTTCCCCGGAAAGCAATTGGACCAATGTATCCATAACCTTGGAGGAAGCACCTGCTGTTCTTTCTTTCCCCTCCGACACAGACTGAAGATACTGCGACAGAAGAGCTTTAAACTGATCTCGTGTTTGAAAATTCAGCAAGCGCCAGACTCCAATGGCACTTTCCTGCAAAAACTGCTTGTTGCTGTTATGGCGGGAAAGGTTATAGATTGTAATGGAAACTACTTTTTCCAATTCCTGCGAAAAGAGGATGCTGTTCTGCACATCCTGCAGCAATTCCAGTGTTTCCTGTTTCAATGCCTGAAAGTTCTGTTCTGCATCCGGAGCGCGAAAGCGCTGAGCCAGTTCCGCAAGGCGTGGTGCCAAATTCTTGCTCGAGGAAAGCCGATTTGCAAGGAAATTAAGGCTGTTGGCCACAGCATCCCGAATATCACGATTCCCAATATTATAATTAATTGCCCGCAGCAGGTTTGCAATAGCCGGCTGGATCTCAGAGTCTTTTCCCATCTCATTACTGACCTGCCGCAAGAGCGTAAACAATTCGCCGCGGAATGCAGTGGAATCTTGTTCCTGCGCTTTCATTTCATCAGCAACCGCATCCGGTTGAACCAGCATGGCATTAAACATTTGCTCAATTCCATCCGTTACCGTGCGATTATTTTCCGGCAGAAGCTTCACGATCTCTTCGAGAACATATATATTTTTCAGGTAGGTCTCCGTCACAGAAGGATCTTTCAGCAGGCTTTCCAGAATATTAGGGCTGCCTTCCTGAAGAAGTTTTGTATTCTGCTGAAGAATGGCAGACTGCGGAAGAGGCTGAGCGACTTTGGTAACATCCTGCATCTGAAATGGTGCTGTAGCCTCTGTACTGGAACCAGGGCGAACCGGGATTTGCTGATTTTTATCTGCTACAGGGCTGGTAATCTTTAGAATATCAGCCAACGAATCACCCCATTTTTGTGACCATACTTGTTCAATAAATCTTTTATGAAAATAAAATAAACTCCATTTATAATTATCCTATTTTTTTTGCCTTTTCTCAACATTCTCTATTAAGTTTTTCAAAAAAAATGCAATAACCTTTTATGAGTGGGTTTAAACTGAGTTTATAATTTTAAAAATTTTTGATTTGAAAATTTGAGTGATTTTGTTCCCAAATATGGCAAATAGTATTTTGAAAAAAATTTTATACCATTATCGTGAATATCCAATCCACCCAATTCGTATTAAAAGGAGCAGGTAAATATGAGCACAGATGATTCGAGTACGGATTCCCTATTAGAAGCTTTCATTTATGAAACCTCATCTTTGTTGGATCAGCTCGACGAAATCATGCTGGACTCTGAGAAGCAGAAAAGCCTGAGCGAAGATAATATCAACGAGATTTTCCGTATCATGCATACTACAAAAGGTTCCGCAGCTATGATGGGATTTAATGAAATTTCAAATCTTGCCCATTCGGTTGAAGATGTCTTCTTCCTGATTCGGGAAGATCCATCGCGTCTGAACCTAGTTTTTGACACACTGTTTGATTTAATTTTTCAATCTTCAGATTTTCTTCGTCAGGAAATTGAGTCCATCCAAAACAACGGCAGCGATTATTCTCCATCCGACCCGACAGATCTAATCAATAAACTGGAAGCACAGGCTGCTGTTATGAAAGGGCAAGCACCGGAAAAAGCCAAGTCTCCCGATTCTGAAAAGCCAGACGCTCCGGAAGCGGCAGCAAAACCAGAAGGAGATAAAAAAGAAGCTGTTCCTCCCGAAGATACCACGCAAATCCGTGTCTTCTTTGCTGATGATTCGCAAATGGAGAATATTCGTGCTTTCATGCTGATGACACAATTAAAAGACCACTGCGATTTTATTGATTCAGACCCGCCGCATCCAGAAACGGATTCTTCATTGTGTGACAGCATCATTAAAAACGGCTTTATTATCACGGTAAAGCCTTCATATTCTCTGGATGATGTGATTAAGGTGATTGAGGCCAGCAGCAGTATCAAATCTTATGAAGTTCTCGGCTCGTCAAGCGGGAATACAAAAAAAGAAGAAAAAGCGGCCGCAGCTTCTGCAGGCAAACCTGCTGCGCCAGCTGCTTCTTCAGCTAAAAAAGCCAAAAAGCCGGGTTCCTCTTCCGGACATGGCGCATTGCAAAGTCTCATTAGCGTCAATCAGTCAAAGCTGGATCATCTAATGGATCTTGTGGGAGAACTGGTAACGGCTGAATCGATGGTTGCCAGCAACAAAGACCTTGCTGGTTTGAAATTGGACAACTTCACAAAGTCTTTTCGGGAACTGCGCAAACTGACCGATGAACTGCAGGATGTTGTCATGTCAATCCGCATGGTTCCGCTAACCGGAAATTTCCAGAAAATGAACCGCATTGTACGGGATATGAGCAAAAAGCTGAACAAAAAGGTCGATTTGGTGACTATCGGCGGCGAAACTGAAGTAGACAAAACAATTAGTGATGCGCTGACCGACCCACTGATGCACATGATCCGGAATTCGATGGATCATGCAATTGAAACGCCGGAAGAACGTGTTGCCCTTGGAAAACCGGAAACTGGTAAAATTACACTTTCTGCACGAAACGTCGGCGGTGAAATTTTAATTGATGTGAAAGATGACGGACGCGGTCTGGATACGGACGGCATCATGGCAAAGGCAAAAAAGAACGACATTCTGACAAAACCCGAAAGCGAATATACAGAAAAAGAAATTTTCCATCTAATCATGCTGCCGGGTTTCTCCACAAATGACAATGTGACGGAATATTCGGGCAGGGGCGTAGGAATGGATGTTGTGCGCAAAAATGTTGAAAATGTCGGCGGAAACATTTCGATTCACAGCGAAAAAAACAAGGGCACCACTTTTACGATGAAAATTCCGCTGACACTGGCTATTATGGATGTCATGGATATTTCTCTCGGCAAAACAACTTTTAGTATTCCAATTACTTCCATTAAACAGTCTTTCAAACTCACAGATGATAGTAAAATCATGCATAATACAGATGGCTCGGATATGATTATGCTTCGCGGCGAATGTTATCCCATCATCCGTCTGTATGAATATTTCAACATCCCAACACAGGTAACAGATCTGAAAGACGGCATTGTGATCCAAGTGGAGAGCGGAAGCGATGTCGCTTGTATCTTTGCCGACGAACTGCTTGGCGAACAGCAGGTCGTTGTGAAACCGTTCCCACCTTTCTTTAACAAATATAATTTAAAAAACAGCGGTCTTTCCGGATGCACGATTCTTGGAAACGGCAGCATCAGCCTGATTCTGGATATCCGCAATCTTTTAAGCTCCGAAAGGTAAGGTGACCATACATGGAAGAAAATACAACTCAGGCGATTCTTCAGGCATCAGATGATTTGAGTAACCGCTTTCTGACTTTTGGGATTGATGGCGCAGTCTATGGCATCAGCTTGACAAATGTTCTGGAAATTATCGGGATTCAAGACATTACGGCTGTTCCAAATGTTCCCCAGCATATCAAAGGCCTGATCAATTTGCGCGGTAAAGTCGTTCCGGTTATTGATACACGGCTCAAGATGGGAAAGGAAGAACGTGATTATGACAGCCTCACATGCATTATTGTTATTGACATTCAGGATATGCATATTGGCCTGATTGTCGACCGGGTAGAAGAAGTTATTTCTATTGATTTGGAACATGCAGCCGTTCCCCCAAAAGCCGGAATGGAAGACAAACAATTTTTAAGTTCAGTTGTGGAACGCGATAACCATACCGTTCTAAACATTGATTTGGAAAAATTCATGGCGGATGATTTACGGCAGTATTAGATCCTATATTTTTACCGCAAAGAGAGGTCTCTAATATGTTTTTGAACAGCGCAAACAGCGGCTTAATCCAATTGACCGATCAGGAATTTAAAGAGCTTGTCAATTTTGTTCATACGAAGTATGGCATCAACCTCATTAAAAAAAAGGTGCTGATTGAGGGGCGTCTCTCCCAAACTCTCCGTCAAAAGGGCCTTACCTCTTTCCGCCAATATATCGATCTGCTGGAAGCAGACCGAACGGGCACAGAAATGACGCACTTCCTCAATAAAATCACAACAAACCATTCCTATTTTGCAAGAGAAAATGAACATTTTGAGTATTTATCAGACACCGTTCTTCCTTATATGGAGCGCACGCGCCATAATTATGATCTGCGTATCTGGAGTGCAGGGTGCTCTGCAGGTCAAGAAGCATACAATATGGCAATGACCATTGATCAGTATTTCGGACTACATAAATCACGGTGGGATACAACCATTTTGGCAACGGATATTTCTATGGATGTACTTCAACGTGCCAAAAAAGCAATTTATCCGGCAAGCAACCTGACAAATATTTCTGCCCTGTGGAAACAAAAGTATTTTCATTCATTAGGAAACGGCACTTATCAAGTCTGCGATAAAATTCGGAAAGAAGTTGTTTTTAAGCCGCTGAACCTAATGGAGCCTTTCCATTTTGTGAAGCCCTTTGACATCATCTTCTGTCGAAATGTCATGATTTATTTTGATGCGCCAACCACAGACCAACTTATTCAAAAGTTTTATGATGTGACCGCTCCAGGTGGGTATTTATTTATTGGCCATTCAGAAGTCATTAATAAAGAAGCCACAAAATATCACTATATCCGTCCGGCAATTTATCAGCGAAAGGAGTAGTGAAGGATGCCAGCGATTCGTGTACTTGTTGTTGATGATTCCCTTGTCTTCCGTAAGCAGCTTCAACAGAGCCTTTCTCAAGATCCAATGATTGATGTCATTAGTACAGCAATTGACCCTCTTGATGCCAAACGGAAAATCTTAAGTCTCCATCCCGATGTCGTCACATTGGATGTAGAAATGCCTCACATGAACGGCATTGATTTTTTGAAACAGCTGATTCCTCAGTATCCGGTTCCTGTAGTGGTCGTAACTTCCACGCCAACCAGTGCATTGAATGCATTAAGTTCCGGAGCAGTTGATTTTGTAAAAAAGCCGGTTATTAAATCTCCGGAAGATCTTCAAAAATTCATGCGCGACCTTCGGTTTAAAGTTAAGATTGCTTCCCATGCAAAAGTGAAGAAATTTAACGCAGCTGCTGTAGTGCCTAGTTTAACGCAGCGGATATCTGCCGTAAAGGCTTTAAATCAAAACACCCTGATTGCAATTGGTGCTTCCACCGGGGGAACAGAAGCAATTCTGGCAGTGGTTAAAAACCTGCCAAAAAATACACCCGGGATTGTGATTGTACAGCACATGCCTCCAGTTTTTACCAACATGTATGCACAAAGGCTGGACAAGATTTGTAAAATGACAGTTAAAGAAGCGTCTGACAATGACCGCATTGAGCAGGGCCGCATTTTAATTGCTGCCGGTGAACATCATATGCGCGTGCTGAAAGACAGCCGCGGCTATTATATTCGCAGTCAACCAGGTGAACGAGTAAATGGACATTGTCCTGCAGTGGATGTCTTGTTTAATTCGATTGCTGACCTGCACACAAGCAATGCCATCGGTGTGATTTTGACCGGTATGGGAGCTGATGGTGCAAAGGGACTACTCCGCATGCGGCAGGCCGGTGCTTTTACAATTGGGCAGAATGAGGCGTCGTGTGTGGTTTACGGCATGCCCATGGAAGCCTATAAAATGGGGGCTGTGTGTAAACAGCTTTCATTAGATCAAATTCCGGATGAAATCCTTTATCAATTAAATAAGCACTGATCAGGAAAGTTAAAGCGGAAATGCCAATATCAATGTGGAACAAACGGCAAAGGAACCGTGGTGCTTACACACATGGAAAGAGTAACTGACAACTACATCGGCGCATACACATAAAACAAGGCCATCAAAGCTATGCCGGAAGCTATGATGGCCTTTATACTAAATGAATTCAGGGACTCTTTTCAGCAATATTACAATTATTACCACCAATGGAACAGAATTTAATGAAATAGAAAATGGCCATAAACTGGAAAAAAATCAAGAAACGACTGAAACAGCTCTGGTAATACCTGATTGATAACAGCATAAAAAAGAGGAACAACTGCTGCATATCATGCAGTGCCGCCCCTCTTCTTCATGCTTGAAGATACCGCCTAGCCCTAGCAGTTTCTTGCAGGCTTTTCATTAATCATCATCTTCGTCATCATCATGAAGACGACGTGCCAGTTTTTCCATACAGTGGCGGCAAACATTGTGGCCTTTGTATGTAATGATTCCATCCATGCTGTTGCAGAAAATACAAGCCGGCTGATACTTGCGAAGAATAATCTCTCCACTTTCTCCGACAAAAATTTCCAATGGATCTTTTTCTTTGATGTCAAGTGCCTTACGAAGCTCCTTTGGCAGCACGATACGGCCCAGTTCATCGACTTTACGCATGATTCCTGTTGATTTCATTCTTAGTGTCCTTCCTGTTTTATTATTAAAAAAATACCCTCACTCCATAATAATAGTATATTCGCCAAATAAAGTCAATATTTTCAAGCACTTTTTTATTGGCGAATATTTTTACACTTACTTTCATATGGATGCTGAGAGGTGGTGGAAATGCTAAATTGGATTTGGGCGGGAATGATTTTGATTAGTTTTATCTGTGCAGTCTGCACAGGACGGATGGAGCAGCTCTCGTCCGCTGTGCTGTCCGGCGCCGGCAGTGCCGTGGAACTTTGCATCACGACACTTGGCCTGATGTGTTTCTGGACAGGTCTAATGCATGCCGCCGAACGGGGAGGACTCACACAGCTTCTTGCAAAAGCACTTTCTCCCCTTCTGCACAGACTATTTCCAAAACTGCAGCACAACAGTCCGGCGCTTGGTGCCATCTGCATGAACTTAACTGCAAATTTTCTGGGGCTGGGAAACGCGGCAACTCCTCTCGGTCTGGCCGCTATGCAGGAACTAAAAAAGGAGTCGGATGTACCCGCAGGGACTGCAGACAATGCCATGGTCCTTTTTGTCGTACTGAACACATCCTCCCTGCAGCTGATTCCGACATTCATGGCAGCGCTGCGCGGAAAGTATGGTGCTGTTCAGCCGTTTGATATTCTGCCAGCCGTATGGATTACTTCCCTGTGTGCATTGCTTGCTGCTGTTACGGCAGCAAAATTGATGGAAAGGCATTTCTGTGAATAAAGTAGGTATCTTTGCCGTACCGGCATTTGCAGCCGCGATCGTCTTATTTTGCTTGATTCGAAAAGTTCCCGTCTTTGATTCCTTTACCGAGGGTGCCCGCCAAGGAATGAAGGCCTCTTTCACCATTCTCCCAACCTTAGTGGGCTTAATAGTCGGCGTCACCATGCTGCAGGCATCCGGCGCTTTGGATTTGATGGCAGACGCTCTTGCACCTCTCATGCATGCCATCGGGCTGCCCTCTGCAGTTGCTCCATTAGTATTAATGAAACCCGTATCCGGCAGTGGTTCCACCGCTGTTCTCACACAAATTCTGCAGCAAAACGGCGCAGACAGCTTTGTCGGGCGGGTTGCCGCCGTTCTTTCCGGCAGCACAGAAACTACATTTTATTGTATTGCTGTTTACTATGGCAGTATTAAAGTGCATAAAACGCGGCATACACTTCCTGCAGCGCTTGTGGGCGACATGGCAGCGTGCCTGATCGCACCGCTCGCAGTACGCTTTGTATTTAAACAATACTAAATGAAGAATATGAATACTCAAACGGCAGCACGCTTTTGGCGGACGCTGTCGTTTTTTAGGCTCAGCCGCCTTTTATTTGTTTCGGCCGTTTTAGACTTTTACTGCGCACTCCCCGCTTCTTCCCGCAGCAGGGCAATTTCCCGTGCATGTCCGGCGGTATCCAGCGGAGTTTCCAACACAAACGGTAATTGGCATAGTACCGGATGCTTGATAATGCGCAGTAATGCCTGTATACCAATGTATCCTCCTCCAATAACCTCATGACGGTCTTTATGACTTCCTACAGGGTTTTTGCTGTCGTTCAGATGAACGGCTCTCAGACGTTGCAAGCCAATAATGCGGTCAAATTGTTCCAGTACAGCGTCTAGGCCATGAACAATATCATATCCTGCATCAAAAACATGACAGGTGTCCAGACAAACACCTATTTTTTCAGAAAGTTCAACACCATCTAAAATGGCACGAAGCTCCTCAAAGTTACGTCCGACTTCCGTGCCCTTTCCCGCCATCGTTTCCAGCAGAACCGTTGTGCGCTGTTCCTGCCAAAGCACTTGATTGAGAACCTCAGTAATTTTCCGGATGCCTATTTGCACCCCCTGCCCCACATGACTGCCCGGATGAAAATTATAATAATTTCCCGGTAAATATTCCATACGCGCAAGATCATCCCGCATCGTTTGCAGCGCAAACGCCTGTATCTCCGGTTTGGCCGCACATGGATTCAAGGTATAAGGCGCATGGGCAATGATGGGGGCAAAGTGATGTTCCGCCAAAAAATCCCGCAGTGCTTCCGCATCGGCAATATTCAACCGTCTGGCTTTGCCTCCTCGAGGGTTTCGTGTAAAGAATTGAAAAGTATCCGCATTGATTGACAGGGCTTCTTTTCCCATATGCAGAAAACCAGCCGACGCGGAAAGATGAGAACCAATATGCATTTTAAAATCCTTTCTCAATTTACAAAGTATTGCGGTATAGTATGAAAAGCGTTAGAATAGAAGGGCAGCAGATAAAAGTATCTGATGGAAGATAAAATTGATAACCATTCTCATTATATAACCTGCAAAGGAAATTGCAATGGAAACTTATGAAAAAGTTGAGCGCAGCCTCATAAAAAAATACCGGAAACCTATCTGGAACCGCTTGATTGGTGGGATTAAAGATTACGAGCTGATTCAGCCCGGTGACAAAATTGCCGTATGTATTTCAGGCGGAAAGGACAGCACACTGCTGGCCTGCTGTATGCAGCACTTACATAAATACACAGAAGTCCCCTTTTCCCTGGAGTTTTTAGCAATGGACCCCGGCTACCGTCCGGAAAATCGTGCTCTGCTGCTTTCAAATTGTACGTTGCTGCACATTCCTGTGCATATCTTTGATACGGACATTTTTAATTTTGTGGCGCAGAAAAAGAAATCGCCCTGTTATTTATGTGCCCGTATGCGGCGCGGTTATCTCTACCGCCATGCACAGGAACTTGGGTGCAACAAAATTGCACTCGGCCATCATTTTAACGATGTAATTGAAACCATCCTGATGAGCATGCTTTACGGCGCCGAAATGCGCACCATGATGCCCAAACTGCACAGCAAAAATTTTCCCGGCATGGAACTCATCCGCCCGCTGTATCTTGTACATGAGCGGGATATTCTGGCGTGGAAACACTACAACGGGCTGGAGTTTTTGCAATGTGCCTGCCGTTTTACTGAAAAGGGTACTTACGATACCCCAAATGCAGGCAAGCGTGCAAAAGTCAAAGCACTGATTGCTTCACTGTGTGCAGAGAATCCACAGGTGGACCAAAATATTTTCCGCAGTGCTCAAAATGTAAACCTTGAAACCCTTATCAGTTGGCGGTGTCAAAAAGAGCGCCATAATTTTTTGGAAAATTATGATAAATGACAGAATACGCCGAAACACTTGCATTTTACAAATGCGATTGGTATAATGCAATTATAAATTGAATCGTAGCCAGCAGAGTAGAAAATCATGCGTCAAGTGCCTGCCGAACGGGGAGTTGTCGGCAAGACGAAAAACGGGAGTTCGTATCCGTTTGCGGTGTGGTTTTCGCATCCCGCTGCTGCATACCTCCAATAAGATATGCAGCACTTGATGGGCACAGTTCTGTGTCATCCTGCGTATGCTACATATCTGACAGGAGGTTTTATTTTGCAAAAATTTCTCACACTGTTCCATGATTCTGCTGCAGAGCTAAAATGCTTACCGTCGATGGTAATTGCATCTATGCTCATGGCAGTCGGTCTAGTCCTAGGAAGCATAACGATTAAAGTAACTCCTTTTCTGCATATTGGTGTTTCTTTTTTAGCCAATGCAATCACCGGATTATTGTTTGGACCAGTCGTGGCAATGCTGACAGCCGGGCTGGGAGATATTATCGGTTATTTTTTGTCATCCGGCGGGGACGCTTTTTTCTTCCCTTTCACTTTAACGGCTATGCTGAGCGGATGCCTGTACGGCATATTTTTGTATCACAGCAACGCCAAACTCCCGCGCGTGATTGCTGCGAAAGCATCCGTTACCTTTATTTCCAACATCCTGCTGAATACAATTTGGTGTTCCATACTATACGGAAAAGGATTCATGGCAATTTTCCCAGTTCGTCTTACAAAGAATCTGACTTTGCTGCCGTTTGAAATTGCCATGCTCTTTGTGATTGGAAAAGCCATTCAAAAAATTTATGACGTTTCCCAACAGCACTTTGGTGCGCAAGGGGCCTTGCATTAACTAGCCCCTGCAATCAGGTTTCCCGCCGTATAGTGCCTTGGTGGCGTTCTGGAAATCCGTAGAAAAACAACATATAAAAAAGGTCTATGTCTCAGAAAGAAAGTCTCTGGAGCATAGATCCCTTTTTATTCTATATTGATGAATTGAAAATTTTTATGATAAATCGTCAGTTGCCGTTGATGCAGATGAGTTTGCGCTGCGCCTTAAACAAAGCTGTGCAGACAGGAATGGCAATTAAAACACCAGCCACCATTTCCACTAAACCGTTTATCGTAATAATAGAACCAATTAAGAAAGAAATTGCGCTGCCATGTGTCAATTGTGCAATCTGATTATGATAAACGACAACGAGCATCGAAAGGGTCAGAACCGTACTGCATAGTTTACCGATTGCAGCAGCAAGACCAATGCTTGCCGCTGTTTTGGCCCTGCCTCGAATGATTTTGCTGAATCCTGCAAATAAGAGTCCTGTGATAAGCCCAAGAGCCATACGGGATGGAATGGCCACCAATGGATTCTGAAAAAAGACGTCCATTGCTCCGCCCGGCATGACATAGGCAATAATCATACTGAGCACACCCATGACACCGCCGAGAACCAGTCCCCCCTGCCAGCCAAGCAGGATCGCACCGATAATGACAGGAAGATGGACCAAAGTAATTGAAACAATCCCCGTCCTGATGTAACCAATCGGCGTTAGGCTCATCAAGATGATAAGTGCGCTAAACAAACCCAGTAACGCCATTTGAAATGTTTTCTGCCTTTTCATAAAAATGACCTCCTTGCTGCCGCTCCTATATAGGATGCAGCGCAAATTTATAATATTGACATAGGAATAGTTTCCCATTTGTCCAAAGAAAAAGCAACAAAAAGCTGTTGGTTTCAGCAGACTGATTGTTGTCTTATTATAGCATATTTGAATAAAAAAGCAAGAATTTAATTTTATTTTTGTTATATCCTGACAGGGATTCCTTTGGAACTCAGATATTCTTTTAGCTGTGGGATTGTAATCTCGCCAAAATGGAACAGAGACGCCGCTAAAACCGCATCCGCTTTTCCTTTTGTAAAGGCATCATAAAAATGCTCCAGTTTACCTGCACCGCCGGAAGCAATCACAGGCACGCTGACCGTTTCACTGACGGCTGCAGTAAGGGCAAGGTCATAGCCCTGCTTTTTCCCATCTTCATCCATGCTGGTAAGCAGAATCTCACCTGCGCCAAGTGAAACGGCTTTCTGCGCCCATTCAACAGCATCCAAACCAGTATCAATCCGACCGCCATGAATATAAACCGTCCAGCCGCCATTGGAGCGGCGTTTGGCATCGATGGCACAGACGACACACTGACTCCCAAATTTCTCCGCTGCCTCGGTCAGCAATTCCGGATGCTGTACGGCGGCACTGTTTACCGAAACCTTATCGGCACCGGCACGGAGCAGGACCTGAAAATCTTCTACTGTGCGGATACCGCCGCCAACCGTAAAGGGAATAAAAATCTGCTGTGCCACACTGCTGACATAATGAAGTTGTGTACCACGTGCCTGCGCAGAGGCGGTTATGTCCAGCAAAACCAACTCATCCGCCCCCTGCCGGTCATATTCAGCAGCACAGGCTACCGGGTCGCCGGCATCACGCAGGTGGACAAAGGAGGTTCCTTTTACCACACGGCCATTGTTGACATCCAAGCAGGGAATAATTCGCTTCGCATACATCATTCAGTCCCCCTTTACCAAAGCGGTAAAATTGCGCAGAATCTGCAAGCCGACTTTTCCGCTTTTCTCCGGATGAAACTGCATGGCATATAAATTCTGGCGGTGGATGGCAGCGTCAATCTGCACACCATACTGTGTCGTTGCCGCAACTTCTTCCCGACATTCCGCTTTTAAATAATAGGAATGTACAAAATAAACATAAGGGTTTTCCGGCAGGCCCGCAAAGATGCTGGATGGATCGGTGATATGCAGACTGTTCCAGCCGATATGTGGAATTTTCAGGCCTTTGCCTTCCGGTATGCGATGAATCCTGCCACGGAGAATGCCAAGGCCCGGGACACCCGGTGCCTCTTCGCTGCCTTCAAACAGCAGCTGAAGCCCAAGACAAATCCCAAGAAACGGCTTACCGGACGCAACCAATTCACAAACTGTGTCTGTCAATCCGGTTTTTTTGAGATTTTCCATAGCATCGCCAAATGCCCCCACACCCGGCAGCACAACAGCATCCGCTGACCGCAGAACAGCTGGGTCTGCTGTTACTTTTACCGCACTGCCAATGTACTGAAAAGCTTTCAATACACTCTGCAGATTCCCTGCACCATAGTCAATTACTGCAATCATCGCAGCACCCTCCTGCCCGATTTATCCATTACAAATCTGCCAACAGTTTATCATATTCCATCATTAAAGTCAATTTGATTTTATTGTGAAATAAATAAAAGGAGGAGGCAGAACATAGGTATAGAAAACAGATAAAAACAGTTTGACAGAATAGCGACCATACGTTATGATAAAAAGCATATTAAACTGGAGTTGAATCGGAGAAATCAGATATGGATTATAGTTCACTGATTGGAATCGCTGTTGGGTTAAGTATGGACGCCTTTGCTGTAAGTATAACAAATGGTGCCGTCACACGAAATGCAAAGCCTGCTTTTGCCATAAAACTGGCGGCAACCTTCGGCATTTTTCAAGCAGTTATGCCGATTATCGGCTGGCTGGTTGGCAAAGCAGGGGAAAATATGATCAATGCTGTCGACCATTGGATTGCGCTCATTTTACTGTCTTTCATTGGCATTCAAATGCTGCGTGAGGCACATAGCTGTCAACAGGGCAGTGTGGACTGTCTGCAGGATGATATTCCGTTAAAGACTCTTTTGTCCCTTGCTGTGGCAACTAGTATTGATGCTCTGGCAACCGGAATTCTTCTGCCCAGTGCAGTAGGGGCCTCTGCCCCGCATTTAATGGTACTCTCTGTATGTATCATTGGCATCATTACTTTTTGCTTCTGCTATATTGGCGTTTATATTGGTAAAAAATTTGGCAGCCTTTTCAGCTCAAAAGCAGAGATAATCGGTGGACTCGTCCTGATTGCAATGGGCATTAAAATTTTTGTGGAACACATGTGGTTCTCTTAAAACGATTTTTTGCTGCCTATTCCGGCAGTTCCTGCTCTTCTGCACACTCCTCAGGAATACGGTATACATGATACAGTTCTTGCAGCCTGCGCCGGATTTCGTCACGTACATAGGTTGGAGAAATAACCGTTACCCGTGCACCGCACTGCAAAATCCAATCATATAGCCCCTCACTGATACAAACCGTGACATGTGCCTTAAATGTTTCCCGCTCACATTCGAGGATTTCCAATTCAGTGCCAAACCGGTCAACTAGCACATCTAAAAAGTGATTATCACAACGAAGCAAAAGCTGCTCCTCTCTGCCGCCAAACATCTGGAATTCATGCCGCAGATAATCTGCTGTATCGAACCTGTCCGAATAAGGTGTTATTTCAGTAAATGGTCTGGAGGTTTCTTCCAGCATTTTAACGCAGAACATACGGTCTAACCGATAATTGCTGACCGAAGGATATTTCTCATAATTTGCCGCCAGATAATAATGGTCATTCCGCCAAAAAAGCGCATAGGGACTCAAAGAAAACATCCGGCCTTGATCCAGTTGTACAGTACCGCCGCACAGTACATGATGGTGATAATAAAGCAGTACCTTCCGTTTTCGTGAGATTGCTTGGTGAAGCACTGTAATTGTTTCTTTGATTTCGTCATTTTGCAGTTTATGGGCAGAATCATAGTAAACCTGCTGCTGAATCTCATTCTGTTCTTTGCTGTTAAGCATTCCTTTCAGTTTTTCTGTCAAATGCGAAGCCATCGCTTCTGTCAAAAATGGTGCCGCTTCCACAGCATCAATCAGCATACAGACTTCCGCTGTTTCCAATCTACGATGGAGAAGGTAATAGCCAGGATGAGGAGTGCGGGTAAAAATAATATCATACCCAGCCTGACGCAAAAAAGTAATATCCCTGCCCACAGCTTTTCGCTCAGATTGAATTCCCTGTTTTTCGAGAATCTCAAGCATGCGGTTCATATTCAGCGGTTTCTCCGCTGATGATTCCTTGATGAGCATCTGCAAAACAGCAAGCATCCTTGCCCTGGTAATATCCGATGAAATCATTCTGCCACCCTCAAAAATTTCTGTCCCGCCGCAAAAATGCTCTGGTTGTCTGCGGTAAAATTATAGACTCATTTTACCATACTTTTCAATGAAATTGCAGAAATTAAATGATGGAAGCGCGAAGGTCAAGAAAGATATCTGAAATATCTTGTCGTTCATATAAAAAAATGATATAATAATATCGTTGAAAGTTTCACAATCTTTATTGGATTCTCTAAAAATTATTCGTTACTTTACAGGAAGGAAGCTATTTCATAATGAATTACAAAGAAGAATATGCACAAAAACTGACAACTGCAGATAATGCCGTTAAAGTAATTAAATCAGGAGATTGGGTGGATTACGGATGGAATGCGGGAACTGTACATGATTTGGATATTGCTTTAGCAAAACGGGCAGAGGAATTAAGCAATGTAAAAGTCCGCTGCGGTATTTTGATGGAAACTCCTGAGATTTTTAAAGTGCCAGATAGTAAGAAGCACTTTTCCATTTACTCTTGGCATTATTCCGCTGTTGAGCGCAAACTGGGAAAGCAATGCAGTGTAACTTTAGCTCCTATGCGTTATTCCGAAGTTCCTCGTTACTATCGTGAAAACATTGAACCATTAGATGTTGCTATGCTACAGGTTAGTCCGATGGATAAACATGGTTATTTCAACTTTGGACCGGCTGCCTCTATACAAGCAGCAGCCTGTGAACGTGCTAAACATATAATTGTAGAAGTGAATGAAAAACTCCCACGTTGCTTAGGCGGTTTTGAAAATGACATTCACATCTCTAAAGTGGATGCGATTGTTGAAATGAAAGAACCTTTTGTACGTTGCATACCACCAGCAAAGCCAGCTACTGATGTTGACAAAACTGTCGCAAAAATGATTGTACAGGAAATTCCAAATGGGGCCTGCCTGCAACTGGGTATTGGCAGTATGCCGAATACGGTAGGTTCTTTAATTGCAGAATCTGATTTAAAAGATTTAGGTGTCCATACAGAAATGTATGTGGATGCATTTGTCCGAATGGCAAAGCTTGGAAAAATTACCGGTCTTAATAAAAACATCAACAAAGGACGCCAAGTTTATGCTTTTGCTTCTGGTTCGCAAGAGCTATATGATTATCTCGATGACAACCCCGCATGTATGACCGCTCCTGTTGATTATGTAAATGATGTTCGCACAATCGCAGCACATGATAAGATGATTTCCATTAACAATATCGTCAATATGGATTTGTATGGACAGATTAATGCGGAATCAAACGGTACCCGCCAAATTACGGGTGCCGGCGGACAATTGGATTATGTCCTCGGTGCCTACCTTTCTCACGGTGGGAAGAGCTTTATTTGCTGTTCCTCTACTTTTACGAACAAAAAGGGAGAATTACAATCCCGGATTCTTCCTGTACTGCACCCTGGCTCAATCGTAACGGACACTCGTGCAAATGTACAGTATGTTGTAACGGAATATGGTATGGTGAACCTAAAAGGTGCTTCCAGCTGGGATCGTGCTGAAAAATTGATCAGCATTGCCCATCCAAAATTCCGTGAGCAGTTGATTCAATCTGCAGAGGAGCAGGGCATTTGGCGTCAAAGCAATAAGATTTAATTTTACATATGGATTTGTTTTTATAAAAAAAGACTTCCAACGGCAGGGAACTGCATAAAGGAAGTCTTTTTTTTATTTAATTTGTTGTCTATATAAAAATAGGTTAAAAAAAGCCCCGACAGCAAATCAATGATCTGCTTGCCGAGACCTTTAAAGGAAAACACGGAATTAGACAGCTTCCTTTTCAGCAATCGCCTCTTTTAGTTTCGCTGTCAATTCAGGAACAATTGTCAATGCATCGCCGATAATACCATAATCAGCGACTTCAAAGATAGGCGCATACTGATCTTTATTAATGGCGATGATAAGGTCAGATTCCTCCATACCTGCCAAATGCTGAATTGCACCAGAAATACCACAAGCAATATACAGGCTTGGACGTACTGTTTTACCAGTCTGACCAACCTGAATATCCTTTTCTACCCAACCAGCATCAACACAGGCACGGGACGAAGCGACTTCACCGCCCAAAACATCCGCCAGTTCACGCAGCATCTTAAAGTTTTCAGGCTTTCCCATGCCGCGGCCACCAGCGACCAAAATCTTGGCATCCTGAATATCAATCTTGTTCGATACTTTTTTAATAATCTTCACAACATCAACATTCTTATGTTCTGCACCGATTTTAAGATCAACAACTTCCACCGGTGCTTTGAAACCTGCCTGCGGTTTTGCTTTCTCCATTACGCCTGGACGAACAGTCGCCATCTGCGGCCGATGCTCCGGGCAAAGAATGGTCGCCATAATATTGCCGCCAAATGCCGGACGTGTCATGCGCAAATCCTTTGTTTCAGCGTCTACCTCCAGTTTTGTACAATCAGCAGTCAGACCTGTTCCCACACGTGCCGCAACCCGAGGAGCTAAATCGCGGCCAATTGCAGTTGCACCATACAGTACAACAGCTGGCTTGTACTTTCTGATAATAGAATCCATACAATAAGCGTAAGGCTCTGTTGTATAAGGCTCCAATGCTGGATCATCTACAACTAAAATTTTATCTGCGCCCCACTTGGATAACTCGTCATACAAACCTGAAACCTTACTGCCCAACAATACAGCAGTAACTTCCGTACCCATGTTATTTGCCAGTTCCTTTGCCTTCCCAAGAAGTTCAAAAGAAACATTGTCAATTTTGCTCTCTACTTGCTGTACGAAAACGTACACACCTTTATAGTCTTCAAAACTCATTTTGCTCACCCCGCCTCAACTAAATTATAAATTTCTCTTTCAAACGATCAACAATGTACTCCGCTGCGCTTTCAGCGTCACTAGGAGTAACGACTGTGCCGCTTCCCTTTAGTTGTTTGGGGAAAGACTTAGCAACACGGGTTGGTGAACCTTTCAGGCCAATTTCAGTATCTTGAACGTCAAGATCCTTGCGGGTAAGCGTTTTAACTTCACGCTCACGATATGCATCAAAAATTCCGCCAGGAGTCATATAGCGAGGCTTATTCATGGCCCCCAATGCCGTAATAAGGCAAGGCATTTTTGCTTTCACAATATGATAGCGGTCTTCATACTGACGCTTTACAGTAACAGTGTCCCCTTCAACCTGAATGTCCTCTGCATAGCTGACATTCGGGATGCCTAGATGCTCTGCGATTTCCGGACCAACCTGAGCAGTGTCGCCATCAATTGCCTGACGGCCTGTGATAATCAGGTCATATGGAATCTTTTTCAGAGCAGCAGCAATGGTTGTGGAAGTTGCCAATGTGTCGGCACCGCCAAAAGCACGGTCGGTAACCAAATAAGCTTCATCTGCACCCATTGCCATTGCTTCACGGAGCACTGTGTCCGCCTGCGGCGGGCCCATGGAAACGACAGTTACACGTGCACCCAAGTTATCTTTCAGCTCAAGTGCAGCCTCCAAGCCTGCTTTATCATCAGGATTCATGATACTTGGTACACCCTCACGAATCAGTGTACCTGTTTTTGGATCAAGTTTTACTTCATTTGTATTAGGAACTTGCTTAACGCAAACGACAATATTCAAAGAAATTCCCTCCTTAGCTTCGTCTTATTTTAAGGCGTATTTGGAAATAACCATTCTCTGCACTTCGCTGGTGCCTTCATAGATTTCAGTGATCTTGGCATCACGCATCATACGCTCAATCGGATACTCTCTTGTGTAGCCATATCCGCCAAAGAGCTGTAGGCAGCGAGTGGTAACATCCATTGCATTAGAGGCACAAAACAACTTTGCCATTGCCGCTTCTTCAGAATAACGTTTTTTCGTATCCTCAGCCATCGCTGCACGATACAGCAAAAGCTGAGCCGCCTTCGTACTTGTAACCATATCAGCTAACTGGAACTGCGTGTTTTGGAACTTTGCCAGAGGACGACCAAATTGTTTTCTTTCCTTAACATACTTGATCGTTTCGTCAAGAGCACCTTCTGCAATGCCCAATGCCTGTGCAGCGATACCAATACGGCCGTTGTCAAGTGTAGCCATTGCAATATTAAAGCCCTTGCCCTCTTTACCAAGCAAGTTTTCTTTGGGGACAATACAGTTTTCGAAAATCAGTTCACACGTTGCGGAACCGTGGATACCCATTTTCTTCTCTTTTTTGCCCACAGAAAAGCCAGGAAATGACTTTTCAACGATAAAAGCGGAAATGCCATGATTGCCTTTGCTCTTATCTGTCATAGCAAAGACAACATAAGTATCTGCATAACCGGCATTTGTAATAAAGATCTTACTGCCATTGAGAACATAATGATCGCCCTCAAGCACAGCCTTTGTTTGTTGACCGGAAGCATCGGTACCTGCACCAGGCTCTGTCAGAGCAAAAGCACCCAGATATTCGCCTGAACAAAGCTTTGGCAGATATTTTGCCTTTTGCTCCGCGGTACCATAGTTTACGATCGGCCACGTACCCAGCGAAGTGTGTGCAGAAAGCATGGTGCCTGTCGCAGCGCAAGCCTTGCTGATTTCTTCTACACACATTTCATATGTAAGGGTATCGCAGCCAGCTCCACCATATTCCTTGGAATAGGGAATACCCATGAATTTGTACTTACGGAATAGTTTCAGAGCCTCTTCTGGAAAGCGCTCCTCTTCATCAATTTCCGCAGCCAACGGTTTAATTTCATTTTCCGCAACCTCTCTAAAGAGGGTGCGAGCCATCTCCTGTTCCTTACTCAATATAAAGTCCATACTCGTTTGTTCCTCCAAATCTTATCGTTATGGATGGAAATTATTTGGAATAGTCAAAGAAACCTTTACCGGATTTTCTGCCCAGCAGACCGCCGCGGACCATCTTACGAAGCAGCGGAGCCGCACGATATTTGGAATCTCCGGTCTCGTTATAAAGCACATCCATAACATCCAGAACAATATCGTTACCGATCAGGTCAGACAAAGCCAGAGGTCCCATTGGATGGTTAGCACCAAGCTTCATAGCCGTATCAATGTCTTCAGCAGTTGCCGTTCCTTCAGACAAAACAACAATGCCTTCATTAATCATTGGAATCAGAATGCGGTTCACAACAAAGCCGGGAGCTTCTTTGACCTGTACTGGAGTCTTACCAATTTCTGTAGAAATTTTCTTGACCTTTTCAACAATTGCAGACGGTGTATTAATACCAGCAATTACTTCCACCAACTTCATTACAGGAGCTGGATTAAAGAAATGCATACCAATAACTGGATGTTTGATTCCGTGAGCAATCTCTGTAATGGACAGAGAAGAAGTGTTCGATGCAAAGATGCACTCCGGTTTGCAAAGTTCATCCAATTGCTTGAAAATTCCCTGCTTAATATCCATTTTCTCCAGAGCAGCTTCAACAATCAAATCACAATCGGCTGCAATTTCATTTGTGCCGGTTGTAATCTTTGCCAAAATTGCATCTTCACGTGCCTGATCCATTTTGCCTTTTTTGACCAAGCGGTCCAAGCTCTTCTGGATCTTTCCTTTTCCGCCTGCAGCCCATTCCGGTTTGACATCGCAAAGACGTACTTCACAACCGTCAGTTTGAGCAAAGGCCTGTGCAATTCCAGAACCCATCGTTCCGGCACCAATAATGCCCACTAACATTAAAATAGCCTCCTACAAATTGAATTTAGAATTTTAGAATTTCAATATGTTGATTTATTTATTGACAAACGGACCGTGTTTCCGCTTCTCGCAAAAAGCACTCATAGCATTCTTTTGATCCTGCGTTCCGAAGCAAGCTGCAAACAGCTCCGGCTCCAGTGCAATTGCAGAATCAATATCCATTTGCAGACCCATATTAATAGCCTTTTTGCATTGGCGAACTGCAATTGGCGCATTGCCAGCAATCCGCTCGGCCAGTTTCATGGCTTCACCCATCAACTGCTCAATTGGATAAACTGCATTCACAAGGCCAACACGAAGTGCTTCGTCTGCCTTAATATTATGGCAGGCATAAATCATTTCCTTGGCTTTGCCAACACCAACTGTACGTGCAAGACGCTGTGTACCACCGAAGCCCGGGGTAATGCCCAAGCCCGCTTCCGGCTGACCAAAGACAGCATTTTCAGAAGCAAGGCGAATATCACAGCTCAGTGAAAGTTCACAGCCGCCGCCAAGTGCATAACCATTGACTGCTGCAATAACAGGCATTGGAAGCTTTTCAATTCTGCGGAAAACAGCATTGCCATGCGCACCAAATGCCCGACCTTCATCAGGAGTCATTGTGCTCATTGCACCAATATCAGCACCTGCGACGAACGCCTTCTTGCCAGCACCAGTAATGATAAGGCAGCGAGTCTTTTCCGCATCAATTCCGTCAATAGCAGACGCAAGGTCCGCCAGGACTTCATCATTCAAAGCATTGAGAGACTTTTCACGATCAATCGTAAGAATACCGACAAAGTCTTTCTGCTCATATTTGACAAAGCTCATTCTTAATCAGCCTTCTTTCCTGAATTCTGAGAATCACTCGTAGCGTTTTACAATCGTTGCAACACCCATGCCGCCGCCAACACAAAGAGTGGCAAGACCATATTTGCTCTTTCTCTTCTGCATCTCATACAAAAGAGTCGTAAGAATACGGGCACCAGAACAGCCAACCGGATGACCCAGTGCAATAGCACCGCCGTTAACATTAACTTTATCCATATCGAAGTTCAGTTCACGGCAGACTTCAATGGACTGTGCGGCAAATGCCTCATTTGCCTCGACTAGGTCCATATCTTTGACAGACATTCCGGACTTTGCCATAACTTTTTTAGTTGCCGCAATCGGGCCAAGACCCATGTATGCCGGATCAACACCTGCAGAAGAGCCTGCAATCCAAGTAGCCATTGGTTTGACTCCAAGTTCTTTTGCTTTCTCTTCACTCATCACAACAATAGCAGAAGCACCATCATTAATACCAGATGCATTGGCAGCGGTTACTGTACCATTTTCTTTAAATGCCGGGCGGAGTTTGGAAATGCCCTCAGCTGTAACACCTTTACGAGGGCCCTCATCGGTATCAAACACAACAGTTTCTTTCTTCTTCTTGATCTCCATCGGAACAATTTCATCCTTAAACTTACCTTCAGCAAGTGCTTTCTCACACTTCTGCTGGCTGTTGGCAGAAAACTCATCCTGCATCTGACGGGTAATGCCGTACTTTTCAGCAACATTCTCTGCTGTAATGCCCATGTGATAGTGATGGAATGCATCTGTCAATGCATCATTAACCATTGTATCTATCAATTCGCCGTTACGCATACGATAACCAAAGCGGGCCTTACTTAATGCATAAGCACCCATAGACATATTTTCCATGCCGCCTGCAACAATTATGTCTGCTTCTCCTGCTTCAATAAGATCTGCAGCAATGTTTATACACTTTAGGCCGGAACCACACAGATTGTTCACTGTTGTAGCTGGCACACTCACCGGAAGCCCTGCATGAATTGCAGCTTGGCGGGCGACATTCTGTCCCTGGGCTGCCTGCAAAACACAACCCATGAAAACTTCATCAACCTGATCAGGTTGAACGTTTGCACGTTTCAGTGCCTCCTTAATAACAACTGTACCCAAATCTGCTACAGGAGTTGCAGAAAGTGCACCACCCATTTTGCCGACAGCTGTGCGGCAAGCACCTGCCAGTACAATTTTTTTAGCCATTTAATTTTCCTCCATTCAATTAATATGTTGTTGGACATCACTGAATTCTCGACGCAACCGGGCACGAAAAAGCAGCTCATATTCACAAGTTAAATATATCACAACTCTAGCGTGTTTGCAAGGATTTTGTTAAATTTTTAGCAATGTCTATAAAGACAATTTTACTTTCTGCTTTCTCATTGTCTGTGTCCAGTTACGGCCATTTTATTATAACATATTTTCAGCAAATTTGACAATACTTTTGAAAAAAATAATATAATCTTAGTTTAATTATGTTGAAAACAGGTTGATTTTTAAATTTGCTGCTTCACTTTTAAATGCAAAAAAAGCCGTCGAAATATCGGCGGCCCAATGACAAAGCTCCATATGATAAGCGGCAGATCTTATCTTTTCATTTTAAAGCTATCCTTTAGAGAAACAGAACGGTTAAAGACCAATTGATCAGGCTGAGAATCCTTATCAAAGCAGAAATAGCCCTCTCGCATAAACTGAAATGGTGTTGCCGGATTAACATCCCGCAGAGACGGCTCCACCTTACAGCCATGCAAAACGGTAAGGGAATCCGGATTCAGCACTTTCATAAAGTCCTCCTCCTGCTCCGGCTCCGGAACTGTAAAAAGACTATCGTAAAGCCGCACTGTCGCATCTGCACAGTGATTAGCATCCACCCAGTGAATCGTTCCGCGAATTTTCCGCCCATCCGGCGTATTTCCGCCCCGCGTTGCTGGGTCATATTCCGCATAAACAGTATTGACAGTACCGTCTTCATTTTTTTTGCAGCCTGTACAACGAACAATATAAGCTGTCTTCAGGCGAACTTCATTCCCGGGAAAAAGGCGGCGATACCCCTTTACAGGAGTTTCCATAAAATCATTGGCTTCAATCCAAAGCTCACGGGAAAAAGTGACAAGATGGGTACCATCTTCCGGGCGTTCCGGATTATTTTCAATTTCAAAGTCTTCGGTCTTGTCCTGCGCATAATTGGTGATAATCAGTTTTATCGGATGCAGAACAGCCATCGTACGACGGGCCTTTAGATTCAAATCTTCCCGCAGACAATGCTCCAAAAAGCCATATTCAACAGTTGAATTCACTTTAGAAACGCCAATTCGCTCGCAAAAATTACGAATGGAAGCCGGTGTGAAACCACGGCGGCGCAAACCGCAAAGGGTTGGCATACGGGGATCATCCCAACCAGAAACGCAGCCGTTTTCCACCAGTTTGCGCAGCTTACGCTTGCTCATAACCAAATTGTTAATGCCAAGCCGTGCAAATTCAATCTGGCGGGGTTTAGCCGGTAAATCAATATGGTCAATTACCCAGTCATACAGCGGACGGTGGTCCTCAAACTCCAAAGAGCAAAGCGAATGCGTAATTCCTTCCAGGGCATCTTCAATCGGATGGGCAAAATCATACATGGGATAGATGCACCATTTATCACCCAATCTATGGTGTTTCATATGATTAATCCGGTAAAGGACCGGATCGCGCAGATTAAAGTTACCGGAAGCAAGGTCAATTTTTGCGCGGAGCGTCATGCGGCCATCCTCAAACTCCCCTGCTTTCATGCGGGCAAACAAGTCCAGACTTTCTGCAATAGGACGGTCACGGTAAGGACTGACCGCCGGATGAGTAAGATCGCCGCGGTTATCGTGCATCTGTTCCGGTGAAAGTTCGCAAACATAAGCAAATCCTTTTTGAATGAATTGGACCGCTAATTCATACATTTTGTCAAAGTAATCTGAAGCATAATGAAAGTGGTCACCCCAGTCAAAGCCAAGCCAGTGAATATCTTCCTTGATGGCATCCACATATTCGGTGTCCTCTTTTGTCGGATTCGTATCATCCATCCGTAAATTGCACAGGCCGCCGAATTTCTCAGCTGTGCCAAAATCAATACAGATCGCTTTCGCATGGCCAATGTGAAGGTATCCGTTCGGTTCCGGAGGAAAACGGGTATGAACACGCTGTCCGGCAAATCGACCGTTTTCTGCGAGATCTTCTGCAACAAACGTATGAATAAAGTTGCCGCTGCCATCCTCAGGCGCAGACGTTTTTCCGTTCGTTTCGTTCATCTTATTTTCATGCCTCTTCTTTTCTATTTATTTTTTGACTTTATCCAGTCCAGCTTTCAGTCGGTACAGCGATTCTTTTTTCCCGAGAAGGGAGAGTATTTCCATTGCTCCGCCCGGCGTTACTTTCTGCCCAGCTGCTGCAATACGCACCGGCCAAAGTAAAGTTCCGTTTTTCACGCCCAGTTTTTTCGCAAGTCCCAGCAAGTTTTCATGAAGAGACGGCACACTCCAGTCATCGAGTGTCGCCAAATCTTCAATGGCTGCTTCCAACATGACCGGAGCATTTTCAAGGGTTGCTTTACTTTTTTTATTAATAAACAGATCGGCTCCATAATCCGGAAGTTCTTTGAAAAAGCGGATAAGGCCCGGAATATCCGGCATTTTCAGTACCCGCGGCTGCAGGACATCTGCCAGCACGGTCCAGTCCTTTTCCGCATTTCCGAATACTTCTTGGAAATAGGGCATTGCTTTTTCAATAAATTCCTGCTGCGGCATTTTTTTGATATACTCGCCGTTCATCCATGTCAACTTATCATAATCAAAAATAGCCGGACTTTTGCTGATGCCATGGATATTGAAGTTTTGCACCAACTCCTGTAAGGTAAAAAGCTCCTGATTGTCCTTTGGAGCCCAGCCAAGCAGGGCAATATAGTTAATAATTGCTTCCGGCAGGTAGCCTTCTTTTACCAGATCCTCAAAGCCGGTAGAGCCATGCCGTTTGCTGAGTTTACTGGTGCTTCCATCGGCATTGCGCCCCATAATTAACGGTAAATGCACATAAGTCGGAATTTTCCAACCAAAAGCTTCATATAAAAGGTTATATTTCGGTGTACTGGTCAGATACTCACAGCCTCGAACAACATGTGTGATATGCATTAAATGATCATCAACAACATTTGCAAAATTATAAGTTGGATAACCGTCCGACTTAATCAGGACTTGATCCTCCAGTTCACTGTTTTCAATCGTGATGTCACCAAAAACGCTGTCAGTAAAAGTCGTGCTGCCCTCAATCGGCATCTTTTGACGAATCACCCACGGTGTTCCGGATTGCAGGAGTTTGTCCACCTGCTCCTGCGGCAAGTTCCGGCAATGCCGATCATAACCACCGATACCGTTTGCATCATGGAGAGAATCCAAACGCTCTTTGGAGCAAAAGCAGTAATAAGCTTTTCCCTCTTTCACCAGCTGCTGTGCATACGGTAAATAAATATCTTTTCGTTTACTCTGTACATAAGGCCCGTATTTGCCGCCGATATCAGGTCCTTCATCATGCTGTAAGCCCACCTGCTGTAAAGTATGATAAATCACATCGGTGGCACCTTTGACATAACGTTCTTGATCCGTGTCTTCAATACGTAAAATGAAGGTTCCGCCCATGGATTTTGCAATTAAATATTCATATAAAGCTGTACGCAGGTTGCCAACATGCATAAACCCTGTCGGGCTTGGTGCAAAACGGGTCCTGACTGTCTGGTTCTCCATAAAATAACCCCTTTTCGCTGACGTTCCTATTATTATACCGAAAAAGCAGTTAATAAGCAATCAATTCCCTCGTATTTTCATAAAGGAGTTTCTTTTTAGAATGTGCACAGACAACAAATTGGACAACAAATAGAAATACAGATAAAAAGAAACCGCATAGGAATGCGCCCTACGCGGCTTTTATAGTGGTGCGAGGGGAGGGACTTGAACCCTCATGAAATTGCTTTCACATGGACCTGAACCATGCGCGTCTGCCAATTCCGCCACTCTCGCATTATATTAATTATCTGCACTTATATTACGCTGCCGACAACTTTTATATAATATCATAGCATTTTAAAATTGTCAACTCATTTTTTGCAAAAGTTAAAAACTTGTCGAAAAAATCTTTAAATTTTTATGAAAAAAAGCTTTACAAACAGGTAAGCTCGTGCTATAGTTAGGATAGTATTTTAAAGCACGATTTGATTCACATGGTATTGTAGATCAAAGATCGTTTTTGATTTACGGTCCATGTGTTTTTTTCTCCGCAGTAAAATACCACAAAGTTCAATTTTTTCAAGGAGGTACCTACATGGGTGCAAACACTGGTACAGTAAAATGGTTTAATGAAGCAAAAGGCTACGGTTTCATCTCTAATGATGACGGCAGCGGCGATGTGTTCGTTCACTTTTCCAGCATTCTTGGCGAGGGTTTCAAGACCTTGGCTGAGGGCCAGAAAGTAACGTATGATATTGAACCCGATCCAAAGAACAGCAGCAAGTTCCGTGCTGCAAATGTTCAGGCTGTCTGATTAAGTCAGTTTTGCGGTGGAAAGCGAAATGCTTTCCACCGCTTTTCTGTGCGCAGAAAAAGTCCAGTTCACAACCGAGCCACCGGCTACCCCGGTGGTTTTATTGTCTGAAGCAGTAAAGACTTTGCATCAAAGCTGCGGTTTATCTCTTCCCTTCCGCTGCAAAATCCGCTATACTAAAGGAAGATTATAATATTGGAAATAAATATTTCTCAGAACGGAGATAAGCTGAATGGTTGGTTCTATCCTTGGAGATATCGCAGGCTCGCGGTTTGAATTCAGTCGGCCAAAAGGATTCGACTGGCGCACTGAGCCGCTTTTTGCTTCTGACTGTCGCTACACGGATGATACGGTCCTATCTGTTGCCAGCAAATATGCTATCCTGAAGGGATGCAGTTTTGAAGGAGCTTACCGCCTTTTTGGTCATCGTTATCCGCATGCTGGTTATGGCTCTATGTTTCAAAACTGGCTTACATCCGATGCCAGACGGCCTTACCAAAGCTATGGAAATGGTTCGGCAATGCGGGCTGGCGTAATTGGAGAATATTATGACACACTGGAACAAGTGGAAGCCAAAGCTGCTGAAAGTGCCCAATGCACACACAATCATCCAGAAGGAATCATGGGAGCTAAAGCCGCAGCAGCCGGCGTCTTTTTGGCCCGTACCGGCTGCAGCAAAAAAGAAATTCGTCGTCTCGTTCAAAAGCGATACGGTTATAATTTGACAACACCACTGGCAGCGCGCCGGCCATTCAGCCGAATCAATTTAACCTGTATGGGAACGATGCCCCTCGCCTTTAGATGTTTTTTGGAAAGTACTGACTTTGAAAGCTGTATCCGAAATGTTTTCAGCTGTCTCTGTGACACGGATACAGTCGGATGCATTGCCGGCGGCTTTGCGGAAGCTTATTACCATCAAACCGGATTTGACAATGATTTCCTTTTGCGTCAGTATTTGATCAAGCCGCTCGCGGTTGGACAAGCTGATACTTTCCTATATGATTGGGCCACAACAGACAACACGCGCTGGCCTGATTAGAAAGGTGGCTCCTTCTTTGATTGTAAAGACCTATCAATCACATGTTGTTTTAGAAACTCTGCAGAATGGTCAAAACTACTATGCCCGCAGAAATTTAGGATTTGATGCCGCTTATCAGGGTCTCATTCATCTACTTGGATTACAACATTGTGTATCACCAATTTTCGGCTATTTAAAAGGGCACAAAGGTTGTACAGATGGTAAAATCAGCAGCAGTGTCCTCTTAACACTCAATGTGCCGGATGAATGTGTATGGCTTACAGAATATAATGTATGGGCAGATTACATGTACTGTGTCATGCACTACACACGTCCACACAATTACACCCATGTAATTCCCAATGAAGAATATTCACAGCGCAGATTTGATGCTCTGCAAAAAAACCTGAAAGAACAGCGCAGCCCTTCACATTATGAAATCCCACAGGCTGTTATGGAAAGCATCAAACCGGAGTGGCTAATAAGTGCTTCCTCTAAACCGCTTTCTCCATTGCACCGATTTGTTCATCAACTATTCAACCGGTAGATCAATCTTTGTCATCTGCCATCACAAAGTTATGTTCTATTTGCTGCATTGCGAAGAGGACATTCCGATGCATTTGATAAATGAATGCCTTTCAAGATAAAAAAGCACACCATGTCTGCAAGTATCGCTGACATGGTGTGCTCACTTCAAATATTAGGATAAGAGAAACTTACTTGACCATATTTGTGATTTCTTCTGCAAAATTATCTTTGCGTTTCTCAAGGCCTTCGCCTTTTTCAAAGCGGGTAAAACCAGAAGCTGTAATTTTTCCGCCCAGTGTCTTAGCCACAGAATCAATATACTGCCCAACAGACTGCTTGCCTTCCTTGACATACTCCTGATCAACAAGGCAGATCCCCTTTAAAGTTTTCTTAACCTTGCCAACAACCATTTTCTCGATTACTTTTTCCGGTTTTCCAGAAGCAACGGCCTGCTCTTTTGCAATTTTCTTTTCATGTTCAACAACTTCTGCTGGAACATGTGCGTCATCAAGGTACTCTGGGTTCATAGCGGCAATTTGCATTCCGATGTTTTTACCCATCTCTTCAAATTCCGGCTTTGCAGCAATTTCATCCGTTGTATCAAAGTTTACTAAAACACAAATCTTGCCACCAGCATGGATATAAGAAGCAACATGGCCTTCTAAGCGCTCAAAACGGCGGATTTTAATATTCTCTCCAATGGTCAGAATTTTTTCTTTCAAGAGTGCATCCACTGTTTCATCTGTTCCACAAGCCTTGCATTGCAAAAGTGCTTCAACATCAGCAGGATTTTGCTCCATGACGGTGTCTGCACAAGTCTTAACAAAGCCCTTAAACATTGCGTTTTTAGCCACAAAGTCTGTCTCTGCATTCACTTCAATTGCAACGCCAACTTTACCATCCGCACTGGTTTCTGCATAAGCAATTCCTTCGGCAGCAATACGGCCAGCCTTCTTTGTAGCAGCAGCCAGACCCTTTTCGCGCAAAAAGTCCATTGCTTTGTTCATATCGCCATCGGAAGCGGTAAGAGCCTTTTTGCAGTCCATCATACCGCAGCCGGTTTTCTCACGCAGTTCTTTCACGTCTTTTGCTGTAAAAGCCATTTTATTCATCCTCCGATTGATTATTCAATAAACCTGCAGGAACTCAGCCCTCGGCCTTTTTATCTTTATTTTCTTCTTCATCAGCGCCCTGCTGACCCTCGTGGCCTTCCAAAATGGCATTGGCCATAGTTGCGGAAATCAAGCGAACCGCGCGGATTGCATCATCATTGCCGGGAATAACATAATCAATTTCATCTGGGTCGCAGTTGGTATCAACAATTGCGATAATCGGAATATGAAGTTTGCGGGCCTCTGTCACAGCGATGTGCTCTTTCCGTGGATCAACAATAAACAAAGCACCCGGCAGAGTCTTCATATCTTTAATGCCGCCCATGAATTTTTCAAGCTTTTCAATTTCGAGGTTCAGCTTGACAACTTCTTTCTTCGGCAGCAGATCAAAGGTACCGTCTTCTTTCATCGCCTGCAACTGTTTAAGACGGTCAATGCGGCGACGAATCGTGCGGAAATTGGTGAGCATACCGCCCAGCCAGCGGGCATTGACATAGAAAGCTCCTGCGCGCTCTGCTTCCTCACGGATAGAGTCCTGAGCCTGCTTCTTGGTGCCAACAAACAAAACACTTTTCCCATCTGCAGAAAGATTGCGGACAAAGTTGTAAGCTTCCTCAAGCTTCCGTACGGTCTTCTGCAAATCAATAATATAAATACCGTTGCGTTCTGTAAAAATATAGGGCTTCATCTTTGGATTCCAGCGGCGTGTCTGATGGCCGAAATGGACACCAGCTTCCAGTAATTGTTTCATTGATACGACTGACATCTTTGTTTCCTCCTTGGTTTTTCCTCCGCCGCACTTGCCGTGCAGGGAATCCCACCGGGACACCTTCCTGCACAAATACAGCGTGTGAAATTAATATTCCAATAAATTTCTGCATTTTTACATGCAAAAGTAATTATATCAGAAATCGGGGAAAAATACAAGCATAATTTTTGCACTTCTGCCGGAGTCTGCTGGATAAATGAATCGGTATTTTATGTCTGCCACTGTTTATAGATATTTAAGCAAGATTTAAAAGAAATTAATTCCTATCAATTTTTAAATATGATTCTTTCCGCTTTATTCCCTGTCATTTTTGGGAATAACAAATGGCAGGCCAAAGTGAATTGGCTTCACATTTTCGCGATTTTTGTATGAATTTCCAGTAAAATTATCTGTTAGCCTGTAGTGTTTGGGAATTATTTATTCAAATTTGTCTGGAGTGACACGAAAATGAAATCCTCTCTTTACCTCGGTACGCAGCTGCGCACACTTCGCATTAAAAATGGCTACACACAACAACAGATCAGCGATTTTCTCGGTCTTGACCGCTCCACTTATGCTTATTATGAGACAAATCGGACGACCCCACCACTGAGCACTCTGAAAAAGCTTGCCCGTATTTTCAATGTGTCCATTTCCTCTTTGTTGGAAAATGAGCAAAATCAGCCCAGTGTTTTTGACCCGGATGCTCTAACCTTCACGGACTTGGATCATAACCTCTCCCATATTTATGAACTGCAGCCCGAAGAACGTCAGCTTATTGCAATGTTCCGCCTGTCAGACCCCAAAACCAAAAAGAGCATTTTAAAAGGGCTCTCCAAGCATATACAAAATCAAAATAACAAACCTTGATTCCCCATTGCGCAGCAACCTCGATTTGTGATAAAATGAAAAGCAGGATAGAGGTGTTTGACGGAATGGCGTATGATGCTTTTACAGGAGGTGTGGAACCCGGGGGTTTACGCACAAAGGATGAGATTCGCATCCTGCTATGCTATCTGCTTTCCAGCGTAAACGCCCCCCTCTCCCGCGAAGATATTCTGCAAAGTATACAGGGTATGGGGTTGGTAAACTACTTTGAATTGACGGATGCACTGAAAGAGTTAACTGAAAACGGCAATCTGATTTTTGAAAACGACTGCTACACAGCCAGTCCTCAGGCACGCGTGATTGCACGTCAGCTTGATACGGCTCTGCCGCTCACCGTGCGTGATAAAGCGGTGCGTGCAGCTCTTGGATTGCTGGCACAGGCACGCCGAGAACGGGAAAATACCGTAGATATTACGGAATGTCCGTCCGGTTACTCCGTACAGTGCCACATTTCCGGTGGAAAAGAAGAAATGATGTCCTTTGTACTGACTGTTCCGGACTTGCGGCAGGCAAAGCTAGTCCAGCATAACTTCCAAAAAGCGCCAGAGCGCATCTATCAAATGCTTCTGGCACTGTTGACAGACGACCATGAAATGGCAGTTAGTCTCCTAAAACAAGAAAAAGAAGAATAAAAAAGGTCCGGCCGCAGCGCATGAAAATGCTCTTGCAGTCGGATTTTTTAGAAAATAAGATTGAGCAAAAGCAGCACCGTTACACCCGGCACACCGAGAAAAGCAGAAGTTCCCACGGCAAGCGGACTGATGGGAAGCGACACCCCGGTAAACGCTCCTGTCAGGTTAACGGCAAGCAGAGCAGCCAACCCTGCAATCACGCTGCCAGCAGCTCCTGCAAATGGTCTTCTGCTTTTTCCTGCCGCAAGAAGCGCTGCACTTAACAGGAAGGCTGCAAGAATAAGGATTGCAAACAGAATGTCCCTCACCCCCTTTTCTAACAACTATATGGGAATGAGGGACAAATTATACTTTGAGATGGAATTTTAGACCTATAAATTATAACCGGCGGGGGCAAAATCAATGCGGCCACTGGAAACATCGGCTGCCACACTTTTCACACGCAGCGCATCACCGATCGTCAAACGCTCTTTTGTAGCCGAATCGACCTGTGACAGCTGACCGTCAAATTCAAAGTGTTTGTCCGTAAAAGAAGCTGCCGGAACAAATCCTTCCACCGTATTGGGCAGCTGAACAAACACACCCCGCATGGTAACGCCGCTGATAATGCCTTCGTATTCTTCTCCAAGATGCTGCTCCATATACTCCGCGGCAAAGCAATCGTCCGCACTGCGTTCCGAATTCATAGCCCGAATCTCCTGCTCACTGGAATGCTTGGCAGACTCCTGCGCAAATTCTGTATATTTCCGGTCCATCTCCGTTTTGCTTTCCCCGGCAAGGTAAGCACTCATAATTCTATGGATAGAGGTATCCGGATAGCGACGAATCGGGGAAGTAAAATGGCAGTAATCCTGCAGTGCAAGTCCAAAGTGGCCAAGCGGTTTTGTGTCATAGCGCGCTTTTGCCATTGTCCGTAAAAGCTGATGAGAAACGACCTTTTCCTTTGGTGTCCCTGCTGCTTGATCCATGACCTGTGCAAAATTCTTGGTCGTAATATCCGCTGTATGAGAAAGGCAAGCCGGATTTAAGCCAATGGCAACCAAAAGGTCTTTCAACGAATCAACGCGGTCCGGATCCGGATGTTCATGTATGCGGTAAACAAACGGCAATTTTTTCTCTTTGCCCAGTTTTGCCGCAGCCTGATTGGCAGCAATCATCAATTGTTCGATCATCTGTTCCGAAGGACCGCTGTGCCGCGGCAGAACATCAATGCAGCGCCCATTTTCGTCCAGGACAAATTCCGATTCGGAACTGTCGATATCAAAATTTCCATTTGCGCGCGCCTTCTTTTTGAGAACTCCGGCAAGTTCACGAGCTGCAGAGAGACTTTCCAACACCGGTGCATATTTTTTCAGCAATGCTTCATCTGCTGTGTTATCAAAGATACGATTGACTTCCTCATAAACACCGCGGACTTTGCTGTCAATAACGGATTTGTGGAATTCATAATGCTTCATGTTCCCTTCACTGTCAAATTCCATGACAGCAGAAAAAGTGAGCTTATCGGTTCCGGCATTTAAAGAACAGACACCGTTGCTGATTTCTTCTGGCAGCATGGGAATGACACGGTCAGGCAGATAAACAGAAGTCGCACGCTGACGGGCTTCCCTGTCCAACGCCGTTCCGGAACGCACATAATAGGAAACATCTGCAATATGGACGCCTAAGCGGTAACCCGTTTCTGTGCGCACAACACTGATGGCGTCGTCCAGATCTTTAGCACTGGCACTGTCAATCGTACAAATCGGCCAGCTGCGGTAATCTGCGCGGCCCACCAAATCGGCCTCTGTAATTGGACGTGAACCAATCGCTTTTGCCTCAGCTTTTACGTCAGCCGGAAACTCCGGGCGGATTCCATTGGCATCAATAATGGCATCTGCACAAATCGAAGCGCAGTCCGATTGACCATAGCGCTTGAGAACGCGCGCGATAAAGCGAGAGGAATGCGGCAGACGGCTGACATCGGCCTGCACCTTATCGCCTATTTTCGCTCCGCAGTGCGGGTAATCCTCAATTGCAATGTTAAATCGAATGGCTGAATCCGGGTGCAGCTCTTCTCCGTATCCCTCGTCCACAATTGTGCCACTGACGGCTGTGCTAGCGCGTGCCGTAATTTCCATCACTTCACAGCTTGGCCCTTTTTGTCCCTGCCGAATATTTCCAAGGACAACAGAATCACCTAAAAATGCATCGTGCAGATCCTCTGCACGCAGAAACATGTCGTCTCCTCCGTCATCCGGACGCGCAAAGGCGAAGCCACGGGAAAGTGAAATAATCGTAGCAGGAATTTTGGTATCGTTGTCTGCACACAGACGAACTAAGTGCCGACTATTGACACTGACTTTTTTTTCATGGCGTAACTGGTTCAGTGCTAAATAGAACGTATTTTTGTACTTTTCTGAAATTCCAAGCTTTCGCATGATAAACCGTGAAGAAAGGTCTTCTCCTGCATGTATAAGGGTTTCCAAAATCCCTTTTTTGATGTCTTCGACCATACTGGACCTCCATCCGTCATTTTTGACATAAGAAACCGCATGTAACGTAAAAAAGCCCCGCACTTTGCGGGGCTTTTACTTTCCTTACTTGTGCGCCATGAACATATAGATGTTTGTACCAATAACAAAAATGAAAAAAGCAAGAGCAATAATCTTTGTCCAACGCGCAAGGAACGTATCAATGGAACGGGCACTGTTCTGACTCAGGAAAGTATCCGCACCACCTGTGACAACTCCCACATCTTTTTCATGGCCTTCCTGCAGCAAAACGACCACAATAATCGCAAGAGATGCGATAATCAAAATAATTCCCATAACAATTTCAGGAACAGACATGAATGGTACCTCCGAATAACCGGCAGCTCATCAATCAACATAGAAAACTATCCAAGCCACCATAAACTTATTTTAGTTTACCACAATCTATTGAAAAATGCAAGCTTTTTTCTTTGCAGAATTGGTATAATGACAAACGGGCTGCACATATTAGATTTCGGAACCTTTAGCATTTGAGCGTTTGCATGCCGGGGGAACCCGCCCCGGCGCAATCGCATCGGGGTGTTTTTTATTCTTTTAATTTTAGTTGTTCCCCTTCCATTTCCTGAACCGTTGGCAGAGCGCCAATGGCGGGAATAGAGGACTTTCGGCAGCGTTCCGGTTTCTCCACATCGCCCTCTTCATAAAGTTTAGCAGACTTCAGCAAAGCATGACGGCGTAAAGTCATCACCTGAATGCCCTGTGTACTGCGCGTGGATTTGGCCGCAATTTTTTGCGTGTGCACCAGAAGTCTTCTGCCGTTGGTTGCCGTGAACAACACTTCGCAGTCCGCACCAAAGTTCAAAATGGATATCACCGGACTTTTATCGTTGTAAGCATTCATCAGCCGTTTCCGGTTCGTTTTTGTCTGATAGGAGCTAAGTGCAATTTTAGCTGCTTTTCCATTTTCAAAGCAAAACAGTACATAACCGCCGTAATCCTTTGTGACAATCATCTGCAGGATATTTTCTCCCTCCTCCATCTGCAGCTTTGCAGGAACAAAATCGCCCAAAACACTGGCTTTCGTATCTTCAAAGTCGCTGACCCTTGCTTTATAAACCCGGCATTTGTCTGTAAAAAACAACAATTCGCTGGAATTGGTTGATTCAATGTGCTGGGTAACTTGGTCGCCTTCTTTGAGTTTTTGCTCATTGCTCATACGCAGAGACTGAGGCGTGATTTTTTTAAAATAGCCGTCTTTTGTAAAGAACAAATTGACGGGATAGTCCGGCACCTCATCCAGTTTCTCCTCGACATCTGCAAGCTCATCCTCATATAAAAGGATGCTGCGCCGCGGCTGTCCGTATTTGGAGGCGACCTCTTTCAGTTCTCGAACAATAATTTTTTTGATTTTCCCGGGATCATCCAGCACAGCATTCAGTTCGGCAATGTCATGCTGCAGCTGCGCAGTTTCTTCTGTACGCTTCAGGATATATTCCCGGTTCAAATGGCGCAGTTTAATCTCCGCCACATATTCTGCCTGCACTTCATCAATGCCAAAGCCCGTCATCAAATTGGGCACCACTTCTGTTTCTTCTGCGGTTCCGCGGATAATCGCAATGGCTTTATCCAAATCCAGCAGAATAGTTTCCAAGCCCTTAAGCAGATGCAGTTTATCCATTTTTTTCTGCAAGTCAAACATCGTACGGCGGCGGACACAGTTCATGCGGAACTTTGTCCATTCATTCAGGATGTCGCCAACACCCATTACCCGCGGGACACCATTCACCAAAATATTAAAATTGCAGGAAAAAGTATCTTCCAGTGTCGTCAGACGGAAAAGTTTGGCCATCAGCTTGTCCGGGTCTGCACCGCGTTTCAAGTCAATTGTAATCTTCAGGCCAGCAAGGCCGGTCTCATCACGAATATCGGAAATTTCCCGCACTTTGCCCTGCTTCACAAGGTCAATTACCTTTTCAACAATGACTTCCACGGTTGTGCTGGGGGGAATCTGCGTAATGTCAATGCAATTCGCAGAAGCATCATAACTGTAACGGCTCCGTACGCGGATTCCTCCGCGTCCCGTTCGATAAATTTTCTCCATTTGTTCCCGATCATACAGGATTTGCCCGCCGCCGGGAAAGTCCGGCGCCTGCAGCGTGGAAAGGAGATCATGTTTTGGGTGCAGAATACGTGCAGCGGCCGTTTCGCAGACTTCCCGTAGATTAAAGGAACAGACACTGCTCGCCATACCCACCGCAATACCGGTATTGGCATTTACGAGTACACTCGGAAAGGTGGCCGGCAGCAGTGTCGGTTCTTTCATGGTATTATCATAATTATCGACAAAGTCGACGGTATCCTTGTCGATATCCCGAAAAAGCTCATTGCAAATGGGGTCTAGCTTTGCTTCCGTGTAACGGGATGCCGCCCATGCCATGTCCCGGCTGTAAAATTTTCCGAAGTTGCCTTTACTGTCAATATAGGGGTGGAGCAGCGCCTCATAGCCGCGGGAAAGACGAACCATGGTATCATAGATTGCCGCATCTCCGTGCGGATTTAACCGCATAGTTTGTCCAACAATATTGGCGCTTTTGGTTTTGGCACCGGTAAGCAGTCCCATTTTGTACATCGTAAACAGCAACTTCCGATGGCTTGGCTTAAAGCCGTCTATTTCCGGAATAGCGCGGCTCATAATTACGCTCATAGCATAGGGCATATAGTTCGTTTCAAGTGTGGAAACAATCGGCTGCTCTACAACTTTTCCGGCACCCTCAATCACACCGTGCGCTTTTGGCACAGGAGCTTTATGTTCTGTTTTTCTCCGTCTTGGCATAAGTTACCTGCCTCTCTGAAAAATAAAATACAGTAATGCTTTTTCCATGTCTGCTCAGCTGACATCCAGCTCATCGACATATTCCCTGCCATGTTCCGCAATATAGGCTTTGCGGCCACTCAGGTTATCCCCCAGCAGCAGGTCAAAAGTCTCTCCGGTAGCCAGTGCGTCAGAAGGCATCACCTTGATCAACCGGCGTGTAGTAGGGTTCATGGTAGTCAGGTTCATCATATCCGGTTCGTTTTCGCCCAATCCTTTGCTGCGCTGGATGGTAAACTTTCTGCCTTCCAGTTGTCGGAGAAACTTCTCCTTTTCGACTTCATCATATGCAAAATAGGTTTCTTCTTTGCACTGAATCTCATAGAGCGGAGACTCTGCAATAAACACTTTGCCCTGCCGAATCAGCTCCGGCGTCAGACGATAAAGCATGGTGAGCAACAGGGTGCGTATTTGGAACCCATCCACATCAGCATCCGTGCAAAGGATAATTTTATTCCACCGCAGGCTGTCCATATTGAAAGAACTGAGGTCTTTGTTGGATTTACTTTTCACCTGAACACCGCAGCCCAATACCTTAATTAAGTCTGTAATGACGTCGCTTTTAAAAATCCGGTCATAGTCCGCTTTCAGACAGTTAAGGATTTTACCACGGATGGGCATGATGGCCTGAAAATCGGGATCGCGTGCCTGTTTGCAGGCGCCAAGAGCCGAATCCCCTTCCACAATGAAAATTTCCCTGTGGGAAACATCCTTGCTGCGGCAGTCCACAAATTTGGCAACCCGGCTGGTAATATCCATGTTGGAAGTCAGTTTCTTTTTTAAATTCCGCCGAGTTTTTTCCGCATCTTCACGGCTGCGCTTGTTAATCAGTACCTGCGCGGCAATCTTGTCCGCTTCCAAAGGATTTTCAATGAAGTAAATTTCCAACTGATGGCGAAGCACCTCTGTCATTGCTTCCTGAATGCCTTTATTGGTAATTGCCTTTTTTGTTTGGTTTTCATAGGAAGTCCGGTTGCTGAAAGAAGAAATGACAAGCATCAGGCAGTCTTCCACATCTGAAAAAGTAATGCGGCTTTCATTTTTATTATATTTTCCATTTTGCTTGAGATAGGAATCAATTTGATAAACAAAGGCATTACGTGCGGCTTTGTCCGGCGCACCTCCATGTTCCAGCCAGCTGGAATTGTGGTAATACTCGGTCATATGCTTTTTATTGGAAAAAGCCAAAGCAATATTCATTTTCACTTTATATTCTGGTTTGTCGACCCGGTCACGCACCTTCCGTTCCGCTTGCCAAAACTGCACAGAAGTCAGGGCATCCTCTCCTGCCGCTTCCTTCATGTAGTCCTCAATGCCATGGGCATACAAAAATTCCTGTGTATCAAAGCGATTGCCATTCTGATTGCGGAACACAAACTTCAGGCCGTCATTGACAATTGCCTGACGGCGCAGAATATCCATATAGTATTCCACAGGCACATGAATATCCGTAAAAACCTGCAGGTCCGGTTTCCACCGGATTTTGGTTCCGCTTTTTGCCGTACTCGGTTCCTTGTGCAGGCCGCCCACATTTTTACCGTGCTCAAAATGCAGAGTGTATTTTGTTTCGCCAGTGTGAATTTCCACATCCATATATTCGGAAGCATACTGAGTGGCACACAGGCCAAGGCCATTCAGACCAAGGCTGTACTCGTAACTGCCCCCCTCATCATTATTGTACTTTCCTCCGGCATACATTTCGCAGAAAACCAATTCCCAGTTATAGCGCTTTTCCTTTGGGTTATAATCCACCGGGCAGCCACGGCCGTGATCCTCCACCTCGACAGAGAAGTCACCATAGCGAGTAATTACAATCTCCTTGCCATAGCCCTCCCGTGCCTCATCAATTGAATTGGAGATGATTTCAAAAATGGAATGTTCACATCCCTCAATGCCATCTGAGCCGAAAATAACAGCTGGGCGCAGACGCACGCGGTCGGCACCTTTCAGCATAGAGATACTTTCATTATTATATTTTTGTTCTTTCTTTGGCATATCCTGTCTCCTGTCATTAACGATCTGCTGTATCCAAAATCGAGCAAAAGCTTTTCAAGCCTTGAAAACAAGAATCAGGGGAATGACTGCATCCCCCTGACAAATCCTAACTATTCATTAAGCTTCCGGCAGTGACTGCGGTGTGTCCGGAGATGGCAGTTCTTTCCCTTCACCGTCCATTTTTCCTTCCATGACCTTTTTAAATTCGCTACCGCTCATTTTTTCATACAGGAAGAGGTAACGGGCAACCTCATGCAGTTTGTCCATATGCGTCTGCAAAATAGATTCCGTACGTTTATAAGCAACAGTCACAATATTTTTGATTTCTTTGTCAATTAATGCAGCAGTCTGTTCAGAATAGTCACGAATATGACCCATATCTCTGCCAAGAAATGGCTCACTGTCATCCCGGCCGTATGTGATTGGTCCGAGTTCAGTGGACATGCCATATTTTGTCACCATGGAACGTGCAACTTTTGTGGCACGCTCAATATCATTACTGGCACCAGTGGAAATATCGCCCATTGTCAAAGACTCCGCCACACGGCCGCCCAGCATGACTACTAAATCCTCTTCCATTTCTTTTTTGGATTTATAGGAGCGGTCTTCAGTAGGGACCTGCATGGTAAAACCGCCAGCCATACCGCGTGGAATAATGCTGATCTGATGGACCGGATCTTCCAAAGGACTGTAATAAGTGGCAACTGCATGGCCGCCTTCATGGTAAGCGGTCAGCTTTTTCTCTCTGTCACTCATGACATGACTCTTTTTCTCCGTTCCAACGACTACTTTGATCGTGGCTTCTTCAATTTCCTTCATCGTAATCGCTTTAAGATTTCTGCGTGCAGACAGCAGAGCTGCCTCGTTCAAAAGGTTTTCAAGGTCTGCCCCAGTAAAGCCGGCCGTGGAGCCCGCAATAACCTTGAGATTTACATCTGGCGCAAGCGGTTTTTCACGTGCATGCACCCGCAGGATTGCTTCGCGTCCTTTAATATCCGGATAACCAACCATAACGCGACGGTCAAAACGCCCGGGGCGCATCAATGCCGGGTCCAAAATATCCGGCCGGTTGGTTGCGGCAATCATGATGACACCCTCATTGGCACCAAAGCCGTCCATTTCTACCAGTAACTGATTCAGCGTTTGTTCACGCTCATCATGGCCGCCGCCCAAACCGGCGCCACGCTGGCGGCCAACCGCATCAATCTCATCAATAAAGACAATGCAGGGACTGTTCTTTTTGGCCTGTTCAAACAAGTCACGTACACGGGAAGCACCGACACCAACAAACATTTCCACAAAGTCCGAACCGGAAATGGAAAAAAACGGGACCCCTGCTTCTCCTGCAACTGCACGCGCCAACAAAGTTTTACCTGTACCGGGAGGGCCAACAAGCAAAACTCCTTTCGGAATTCGTGCACCCAGCTCATTGTATTTTTTCGGATTTTTCAGGAACTCAACGATTTCTTTAAGTTCCTCTTTTTCCTCATCTGCACCAGCAACATCCGCAAAAGTTGTCTTGCGTTTCTCATCTTCCATATTTTTAATTTTGGCTTTTCCGAAATTCATTTGCTTTCCGGCATCGCCAAGCCCTACATTTACTTTGCGCATCATCAGATAAGAGACGAGGAACATCACGGCAAGGACTGCAATATAGGGCAATAGGGAAACAAACCAGTTGGTTTCACGTGGACGCTGGAGTTTTTGAATCATGTGGCTTGTTGGATGATCTTTATTGTACTTTTCCACATATGGATCTAAACGTTCCTGCATATACTGTGAATTCGGCGCAACAAATGAAATTGCATCGCTTTCTCCCTGAACTTTGATGCTCATTTCCCCAGTTCCAAAATCCAGTGAATATTCTGTGACTTTTTCACTCTGAAAATAATTGATAATATCAGAAAAATTGTAGGATTTCGACGGCGTCGCCGTGCTGCCGAAAAGGGCCGTCAACAGAATAAACAAAAAGGCCGGTATTGCAATGACAAGTATCAGGTTCCGCAATGATTTTTTATTATTCAAGCCACCATCACTCCTTATCCGCCGTAAACTTCCGGTTTCAACACCCCGACAAAGGGAAGATTACGGTATTTCTGAGCATAATCCAAACCATAGCCAACAATGAACGCATCTGGAACCTCAGCACCAACATAATCTGCCTGAACATCTACCGTGCGGCGCTCCGGCTTATCAAATAAAGTGCATAGACGGATACTTCTCGGATTTCTCGCCTGCATCATTTCCAGTATGTAGTGGAGAGTCATCCCGCTGTCTAAAATATCCTCCACAACCAGCAAGTCATACCCCTCCAGATTGATGTCCAAATCCTTTGTGATTTTGACAATTCCTGAAGTTTTCGTACCGTTTCCGTAACTGGAAACAGACATAAAATCCACTTCACAGGGAACTTTAATCGCGCGCATCAGGTCTGCCATAAAGACAACTGAGCCTTTCAGCACACTCACTAAAAGCAGGTTCTTTCCCAGATAGTCTTCGCTGATTTGATTGCCGATGCGTTCCACGATTTCAGCAAGCTGCTTCTCACTGAATAACACTTCCTGAATATCACCGAGCATCTGATTTTCCATTTCCTACGCACTCCTTTATTTTAACCACCGCAATATGCTGTGTCGTCTGTGTCACTTTTGCCTTTTCACTGGGGCCGCAGCCCTCGATCCACAAAATTTCGGTGCTGCATGAAAGAATAGCAAGCCCTGCCCGCATGGACGGTGGTATGCAATGTTCATTCAGTAGTTTTTTGAGGGATTTTGTCACTCCTCTGCCAGCCGGAGAAAAAGAATCACCGCTCCTGCGTGTTCGAACAACAGCATCAGATGTTATTGTATCATAATTTAAACAATTAGAAAAGATAATTTTAGGTTTTTCTTTTTCAAAGGTTGTGCGGTCCAGAATCTTTATTTCCAGTACACGCCCATCCGGCAAAACCGTCTGCGGTAAACAAAACGGCACACAGTAATTCGCTGCCTTTTGGGGGAAAAGCAAGATTCCCTGCTCCACCCTTGCTGTGCAGCCTCCCGGCAATGTGCAGCCTCCGCCCGAAAAGAGCAGACGATCCAAGGCATCTAAGTGTTTTTGTTCCAGCCTTCCTGCGCCGGCAGATTTGGCAGCAAAGTAAAGTGCCCGCATACGCACGGCTCGCGGCTGGCCGCACAAAAGCGGCGCCTTCCATCCGCCTCTGCAGACAGCTGTCTGCAGTGCCTGCTTGGCCAGCTGTTTTAAACAATCCTCATCTTCTCGCAGAGAACGGGCCGCACGCCCGGCAGCCTGTTCAAAATTCGGGTCAATTTCCTTGAGCTCCGGAATAACACGCAAACGAATTCGGTTCCTTGAAAATGATGCATCTGCATTGGTGCTGTCTGTCACATAAGGAAGTCCATAATCTTTACAATACTGTTCGGTCTGTGTGCGGGTTACCGCAATCAGCGGCCGCACGATATTCCCTCGAACCGGCGGAATACCGGCAAGTCCGGAAGCCCCTGCACCGCATGTCAAATGGAGCAGCACTGTTTCTGCACAGTCCGACAAAGTATGTGCTGTTGCAATACACACATTTTGGTAGTGTTCGCAAAGTTGATAAAAAAATGCGTACCGCACACGGCGGCCGCATTCTTCCAGCCCCTCTCCTGCCTTTTTCGCTTCTGCGCGCACATTTGCATGCAAAATCCGCAGCGGAACATCCATGCTGCCGCAGAGTTTCTGCACAAAGGCTTCATCTCGGTCGGCTTCCGCACCACGAATCCCATGATTGACATGCGCCGCAATCACATGGATGTCAAAAGTTTTTGCATGCTGCACCAGCCAATGCAGCATTACCGTGGAATCCGCTCCGCCAGAGACACCGGCAATCACCGTCATACCCCTCTGCAGCATATTATACTGGCAAACAGTTGATAAAATTCTGCTTTCAGCCGTAGGCATTGTCATGTTTCTGTCCCCTTTCGGTCCCATTTAAGGCTCCTGCCGCACCAATTCCTGCGCTGTAAAACGCATAAATTCCCCCTGCCAATGCAAAGGAATACTGCGTGTTTCGCCATGTCGGTTTTTGGCCACGATACATTCGCCGCTGTTCTGATCTTCATCCGGTTCAGGTTCCGCATGGTCACCTGTATTTGCATAATATCCTTCCCGATACAGGAAAAGCACAATATCTGCATCCTGTTCAATGGAGCCGGAATCACGCAGGTCACTCAGCATCGGCTTATGTGTTGTCCGCTTTTCACTTTCACGAGAAAGCTGCGACAGACAGAGGACCGGCACATTGAGTTCCTTGGCCATAATCTTAAGGTTTCGAGTAATCGCGGAAATCTCCTGTACACGATTTTCAATATGTCCGCTTGACATTAACTGCAGATAGTCAATCACAACAAGATCCACATCCCGCAGCCGCCGCAGCTTTGCCTTCATTTCAGGGACGGTAATGGCAGAGTTGTCATCGAAATAAATTTCCGCTTTGCTCAGCACATCTCCAGCCTCCACCAAGCGTGTCCATTCATCATCGGCCAGTTTGCCGGTCCGGAGTTTTACACCGCTGACCTGCGCTTCGGTGGAAAGCAGTCGGGAAGCTAACTGTTCCCGTGTCATTTCCAGTGAAAAAAAGGCAACCCTCTTGTGACAGCTGACTGCGGCATGCCGGGTAATATTTAGCGCGAAGCTGGTTTTTCCCATGCCCGGGCGGGCAGCCAGCAAAATCAAATCAGACCGGTTCAGCCCGGTAATGGTATCATCCAACGAACGGATACCGGTTGGAATACCGCGGTATTTCTCTCCTTCCGGAGAAGCAATGTGGTCCAAACGGTCAAAGGTTTCCAACAGGGTTTGATTAATCCGCTGCAGACCCTGCATATTCTGGCCCCGTCGAATGTCGAAAATGCTTTGTTCAGCCGCATCCAGCAAAACAGAAGCATCTTCCGCTCCTGCAGAAGCATCTTCCAGAATGCGCCGGGCTGTCAAAATCAGTGTGCGAACATCATATTTATCACGCACGATCCGCGCATAAGTTTCCACATTGGAAATAGAGGGAACAATCTGCGCCAGTTCCAGCAAATATCCCTTCCCGTCATTTTCCACAAAACTAGGATCACGGCGCAGCCGATTCAGCAGCGTAACAAAATCGACCGGCCTGCCTTCATTGGAAAGTTCCAGCATAGCATCATAAATAACTGCATGACTGCTTTGATAAAAGTACTCGGAAGACGGCAAAATTTCCATTACGGTATCCAAGCAGGAAGAATCCAGCAAAACAGCGCCCAGCACTGCCTGCTCCGCTTCCAGATCGAATGGAAGCCCGGCCCCGCTGTATGAAGAAATGTTGTCTGCCATGCTTTACACTCTCTTTCCTGCAGAATCAAAAGCAGCCCGCTTATCCCCCAAAAAAGGGCACAAGTTAGAGCTGCTCTCCAATTTTTGCTCAGGCTTCTGTAACAACGACATTTACATTTGTAGTAATGCCATTATAAAGTTTTACTTCACATTTATAAGTGCCGAATGCCTTGATTTCAAGGTTCAGCGTAATTTTCCGTTTATCGACGTCTATTTGAAACTGCTTTTTAATCGCTGCGGCGACTTCTTTCGGTGTAACAGAACCAAAAAGTCTTCCATTCTGTCCAGCCTTCGCCGTTATCTGTACGCTTTTCCCTTCCAGACGGGCTGCTGCAGCCTTAGCTGCAGCAGTTGCGGTTTTGATCTTATAAGCTTTAGACGCTTCTGCATTTTTCAGTTCATTCATTGCCTGTGCATTTGCTTCTTTTGCAAGGCTGTGTGGAATCAAAAAATTACGCGCATAGCCATCGCTGACATTCACTAATTCCCCTTTCTTCCCGTGTGCCTTAACATCCTGCAGTAATACGACTTTCATGGAAAGACCTCCTTTATTGTCAGACAGAAATGACGAATTGGTTCAGCCGCTGCCTGATTCTTTCGGCGGCCGGCCAGCTCCAGATGCAAGCACTTCCAAAAGCTTAGCATGCACCTGCTCAATGGTTGCACCAGAAATCTGCGCGCCAGCCATGGAAAAATGGCCGCCGCCGCCCATCTGTTCCATGACCAGCTGTACATTAACATCTCCAAGGCTTCGTGCGGAAATGTTTGCCAGTCCTCCAGATGGAAAAATTACGAAAGATGCAGAAACCCCTTGTATGGACAGCAGTTCATCTGCCGCCTGTGCACAACTCAGGCGAATATCTGGAAATTCTTTTTCCACATAGGCAATTGCACAGCCGTCATGAACCTGTGCACTGGAAACGATTTTGTATTTTGCCTTATACGTTTCAATATTGTCGGCAAACAGACTCTTAACCTTAACCGTATCAGCACCGCGCCGCTTCAGATAAGCTGCTGCTTCAAACGTGCGGACGCCGGTCTTGAGTACGAAGTTCTTGGTATCCAGCATAATTCCGGCAAGCAATGCCTCGGCATCTGCCCGGCTCAGTGCAGTGTCACCGATATACTGTACTAATTCCGCCACCAATTCAGAAGCAGAACTTGCGTAGGGTTCATGGTAAAACACCAGCGCATTTTCAATATGTTTAACCATCATACGGTGATGGTCAATTACCACAATGCGCTGCGCTGCAGCCAGCAATTCAGGACTCTCCACTACATCCGGATTATGGGTATCGACTACAATCATTAGAGAATGGGAGGTTAATTTAGGCAATGCTTCTTCCGGCGATATAAAAATATTCTCTCCGGCTGCTTCCATATAATCAATTAGCACATTTGCCATACATTGTCTGCGGTTTACAGCAACATAAGCGGGGCGTTTCAGCACATTGGTTACCGCGCTCCAAATTCCTACAGCCGACCCGATACAGTCAAGATCGCTGTATTTATGTCCCATAATGATGACCATGTCACTCTGTTTTATATGGTCAGAAAGCGTCGCCGCAATAACGCGTGTACGGACTTTATCGTGTTTTTCCACGCCTTTAGAAAGACCGCCAAAGAACTCATAGGTCCCGTCTTTCTGTTTAAGCGCCACCTGGTCACCGCCTCTGCCAAGTGCCATATCCAGCGCTTTGCGTGCTCCCTGCTCTGCTTCCTGTAAAGAAGCAGCACCGCGGGAAAGCCCCATAGAAAGAGTCGCGCTGCGGTTATCACTGGTTTTAATCTCCCGCACTTTATCCAAAATTTCAAAGCGGTGTTCCATGGCTACGCGCACATGCCGCTCATCGGTCATAATCAAATAACGCCCGCCGGACAGTCTTTTTGAAAATCCGCCCATTTGCTGCGCCCAACTGTTTAAAGCATCTTCCACATCAGAAGCAAGACGGCTGTCCTCACTGTTGCTCGCATCACGGGCAAGTTCTTCGCGGTTGTCAAAAAGAGCAAGACAAACCACTAAGCGGCTTTCCGTGTACTCCCTGTTTACTTCTTTATAGTAGGTATCATCGATAAAGTACAGGATGATTTGATCTTTTGCACGCGCACCGTAGACAGAATACTGGCGGTCTTCCACCGTCACATCTGTACCAGATGCCGCAAGAATCTGTTCCACTGTTTTGGGGTAGATAATGCGCTGCACATTTTCTCCACGTACTTCATGCTGGGAAGAAACGCGCTTTGAAAAGGCCTGATTCACCCAGACAATATCGCCGGCTTCTCCCACCAGAGCCACCGGCATATTGAAAGTTTCGAGCGATTCGGATTCTCCAGCAGTCAAAACCCGTTTTGCCGTTTTGACCGATAAAGCGACATAAGCTTTAAACCGACTGACGGATATCAAAATTACCGCTACGGAAGCGATGGAAATTCCCAGTTCCACCAGAGCCACCGGCTGACTGTATTGCCAAGAAACACCGGCCATCAGGAACATAACTCCCGACAGGATAAAAAACACCGGTGAAGCAGACCAGATCTTTTTTCTCACAGCAGGTTCCCTCATTCTTGCCAGACGAATGTCTGTTTCCCAATTTCACCTGAAAGTAAGGCAGGCCAATGCTGAAAACTCTGCACAGCATTGATTTCGGACACATTATACACTTTTTCCTGCTTTTCTGCAAACTCCAGCCAACTTAAACTTAGACTTCCATAATAATAGGCAGAATCATCGGGCTCCGGCGGGTACGGTCATACAGCAGACGAGACAGAGAATCCTTAATATTGGTTTTAAGCGTTCCCCAGTCATGAATATCATTGTCAGCACACTGTTCCAAGACTTTAAAGACTAAGTCTTTTGCATCATCCATAAGATTTTCATTTTCCCGCACATAAACAAATCCGCGGGAAACAACATCGGGACCGGAAACGACATGGCCGTTGTCCGAAGAAATAGTACAGACCACAACGATCAGGCCATCTTCTGAGAGCCGTTTGCGGTCTCGCAGGACAATACTACCTACATCGCCGACGCCGAGACCATCCACCAGCACATTGCCTGCAGGGACTGCACCCGGCAAACGCTTCATATGGTCCGCACTGATTTCAATCACATCCCCGATGTCCGCAATGCAGACATCCTGCGGCCGCTTTCCCATCGAATATGCTAATTTTGCATGCTGATGCAGCATCTTCTGTTCCCCGTGGACAGGAATAAAATACTTTGGTTTCACGATGCCCTGCATCAGTTTCAGCTCTTCCTGACATGCATGACCAGAAACATGGACTTCATACATCGAGCCATACTCCACTTCACAGCCGCGCTTCATCAGCTCGTCAATGACATTGCCGACACTTTTTTCGTTTCCGGGAATCGGGCGGGCAGAAATGATGATGAAATCATCCGGCCCAACCTCCACCTTGCGGTGGTCCGCAAAAGCCATGCGGGACAAAGCGCTCATCGGCTCACCCTGACTGCCCGTGGTAATCAGCACAATTTTATTTTTAGGGTATTTATTGATTAGGTCAATATCAATTAATACGCCCTCCGGCACATGCAGATAACCCATTTCCACGCCGATACTCATAACATTGACCATGCTGCGGCCGGATAAAGCAACCTTGCGGCCGTACTTGACCGCACAGTCCACGATCTGCTGCACACGGCTGATGTTGCTGGCAAAGGTTGCCACAATAATACGTTTATGCTCCGCGCGCTGAAACATGCTCTCAAATGAACGGGCAATTTTCTGCTCTGTCTGGGTAAAGCTGGGCCGCTCTGCATTTGTGGAATCTGCCATCAGAGCTAAAACGCCCTCATGGCCAAGTTCCGCAAACCGGCCAAGATCTATCATTTCTCCCCATTCCGGTGTACAGTCAATCTTAAAATCCCCTGTATGCACAATCGTACCTGCCGGAGAATGAATCGCAAGGCCGACTGCGTCCGGAATGGAATGGTTCACATGAATAAACTCCACACTCATGCAGCCAAAGCGAACCGTATCTCCCGGATTGGTGACAAACATTTTGACTTTATTCGCAAGTCCGTGCTCCTTAAGTTTGCCTTTGACAAGTCCAAGGGTAAGTGGTGTACCATAGAGCGGTAAATTGACTTTCTTCAGCAGATAGGGCAGCCCGCCGATATGATCTTCATGTCCGTGCGTAAGAACAATTCCTTTAATGCGGCTGGCATTCTTTTCCACATAGGTAAAATCGGGCAGGACCAAGTCCACCCCCAGCATATCATCATTGGGAAAAGCCATGCCGCAGTCCAGCAGGAACATATCTCCCTGGCATTCAAAAAGCGTCATGTTTTTGCCAATTTCATTCAGCCCTCCGAGAAATGCTATGCGGATTATTGGCTTGGAAGAACTTTCGTGCTTGGAGCGCGGGCGGCGCGGGCGCCGCTTGACTGGTTGCTGCAGACCTGTCTGAGCATGCGCAGCTTCTTCACCATGTGCTGCATTCTGCTGTGTCGGCAGCTTCTTCGGCGCTCGGCGCGGGCGCCGCGGACGGTGCGGCTGCTGTGGGGCAGGAACCGGTGCCGCAATTGTTTCTCCACCGATTACTTGATCGGCCGGTTTTTGACGCTGCTGTTCCTGCCCTGGGACAGGGTTCTGCGCCAAGTCATGCTGAACACTTCTGTCATTCTTATCTTCTGACACAAAAAAACCTCCATTTTTATGGATGCATACATCTTTCTGTTTAAAAGTTACACAGCAGACAAGCATTCCAATATTTTTTATGTATATATGATCTTCAGACATCCCTTTGTACCGTATCCGCTGCAGGATCGGGATATCAAATCTCCATAATTCGTTTTCTGAAAAGCAGTCCTCCACCTTTCAGTATCATCCTAATCAGGATGAAATATCCAGTTCAATAAGCAGCAATAAAAATTTATGTACAATCTGTGTACAATAAGAAAACAGAATTTCTCCCCGCTGCAATCCTAAAAGTGGCAGCGACTAAAAATCTCAATTTGTTATTTACGATTTACTCGATTCTTCGCTATTTGAAAGTTTAGCTCAAGATTCAATCGAGAAAAAAACAATTCACTGACTTGCAAAAATAGAAATTGTCATCTTGGCTGAAATTCCTGCAACAAAGAAAAGCGGCAGAATTTCTGCTGCAAAAGCCGAAAACCCCACCGTTCCAAATCAGCTGGTCAGCCGATTTGCTCTGTCAATTGCAAAAAAGCGCATCTGCGCTGAAATTCAAACTTGACGAACCCATACTTTCATTTATAAATTAAAAAAATAAATACATCTATATCAAAAAATAATCCGATAGAATATTCCAAATTGCATTTCCATATCCGTAATAGAAATAATAACACACCAACAAGAATGATTTATTTTTATAATAGCGTGAATTCTTTCCAGTGTCAAGAGCATAACCGGCCGCTTCTTTGCTGCAGGAGAATTTTTGTGATATACTGAATAGTAAATCTCTCCAAAGACAAATTTCTGTACAAAGCAGAAAGGCATTGAGGCCTTGCTGCACCCTGTTTTGAAAAAGGAAGGGAACCAGATGAAGCATCTTGAAATTTTCACAGACGGAGCCTGCTCCGGCAATCCCGGTCCCGGCGGATGGGGCGCTGTTCTGCGCTATGGAAAAGCAGAAAAAGAAATTTCCGGCGGCGAACGCAATACGACCAATAACCGGATGGAACTGACCGCAGTCATCGAAGCCCTCTCTTGCCTAAAAGAACCATGTGAAGTTTGCTTAGCCACTGACAGCCGGTATGTCTGCGATGCCGTTAGCAAAGGCTGGGTACGTTCTTGGCAGCGACGCGGCTGGAAAAAATCAAACGGCAAACCGGCTCTGAACCGTGATCTTTGGGAACATCTTCTGGTACTTCTTGGAAAGCACAAAGTTACTTTTGTATGGGTAAAAGGTCACGCAGGCCATCCTGAAAATGAGCGCTGCGACAGGCTGGCTGTGGCACAATGGACACGGATAAAGGAAAGGGGAAATTAAACTTGCAACATCCTATTTATGTGGACAATGCAGCAACCACCCCACTTTCTAACAAAGCGCTGACTGCTATGCAGCCGTTTTTAACAAGCGCATATGGAAACCCCTCTGCCCTCTATTCACTTGGCCGTCAAGCACGTAAAGCTGTGGAGCAGGCACGTGACAGTATTGCAGATTGCCTTGGCGCATCCCCGGAAGAAATTTACTTTACATCCTGCGGCACCGAAAGTGACAACTGGGCGATTAAGGGAATGGCCCGAGAACAAGCGAAAAAAGGCAGGAAACACATCATTTCGTCCGCTTTCGAGCATCCGGCAGTTCTGCATACCTGTAAAGCACTTGAGCATTACGGATTTTCCGCCACCTATTTGCCGGTTCATTCCGATGGAATGGTCCGGCCGGATGAGCTGGAAGCAGCGATTACACCGGAAACCGCACTGGTCAGCATCCTGTATGCAAATAACGAACTCGGAACGATTCAG
>ENA-UOOR01000364-UOOR01000364.1-fermentation-metagenome-genome-assembly--contig:-NODE-364-length-65852-cov-16.517075_pt1 | contig 65852 bp, 69 predicted proteins | sample MGYA00245780_ERZ724029 | MGnify/ENA primary metagenome ERZ724029 (study PRJEB28704, sample SAMN03018315) | fermentation metagenome | biome: anthropogenic terrestrial biome; feature: soil; material...
CCCCCCCCCTTAGAGATACATTTATCTCAGCAGTAGTAATATTTCCTAATTTTTTAATAAAATCGTAAGTATCCTCAATTTTTTTATCAGGATTTAATACCAAGTCTATTAATAGGGGTCTCCGTTCATCATAGAAGGGCAGAGCATATTCGTAATTCCCCTTTCCTAAGATATCTTCTGTTTTGACTCCGGTCATTTCTACCATGGCCTGATTCCAGGCAACTACTTTGCCTTCAACATCAATAACAAAAGTCGCTTTGGGTAGGAAATCAATTATTTCAGATAAACACATTTCAAATTCCTCTTAAGATCTATTTGAATTAATTTTCACAAAAACGTTAAAATATTATGGTTTACCATCCAATCATACTAATAAAATAGTTCATGTGAATATAAATAATTTATATTAACAAAAAATTGTATTTATTAAAAAAAATAATGCCCTCTTTGGAACCTGGATCATGGGGTTGATCTGAGATTTTTTTATAAAAAAATTGGGGAGAAAAATTAGAAACCTAAAAAAGCTGTTGATGGATATTTATCCAAAATCAAACTACATTACTAGATAAGATAATAATGATAAATTAATCTAAGAAAGAATATTCTTTTAAATAAGAAAATTTACAGTATTGTTATTCTGTCTTATCCTTCTTATACAGAAATCCTTGTTCGTCCAGATCGCTTATCATTTTATCCAGGGTTTCCTTATCTGGTGCGCATATTTTATGGCTGTGGATGTTGTCTGAAAGATGGTAGAGGTTGTCCAGGTCTTTTTTTCGCTGGGGGTTTTCATTTAAACGTTTGATGAATCGCTTGGCTTCCACAGGGTCGTAGACGTTAACCCTTCTTTTGAGTGGTTCCCCAAATCCAGGAAGGTAGTAGGTTACATCCACCAGTCTTCCCCCGTATTTATCTATGATTATGTTGGTCAATTCACCCAGTTCATCAACTGAATTCTGGAAGAGAAGGTTTTTACAGATCTGTTTGATTAAGCTGAGCATTCTTTTTATGGTGTTATCGATTTCCAGGTTATTTATCACGGGGATGTTATGTTCAACCGCCTGCTTGACCAGGTAATTGTTGATTATCCTGTTTTCTTTGAAGTATTCCAGGTGTTTACCGCCACGTTTTATGGCCATGGCCCTTTTTACGAACCTTTCCTTATGGATTTCTTCATCGGTGGTGAGGACGAAGAAGTGGATGTATGCGTCGTCTTTAAATTTATCGATATTCAGTAAGCCAGGGACCAGGTGCACACCCTCGATAACCACATCGTCGGAGTCGTTAACCGCCCGGGTTATAACCTTCTCAATAGCAGGTATAACAAAAGAAGCGTGTTCTTCAAAACCAGCGCTGATTAAACCATCACCATTTCCTTCAAAGCGATGTTTATCTCTGATGGTGACATAGGCATCGAATGAAGATTTATGCAGTGCAGGGGCGTATTCCGGGCCGATTATCCCCCTGACGATCTCCCGGATAAAATCAGTTTCAATGGTGTGGGTGATGCCCAGTGTTTTGGCAAGCTCTGAAGCTATAGTGGACTTACCAATTCCAGAAGCACTGCCTACTAATATCACGTATGGTTTTCTCAAGGAGGATCAACTCCAAATTACAAATAAAAGGTTTAACGCCCTTAAAAAATGGTTCTTTTAAACCAGTACGGGTTTTTTTAAACCCCGATTGGATAATTATAGTTTAACCTTTGGATAATGTTTTTAATGGTAATTATATTTGTTACAACCGTATTATGTAAAATGGTTACAATACCTATTTTTTTTTAAGGTTGAGAATATTACTATTCTGTGAATGGTTGTTATAATCGGTTAGGTTAAGAAGTCGATTACCCGTTCAGCACTTCTTCTCATTTCGATCCTGATTAACCCCAGGTTGATGTCTATATCAGATATAACTACCAGTATACCTTCACCTGCATCGATCATGAGTGTTTTGCCCTTATTTCCCTCAATCATTACCTGTTGTAATGGTTCATGTTTCATTTCCTCTGCAGATCTCTCTGCAGTACCAAATACTGCAGATGCCATGGCGGCTACCAGTTCAGAGTCTATATCTCCGGGTACTTCGCTTTCGATGATTAAACCGTCTTTTCCTACCACTAGAGATCCGTTTACCCCATTGATCCTGCCTAAGTCTTTAAGTACTCTATCTATCATACTATCCCTCCACACTACAATTGGATTCTACTCAATCACACTACAATTGAGTTCTACCCAATAGTATATATCTTGGTTTAACATTTATTAAATAAATAGATAATGAATATTCCTATGATATTTCACTAATGACAGGAGTGATTTTTTGTATTTTGTAAATTCTGTGAAAGACCTCCAAGATCTTAATCCGTTTATAATAATTGGTTGCGGCGGAGGAGGCGAAAAATTTGCTAATTTTGAAGGGGTTCAAGCTGTAGGTTTTATAGATGATGATAAAGCAAAACAAGGCATGGAATTTTGTAATAGTACCATATATTCAGATTTAGATGATTTAATTCGGGATACTGAAGCCTGTAGCGTTGCTATAATGCTCCCCATAGGAGCTGAAGGCGCAGCACTTAAATACGCTGTCCAGGCGTTGGACAAAGGTAAGAACGTGGTTACTTCCTTCAGATCTCTACCACTATCCACCAATTCTTCTCTTTTAAAGTTTGCACAGGAGAAAAATGTGGTTATCAAGGAGATCAGTCCCCGGTTAGATGTTATAAAGAATATATTCGGTAATGCACCACCAAAATGCACTGAAATATTAACTAAACTAAATTATAAACCAGGAGCACCCGTGATATTTGTGGGAGGGACTTCCCAGGAATGTGGTAAAAGAACTACCACCAGGATGCTTGGTAAAGCAGCCCAGGACGCGGGAATGAATCCGGCAATAATATCCACCGATGAGATGGGACTGGAACAACCAGTCGACCTGAATTTCAGGGCGGGAAGCCTTTCTGTGATGGATGTGGCGTCTGCAGTGATGGGGGCTATAAAACATCTGGAAGAACAGAAGGATCCCGATATAGTATTGGTGGAAGGACAATCCAGCCTGACTGAAAGGGGTAATCCCCATCCCCGGGGTTTATCAGCAGCAATAATGGTGGGGGCTCAACCAGACTTCACCGTGGTATGTCACCGGCCCAACCACCCCTACAGGGAGCCATTAGGGATTGAATATGAGGTGAAGGCTATAGAAGCCGTGGAACCCACCAAGGTAGTGGGAATATCTTTAAACCTGAGAAATGTTGAAAATAAGGATGTATTAACGGATTTTGAGGAAAAATATAATCTCCCCACAGTGGACATTAAAAATGGCGGAGCATCAAGATTATTGGAAGTAATTAACGACCACATAAGGAAGTTATAAAAATGAAGGATATAATGGATAGTCTAAAGAAAAATCTCGGATTGGAAGAAACCAGACAGAAAGAGGACCAGGAAACAATAATCATACCGGAACAATCTTTCTATGAAATAATATTAACGAAGGTAAACAATTTAGACGATTTCATTGATGCACTGCAACAGATCGAAGAGGAAAAGAATCCCATAATAATGGATCTGACCAACTTCGAAAAGAATGTTCCAGAAGATTTCCAAGTAGCCGGGGAAAAATTGAAGGCCTTCAGGGATAGCACTGGTGGTGAGGCAATATTACTGTGTAAAAATGGTAAAAATGTGATTATTGTTACCCCTCCCGAGATAAAATTGATAAGAAAGTGAAATTCTTACCAGAAATAGAACCGGTATGGAAATTGATAGTGTGGTAATTAGTATAATTGCCATAGGGAAAAGAATATTAAGTTAGTGCAGAAATTTATAAATAAGGGAGTTACTTACTATAGATCGAGGGAAGATAAATGGACGTGCCCATTACCAAACCTTCAATGGTTTCATATGCCGATGATCTGGACTTTGCACAGCTATTGGAGAACCTGTTGAAGGAAGGACATAATGGATTTATGAGGATAACTCAAGATGCAGAAGAAGGCTTCATCATATTCAAGGATGGAAGGCAGGTAGCTGCAGAATATGGTAGATTTTCCAGATCAGAGGCTATAGAAAATATCACATCTGCCGTGGAAAATAGGGGCACAGTTATTGAAGTATTTGACCTGAAAAAATCCCACATAGACTACATCATCGACGTTAACAAACCATTTTTACTGGAAGCAGACTACGATGTCTACAAGATAATAGACGAACTCAAAGGTACAGGCACGGCAGAGGAACTAGAATCATCTGTTTCTGAGCCAGAACCAGTCCCAGAACCTGAGCCGGAACCAGTTACAGAATCTGAGCCGGAGATGGAAGCTGAAGTTGGGCCTGAATCTGAACCAGAACCCGAGCCTGGAACCGAACCAGAAGTTGAACCTGAATTAGAGCCAGTACCAGAGACTGAAGTAGAACCTACCAAAGAAACCAAGCCAGTTTCAGAACCTGAAGTAGAAGCAGAAACTACCATAGAAACTGAATCAGAACCAAAGAAAACTCATTCAGTAGCTGACTACATGACTACAGCACAGAATTCGGTCCAGCCAGCTTCAAAGGATCAATCCACAGATCAAACTCCCATATCAAGGGAAGAGCTTCGGGAGCAATTAAAAACCACCCAAACCGAAACAGCCAATGAAGTCGAACCAGAAACAGCGGCTCAATCAGAACCAATGGATCGTTCCAAACTCCTCGAAAAGTATGGAATTAAGGAGATGAACGAAGACGATGTTGATGATCTTCTCGATGATTACAAAGGAGGTTCACTGAACGAGGATGATGTAGAGAAGATAGAACTAACCCTCATGAATAAAATAAAGAAATCTATATTTGGTATTCCAAAAATTAAGGGTACAGAGGTTATGGTTTTCCTTGATAATACATCAGATCTTTCCGGATACATAAACATCATCATAGAATACGAAGGTAAAGGATTGCTTTCCCGGTTGATGGGAGAATCAAAGGATATCGATAATTTAAGAAGGCAAGTTATAAATATTGTGCAAATAGAAATTAAAAAGAGTTTCAGAAAATATCCTGAAATAGTGGATAAATTTAACATAAATGTGGATATAACTTAGGTAGGAGGAATGTTAGTTTGACAAGAGTTATAGTAGTTGCTTCTGGAAAGGGGGGTGTGGGAAAAACCACGATAACTGCTAATCTGGGAGTGGCTTTGTCAACTTATGGAGAAGAAACTTTAGTTTTAGACGCTGATGTGGCTATGGCCAATCTTGAACTGATTTTAGGAATGGAAGGTAAATCAGTAACCCTGCACGATGTACTATCCGGTGATGCGTCCATAGAAGACGCCATATACGAAGGTCCTGGTGGTGTGAAGGTTGTCCCAGCCGGAATATCTCTAGAAGGCCTGCGGAAGATTAAACTTGACAGATTAGAGGATGCATTGGAGACATTGGTACATAATATCGATGTCCTCTTAATAGATGCCCCCGCAGGATTGGAGAAGGATGCACTGGCATCTATAGCCGCGGCGCAGGAGATGATCCTGGTAACCACGCCAGAAGTCCCGTCCATCAGCGACGCCCTTAAGACCAAGATAATAGCCAATAAACTGGGAGTGGACATAATAGGGGTGGTAATAAACAGGGAACTCCACGATAAAACATTCCTGACCATAAACGAGATAGAAACCATACTGGAAGTACCAGTAATTGCAGTCATACCGGATGATCCCGAAGTAAGCCGGGCAGCAGCCTTCGGAGAGCCGCTAATAGTTAAAAATCCCAAGTCACCCACCAGCAACGCCATAATGCAGCTGGGCGCTGATTTAATTGGTGAACAGTACCAGCCAATTGAACCAGATAAGAAGGGTGTCATCGCCAAATTAGTGGAAGGCCTTCTAGGCCGCCGGTAAATAAAAATAAAACCAATTACATAAATAAGATACGATGTCTAGATTTATAGCCATAGCTTCTGGAAAGGGGGGAGTGGGCAGGACTTCTTTAACTTTTAATCTGGGAGTGGCCATGTCCCTCTTTGGTGAGAAAATAGTGATGCTGGATCTGGATTTAGTCATGGCCAACCTCGATGTAATAACCGGCCTCTTAAATCCCGACGTCACCCTACACGATGTCCTAGTTCGTGATCAGTCAATAGAAGACTGTGTATATGAAATAGAAAATGATATAAGGGTAATTCCCACGGGCATCCACTTCGAAACCCTGAAACACATAAACCCCAACTACATCTCCTGGAACAAGATCATCCAGGAAGGATCAGAATATGGGGACGTGTTCCTCATGGACATCCCCGCCGGAATCAACGCTAACATCTTCGACGGACTCCCTGAAGGTACAGAGGTACTACTTTTAACCAATTCTACCATGCCCTCTGTAGCCGATGCCCTTAAGATTAAAATACTATTCAGTGAACTGGACATAAATGTTCTAGGCTTCGTTTTAAACATGTGGTACGATGACAAATTCTTACTCTCACCCAATGAGATAGAAGCCATACTAGAAGTGCCGCTCATGAGCACCATCCCCTACGACCGGGAACTGGAACGGGCACTGGCCATGGGCCGGTCCGTGGTTGAGGTCAACCAATCATCACCCACCAGCAACGCCATCATGCAACTGGCGGCTGACCTGTTAGGTAAAAATTATGAGCCTATAGAACCGGATAAACAGAGCATCCTGAACCGGTTGAAGAAATTCGTAGGATTACTACCTGAAGGTAAATAACACCCCCTATTTTTCATAAGTAAACTATTCTACCCGATTCATACCCCTTTAATTTGCATAAAGAATTTGATTGATGGATTATGAATACCAACAAAAACCATCCACCTGAAGTCGCTGCTTTAGGAACCTGCAACATAGATTTTATAATGAGAGTACCCCGTTTCAGCGAAGCAGATGATGAGGTAGATATAGAGGAATTGAAGATATCCCTGGGAGGTTCCGCATCCAACTTCGCCGTAGGCCTCTCCCGAGCCGGTGTGGATGTGGGGATAATGGCCAGAATTGGTGATGATGCCTATGGTGAGTTTGCCACCATGAAATTGGAAGAAGAAGGTGTTAAAACAGACAGACTCATAAAATTATCCGGATCAACTGGACTGGCATTTATATCGGTTGATGTTAAGGGTGAAAGATCCATCTACACATCCATGGGCGCCAATGCCCGGTTTAAACTCGAAAAGGAAGATATAGAATACATCCAGGGTTCCAAGTTACTCCACGTCACCGGTATGTACAAAGAAGTGGTCCACGAGGCAGTTAAACATGCCAAACAGATATCACTCAATCCCGGGACAGTGCTATCCTCCTATGGAATAGAAGACCTAAAAGATATCATTCCAAAAGCCGATATTCTCTTTTTAAACCAGAAAGAAACAGCACTCCTAACTGGGAAGGATTTCCATGAGGGTGCTACTGATCTGGTAGATAGGGGAGTACCTCTGGTGGTGGTAACCTGCGGTAAGAAGGGGGCAAGACTTTACACCCAGGATGAGGTAATATACTCCCCCACCTCTGAGGTAGACACACTGGATACTACTGGGGCTGGTGATGCATTCGCCGCGGGATTCGTATCCGGTTACATAAAAAGCGAAGGACTGGATAAGTGTTTAGAGCTGGGGAATCAAATGGCCTGCGACTGTATTGGTAAATTAGGAGCAGTGAATCACCACTACCATCCAGACTAGAGATAGGGGATTCACTATCCAGACTAGAGATAGGGGATTCACTATCCAGACCAGAGATAGGGGATTCATAATTTGTAGAACCGTGAAACATTCCCCTGGGACACGTCTTCTATATCTTTATTTTTAAATCCAGCCAGTTTCAGTTCATGGACTGTTTTAGGTACGGATAACGGATCTGAGGGTGAAGAGCTCATATCACTGTCCAGTGCAAATCCATCAGTACCATATTCTTCCAGGAGTTTAACAGCTTCCTGGGGGGTCATCTTCTGGGGCTGTACAGTGATGCCCCGTAAACCTTTAAAATCAGAGACCAGGTCGATTATGGAATTATCCACATGGTCAATCTGAACCAGAGACTGGTCTATATGGTCATCAAGGATAGATAATGATTCCCTGGCCACTTCCCTTTTGTTCCTACGGGGGGTGTGCACGATGACCTTCATACCCAGTTTATCAGCGAGTTCCAACTGTTTTATGAAGATGTCCTTCTCTTTTTCTGCTGTAGTCTCCAGGCCAATCTCTCCAATGGCAATGACCTTATCATCTGCAAGTAGGGATGGTAACTCATGAAGGACTACCTGATAGTCAGGGGATATGCTACGGGGGTGTATCCCAACGGCACCGTATAGTTTCAAACCGTTATCTGCTGCCCTTTCAAAATCATTGTTCAGGATACGGTGGATATGGTCTAAAACAACTGCTGAGGTGCTCATCCTCATTGGGTCATGGGCGCAGGTTATGGCCGCTTCTACACCGGCTACTGCCATCAACTTGAAGTCCTCATAGGGCCTGCAATCTGCATGTATATGTCCGTCTATCATTTAATTTCACCTGAAATTGAATTAGTAAGATTTAGAAAATAAAATTAATAGTGTTGAATCAGCGCTATTTTGACTCCATTGGGGTCTTCTAGGAAGGCGAGGGTCCCAACTGTTATTGGCATGGGTTCCATGGTAACTTTAGCACCTTTAGATCTGAGTTCTTCTAAAGTAACGTTTATATCTTCCACATCAAATCCAAAGGCGTGTAGGCCAGGTTCCTCTTCTGTATTTTCTATGAGTTCTATCATAGTCTCCCCTTCACCTTTCATCAACGTGATTGAAAGTCCCGGGAAGGGATTGTGATGGCTATCTACTTCGAACCCCATAATATCCCTGTAGAATTCAACTGACTCATTCATGTCCTTAACAATCATGGTTGTGTATTTGATTTTCATTTAGGTATCACCCCTCTGATAAAGGTTTATTCATATCTGAAGCTGTTTATTCATATAGCAAGAGTAACATCAGTTCCCTGGGAAAGAGCCAGACGACGTCCACTTAAGTAAACTGCAAGTAAAACTATCGTAGTTGCCACCGTGGAAATCAACACCATCGGTAGAACATTCCAGTACCCTCCAATTATGGTAAATACGATATCTGACACGTGGAAGATGATGAAGACTCCGAAGACTGGCCATAATTCTCGAAGGGAGATGGGTTTCTGCATCTTCCCACGCCAGAATACCAGGAGAAGTATGACCGGGAATATAATCCAGAACAGGAGCATGATCAATTCGGAAATGCTTCCCTGTGCAAAGAACGGCCCTAACCATAGTGTAAATTGACTTATAGGGCTGAATAGTAACAGTAATGCCAGGAGACCCGCTCCGAATGGATAGAGATAACTTACTTTCCAGTTGTAGTTTGATTTTTTAAATGCCCAGCGTCCCAGGTACACGGTGGCCACAGCGAGACCTACCATAAGCATCCAACCGGACCAGTTGTACAGTGGTTCATCGAACATACTCACCATACCAGGCTGGACAATCAACCACTGCCAGCGGCCCGAAAAATCCCCAGCGACACTGGCAACCTGGCTCACGGCAAGTGGGTCCAGGCTTAAATCCTGTAACAATGCTAAAAATCCTTACTAGGTAGACAATAATATCCTGGGCTACCCAGGTAGGAGACATTAGCGAAAAGAAATCCAGATAGAAGGTCATAATTTTATCTCTATACTATTTGAGTATATAAGAATGTGCCCCCTTCTTGTTTATAAGATGGTGTGGTTAAAAATTTTAACTAGACCAGACGATATAATAACTAGGAGAAATTTTACCATGGATGTAGAAGAAATGGCCAAAAAAGCTACCCTTAAAGATCTAAAGGAAATAGCAAAAAGACACGATATCAAACTGGGAAGATGCCCCACAAAATTGACCATAGCTAATAAGATACCCCGGGAAGAATTAGAAGCGTTGGTTGAAAAATAAAAGAGATTGTATGGGGTTTTCAAGTAAATTTACACTTACTTTTTTGATTTATTTTCTTTAAATTTATTTTCACATATAATAATTTTCAAAGAAATATTTCCTAATACAATTCTTCAAACTCTGTTTTTAAATAGATTAAACTACCAAGGGTCATGTAAACATCTTCCAGGGGGATTCTAACCTGTTTGGAATCGTCACGGTTCCTGATGGTTACGGTGTCGTCCTCCAAAGTTTGATGATCTACAGTCACAGCGTAGGGGACACCTATCTCATCAGACCGGGCGTATCGCCTGCCGATGGTACCAGAAGCATCATATTCTGCTATTAAACCTTCCCTTCTTAACTCGTCCCTTATCCCCCAGGCGACGGTTGCCAGTTCTTCTTTATTTACCAGTGGAAAGACGTTCACTTCCACAGGAGCTATATCGGCAGGAAGCTTTAAAATGGTTCTATCTCCTTCCTTGTGGAAGCAGTGAAGGAGTACGGAGTAGATAATCCTGTCTATACCATAAGATGGCTCTATAACGTGTGGAAAGATTTTCTCTCCCCTGACGGTCTCCTCTACCTCCTGGAAGTCGATGATATCCGGGGTTAGGAGGTGTGTTTTGCCCTCAATTTCTAGGGAGTAATCTCCACTTTCCTGGAATGAATCTTTAATCTGGGAAGCATCCATTTCCTTCAGGGATTCCATTATTTTAGGGGCGTCTGCTTTAAATAGGGGACCGAACTTCTTCATCTGGGGCTTGGCCACCAGTTTCTTCACGGTTTTAGGCTGGTCATATTCGATGAAAACCCTTAAGTCTTCCTTACTGTGCTTACTATGGGATTTTAAGTCGAAGTCAGTACGATCAGCGATGCCTATTATCTCGATCCAGCCGTATCTGTCTGTTTCAATCTCCACGTCCCAGCAGTCTATGGCATAATGAGCCATCTCGTTACAGAGGTGCTGTCTGAATCTTATAACCTCTTCAGGTATACCCAGATCCTTCAGGAATCTTAGGGCCAGGCACAGCTGGTAGGTGAGTATCTGGCTGGAAACGATACCATCATCAACAGCTTTTTGGGCTGTGTATTTAACAGAATCTCCTTCATCAGTTTGGCTTTGGGCGGAATACAGGTTCAAAGTGTCCTCTGCTACTTCATGGAATCGGGGGTGGGTTTTATCCCGGGGATCCACGAAGATCTCCACCTCGGCCTGGGTGAATTCCCGGAGTCTGATAACACCCTGACGGGGTGATATCTCGTTACGGTAGGCTTTACCCAGCTGCACCACACCGAAAGGTAATTTACCACGGTTAAATCTAAGCAGCCTCTTGAAGGGTATGAATATTCCCTGCGCAGTTTCTGGGCGTAGGTATCCGGTTTGTTTACCCTTTGAACCAATTATGGTCTGGAACATGAGATTGTAACTCCACACATGGGTTAGGGGGCCTCCACAGTTGGGGCAGGAGAGTTTTTCTTCAGAGAGAATTCTGGATAACTCCTCATTGGGAAGGCCTTCCACGTCCTTACCCGTGGCCTCGTTGATTATATGATCTGCCCGGAAGACGTTTAAACAATCTTTACATTCAGTCATGGGGTCGTTGAAGTGGTCTACGTGTCCTGATGCTTTAAGGGCTTCTTCAGGCATTATGGTGGGCGATTCTATCTCAAAGAATCCCTCACCTATCACGTAGTATTCCCGCCATTTCTCCATGATCTTATTTTTTAAAGTGCCACCTAGGGGGCCGTAATCAAAGAATCCGGCAACACCGGAGTATATTTCAAAAGAGGACCAGAGGAATCCTCTTTTTTTGGCAATGGTCATTACTTCATCATTTTTCACATGATCATCTCGTTAATTAAAGGGTAAAATTGAAAGCTTTGAGGTTCCAATAAGTTCCTACAGCTTAAAGTTCTCAATTAGTTCACTATATTATATATTATTTTACTAACTTGATCTGTTTGAACCTGTTTTTAATCTCATGGTCCTGTTTTATCTTACTGGTGAGGGGGCGTTCCTGGCCCATGTATTTACTGTCCCGGTCGGGATGGCCATATGGCTTCTCTGAAGGGCTGGTCATGGTTTCAAAGACTATCTGACACACTCTTTGCCCGGTGTAGAGGGCGACTGGCATTTTACCTATATTTGATATTTCCAGGGTTATCTTACCATGGAATCCCGGGTCTATGTAGCCGGCGGTTACATGCATGGTTATACCCAGCCGGCCCATGGATGAGCGACCCTCGACACGGGCCACCAGGTCATCAGGGAGTTTAACAGTTTCATAGGTTGTGGCCAGGGCGAATTCCCCGGGGTGGATTATGAATGGCTCTCCCTCTTCTATGTAGAAGGATTCCATGTAGGATTCCAGGTCACCAGGATCCATAGGATCTATAACCGGTTTACGCACAATTCTAAAACCTTTAAATTCATTACCAATCCGGAGATCAACTGATGACGGCTGTATCTGCACATCCGGATCTTCCAATGGGTGTATGGTAATTCTACCATTCTCTAAATATTCTTTAATATCAGTATCACTTAAAATGGCCATTTTCTTCCCTCACTTTCCTCTTGATCTTCTTTTTTAATATCAATGGATGATGGGTTCCAGATGGTGTTGGGAAGACCGCAACTATTCCCCACTCCAACCAGTAGAACCGGGGAACCCTCCTTGGATCTTAAAATTGAATTTTCCACCACCGGTATGGTCTTAACCGCGGCGTCCCGTAGTTTACGGGTTAATGGACTGACCGCCTCTTCAGGACTCATCTTAACGATAACAGCGTCCAACTGTAGATCCTGGTCGACTAATTTTTCCTCAATCTCCCAGCGGTCCACACCAGGACCTCCGATTACCAGACCGATGCCCTGGGCAATGGAACCAGTTTCCTCTCCTTCGAGTTTAACTGCCGCATCCACGGTTATAATTCTCTTTATACCTTCTGCTTCTATAATTGAGTTTATGGTTTTACCCACTTTACCTACACGTGCTCCCGGGCCTTTAGCCCGGGCCATAATCACTTTTCTGCCCTGGTATTCCCTTTGAGTTATCACCATTTCGCCCTGTTCTTGGAACTCTCCCGGGTGGTCTGATTCCATCATCATCCCCACCACCAGGGGCCCTAAACCGTCACCAATGGGTTTACCTTGAGAGAAGGCTTTAACTCCTTCAAACTGGGCTTTAACAATTCGCATGATAAGTGGGAGGCTCATCTGCAGCATCAGAAGCAACTGAAGGTTACCTGTTTTCCTGGAAAGCTCTAAATTATGCCTGACCTGCTTGGCTACGTTGTTGATTCCCAGGGTAGCTTTCAGGGTCATGGTTATGTTGGATTTCCATTCCGCGTCAGCTTCTGGTGCCAGTTCCTCCGCCACGTATTTGAAGTTTTCCTCACTCATCTCCAGGATCTTATCCAGTTTACGGACAATCCCGTTTGGATCCAGGTCCACCGGTGGGATTACGAAGAATTCCATGAAACCCTTGACGGCATCTTCTAGATCTTTTGATGGATTACCCTTATCCCTTGAGATTTTTATCAACATCTTCTGGCCCTTCACCACCATGCTTTCTAATTCTATTACCGACCGGGTAACACTGGATATGATTCTTCTCCGGATGACTATAGGGAGAAATAGTACAAGCAGGATCACTACCAGTATACCTATTATCTCGAAGGTGCTTAAACCAAATACCATTGTTTCTTCCTATTATTCATTCTTATAGGCATTTACCCTCTGTTTAATCCTTCTCAGGGTACCCTTCAGGGTGTGGGCCTCTCTCGCAGATATGAAAGACCTTCCCAGTACCCTGCGAAACACGGTGGAGGCATTTCTACATTTATGGGGTGGATATCCCAGTTTATCTATGATCTGGTCCATGGTGTAGATTAAACTTTCCTTTTCTATCTTTGAAGCCAGCTGGGAGTCCTCCACATGGAAGGTAAGGTCCTTTTTAAATAATTCATAGAATATTATGGCGGCAGCATGGGTTACGTTCATTATGGGATACGCTTCATGGGTAGGTATAGATACCACCACGTCACATAGTTCAATTTCCTTGTTGGTTAGGCCGTTTCCTTCCCTACCAAAAATTATAGCGATATTCCCGTTGAAATTCACCGATTCCCGGAGCTGCTCTGGTTTTACAGCGATACGGGTGACGTTATGGCTACCCCCCGCTACCCCTGTGGTCCCTACCAGGAAATCTATTCCTTCAGAGTCTCTAAATTCCTCCAGTGAACTGTAGGTTTTCCTCTCCCGGATAATGTCCTTGGCGTGCATGGCCTGGAACCAGGTCTCATTTTCTATGGGGCAGGGGTTGATGAGGACCAGATTGGTTAGTCCGAAGTTTTTCATGGTCCGGGCTAAAAATCCTATGTTGCCTGGAGATTCTGGTTCTGTAAAAACAACGTAAATCATGGGAATCCACTTCATTCGACGGGAATCATAATATATCCGCTTTATTTGAACATTCAATCTTTTCCGTAGGCCATCTGAAGTAATCTTAAGATATTGAGAACTTCCACATCCGATCCTTCCTTTAACAGGGAATCCCGTATATGGTACTCACAGAAGGGACAGATGGTGATCACCGCATCTGCGGCGGTCTTCTTTATCATATCCACCTTTCTTTTACCCATTTTAGCGGCCAGTTCTGGCTTACCTGCTCGCACTCCACCACCGGAACCGCAGCACCGGTTGGGCTCTTCCATTTCAACGAATTCCAGTCCCTTGATCTTACCTAGGATTTCCCGGGGTGTTTCCCGGATGCCCTGTCCCCTGGCAAGGTGGCAGGGGTCGTGGTAGGTGACCCTCATATTCAGGGGTTCCATATCTTCGGTGTTCAGCTTATCCGACAGGAACTCGCTTATCTCCACCACATTGAGGTTCACACCATATTGGGGGTAGTCGTTTTTAAGGGTGGCTCCGCATCCAGCACAAACCGTTAAGATGATGTCGTAATCCTTGAATACCTCTTCATTTTTCCTCACCAATTCTTCTATGATATCGGTCTGTCCGGTCCGAATCATGGGGGAGCCGCAGCATACTTGATCTGTGGGTACCATTACATCTACCCCATGCTCCTTTAACACGTCGATGAGGGCCAGTCCCACATCAGGCAGCCGGTAATCGATCATGCAACCGGTGAAGAAGGCGATTTTGGGTTTCTTTTCATCAGGTTTTGTGTCTTCTGATCCTTTTCCATCCCCTTCCTTTTCATCGGCATGTCCACTCAGGAACTTGATCAACCCGTCACCCATCTCTCCCTCACCCAGGGGTTCCACTGATCGGCCGGTTTCCTTTATGAGCTTTTTAATTGTTTTATGGGGTGGTAGGGGGCCGATGCCTTCCTGACAGGAGATCTCCCTCAGTTTTTCAATGGCGCCGCCGAAGGTGTTTATTTCTTTGGGACAGACCTCCACGCACCGGCCACAGGATGTGCAGCAGTATAATCCTTCATCAAACCCGGTCCGGGCACGGTCTCCACAGTCACGGGGGTCTAATGCGAATTTACTCAGGTAACGCATGAAGTATGGCCCTGCAAATTCCTCGGTCTCTGCTATCACTGGACAGGAGGATAGGCAGGACAGGCATTCGATGCAGCTTCTAAGCTTCCTTGAATTCTCCAGTTCCTCGGGGTTAATCACCGCCGGGCAGGAGTATTCATTACAGTCGTCTATGAACAGGTTCAATTCCTTAACCCGGCTGTCAATGGGGATCCGGTCAACTACCAGGTCCTTTATCACGTCGAAGTCCAGTGGTTCGATCAGGTCTCCGTTTGCTATCTCCGCTTTACAGGCAAGCACCGTTTCTCCATTTACCTTCACGGCGCAGGAACCGCACTGGCCAGCCCGGCAGGAGCACCGGTAACTGATTTGGGCGTCATATTCCTCATTAATACTATTTAAGGCATCTAAAACCTTCATCTTCTCCTTTTTATCGATCTGGTAGGTTTCAAGATGGGGTTTTTCATCCTTTCCAGGGTCGTATCGTGATATTTTTACTTCAATCATCATTTATCTTTCCATAAATAGGTTTTTGAATTAAAGATTTTTGAATTTAAGAGTACATCTAGCTTTGATTACATTTATTAAAATAAAATCTAGAAATCAGATAATAATTCATTTGTAGTATCAAATATTTATCTATTTATCCCGGGGTTTTTTTTGTTTTAAAAATTTAACTTTAAAAATACATATAAATTACCATGACTTCCTTTGATTTTTCCCCTGAACTGAACCGGTATCTGGAAAAAATCCAGGCTGAAACTGGCCGGGAGATCATCTTCCAGGAAAACACCAATCTGGGAATAAAGGGCATAACCGCCGCTTATCAGTACCATCCCCAGAAACTCATCATCATTTTGAACCCGGAATACCACCGGGCTAAGGAGGATGTGGAAAGATCCATAGCCCACGAAGCCACCCATGGATATATACTATATAAAATGGGATTCTGCAGGTCAAAATACGGTGATGGGGTTCCCAGTGACTATAAAAGGGATGTCCAGATCATATTTACCATCGTAGAGGATCTGGTGGTTAATAAAATAATCGCAGACCATGGATTTGCTCCATTTGGCCATGAATACCTCCCCACGTTAAGGGAGGAGATCAGGGTTGCCCGGGAGGGGGAAGATGTAGGGGAAGCTTTCTACCATCAATTTACAGAGAACCTGCACCGGGAGGCCCTCCTGATGATATCCAGGTACATCATAGCCTGGGGCTTTTTAAGGTACTACACCCTTAAAAACGAGGAAGAAGAGTTAATCAGGGAGTTTACACAGGTATTTGAGAAGTACTACCCGGATTACTACCAGTACGCAGCCCGGGTGGTTGAAATAATCCAAGAAAAGGACATCTTTAAAAGTGATGACGAATGTCGGGCTATACAGGAAATACTCCGGCTATTCAAGATGGATGCAAATGTGGAACTGGTGAAAACTAACCAATCCCAACGTATTCCTTCACTTTAAGCCAGTAAATAAATAGTTCATCCTCTAATTCTTTATATTCAGGAAATTCTCCTGATATTATATTCCAGAATTTTCTATTATGGCTCATCTCTATCAGGTGGCTTAATTCATGGAATACTATGTACTCTATTAGATTGGTTGGGAGATACTTCAGGTACTGATTGAAATTTACATTCCCGTTACTGCTGCAGCTACCCCACCGGGACTTCATCCTGCGGAACTTGATCTCCTCTACCTTAACATCCAGCTTCCGGGAGTATTTCTCCACTATCTGTTGGATTATATTCTTAAATTCCCTATCAGTACGTTTTAGATCTAATTTCCTGTTTTTAGATTCCATCTGGGACTGTTTTACCTGGGATATTTTGTTATAAATCCATTTTTCATGTTTCCTGATGAGTTCCTGGGCACCGTCATAACCTTCTGGGAGAATAACATATAGAACATCTGTTTTAATCTCTAAACGGGGATATTTAACCTTACGATGACTGACCACGTAGTCCACATGTAAATCTTCCATCTTCAGTCGGTTTTTGGGTTTCATTTTTCCTCAAAATTTATTTTACAAACGAAATAATCTAAATAATAGGATGGGTAATTTAGTATAAGATCAAGATATCTTATTAAAAACCGATCCCTAAATATTCTAATTGAAATATAACTAAATATCCTAATTGAAATATTAATATTGAAATCTGGGAAGTTTATATTCTAAGAAGTATTCAAATTAAAAGATTAGAAATTTTTTAATTCAGAGTTTCTAGGAGATATTACATGAACATCAAGGACATTTTAACCGCTCCAGAAGATGAGAAATTATTTTTACTGGGTAACGAAGCTGCAGTTCGAGGAGCACTGGAGTCCGGGGTATCCGTGGCATCCACCTATCCCGGCACACCCTCATCTGAAATAGGGGATATCCTCTCCAAGATAGCCAAGGATGCTGGTATCTACTTCGAGTTTTCCACCAACGAGAAGGTAGCTGTGGAGGTAGCAGCGGCTGCCTCAGCTTCAGGACTAAGGACATTCACTTTCATGAAGCATGTAGGGGTAAACGTGGCATCCGACTCCCTGATGAGCGTGGTCTACTCCGGAGTAAACGGGGGAATGATCATACTATCCGCGGATGACCCTTCGATTTTCTCATCCCAGAACGAACAGGACAACAGACACTACGCCCGCCTGGCCAATATCCCCATGCTAGAGCCTTCCAACCCCCAGGAAGTCAAGGATTTAATGAAGTTCGGTTACCAGTTATCGGAGGAATACCAGATACCGGTTCTGATGCGTACCACCACTAGAATATCCCATATGAGGGGGATAGTTGAGGTAGATTCCCGGGATAAGGAGGAAAGAAGGGGATTTTTCCATAAAGACCCGAAAAGGTTCGTCCCGGTTCCGGAGGTTGCCCTGGTGAACCACAGAAAACTGGTGGAAAAAATAGGTAAACTTCAGGAAAAAGTAGATAACTCTCCTTTAAACCAGTTATTCGGTGATAAAACTGAATTAGGAGTGATCACATCAGGAAGTGCCTTCAATTATGTTATGGATGTGGTGGAAGAAGGCGATCTCCCGGTAAAAGTTCTTAAGTTAACATTTACTTATCCCTTCCCAGAAGAAACAGTACTGAAATTCATCCAGAGTGTTGATAAGGTACTGGTGGTGGAAGAAGTTGACCCGGTGATGGAGAAGGATGTACTGGCAGTGCTGGGTAAAAATGGTATCATTAAGAAGGTTCATGGGAAATTGGACGGAACACTACCTTTGATCTATGAATTTAACCCAGAGATTGTACGTAATGGTGTAAATAAGGTTTTAGGGAATGGTTCAGGTGTTGAACTGGAAAAAGGTGAGGAAAAAGAAACCATTCCCCTTCCCAAAAGACCACCCACCTTATGCCCAGGATGTCCCCACCGTGCCATCTACTATGCGGTTAAAAAGACTATAAAGGATTTAAATCTGAAAGACGTTATCTTCCCCACGGATATCGGGTGCTACACCCTGGGGATTGAGGCACCATACGAGGCTGGTGACTACCTCCTCTCCATGGGTTCTTCCATAGGAACAGGCTGTGGCTTTTCCAAGGCCACCAAACAGAAAGTGGTGAGCTTCATAGGGGATTCCACATTCTTCCACGCGGGAATACCTCCCCTGATAAATGCCGTTCACAACAAGGACAACTTCACAGTGGTGATACTGGACAACCGGACCACCGCCATGACTGGCGGCCAGCCACACCCTGGTCTGCCCCGGGATGGCATGGGAGATCCCGCCCCGGAGATATCCATCGAGGAAATTGTTAAAGCAGCGGGTGTGGGTTTCATAGAAACCATCAATCCATTGAATCTGAAAAAATCAGAAGAGGTTTTCAGACGGGCCCTCCAATATCCAGGCGTTTCAGTGGTGATATCTAAGTATCCCTGTATGCTGATTAAAACCAGGGGTAAGAAGAAGAAATTCATAGTGGAAATCAAGGAGAACTGTGATAACTGCATGGTTTGTCTGGAAAATCTAAGTTGTCCTGCTATTTACCTGGCAGAGGATGGTTCCATAAATATAGACGCCCAGCTCTGTAATAACTGCAGCATGTGCATACAGGCTTGTCCAGAGAAGGCTATTGGAGTTAAGAAAAATAATAAAAATATATATTAGTAATTGCTATCATTCTTTATGAAAAATCGCTTAACATCAAAAATCGCTTAACATCATTAGGGGAGAAAATTTGCTAACATCATTAGGGGAGAAAATTCATGAAAACATATAACATTTACATCTGCGGTGTAGGTGGACAGGGAATAATAAAGACCTCCATCGTAATGGGCGAAGCAGCCATGAAAATGGGAAAACCAGTGGTGATGAGTGAGATACACGGCATGGCCCAGAGAGGAGGGGTGGTATCCACCGAGTTAAAGATAGGCCACTCCCGGAGCCCACTTATCGGAGATGGTGAGGCAGACCTTATCCTGGCCTTCGAACCACTGGAGGCGCTTCGATCCATAGATAAAATAGGCGAAGGGGGATGTGTGGTTACCAATACCACACCCATCATGCCCTTCAACATAAACGCCAGTAAAAACCCTTATCCCAGGATGGATTTTATTTTAAAGGAGCTTGAATCCAGATCAAACAAATTATACGCCCTTAACGCCCTGGATATTGCAAAAGAAGCGGGACACATATTATCCCTTAACATGGTGATGCTGGGAGGTGCAGCGGCAGTGCCAGACTTCCCGGTGGATAAAACATCAATACAGGAATCAATGAAGGAGAATTTACCAGCAAAATCATTGGAAATTAATTACAAAGCTTTCAATAGAGGATTTGATATCGTAAATTCTAAATAGAGAATTATAAATCTAAATAGAGATTTAATAGAATTTTAGGAATTAATTCCTGGCGTGGAGAATGAGTAGATGAAGAAACTGCTATGGTGGCTGATCGCAGGATCATCGGGGGGGCCTAATCGGGCCAAGATTATCATGAGATTAAAGGAAAGACCCTATAATGCCCATCAACTAGCTGAAGAACTGGATCTTAATTATAAAACAGTCCGGCATCATCTGAAGGTTCTACAGGAAAATAACGTGATAACATCCAGTGGAAAACAGAAGTATGGGGAGTTATATTTCCTATCCGATAAGATGACCGATAATTATGATGTATTTCATGATATTTGGGAAACGTTAAAAAAACAGTAGATTATTTAAGGGAGAGAGGTTAAAAAAATGGCTGTGATAGAAAATGTAACGCTAGCTTACATTGCAATGTCGATAGGAGTAATTAACGTCTGTCTGATGATGGGGTTACTTAATTCTTACTTGAAAACCTATAAGGAAATAAAATCTGGTTTCACCATTGGTCTTATATATTTTACATCCCTTATACTCATCCAGAATATTTTCACCACCTTATACCTGGCTATTCAAGTAATTGTACCCGCTCCAGAGTTGCTAATATCTGAAATTCACGAACCAATCAAACCATTACTGTTCATCAACATGATCCAGCTGGTGGCCCTGATTGTACTCTACAGAATTACCCGGAAGTAGCTTGGTAATTAGGTGGAAAGTTGGAAGAAATTGATGTGAGAAGTGGGCATAAATATTTAAATTAATTTTTCATTTATATACAGTTATGTCATTTTTCACCTTAATGATAAAAAACCCGTTCAGGAACAGAACCAGGGCAACACTGGCTATTATTGGAATTGCCATAGGGATAGCAACCATCGTAGCGTTAGGCATGGTTACAGGCGGCCTTCAGAGTTCTACCCAGAGCACCCTCAAAGCAGGATCCGCTGAAATTACCGTGACCAAAATTGGCTCTGGTAACTTTGGATCTAGTGGCGGGATCCTGGATGAAAGCCTGGTAACCGATCTGAAAAATACAAACGGAGTCAAGGATACAGCAGGTATCTTGAGGGTTAATTCTAATGTTTCTACTCCTTCTGGAGGCTCGGGGTTCGGTTCCATGGGCGGATTTTTAGTTAACGGAATTGACAGCAGCAAATTAGCTCTGGTAGGTATCGATAGTGTTAACGGCACCATATTCACTAACGGAAGTTCAAATGAGATAATTATCGGTAAAACCGTTGCACAAAATCTTAACAAGACTGTGGGCAGTACAATAGATATATATGGAACTGAATTTGAAGTTACCGGGATTTTTGAGTCAGGAAATTTCATATATGACACCGGGGCATTTACCTCACTATCCACCCTCCAAAATCTGACCAATAACACAGGTAAAGTCAGCTATATACAAGTAAAGGTCAACGATAATGCAAACGCCTCTCAAGTGAGTAAAACAATCCAGGATGAACATCCTAACGATCTATCTGCAACCACGGCCGTAGATCTGGCCAACCGGATAAATCAGAGCCTGGGAATGATAGACACAGCTTCATGGGCCATATCGCTCCTGGCAATAGTTATCGGTGGGGTGGGAGTTATCAACACCATGATCATGTCCGTCTTTGAGAGAACACGAGAAATAGGTGTACTGAAAGCTGTGGGATGGAAAGACAGAAGGATACTGGGAATGATCCTGGGTGAATCCATCATACTTACTTTAGTAGCTGCGGTAGTGGGTATAATATTAGGTATAGTGGCGGTGGAGATAATATTCAAATTCTTTATAACTTCCCAGTCCTTTGAAGCAGTGCTTACCATGGACACATTATTAAAGGCCTTTGGCGTGGCTTTACTGGTGGGTATAGTAGGTGGATTGTATCCTGCTTATCGCGCATCAAGACTGGCACCAACCGAGGCGTTACGCTATGAATAAAAACATAGGGGAAATTTTATGACCAAAGAGAACGTCATTGAAATACATAATCTCCGGAAAACCTATGACAAAGGGAAAATCAAGGCCTTAAATGGCATAGACCTGGAGATTAAGAAGGGAGAGTTCATATCCATAATGGGGCCCTCTGGTTCTGGTAAATCCACCCTCTTGAATATGATAGGAGCCCTGGACCGGGCGGAAGAAGGCACCATTAAAGTGGCAGGTATAAACCTAATGAAGACCAGGGATTTAAGTGAATTCCGTTCCCAGGAGATCGGCTTCGTATTCCAGATGCACAACCTGGTACCCAACCTTAGTGTTCTGGAGAACGTGGAGATACCCATGTACGAAACCAGGGTGAAAAGTGAGGAAATGCGTAGAAGGGCATTGGAACTCCTGGAAGCGGTTGGACTTAAAGATAAGGCAGATAAAAATCCCACTAAACTCTCTGGCGGTGAAAGACAGAGGGTGGCTATTGCCAGGGCACTGGTAAACCACCCCTCCATAATCCTGGCCGATGAACCAACCGGAGCGTTGGATTCCAAAACCGGGGATGTTATACTGAATTTACTCAAAAGTCTACACAGTAAAGAACAGGTAACCCTGGTAATGGTCACCCATGAACCCTACGTGGCTGAAATGGCCGATCGAATATTACACGTACTCGACGGTAAGATTAACAATTCAAGTTAATCACTAGCGGATTAATTCGGAGGGTTGTTTATTTACCTCCTCCATTTTAGATAAAAAACCCTATAATTAATTTTTATTTATAGAAAAAGTAAGTCTGTAATAAAAAAATTTATTAAAAAAAATTAGGACATCACCAGTTATATACCTCTTCTGGTGGAATTATCACGGCTCCACCCTCATTCAAGGCCCGGATACCTCCATCCACATCTTCAGGATGCAGTAAAACAATGGCCCTTTGTTCTTTTTCATCCACAAAGGCATACAGGTAGTCCAGATTAATATTTGCTTCATCCAGGAATTTCAATATGGCATTTAATCCGCCCGGCTTATCAGACATCTCCACTGCAATAACATCCCCTACTTTAACCAGGAAATTGTTTTCCTCCAGTACCTGGGTTGCCTTTTCAGGTACTGGGACTATCAGTCTTAATATGCCGAAATCTGAAACATCTGCTATGGACATGGCCCGTATGTTAATATCGTTGTTCGCCAGGACATCCAGGGCTTTCCTCATCCTGCCCTTCTTATTTTCCAGAAATATAGAGAGTTGTTTTATTTTCACTTATAAATCCCCCTTTATGAGTCTCCTTTTTTTTAATCGTCCAATTCCATCTTTAATATCTTCTAATCATCCTCTTATAAAACTCAATCAAATTTCCTCTTATCAATAACCCTTATGGCCTTTCCTTCGCTTCTAGGAAGTGTTTTGGGCTCAACCAGGGTTACATCAACCCTTATACCTATTTCATTGTGTATCTGGTTTTCAATTTTCCTCTTAATACCCACCAGTTCCTTTACCTCGTCTGAGAAGAGACTGGGTGATGCTTCCACCTGCACTTCCAGTTCATCAAGGTGCTGCGGTCTGGTTACGATGATTTGATAGTGTGGTTCCAGTCCATCAATCTTCAAAAGGGCCTTCTCGATCTGTGATGGGAAGACGGCCACTCCTTTAACTTTAAGCATGTCATCGGTTCTTCCAGTTATACGGTCCATTTTGATGAAGGTCCGGCCACAGGAACATTCCGTCCTTCTCAGTGCAGTGACATCCTTGGTCCGGAAGCGGATTATAGGCATGCCCTCCCTGGTGAGGTTGGTTAAAACCAGTTCACCCTTCCCACCTTCAGGAAGGGGGGTCAGTGTTTCTGAATCTATTATTTCCGGATAGAAATGGTCTTCCATGATGTGCAGGCCGTCCTGTGCTTCACATTCCAGGGCGATTCCCGGGCCCATTATCTCGGTTAATCCGTAGATGTTAAATGCCGGGACACCATACCTCTTTTCTATCTCTTTTCTCATTCCTTCGGTCCACATCTCTGCACCGAAGCCGATTGATTTGAGTTTAAGGTTATCCTGGTTGACACCTTCTTCTTGGGCCACTTCTGCCAGGTATAGTCCGTAGGAAGGGGTGAAAATAAGTACGTTGCTCCCGAAATCTTCCAATATCTCGATCTGTCTCTTAGTCTGGCCGGTGGAGATGGGAATAACCGTGGCCCCTATCTTCTGAGCACCGTAGTGTACTCCGAACCCGCCTGTAAAGAGTCCGTACCCATGGGTATTCTGTATTATATCATCTTCAGTGAGACCAAACATGGTCAGACCCCGGGCCATAACCTCAGACCAGATTTCAATATCTTTCCTGGTGTATCCGGAGACTGTTGGTTTACCAGTGGTTCCAGATGAAGTGTGAAGTTCCACGATCTTTTTAGGTGAAACAGCGAACATCCCAAAGGGATAGGCCGCCCGCAGGTCATCTTTGGTGGTTAAGGGGAGTTTTCGAATATCCTCCAGGGTTTTTATATCCTCTGGTTTGACACCTGCATCATCAAAACGCTTTCTATAAAAGGGCACATTTTCATAGGCCTTTTTTACCACTTCCTGCAACCTCTCTAACTGTAATTCTTCTCTTTTTAGAGGCAGCATACATTCTTCTTCTTCATTCCAAAACATCTAATATCTCCCTCAAAGTCTTAATCAAAGTTTTTTTTAGTGTCAGTGTATGATATGGAAACTGTTGATCACCAGGTCCATCTCGTCTTTGTAATCCAGAGGTGACGAGTCAAATATGAACATCACGAAATAAATGGTGGTGTTTTTAGATACAGCCACTCCTCTGGCGTTAAATGTGGTGTTGTTCACCTTATGAGCGAATTCAATGTTGTAACCCGTTGAATTGTCTATGGTTATGTTGCCTTCATAGGTGATAGCACCTGTCTGCATGATGTTCTCCCGCCACTGGGACATCCTATCCTGGAAGGTGAGGTTTCCCAGGTCTTCGTTCATCACCACGAAGCTGTTATTTTCATTCTTGGCAACAGTGACCACTACCGGTGCCTTGGTTCCATTGGTCACATTCCATCCTTCCGGATAATCGAATGATATCAAACCATTTTCAAAATGGTTCACAGGGGGAGATGTTATATTGGTGGTGTTGTTGGTTGCATTATGGGTGGTGTTGAAACTGTTTATAGCCAGCAACCCCACCACACAGATAAAAATGATAAGTAATACGCCTAATACAATTCTTTTATCTTTAATGCCCGGGATTTTCTGCAGTTCATCGGAAAGTAATGATAATTCATCCCTATCATCGGATTTACCCAGTATAGAAGGGTGATCTTTTGGGGGTTTGCCTAAGCCTTTTCTCTTAGCTGGGCTTAAGCCGTTTCCCTTATCTTTGCCTAAGCTTTTCCCGGTAACTAAACTCTTTCCCTTACCTTTATCTAAGCCTTTTCCATTACTTGGGCGGCCTAAACTTCTTGGCTTACCTTTATCTAAGCCTTTCCCGGTAACTAAAGCCCTTCCCTTACCAGTGATCTTATCCTTATTTCTATCCTTGATGGTGATGGCTTTGTCCTTTAAATCTTTTAAATCGTCCAGGTCTATTATTTTTGATTTACGGGAATCATTCTTCCCCAGTTTTCGTGGGCCGTTATTCAAAGTTACACACCAGAGTTTCTAATTCTAAACTTAATATATCGATTGATCTAATATAACCTTTTTAAATATAAGTAGAGAAGAGTTGTTTACATAAGTGATATCTTTTAAATAAATACTTTTTTAAATTAATTGTTAATATAAGCTATTTATATTTAATAACCTTCAATATTATCATAAAATTAGCTGGAAAAGTAGTGATTTTATGGATATAATAATATTAAGTATAATTGTTGTGATATTTCTCCTGATTAACGGTTATGTAGGTTATATTGCCTGGCGTAGAACAAAGAACGCCGATGATTATCTGGTTGCCGGGAGAAAAACGCATCCCTTTATCATGGCTTTAAGTTATGGGGCTACATTCATCAGTACCGCTGCGATCGTAGGGTTTGGAGGAGTAGCAGCTAACTATGGAATGGGAATCCTATGGCTGGTCTTTTTAAACATTTTAGTAGGGATATTCATTGCCTTCGTATTTTTCGGAAAACGCACCCGGAAAATGGGACACAACCTGGGAGCCCTGACATTCCCAGAATTTTTATCCAAACGATTCAACAGCAGGTTTATACAGTACTTTTCAGGTGCAGTTATCTTCATTGGAATGCCCCTCTATGCCTCGGCAGTACTTATTGGAATGGCTAGATTCGTGGAGACCAGCCTGCAAATTGATTACAACATTGCACTGGTGGTAATGGCCGTCATCGTTGCAGTGTACGTTATTTTTGGTGGAATTAAAGGCGTGATGTATACAGACGCCCTGCAGGGGAGTATAATGTTCTTTGGGATGTTATTTTTGATGATCGCCATTTACTGGATTTTGGGTGGTGTAACCGATGCAAATCAGGCCCTCACCAACCTGGTGAATGTAGTACCGGCCAACGCCACAGCAGCAGCCACGGCAACAGGATTCACTGGATGGACATCCATGCCTTCCCTGGGAAGCCCGTTCTGGTGGACTCTGGTCTCCAGTCTCATCCTGGGGGTGGGTATTGGAGTTCTCTCCCAGCCCCAGCTGGTGGTACGGTTTATGACGGTCCGTTCCAACAAAGAATTGAATCGGGGAGTGTTAATCGGGGGTTTATTCATCTTCGTAATCACCTTCGGTGCCTATGTAGTAGGTTCCCTTTCCAACGTCTATTTCATCGAAACAACCGGCATGACCGCAATCCAAGCAGCAGGTGGAAACCTGGACAAGGTAATACCCACGTTTATCACCGCGGCAATGCCCCTGTGGTTTACCTACATCTTTATGATAACCCTTTTATCTGCGGCCATGTCCACCCTATCGGCACAGTTCCATGTACAGGGGACTGCACTGGGAAGGGACATCTATGAAACCATAGTACGAAAAACTGGAGGATCTTCCATAAGAGTAGCCAGAATAGGGATATTATTCGCAGTGGTCATCGCAGTTATTATGGGATTCATCTTACCAGGCAGTATCGTGGCAGTGGGAACCAGCATGTGGTTCGGAATAACCGCAGCGGCATTCCTGGCAGTCTACGTAGCGGCACTTTACTGGAAACGAGCCACAAGGGAGGGTGCAATCGCAGGAGTAGTATCAGGTGCATTGGTAAGTTTAATTTGGCTGGTTTTAGGCTTTAAAAAATCAGCGGAAGCTTTAGGAATTTCCCAAGCACTGCTGGGCCAGACCACCATCATAACCGCCCCACCATGGCCCACTGTGGATCCCCTGGTCATCGCCCTACCTGTGGCCATCGTGGCCACCATCCTGGTTACCTACCTGACCAAACCACCTGAAAAAGAATTTCTGGACAAGTGCTTTGAAGGAGTAGATAGTTCAAAGGGAAAATAGAAACTATGGCCGATATAAGACTCAAAAATTATGTCTACAGGAAAACTAAGGATAGTAGCTGGGCTGAAGTATTCCAGAATCCCTGCCAGGTAACAGTTCGAAATTTCCAGACCGGAACAGTGAAGATAAACAGGAAGGGAACATTAAATCCTGACCATCCCCTGGCGGGAGATATTCAGGAAGAGGAATTAGAGGTTCCTATACTTGTCTACTGGGTGCATCATGAAGAGAAGGGTGATTTTCTATTAGATGCCGGGCTCGATGCCTCTTATATTATGGATCCCCATGGCGGGTTAGAGGGATGGGCTGTTGATGAGTTTAAACTGGGTGAACATGAAAATATCGCATATTATATACAGTACAATGATATTAAACTCGAAATGGGTTTTTTAAGCCATCTACACGCTGACCATGCTGCTGGTGTAAGAGAACTACCTAGAGATATTCCTTATGTTGTTTCAAAGGGGGAATATGATGCGTATCAACCGGAGGTTCATGGGGATTTCCTGGAGGGACTGGAAGAGCTATATGAAGTAGACTTTTCCCGGGCCACTGAATTACCTCCATTAGGTCCCTGTGTAGATCTCCTGGGTGACGGGTCTCTATGGGCCATCAGTACACCAGGGCACACCCCGGGGCACATGTCGTTCCTGGTAAATGGGATGGATGGACCAATATTATTAGCCATGGACGCAGCTTTTACCCATGAAAACCTGGAACGTGGAGTGGCGCCCAGTGATTACACCTGGGATGTGGAGATGGCACAGGACACCCTGGATAAGGTAATTGAATTTTTAAGGGAATATCCCCAGGTTAGGGTGGGTGCTGGTCACGAGTATCTAAAATGAACAAGTTCAGGAGATTTTAAACAAACATCATCCGGATACTAAAACGAACCATTGAAGTTGGATAACCCGTACCGGAACAGGATTACTCCCCCTGTATAGGGTTGTACCGTTTTAATCTCTGCCAGTATTGTGCTTTCATTTTTAGGGGTTAGGTTTAAGTCGGACTCGTAGGTTTCAAGTCCGGCTACGATTTTCCCTGGGAAAATGATATTGTAGATATTATAAAATTTAACCCAGTTTGTTAAATCGATTATATCCTTATCATAGTCGGCTATGTAGAGCATGGGGACTATATGGTCGCATAATGGTGCAATTAAGTAGTAGTACTGGTTACCATCCCATCCATCAGGTTTAACGCAAAGAGAGAATGTTACTCCTTGGGTAGCCTCTCTCATAGCTTTAATTTCAGGAATAGAAGCAGGCATATCGTAGGTTTCCACATCCAACAGAACTCCTATTTTCATTTGAGCGACCTGTGAGGCGTAATTGAACCCGGGAAATACCCAGGCGTTGGTCCTTATTCCTGCAGCGTCAGCTTTTGTTTTGGCTTCCGATAGTACCGGTAAATAGTTATCATTGGATACTAAGACGTAGATATCTGTAATTCCCGCGTTTTTCAGGCCCTGGAAATTGATTTCTGATAGGGGTGTGACGCTGGGGTTTATGTAATAACCCAGGATATAACCATCCAAAAACGAATCGAGATCCCCTGTTACAGCTGCATAGCCAGGATTTAAACTTAATACCAGAGTAAATAGTATTATAAATGATGATATCCATTTGTAATTGATTTAAACGCCTCCAAAGTAAGATAGGATCGAAGCATATGTTAAATTCAGCCACTTTTTGTTCCTGTATATAATTGTGTCCAACATTTGTGTTCCATAGTATAAATTGTGTTCCAGCATTTTGTGTTCCATAGTATAAATTGTGTTCAAAATTTGTATTTTAAAGTATAATATTAACTCAACACTTCATCCAGCCAGCCAAAGATGAATCCATTCATCAAGGCCATATTGGAAACCTGGCAGTGAGAGTCAGCACCTTCCTGGACGGTGAAGATATGCATGGTTTTATCTCCACCAACACCATCAAAGAATTTCTTTGCCTGTGCAATGGCATCATCTCCCTCTCCTTCACTTACCAAAGCCAGGGTAGTGCAGGTAATTTTTTCAAGTTTATTTTCGATGTTGAAATGGGTGATCTTCTCGGTAAGTTCTTTAAAATTTTTAACACCATAACGCCGGTTTATGGATTCAATGGCCCAACGTGCCATGGGATACTTCTTAAATACATAGGGATAATCTTTTTCATCGATATCCAGCATTTCCGTCCCCATTCCCTGATAATATTCAGCGATGTCCACGATGGGAGAATCAGCTACACAGGCCCTGATCCTCTTTTCATGGATTACGGCCTCTGATACAAAGTATCCGCCTAGACTATAACCTACCAGTACTAATTTATCTTCGTCCACTTCCTTCCGGGGGATTATGAAATCCACCACGGCCTTTATGACACCATGATAATCTGGACGTAAAGGTTTATCTGGATAGAGGTGTATGGGTCCCACCTGGCCGGGGCCTTCAAATAAAAGAACGTTATAACCCCTTTGAAGGGCACCGGCTCCAATGTAAAAGTATAATTCTTCTGCAGTCCCGTCAAAACCACTCATAACGATAATGGTAGGTTTTTCACCTTCCTCTGTTTTGAAGTAGTATCCTGGTAATTTCATATCCTCAAAGGGAATTTCCACCACTTCGGGAGGATATTTTAGTAGTTCTGCACCTTTCTGGAAACATTCCTTACTCTTCTGCCAGTATTCCTTTTTGTTAGGTTCAGAGAAGAACCCGTAGAACTCTGCGGAACGGTAGTACATGGAGGCCCGCAGATATGATTCACAGGCGCCGATATCCTGTCCTTTTTTTGAAAAATCTTCACCTTGCTTTTCTACTAATTTAGCAGTTTTTTCCCATTCCAGGACCCAACTGGTGACATCACCATCTTTTATCCGGCTGGCTGTGGCCAAACATTCTCCAATGGTAGCTCCACCCTGATAATGCAGTCCTACAGCTCTAAGTAATTGATAATCGAATGCGGATGTTTTGAAGAAATTAATACTGATGGCTGACTTTTCAACTTTTCCAGGCATGTATGATTCCCCTTTCAAGATTCGTATTATACATTTTGTTTTTAATAGGTAAAGAAAATTGGGGGATAGGAGGTTGTTAGCTCTATCAAGATAAAATCATGATATTTTTATGCATGAACTACAAGTTAATTTTTCTAGAAAATTTTCCCTGATTTTTAAATCGCAAAGTTTATATTTACTTTTTGTTTGATTATTATAAAGTTATGATAAAATATCCTGATATGGATTTATTTTAGATAATTAGTATATTGAGGCGGTATATGATGATTAAAAGGAAAAGAGCCCTATCAGTGCTCTCAATATTTGCTGTATCATTTATAATGATATTGGCATTTACAACAGATGCAGCTACAACCACACCCGTGGATGACAGTGAAAAATTGGCTACAGAAAATTTGAATGTATCAGCTAGTTCAGCATACAATGATACCAATTTTACCTGGCTAAACAATAAATCAACGGGACAGGTAAGGATCCGCGGTGATAGTGTAATGGGAGATGGTCATAAAAACACCTCCGTTGAAGTTAACTTTGGTGATGGATGGGAAACCTGGAATTCCAGCGAATATATTTCAAAGCAGAGGGAAACTTACGGTTCCCTCTCCGTACTGAGAGGCTCCGTACCTATGGCTACAGAAAAGGTAGATGTACAACCCATTTTAGATAGGATCGGATATCAGGAAGCTCAATTCCCAGATGTCCAAAAAGTTACCCTTTATGGTCTTGACGATGCCCGTGTAATAGAATATTACGGCTATGGCGATTGTTGGGCAGATGCCTGCTGGCTCTACGATAAATTAAGCGCCGAAGGAATACCAGTCCGGATAATAGGCTACGAGGATGGTGTTGTTAATGCCTATGGTGTCAAATCGAGGCATACCTGGGTTGAAATCAACGTTGGTAACGGATGGGAAAGCTGGAATTACAAAAAGTACAACTCTCAACACGTCGGTGATGTTGGTTTTGGCCCTACCCGTGTCCTTTTAGAGCCTGGCCATGTTCCAGCGGATATATTGAGTTTAGACTACTAAACTCCCTTTTTTTAATTTTTTTTATCCTAGAGAACGTTTCAATTCCTGTGAGCGAAGTGTATTCTTTTTATGAAAAGTTAGGTTTCAAAAAAGAGCATATCTTTTTAGCAAAGAATTATAAATATAAGAGATTAATTCTTAAATTAAATTTTATAGTCTTTTACGGGTGTTAATGTGGGTTATTTAATCTGTGGAAAATGCAAGAGCTACTACGAACTGCAGCCGGGCGAATCTCCAAAGGATTTCGTTAGTGAGTGTGGTTGCGGTGGTAAATTGAGATATGTGGAAAATTTAGACATAGTTGATCCTAGTTGGAGGCCCGTGTACATAAAGAAAAAACCTACCAAAAAAGAGGTACTGAAAGACAAGACACGAAGTATGTCTTCCATTCCATCAAATATTAAAAACCGGTTAAACCAGTTTTTCCAAAAACACTTCGGGAACTTGCTGTATAATATAAGAAACAGGAACAGAGTTCATAGAACTCCCCATGGTGCACAGTACGGCTCACAGGGTATGGGTCCTGACTTTATAAATTCTGTAATGCGCGAGCTTAATTTCCGTAACATTCGATGGGAAGTAGTTATCCCGGTAGCGATAGTCATAACTCTCATATTAGTATTTGCCCCTGGTATTTTAACCCTTTTAATTTTTTTAATACTGGTGGCTGTTGGTTACCTCTTTGAAGATATTATAATCGGGACGAAAAATGCACTGCTTATTGGAGCAATTTCATACTTTTTTGGATACCTAATAACCGGCTCATTCCTGCTTTTAATACCGTTAACCATACTCGGAGCTATAAATGGTGCTGTCTGCGGATGGATAGGTGGATATATAAAAACTAGGATAAGGGGAAGATGATTATATGGCAAAAGCCAAATTAGATGATATAGACGAGTTAACCAAGGAAAACATTGCACTCGCATTATGGATGAAGGAATTCAAAGCCCGGAAAATACCCGCGGGTGTAAAGAAACGCTTATTAAGTAAGAAAAACAGTTCGGAAGCCTTTGGGGAGAGGATGCAGTTCCGTATTCAGGAGTTACTGGGTAATCCTGATTCATATACTCTCAGCTACAAGAAGAGATATAAGAAACTTCTGGAATACTGTGACTCGCTCACTCCAATGCAGGCCTATGCAATGAACCAGCTCCTGGGAATGGACAGCAGCCGCGGCTACCAGGACATCCCACATGAATCTGATATTGAGTTTCCACGGGACTTCGCTCCTCAACTAGGTTTTCAGGTGGGCTGGCACTTCATAGTGGGGAACTGCCGCGACACCAGGAGACGGGAATATGGGATACTGGTATCATTCTACCGCTATTCACTCTTACCCCCATGGATAGCCCAAAGTTTTGGTCTGTCTGACTGGGATAACCAGATATTTGAGATGCAACTGGCGGTGGCCCGTGCAGGGGAAGAACACCTGCAGACCAGGCCATTCGCCATAGCCGGGACCACGGGGCTTTTAAAATGCTCCCTTGAACCCTTCCATTACGAGGCGGGAAACAACAGGATGGTCTCAGAAAAGGAGGATGAACTATTCCCACTCCGTGTGCAGGCCTGGGGAGTTAACCAGGGCGGTGAAGAGGATGTGGAGATGGAGGTGGACCTGAATTTAACATCCAACAAGGAATTCCTTCTTCAAGGGAATAAAGGATGCCTACCCTGCTGCTGTAGTATAGGTACCCTCTATTACTCTGCCACCAACCTGTCCCTGGAGCCGGGCAGTCTTTTAATACTTGACGGTGAGGAGATCATGCTTAACCAGGGCCAGTTCTGGTTCGACCACCAGTGGGGCAACGCCTTGGAGCCCATGGGTAACAGCCGGTGTGAGGTGGTCCGGGCAGCGGGCACCCTGAGCAAACCATCCCAGTCCCGGGGTTGGGACTGGTTCATGGCCCAGTTTAGTGGTGAAAGGGAGATGACCATGTACGCACCCCACACCGATAAAAACCTGGACTTTTACTGGCGGACAGATGAGGAACCACCAGGAACCATGGAAGTGGCTGTGAAGGGACAGTACATCGACCCGGAAAACAAGGTAACCGATATGAAGGGTACTTTAAACATCGATAAATGGGTTAAGAGTGTGAAGTCATCTAACCCTGAACTTTACCTCATAACCAACACCTGGTACCCGGACCACTGGGAGTTCAGGTTCGAGGATATGGTCCCTGAGGATATCCGGCACTTCACATTGACACCTATCGTGGAGACAGGTCAGACCGGCTATAATGCCGGTGGATCCCAGTACTCCGAGGGTGGGGTGAATATTCGAGATCCAGATGGTAAATTCCTGGGCAAGGGATTTGCCGAGTCAGTCTACTACGCCGACTCCCACCCCAACGCCCTCCTCCTGGCAGGGATTCCAGATACGCCGGAGATGAGGAAACTCCTTAAACCACCGGCACCATCGCCCCTACTGAAGCTGAAGGGCTTCTTATACATGGCCTGGCCTCCACACCAGAAGAAGATTAAAAATATCCTGGAAAAATGCCTGGAACAAGGATTGCCAGCTGATTATCTGGGATAAGACCTAGAACCGGTTGATTATCTGGGGGATAAATCCTAATGCCTGTTGATTACTTGGGATAAGTCCCAAACACCATTGATTATTTAGGATAAGTCCTGAAACTCTTATAACCCCCAACTTTCCTATAAATTTAGAAAACTGGTTTGAAAAATTAGATAAAGAGCAAACCATATAGTAATTACCAGTTGAGTGTATAAGGGGAATATTTCCAAATGCAAGTAAACTTCCCCTAGTAAGTAAATTTAACAGGGGGCTATTTATATGGCAACAGTAAGGGAAGTAACGGATATTATTGAACCTATCTATGTGATGGAGGGTGCCGGTGTTCTACTGCGCAGGAGCATAGCCACCCAGAGACTGGACTATCTCGATCCATTCCTGCTTTTCGATCACTTCGGATCCAGAAACCCACAGGACTACCTGGCAGGTTTCCCCATGCATCCCCACCGGGGCATCGAAACCGTGACCTACATGTTAGATGGATTAGTCGAACACAAGGACAGCATGGGCAATGCCGGAACCATAGGCAGGGGTGATTGCCAGTGGATGACTTCCGGCAGCGGAATCATCCATGAGGAAATGCCCAAAGAACCAGATGAGGGAATGATGGAAGGATTCCAGCTCTGGGTAAACCTCCCGGCCAAGTTGAAGATGACCGAGCCCCGTTACCAGGAAATTAAATCTTCGAAAATTCCAGAAGTCAAGCAAGATGATGGGTTGGTAATCAGAGTCATAGCCGGTGAGTTTGAAGGTGTTAAAGGGGCAATCACTGAGATATATGCCGATCCCGAATATCTGGATGTTTCCCTCCCGGCAGGAGCATCGTTTGAACAACCAATCACCCGTGGCCACACCGCCTTCGCCTACCTGTTTGAAGATGAAGCAATCTTCGGAAACTCCCAACCAAACTCTCTGGAAAAAAGAACCACTGTCCAGGCAACACGTCTGGTAGTATTCGGTGATGGAGATTTGGTAAGGGTAAAAACCGATCAAAATCCAGCCAGGTTCCTTTTAATGTCAGGAAAACCATTAAACGAACCAATAGCCAGGTACGGACCCTTCGTTATGAACACCAATGAGGAGATACAGCAGGCACTGGAAGACATTCAAAACGATACCTTCGTAAAATAAACAGATATATTAACTTTTTAACGCCAAGGCACTGTCCCCAGCAACATAACCAGTTGAAAAGGCCTGCTGCAGGTTAAAACCTCCCCTGCGGCCGCATCCATCTATGATCTCCCCGGCGAAGTATAAACCTGGTACCAGTTTAGATTCCATAGTTCTGGGATTTATCTCTTTCTTTGACACTCCGCCACAGGTAATCATGGCCTTATCTAGGGGTAGATGGCCGTTGATAGTTACAGGTAGGGCTATCACCATCCTCTGTAACTGTATCCTTTCTGCTCTGGTTATCTGGTTCAATTTTTTATCTGGATCCAGGGAAAACGCCTTTAAAACAGGCCCCACCATATTCTGGGGAAGGTAGTATTTCAGGTAATTTTTCAAACTTCTTTTACTGTATCTGCCGAAATCTTCGATGAACCTGGCTTCTAAATCCTGATCTGTAACATCCGGTTTGAAGTCTATGTAGAGCTTCACATCACCATATTTGTCCATAATTTCCACGATTTCATGGCTCATATCCAGGATAACCGGTCCGGAAACACCGAAATGTGTAAAGAGAAGATTTCCCCTGGGCAGCGGTATAATCTTTCCTCCGCTTCGTAAAGATAAACCAACATCCTCCAGGGTTATCCCTTTCAAATCAGGGATCCATTCTTCCCGGACAGTTAATGGAACTCCTCCCGGTTTAATCTCAGTAATACTGTGTCCTAGTGCTTCTGCAATGTTTAAACCATCTCCGGAAGACCCGGTCTCTTTATAGGTCACACCGCCAGTGGCCAGGACGACTTTGTATGCGGTGATTAACTGGTTTTCAGTGGAGATAAGCTTGAATACCTTAGAATGCTTTTGAAGGTGCCTCAGACGGTAATTATAGATTATTTCCACCTTATATTCCTCTAAAACATTATTTAATATATCAACTACTGATTTGGCTTTTTCTGTACTGGGAAATACCCGTCCACCTCCCTCTTTTATAAAGTCCAGGCCATTATCCTGGAAGAAGTTCATCAAATGGTGGTTTGAAAATTTACTGAAAACATCACGGTAGAAAGAGCCGTTCTTACTAAACTTTTCCAGGAAAACCTCCAGGGAAGCAGTATTGGTGAAGTTACAACGGCCGTTACCAGTTATAAGGAGTTTACGGCCTATCCTATTATTCCTCTCCAGTAGTACCACCTTTTTACCCTGCTGTGCCCCCTGGATGGCCGCCATGCATCCGGCCGGCCCCGCACCAATCACGGCTATATCACAGATACTCATCAAGTAGTACTTCGCCACGGGTATGGAAACAATTTTCTATTAAAGCCGTTTGGGATAAATTATCTATCCAATGAGGTAATACAAAAAAGTGCAGTTTTTCTACTCATACACCACCGCTGTCCCGGTGGCGGTTACTATGGTGGCGAATCCCTGCAATCCTCCTATGGAAACATGGTCGATTAATATTTCAACTACACTATCCGCGCCGAGGTTCCGGGCATTTTCCAGCATCCGGGAGACTGCCGTTTCCCGGGCGTCAATTAAGTGGAGGTCATCCAGTTTTCTGGGCTGGATCATCTTCAAGATCTTGTTGAACCTGCCTTTTATTTCTTTTTCCTTGGCAACAGCATCTCCAGTAACCAGACCCACATATCTTTCTATCTTCTTCCCATCTGGATCAGGGACAGATACCAGGGGCTCCTCTAATCCAGGGACGGAAATTTTATCTGACTGTGATATGGCCAGTCCACCTTCTACTTTTTGAGCTCTTCCTAATATCTTAGCGGGTAAGGCTACCATTCGGATGAATATGCCCACCACCACCACGAATAAGATGTAATTAATCAGGATGGGGAAGGCTGCCTGGATCATGAGTCCAATGGCTATGATGGTGATGATACTCAGTGAAACCGGTTCTTTTGGGTAAAGCCAGCCGGGAGCTAACCATCCATAGGCGTTGATCAGAATAAATGTAATGAGGGCGCTGATGGCACCGGTACTTTTACCATATTTTCTGCGGGCCATGAAGGTTTCAGCGAACCCGGCTATCAGGGGAGAAATAATGTACATGATGTTGAAACCGAATATAACCAGATTCCAGACTACACAGAGAACTGCAGACCCTAAACCTGCCACTGTCCCGATTAATATGGCTATCAGTGCCCAGCGTTTAACATACCATGAGTTATTGTTGAGGGATGACATCGAATTCTCACATCTTTAGATCTGAATTTATTCTTGGTATGTAACCGCTGTTCCCACCACGGTGACCATTATAGTGTTCCCCATGGTGCCTCCCAGGTTATTGTAGGTTATCCTAGTGCCTATTATTGCATTGGCACCTTCCTTTTCCGCTTCTTCGATCATGCTTTCCATGGCCAGGTTACGGGCAGCGGTAAGTTCCTCCTCATATTTAGAGGTTCTTCCCCCTACCACATCTCTCACACCGGAAAACAAGTCTTTATATAGATTAGCGCCTAGTAAAGCGTCTCCGGCTACTAAACCATAGTATTTGATTATTTCTTTTCCCTGAATAGTTGGTGATGTTAATATCAGCATAGATATCACCTTTAATTGTTAATATCAATGATTTATTTGATTTTGAAAACTTATAAACTACATAGATTTTTTTAAAGAAAAAATATAAGGGCTTGTTTGATAATGAAAATTTTATTCTTCTGTGGTTGGTAAGAAAATCTGGAATATTCCACTAAGTACGAGGAAAATTCCAATTAATCCTGCCAGATACAATGGATTTAAGGCATATATTCCAACTATTAAGTATAATATACCTAATATTATACCTGAAAGCCCACTCCATCTACCTGCACCTTCTCCTGAAATTAAAGCTACTACACCTGATATTATCAGGAAGAATCCACCTATGTAAATTACCATACCTGTTAATATGCTGAACGCTAGTATACTTCCAAATAGTCCAATTCCTACAATTATACCTAATATTCCAAGTATTAAAGCTAATATGCTCAATCCTTTATTATCGCTCCATGTATTAAAGCTCATTGCAAATAACCAGATACCGATTAGTATTAGTCCAAATCCAGTCAGGACACTAAGGGTAAAAACGCTAAACAATGGAAATGCTATAATTAATATACCGAGGATTATTGCTAAAATACCTGTTAAAACGTTATTTCCTGCCATAATATTCCCTCCTACTTATTTTTCAAACAAACCCTTGTCGATCATTATGTCAATTTTAGTGAATATACTTTTAGTTTGTTTAATTAGATAAATAATGAAATAAAAAATTTTGAAAGGGAATTTTGCTGAATTAATTTAGTACAGGGCAATAATAATGGTTAAGAACATGTTATTATTTGTTATCCATGGAATTTTGTAAGCAGAGACTAATAGGGAATCAGAGTAGTAAGAGCAGAATCTAATCAAACTTGTATAAATAAAGGGCCAATAATGGATAAATTATAATAATAGGCCTTTTCTACAATCTTACATTCTTATTTAGAAAAATGTTAATAGAATCAATTTAATATCTATTGATGTAATGTAGGAGTTCTACAAATGTCTGGCAGTCAATATAAATGGGGCACTGTACTAGTGGCCTGCATGGCAATTTTCATCATAGTCTTAGACTCATCTGCAATGAACGTGGCAATAACCACTTTAGTGGTGGAGTTAAACACCACTTTATCCATAATCCAGGCAATAATCGCCTTATATGCATTGATCATAGCTTCATTTATGCTTCTGGGTAGTAAGCTACAGGATATTCTGGGTAGGAAACGAACATTTCTATTGGGATTACTTATTTATGGTTCCGGAACAACCATGGCTACTTTGAGTCTTAATGCAGGCATGCTTCTCCTTGGCTGGGCTGTTTTAGAGGGAATCGGCGCGGCCATGATGTTCCCGGCGACCACCACACTGGTAGGCTCCAGTTATGAGGGCAAAGATAGAATCACTGCCTTTGGAATATGGGGGGGCATTGCAGCAATGGGAGCTGCTATTGGACCCATAGTAGGGGGTATATTCACCACCTATTTAACCTGGCGACTGGTATTTGGGTCAGAACTCGTTTTTGTAGCTTTAATACTCATATTCAGACACTATTTAACCGAAAGTAAACCAACCTTAAAGTGGAAAGACTTAGATGTTTTTGGTGCGGTTCTTTCCATTGTTTCTTTAGTTTTAATTGTTTTAGGTATCCTATTTCTTACCCGGCCAGAATTCTGGGGATATGTGGTGATTTTGATATCTATGGGTTCAATCCTGTTTATAGTATTCCTATTATGGCAGAGAAGAAGAATCAACAGAGGTTTAGAGCCTTTAACTGATATATCTCTCCTGAAAAATAGATTATTTGGTCTGGGTAACATCAATTCAATTATTCAACAAATCCCCCTGGCTGGTTTCCTTTTCATCATACCAGTATTTCTTCAACAGGTAACTAAATTGAACGCATTTGACACGGGTTTAACACTTTTACCTGCTTCTGTAGTTATTCTTATATTCTCTATACTTGGAGCGAGATTGGCCTCTCATATAGAAGCCAAATATATACTGATGATTGGTTTTGTTATCTCTGCTGTAGGTTCCTATATATTAGGAGGAGTATTCAATGTGAATACTCAAATGATGGATATAATCCCAAGTACAATTGTATTTGGTGTGGGTATAGGCTTTTTACTATCACAGTTAACCAATCTCACCATGTCTGCTGCTCGTGAAGACCAGGAAACCGATGCTTCAGGATTATACAATTCCTTTAAAAATTTAGGATATTCTATAGGAACTGCTTTAATAGGTGTTTTATTATTAGTAGGGATATTTGGAGGCCTTACTTCTGGTATAGAAGAGTCAGGTCTAGCGGGTAATATGACCAAACAGCAAATACAGGATGGTCTTTTCAACTATGTGGAAAAGATGCAGACCGGTACACCCAATATTGCTCCTGAGCTGGTGCCGCAAGCAACTCAAATAACAGATTCAACGATTAGTTCTTCAATGAAAATGGCCTTTAATGTATTGGCGCTGATACTGTTTTTAGGATTTATAACCAGTATATTCCTTCCCAAGAGAAGGACTCAGATTATTTAAAAGAAAGAAATAAATTATTTTCTATCAAAATCCAGAATAGCCCGGATCATCGGTGGTTCAACATCTATATCTGTGGAGATAGGAGGTCCATCATCCATATAGACAGAGGTTAAAAGGAAGTCGTCGGATATTTTATCCCCCTGGTTTTCTGTAGTATCGATGGTGAAGATTTTATCTTCCCGATCTTCAAAAAATTCGGTGACTTTCCAGGTGTCTGGTCCTGTAACACGGACATAGATCATTAAATGTTTACCATACTTTTCTATGTCTCTTATAAATTCTTTGGGTATTATTAAATCCTTCATATCACCATCTATACTCTGGGTGAAGGTTATTGGTTCTAAAACAGCTGCCATTTACTCACATCCTGCATATTAAAGTTTGATAGTTTCTTTAAGTTTTCTAAGTTATTTAATTTCTTTAAACTATTAGTTTATTTAATTTTTCGTGTAAAAATATAGAGAAGAGCAACCTATTGAATTCAACCAAAATCATTCCTTTATACTAGCAAAAAAATTTGTAAAATCTTGAGGAATCCTGATTTCCATGAGACAAACAGCGTTAAATCTAGATAATGGGTTAAAATAAAATAATAAAATAAGTTTAGTACAGATTATCCTCTATGACTCCTTCTTTCTTTACCAAAGGCTTTACTCACATCTATAGGTGAATTGAATTGGTTTCCTGGAAGGTTTTTTAAGATGTCGATGATGTTAGAATCGGCTTTGTTGTTCTGGGCCTGTTGTATTAAATCATCCCTATCTGCTGGAAAATCTATGCCTCGAATGGCGCGTTCTACATCTGCAGCGGTAACTGCCACTATATCACCTCCTCATAATTTGTTTTCAACTTTGATATTGATTGTTATGAGTTTAAATTGTCTTTAGACTTATTTTCTCCTTTTTTCTGGTTGAAATCTCCCTTAATTTTCGTTTTATTACCTGTCTATTTCCTCCGTTAATTTTCAAATTTCTAAAATACATCTTATTTCGGCTTATTTCACCTTATAGTTATGTTTTCAGAACATAAATAGTCAACTGTTATTTTGGTGTGGTAATGATGTCTGCAGGGTAGCAGTTAATTCCTTATTAAATCCTTTAATTTATCGTAGAAAATCAGATCCTTAAATATATTCACTAAAATAAGGATTTCATAAGTTTTTATGCCTCTTAATACTAACATCAGTATCATATACAGAATTGGGCAGTAAATTAAGGCGAAAACAACGTCTAAAATCCCATGGGGATTTACCAACCATAAGATGAGTCCTATGATTGAGGATGAAAATATGGATTTTATGATGAATGTAGGGTAGAAAGTACAGTTAATAACCTTAAAGGCAAAATGGCTGGTTGCAGCAAATGCTATGATGAACATGACCAGGCTGGTAAAGGCCACACCAAATATCCCGAACCTGTAACCTAGAAGAACATCCAGAACCAGATTCAGTATGATTATGATCATCCAGATATTCCCGGTTAACTTGGTCCTCTTAATCAGTATTATGATCTGAGTCACGATTCCAAATAATCCATAAAAGATACCACCCACAGCCACCACTGGGACCAAAAAGAAGCTGTTGGTGGCTATTTCAGGGGTGGACAGGAGCAGTAACAGGGGTTCGGATAGGAACGTTAAGATGAAGGTAAAAGGGATGGCCACCGCTAAGAAAAGTTTCAGGGAATGGTTTAGGAAACGTTTTATGCTGTGTATATCATTTTCTAAATAATACTTGGATAAAATGGGCAGAAGCAAGGTATAAAAGGGGGATAAGAGCACCATTATTAGACTACCCACGGTGTACCCTCCCGAGTAAAATCCAACGGCAGTAAGGCTTATTAAAAATCCGATTACGTAGCGGTCGCTGGCATCCAGTATCCAGGTGGATATGTGGGTGGGGACGATGGGAACACTGAAATGTAAGTATTCCCGTAAATTGATGAACCTGGGGAGGATAAATCCGATGTTCTTTATTATTATCCCCAGCATCATACCGAAAATAATTAACTGGCTAATTAAAAACCCAACAACCGCCCCCAGGATGCCGAATCCATTTACCACCAACGCCGCAGTTAAAACCACCATTAAATACGCTTGAAGTAAGTAAAAAAAGTTATAAAGTCTGGTTTTCTGTAACGTCCGGAAGAAATCAAAAAATACCAGTATATTGGCCGCGAAAAATATGCTCACTGGAAGTATCAAAGCCACAGGAAGGTTAGCATTAAAGAGGGCTCTGGATATGGGGTCTGCAAATAGAAACAACAGCAGACTCAGCCCCATACTTACCAGGGCTATAACAAAACTTATGGTATAGAAAGATTCCTGTATCTCTTCCCGGCTTTTGGAAGTGGACATGTACCTGACGAAGGAATAGGGAAGTCCGAGTATTGCTATGGCAGGTACTATGGTTACCGTTATTGTAAACTGCACCCACACACCAAAATTTTCAGTGGTTAAGTTATTGGTGAGGAAGGGTAAGAGGATGATGGGACTGAGTGAAACCAGCAGGTAGGATAAGCCCATTACGCTGATGTTTCTCGTGAAATAGTGTAGTGGATCCAGAAAAACCCTCCTAAAAGGATGACAAAGATTATGTGGAACTGGAAAACTTTAAGACATTTTCAATCAGAAACCCGCCCAAGTAACCGAAAATGAAACCAAACATGGAAATGGGCACCGCGTTGATGATGAAATCCAGAAGTATGCCGGCAGGTCCAAACTGCGATACATATACGGATGAAGCAGGGAATATTATTACTCCCGTGAGGTAACAGTAGATCATAGTTACCAGTACCACCAGGATTCCAGTCAGCCCCCCAAATATGTAGCTCCTTTTCTCTTCTGTGAGTAGGAAAGTGGTTACCATTCCGGAAATGAAGAGTGGTAAAACGAAGGTAAAAAGAGAAATAATAGATTTAACGGTGTCCACTTCATTGAAGAAATTAGTGTTATGCATGGATGTTACAAATAAATGGGTGTTTTCCCCGATTAAATTGAATAGCCCTATCATAATCAATCCTATTATGGAACCGGCTATTATGGAGAATCGTCTTCCGAAGTGCCTAAACTTTACGGTATTCACATTCATGTCCATCACGAATGCGTCTTCTAACGCCTTATTTTCGCATTTAGGTTATTATATTGTATTTTGATCATTATATTTTTTAGTGCGCAGTTAGATAAATTAAAATGAAATAAGGTAATTGAGTATTTTAGATTGCATATGCACTGAGGGCAGGTGATTTTTTATGGCGAAAATTGGAGTGATGATAGATAATTTCTTTGAAGACGTGGAATATACCAGGCCAGTTAAAGCATTTAAGGATGCAGGACATCAAATAACCAACCTAGGGATAAAAAAAGGAAGGGTAAAGGGTAAAAAAGGAACAGCAACTGTGGAGATCGATGAAAGAATAAGAGATAGTGATTACAACTCCTTCGATGCCATCTTCATCCCTGGCGGATACTCCCCAGATAATCTGCGAGGCCACCGGGAAGCGGTGGAATTTATACGAAACTTTTTCTACACAGATAAACCCGTGTTTGCCATCTGCCACGGACCCCAACTATTGATAACCGCCCAGTTAATCGAGGGGAGGAAAGTTACCGGATGGAGATCAATAGTCCAGGATATTAAAAATGCAGGAGCTGAATTCCGGGATCAGGAAGTGGTGGAAGACGGGAACCTTATCACCAGCAGGCAGCCGAGTGATATTCCCGCATTCATAGAAGTGTGCCTTAAAAAACTGGAATAGTAACCAATGGAAATTTTTTGGGGTTGTGTGAAATAGAATAGATAATTCAATCCATATCCCTTAACCTTAAAAATATTTATTCTCCTTCCTGCTTGCAGTTTTCGGTTTCTATGGTGAGCATAATCATTTCTCCAGCCTCTCCCTGGTAGGATCGACGGCCACTTATGCATATATTTTTTTTACCGGTAGCAAATTCGTATTCCATTACTCGCCTGTGGAAGGCATATTCTTCGTTGAGGATTTTGTTTAATAGGCTTATTAATTTAGAGTCATTCCATTTGCCATTGTCTATTTGATATATATATTTGTCAGCGATCTCTTCTGGTTTCAAATTGAATTTTTCATAGAAATATTTATTACTGGAGAAAACTTTCAAATCATGGTCCAGCACTAAAACTGGCTCTTTAATGGTATTTATTAAACTTTCAGCATATTTAAGGGCATCTTTGATTTTCTTTTCTGCAATCATCCTCTGGTTGATGTCCACGAAGGTTACCACTACACCATCTATTACATCTTCTGATGTTCTGTAGGGTACAATGCGCATGAGATACCAGTTTTCATCGTTTGTTTGTATCTCTTCCTCTTTCATAATCAACCTGTCCAGCACCTGTTTGATATCACTTTCCAGGTATTTGTATTTGATGTTGGTAACGATATCTCCGATAGGACGGCCTACGTCTGATTTCCTTATTTTTATAAGGGTGCTTGCTTCAGGGGTAAAATTTCTAATGTTCATCTCTTTATCCAGGAATATGGTGGCTATTTCAGTGCTGTTAAAGAGGTTTTTCATATCGTCATTGGCCCGGGTTAATTCATCAATCTTGGTTTGTAGTTCTGAATTAACCGTAGCTAATTCTTCATTAACTGATTGCATTTCTTCTTTAGATGTTTCTAGTTCTTCGTTAGTGCTCTGTGATTCCTCATTCATTGATTGTAATTCTTCGTTTGCCGCTTTGAGTTCTTCGTATGATGTTTCCATTTCTTCGATGGTGACGTTGAGACGTTCCTTGGTTTCCTTCAATTCCCTTTCCAGTTCCATAACATGCTCACCGGTCTCTGCATTTACATCCAGTTTAACTTTCCCATCTTTATTACCATCAAATTTTTTAACATCTTCAAAGGAAACGATCAACAAATTTCGCATAATCTCAGGTTCTTGAATAAGCTTCACTATTATATTAACGATATTACTATCACCGTTGTTTTTGATTATTAATCCTTCCAGAACAAAATCCTTTTTTTTATCCAGTGCATTTTGTACAGCTGATCTTATTTTAAAACCGGTACCGTCCTTGGCCATATCAAAAACATTTAACCGGGCCTTTCCCGGTGCAGGTTCTAAATACTTACCCATTCTTCCATGTATATATAATATTTCTCCACTATCATTAATGATCAAAGATGAGGGAGCGTATACATCGAGCAATTGTTTAATTGCCAGATTCGTGATATCTATTTTGCTAATATCATAGTCATCGGAGTTTAACATTTTTTCTCCGTGACTAAACATGATAGGGGATTCAACCAGTCTCCAGGGTAAGCTGTGGGACTTGGTGGATTTGAAGATCTTCCATTTTTTATCTATAACCTGGAAGGAGTCCAGAGATTCACCAATACTTTCTGAAGGGCCTAAAAATAGTATGCCGTACCTGTTTAATGCGAAATTAAAGTTGGATAACAGGATATTCTGGGCTTCTGGTTTAAGATAGATTAAAAGGTTCCGGCAGGATATCATGTCTAGATTGGCGAAGGGAGGGTCACTTATTACATCATGGACCGCGAAGACTGCCATTTCCCTTATCTGATTTTTCAACTGATACTTGCCTTTCTTTGGGGTGAAAAACTTTTCCAGGCGCTCAGGGCTGACATTTTCCCTGATATTTTCGGGATAGATCCTTTTACGGGCGTGGTCGATGGCGGCTCCGTCGATATCTGTACCGAATATCTGTACTTTGACCTGCTTCTCCATGGACTCCATGAGTTCCTGGAGTATTATGGCCAGTGAGTATACTTCTTCACCGTTTGAACAGCCAGGCACCCAGATTCGGAGGTTAGAACCTTCATCTTTACCAGCTATCAGTTCAGTTAATGCTTTCTTTTTGATGATGTCAAAGGCTTCCGGATCTCGGAAAAAACTGGTCACGTTGATGAGAACTTCCTGAAATAACAGGTCTATTTCTTCTGGATTTCTCTTTAGATATTCTATGTAATCTAGGAGACTATCTATCCTATGTGAATTGGCCCTTTTAGTGATTCGACGGTACATGGTACTTACTTTATAATTGGAGAAGTCACATCCAGTATGGGCTTCCATCAGGGAGAATATGTTCTCTAAATACTTTATTATTTTTCCATCGTACGCTGCTGCCATAGTAAAACTCTTTAAATAGATTTATAATCAGGATTGGTTATTTTATTAGATTAGTGGTCTTTTATCATTAGATCAGAATGGTTTAATTTAATTAGACAGATTATCTTTTAATTGCCCCATCATGGGGGTAATTCTACTGTCCTGAGCCAGTATTCTTCTATGGATTTAATTACCTTGATGAATTCGTCCATATCTATTGGTTTGGTGATATAGGCATTGGCATAGTGTTCGTAGGTATTTTTTATATCCTGTTTTGACTCTGAGTTGGTCAGCACGATGATCGGTATATATTTGAGTTCTGGGTCTGCTTTGATCTCCTTTAATATTTCACGACCATCTTTTTTAGGAATATTCAAGTCTAATAATATAATATTTGGTCGGCTAGAGTCCTGAAATCCCCCTTCCTGTCTAAGGAAGTTCATAGCATCCACTCCATTGGTTACTTGGTGGATGTTGTTGGGAACTGCCCCTTCTTGGAATACTTCTGTGGTGAGTTTATTATTTCCACGGTTGTTTTCTATTAAAAGGATTTCAATGGGTTTATTTTTGCCTTTTTTACCAATATTCATTGGACTTCACCTTAGAAACAGAGAAGTAAATATTCCATGCTCCTAAATCTTTCATTTCAGATAAATTCTAAAGTTTTCAATAAAATGTATGAAGTAATAAATTTATATAATTTCGCTTTTTATTGGATTGAAATTTAGCCTATTACACCTTCTCCTGTACGATTATGTGGAATGGATCATCGTGAAAAAATCAAATAACAAAACTTATATTCCTCATTATAAATAGTGACAATTTGTATAAACTAAAAAAAGTATGGGAGATTTTAAAAAAGTATGGGAGATGATGAAGGTGGTTTTAGGAATAGAAGATCCCTGGGTCCTGGGGGCCTATATAGGGAGCATCCTTGTCATGCTTTTATGCGTAGTTTACGGAGCATTGAACTGGAATAAAGGCGGAGAAGACGAGGAAGAGCAGATCAAAGAGGAAATAGAATGGCATGAAAAGGAAAAGGAGATGGAAGAGGATGAATTAGGCCTCTGGGATGAAGAAGGGTAGGTGATTTATATGGCTAATGATTTGCTAACTTTAATCGTCATAGTCCTGATTTATTTAGCACTTGTTGTATACGTGGGTTATGTGGCCTGGAAGCGTACCAAAACTGCAGATGATTACCTGGTAGCTGGCAGAGCAACACATCCTTTTATTATGGCTTTAAGTTATGGAGCTACTTTCATCAGTACATCGGCCATTGTAGGTTTCGGTGGAACAGCAGGAGTATATGGTATGGGGCTTCTATGGCTCACCTTCCTGAACATACTGGTGGGTATATTCATAGCCTTCGTGTTCTTCGGTAAAAGAACCAGGAAGATTGGACACAATTTAGGTGCACTGACCTTCCCTGAATTTTTATCGAAGCGTTTCAACAGTAGATTTATCCAATGGTTCAGTGGTGCGGTGATATTCTTTGGAATGCCCTTATATGCTGCTGTGGTTTTAATTGGTATGGCTCGTTTTGTGGAGACAACACTCCAGCTTGATTATCACATAGCCCTAATAGGTATGGCAGTAATTGTAGCGTTATACGTTATTTTCGGCGGTATACGTGGTGTGATGTACACCGACGCCCTCCAGGGAAGCATAATGTTTGTAGTTATGATCATCCTACTGGTAGCGATATACTGGATTACAGGAGGCGTGGTGGATGGTAACCAGGCGTTGACCAACCTGGTTAACGTGGTTCCGCCTGATTTAACAGCAGCGGCCACAGCGACAGGATTTACGGGATGGACATCCATGCCCACATTTGGCAGTCCCTTCTGGTGGACCCTGGTCAGTACCCTGATTTTAGGTGTGGGTATAGGTGTTCTCTCCCAGCCACAACTGGGAGTAAGATTTATGATGGTGAAATCAAACAGAGAATTAAACAGAGCAGTATTAATTGGGGGTATTTTCATCTTCCTCATGACTGGTACCGCCTTCATAGTAGGGGCTCTTTCCAATGTTTACTTCTTCAACACCATGGGACAGATAGCAACCCAGGTGGTGGGAGGAAATGCAGATAAAATTATCCCCGCATTCATAGCGGCAGCGCTGCCTCCCTGGTTCGCGTATCTTTTCATGATCACCCTGCTTTCAGCGGCCATGTCCACGTTAAGCGCCCTATTCCACGTGCAGGGAACAGCACTGGGACATGACGTTTACGAGACAGCCACAAAAAAGAAGGGAGGAGCATCAGTAATGGTGGCCCGGGCAGGAATAACAGTGGCGGTGGTAATAGCTGTTATCCTCGGTTACCTCTTACCAGCGAACATCATAGCAGTGGGAACAGCCATGTGGTTCTCTATAACCGCAGCAGCCTTCCTATCCATGTATCTTTTCGCCTGTTTCTGGAAGCGTGCCACCAAGGCAGGAGTTATCTCTGGACTGGTAATTGGTACAGCCATCAGCATATTCTGGATCGTGTTTGTATTTAAAAAATCAGCAGAAGCACTGGGTATCTGTAAGGCACTCACTGGTCAGGCAGTTTTAATAGCTGCACAACCATGGCCTACAGTTGACTCCATAGTTATCGCACTACCCATAGCGTTTATCATAACTGTTATAGTCAGCCTGTTAACCAAACCACCAGAAAAAGAACACTTAGATAAATGTTTCAGCGGAGTTTAATAACTCCCTGAATATTTTACTTTTTTTACGAACTTTTCTTTTTAAATCATCCGGTAAACTGTAATTTCAATTTCCAGGGGCAACTTTAAGAATGATATAAGTAGTAGTAAAACCAAATATAATGTCTATACTAATCAGTCCTACTATATAGTGGTGATAAATTTGAGAATAAGGGAAGAAATCATTGGAAAAGAGGTTCTAAACGGACAGGCCGAAGTTCTTGGCCGGGTAAAAGATGTAGAGGCAAATGAGGAGACCAATGAAATTGAGGCATTAATTTTAAGTAAAGGGGGTATCTCAGAGAGCCTGGGACTTTCCAGTAATGAAGTCATCGTACCAATTGAACAGGTAAAGCAGATTGGAGACAAAATACTCCTGGGAGATAAAATAGAATACAGTTTTTGATCTAATTCAATAAACAATTAATTTAACATTACAATTGGCAATCATAAACTAACTCATCTAAAGGACAAACTATCAAATGAACAACTCATCAAAGAATAAACTGATCCAGCTTCTAAAGGAAAATAAGGTAATAAAATTCGGTAAATTCACCCTTTCCTCCGGCCGGGAAAGTGATTACTACGTGGATATGAAACGGGCAGTTACCAATCCCCTAATCCTACGCCAGGTCGCGGCGATAATTTCAGAAAGGCTGGATAGAGATAGTGTGGATAGAGTCGCCGGGCCGGCATTAGGCGCCATACCCATAGTAACCGCGGTTTCACTGGGAACTGGAATACACATGCTCATGATAAGATCGGCCAAAAAGGACTACGGCACATCGAACCTCATAGAAGGCGATCTGAGTCCCGGGGACCAGGTGGTGGTCTTGGAGGACGTTACAACCACGGGCCACTCACTCATAGATGCCATAAAGGCCATAGAAGAAAACGGGGGGGAAGTCCAGAAAGCCTTCGTGATAGTCGACCGGGATGAAGGGGCAGTGGAAAATATGAGAGATGAAGGGTTCGATTTTGAACCCCTGGTAACGGTTGATGAGTTACGGTAGTTTGGTGTACGGTTCTGAGTTATGATACTGATAACGGTGTTGAGTTACGGTATTATGGTTATAGTTCTAAGTTACGGTAGTCTGGTAAATGGTCTTGAGTTAAGGGTAGCAGATCCTAGTTAAATTCCTTTTATGAAGATTTTATTCTGTTGTAAGATTTTTTTAATCTCGTAGATGTTTCACTAGATGTCCCAGTTCTGGTAAAATAATTTTAAGACCCAATTTCACGGCATTGGGGGATCCAGGCATGGAAATAATTAAAGTCTTTTTATAAACCCCGGCAGTGGCCCTGGTGAGTAAAGCACCGGTGCCCAGTTCCTGATAGGTTTCATATCTGAATATCTCCCCGAACCCATCCAGTTCCTTATCAAATATCTTTTTAAGGGTTTCAATGGTTATATCCCTTTCTCCTATACCAGTCCCGCCGGTGGTTATGATTACGTCTGCTTTTTTACCGGTTAAATCCTCCACTTCCCCAGTTAGATTCTCCACTTCCTCAAGCAAGAGATTTGCATCATCTGGTATTATGCTGTAGCTAACTACCTCATGATCCCGGAGGGAATCTATTATAAGTCTACCAGAGATATCCTTTTCTTCATCTTCCAGATATCTTGAATCGCTCAAGGTGATAACTCCTACCTTAACCTTTATGGGGGATTTACGTCTATGCTCTTCCATACTTTTACTTTTCATATGATGCACCATTAGAAAGATTTGGGGATTAATTTATTTTATCCACACTTAAAATAAATAGATGGAATGAATTTTAGAATTTAAATCGAATGAATTTTAAATCAAGCGAATTTTCAGGAAAATAAAAAGAGCTATTGGGAGTTATTTAAATAAATAGATACGAGGGAGGGCATCAGGTCCAAATCGGAGGCGGTATATTCCGTTGCGAAAGAATTAAAAGGAGTCTTAAAATGCTCTCCCTCAAATATATTTTTATACTTTAACACATAAAAACCTTTTGTAGCATTAGGGTTTAAAATACCAAAAACCAGTTAATGCCATTATAATCTAAAAATAAGGAGTTATCAATTAGATATAGCAAATTTATCCTTTAACATTTGCTTTATACTTAATATAAGAAGTTATTAATTAGATATAACTGAGTAATTCTTTAAAATTTACTTTAAATAGAAAATAACACGCATAACAGGGTTTATATTCATGTCAAAAAAAGTCTTTGTTCTGGATGCCTCCGGGATAATCGGCGGATTTCTCTCTGGAAAATATTCAAATTACACCACCAGCCAGGTGGTAACGGAAATAAAAGACATAAAATCTGAGCTTTCCCTCCAGGATGCCCTGGAAAATAAACAGATAACCATAAAAGAACCCTCAACCAGAGATATAGAGGAAGTAGAAAAGGTCATAACCAGATCAGGGGACTTACTAAGGCTTTCAGATGTAGATAAAGGGGTTATAGCCCTGGCAATGAAACTTAAAAGGGATGGCCTGTCTCCCACCGTGGTCACCGATGACTACTCCATCCAAAATGTACTTAAAATCATGGAGATACCCTTCAGGAGCGTACTAACCAGGGGAATCGAAGATGTGGTGGGATGGATAAAATTCTGTAAAGGATGCAAAAAAACCTATCCCGCCAATTACACAGGGACCGACTGTGAAATATGCGGCTCCCCCATCTCCAGAAAACGCACCAAGAAGATTACAAATAAGAAATGAAATTTACACTAAATAGAGATGAAATTTACTAAAATAAGAATGCAATGGTTTACTCAAGAGGATAAACTATGAATAAATAGAGGATAGAGAGTGAATAATAGAGGGATAGACAGATGAATATAGGAATAGTGGTCCATGGCCCGGGAATAGTTGATACCGGATATGCCTGGAAGATAATAGAAATCTTGGGTGAATTTGGTGGGGTAAATGCCAGATTAGGGGGTACCATGGGCAGAACCGCAGTGATAGATGCTGGGTTAGAAGGTGTTATAGATATAAAGCGTAAACTCCTTCCCAGCGAGTCCATCAGGGCCTTCACCAGGGAGGGTATGGATGTAATCTTCCTCTTAAACTACGGTAAATCCGGCCAGACAGGCCACGCATTTGGATATAAAGTCCAGAAAAAGTCCGATAACCCACCCCTTATCCAGATCGAAAGACCTGGTGAAGCCGATGGAACCGTAATATCCTGGAGAACGGATATGGACGAATTTTCCCGGGAAATAGCCCGAAAACTCAAGTTGAAACTCCTCGACGGATCCGGGGTAACCGCAGAGATAGAGGCCAGAACCGGATGCCTGGAGGAAGACCGTAAAATATACCGTAAGATAGCAGGCGTATCACCCGGCGAGAACATATTCGTAAATGGTATGGTAGTGGGAAGATCCATATCGAGTGATGTCACCTTAGTGGCAGAAAACGGAAAAATAACCCGGATTGAAGGTGGTATATTAAAGGAGCATGGTATCAGGAAACTGGGGGTTATAGATCTGGAGAAGAGCATAGTAAAAACCGGCCTGCTCAGGAGATCGGTGGTGGAGCCCCGGGTCATAGATGGCTCACGATTAAACCTTGATGAGGCAAGTAATCCTCCTGGAACAAAAAACACTCCAGAAACAAATGTTGATATGGTAAAATCTGTCTGTAAAGTGGCCTACCTGGATCATGCCGCAGAAGACATCTACCGGTTAAAGGACACTGACCTGGTAGTGACGGTTGGTGATGACACCACACTAGTGGCTGCAGATATATTGTTCAGATTCAACGTCCCTATTTTCGGGATAACCGATGGAGATCTGGATAAAGTGGTTGAGAAGGGATTTAAAGCACAAGGATCTGTCATAGTTGAGTTAGAAAGTGGATGGGACGATCTAGTCGGTGAAAAAATCTTCAGGGAATGTTTCAGGGGTAAAGAGACCATAGAAATTGATAATATAGAAAATTTTAAAAATGATTTAATACAGATTATAAAACAAGTGAGTAAATCCTGTAAAATAAAAGAATAACCAATTTATTAGGGGAAAAGTATCCATAAATTATCGAGAAGTTAACCTATTCGAAAAAAATTTAACCAACTAAAGGAAACCTATTTTTTTAAACAAATTATCTGAGGAATACCATTGGATTTAAAAGATCTCATTACTTCTATCCGGAATTATGAAGGAATCACCCGTAAAAATATGATCAAGGGAGTAACCAGCCTACTCAAGGATAGCTACAACATCACCGGTAAAACAGTTCTGGGTTTTGGAGATGACGCATCCGCCATCGCCATCGGCAACCAGCAACTACTACTACTGGCCACTGATGGAATGTGGGGTAAGTTAATGGAAGCAGACCCCCGATGGGCAGGATACTGCTCAGTCCTGGTAAATGTAAACGACATCGCGGCCATGGGTGGGATACCCACTGGTATGACCAACGTCCTCTCGGTACAGGACAAGGAGACCTGTAAAGAGATAATGGAAGGAGTCAATGAGGGTGTCCTGAAATTTGGCGTGCCCATGGTAGGAGGACACCTGCACCCGGACACACCATACAATGCACTGGATGTCGCCATAACCGGACTGGTAGGTAAAGATGATGTTATAACCAGCGGGGGCGCCTGGGTGGGTGACCAGGTGATTGTAGGTATTGATCTGGATGGAAAACCCCATGAAAAATTCCCTCTAAACTGGGACACCACCACCTTCAAAAGCTCCGAGCTGGTTCAGGACCAGATTCTGGCCATGAATCGCATAGCCCGGAAGCATCTGGTAACTGCCGGAAAGGACATAAGCAACCCCGGAACCCTGGGAACCCTGGGAATGCTCCTGGAAGCATCCGATGTAGGGGCTTCCATAGAACTGGAGAAGATACCCAGAAATCAAAGCGTGGATTGGGATTCCTGGCTTAAAATATACCCGGGATCAGGCTTCGTATTAACTGTCCCTGAGGAGAATGTTAAAGAATGTATAGAGCTCTTGGAAGAGGTTAATATAACGGCCAATACAGTAGGTGAGATCATACAGGATAGGATATTTTACCTATCATACCAAGGTGAAAGGGAAGTTCTATTCGACTTCCATAAGGATAGAATTATGGGTGTCAAACAAGAAATATAAAAAGAAGATTTACAGATGGAAAACTGATTAAAATCTGGAGATAAATAATTAAAATCTAACAATAATATTCATAGAAATTATAAATTATCACTTTAAAATAAGTTAAATCACATTCAAATAGGTTAAAAATTTAATTAAATGACTTAAATAGACAATAAGAGGTTCTTTTCCATGCAGGTAAAGATTAACGGGGAGAAAATAGACCTTCCTGAGGGTTCAACCATAAGAGATGCCGTAGAGGCTTCCGGTGCGCCGTATCTGGAAGGATGTGTTTTAGGATTGATCAAGGGAACCGAAGAAGTGGAACAGTACGTGAACAAGTACAAACTTAAAACAACCAAGGGTAGCATAATAATCGAATTATTACCTGACGCCCCCGAGGAGCTTAAAAACACCTGGAAAAAGAGGTACCGGGATTTTGAAGACCTGCGCATCAGATGGACCACCACCAATGATGTGGCCATAGGCCCCATAAAAACTGATCTGGACCCCACCCATGATGAATATGAATACGAGCGTTGGGATGTGGTGCTGAGTCTGTCTGGATTTACTGCAGACGCCACCCATATAATCCTGATGAAAGATAAAACCCGGGCAGTATATGGGGTGCCGGAAACCACCGGTGGAAGTAACGGTGTATTTGCCCAGGTGATCGGTGGTAAGAGAACGGTGATGAAACTGGATGACCAGGATGAGATAACCAAGGTTAAACCAGTCCTGGAGAGAAAAAGCGTGGTTAAAAGCGCGGCCATAACCGATCTGGATACTGAAGTATTCCCGGGAAATGAGATCTTCACCTACGTCAAAGTAAGCTTATCAGGGAAATCACCCAACTCTGCCGAACACTTCTTTGCATTGTCCGAAGACGATAGAATGCACATCGACTACGAATCGGATTCATTCGTCGGCTTCTACGGGTTACAGGGACTGGAAAGCCCACCAGAATATGTTGGTCAGAGAAAGAGGGGAACCATCACCCTTAGAAATACTGGTAAAGGAACCGGAAGGGTATACATCTACCGGGAGGACCGGGTCTCCACACCATCCCATTCAGTGGTTGGTCACGTGGATAGCGGGATACAGCTACTGGATATTGCCGGGGAAGGAGATGAGATAACCTTCAAAACCAGTCCACAGAGGATAATGACCCTATCTTTAACCCAGAAGGAAGCCCAGGAATTACTGGATGAAAACGGGATAAAACAGGTTAGAGATGGACTCACCGATGACGATGCCGTAATAGTGGTCCAGGAGCCCCGCTACACCATGGATATAATCGGCGAGAAACAGGTTAAAACATTCGGTATAAAAGAAGAAAATCTAATCTACCTTGATATTTATAATGAAGCAGCCCCCCGTTCTTCCTGGTACTTTAGAAAGATCAGCGGACTTTTAGATATGCCAGTGGGTTCTTTAAATGTTCAATTCGCCTATCCCGGCACTAAAATCATGATGTTCCGGGGAAGTTCCCGGGACAGTAAGGGACTGGTACCAGAAAACACACCGGAAGGAAAGGTTGGCAAGGGTGAGATAGCCTTAACCAACATGTCAAAGAGGAATGTAGGTATATTAGGTGTTCGATTTGAGGACAACGTGGAATTCGGTCCGACAGGAGAGCCCTTCAAGTCAACCAACATCCTAGGTAAGGTAGTAAAAGGTCTAGAAAACCTGGAAAAATTCAAGGAGGGAGAAACAGTCTATGTCACCACCAAAAAACCCTGAATCATCACCAAAAAACCCTGAATCTGGAAAAGAATATACTCCTAAAGCAGGCCATGATAAATCCCCTGGAATAGGTAAAGATAACTCCAACATCGCAGAAACCGGTTGCCTGATCCCTCAAAGCGAACCGGCAGATGAAGACGGTAAAATAACCAGGATGATAATTCTAGGTCCCTCAGCCGAGATTAGCAACACTGAACTGGTGAGAAATCTCCATATGATGGAATTTCCACTCACCATTAAGACCACCTGTTACGGTGCTGCCATAAGCGGTGAAAAAGAGGACGTTGACGAGGCAATAAAACGAATAAGAAAACTCGATCCCTACAACATATTCACCAAAGACCGGGGATTTCCACCAGGAGACCCCCGCAGATGCCGTGCTAAGAGAGGAGGTGCCAGGGAAGGATTCCACCAACTGGAGAAGGAATTCGAACTCCTGGACGATGTAAGTAAAGCCCTTAAAAACCCCCGCAAGGTCAAGGTAAAAAAGGCGGAAAAGATCTCACCAGAAGAATTTAAGAAGATAGCTCGCGAGTGCAAATAAATGTGTGAGAATAGTTTATCCTTATAAAAAAAATCATATAGAACCCATAAAAAGAGGAGTGTTATTATGAAGTTAACTGCTTCTTCAACAGGAGAAGAAATAGAACCACTGGCCCTGGCCATACACCGGCTGGTAAATGAACTGCCCCTTACCATGCGCACCAAAAATTCCAAAGGCCTTCGATTAGAAGATGGTAAAGTGGTGGAGTACGATTACACCGGACCAGTCCTGGAAAAGGTAATAGAAAAAGGTGAGAAGATCAGTGAAATACCCGAAACCGGGCCATACAAAGGAACACCTGTACAGGTGGTCCCCGTTATTGAGGAAGATGAAGTGGTGGCCGCTATAGGGGTGGTGGATATTACCCAGGGAATTTACAGTGATATAAAGGAGATAACCAAAAGACCGCAGGAAGTGGATGAAGGTAAAAGGGGTGAGTTACGTTGAAAGTAGCTATATTCCCACCAAACTCCATGATACTCGCTGATCTGGTGGAGCGCCGGGGTCATGAGCCACTAGTCATGCAGAGGCAGATAAGGAAAAAGGTAACATCCGCAGAGATAGATTCACCCCCACTCAACATCACCGAGAAAGAACCCATCGAGGGTTTAAAATATGCTGCCATCGAGGTACCCTCTGGTGTGAGGGGTCGGATGGCACTATTCGGTCCGCTCATCGAAGAGGCCGATGCCGCTATCATCATGGAAGACGCACCCTTCGGTTTTGGCTGTGTGGGATGTGCCAGAACCAATGAACTGTGCATGTTCAACATCAGGAAGAGAAATATTCCAGTCCTGGAGGTCACCTACCCCACCAGTAGCGAGGAAACCATGGAACTGGTCAACAAGATAAACGAATTTCTAGACAGCCTGGAGGATAAAAATGGTTAAAATAGCACAGATATCATGCGGAACAGAGTACAGTGGTATTCAGGATGAGATAGTGAAGGCAGCTGCTACTTTCGGAGCAGAGATCGTTATCCCTGATGTGGAACTTGACTACATAAACGAGGCCTACCAGAAATTCGGTTTTACAGCAGCAAGCTCCGGTATCCGCTTGATGGTCGCCCGGGCCATGTCCATAGTAGAGGGAAAAAGCGATGCCGATGCGGTGTTCATAGCCACCTGTTTCCGGTGTGCCGAGGGAGCACTGCTCCGGAATGAAATCCGACGTTTCATCCAGCAGAACACCAACTTACCGGTGGTTACTTATTCTTTCACTGAAAGGACCAAGGCAGATGAACTCTTTATCAGGATGGAGGCACTATCAACCATAGTAGCCCGTAAAAGTTTACTGGCCCGTGAAAAACAGGAAGGCCTGACTTTGGGAATTGATTCCGGGTCAACCACCACCAAGGTGGTGCTTATGGAGGATAACAAGATCATAGGCACCGGATGGCTGCCCACCACCGATGTGATTGACAACGCCCATGAAGGGACCAAAAGTGCACTGGAGGGCACTGGATACAAGCAATCAGATATAGAAGCCATCGGGGTAACTGGATACGGAAGGTTAACCATAGGAAAACATTTAAATGCAGATCTCATCCAGGAAGAGCTCAGTGTCAACTCCAAAGGAGCGGTGTTCCTGGCCGATCGCCAGAAGGGTGAAGCGACTGTCCTGGATATTGGTGGAATGGACAACAAGGTTATCACGGTCAACGACGGTATACCAGACAACTTCACCATGGGTGGAATCTGTGCCGGTGCATCCGGTAGATTCCTGGAGATCACATCCCGAAGATTGGGTGTGGATATCAGTGAATTAGGTCCCCTGGCTTTAAAAGGAGACCATAATAGGGCTCTTTTAAACAGTTACTGTATTGTGTTTGGAATCCAGGACCTGGTAACTTCCCTGGCTGCTGGCAGCACCAAAGAAGATGTGGCTGCTGCAGCGTGTTTCAGTGTGGCGCAACAGGTCTACGAGCAGCAACTCCAGGAGATCGATGTACGCGAACCACTGATACAGGTGGGTGGTACTTCCCTGATCACGGGCCTGGTGGATGCGGTAAGCCAGACTCTGGGCAATATAGATATAATCGTACCAGAATACTCCCAGTACATCGGAGCTGTGGGCTCGGCACTCATCGTATCCGGGCTGGGTAAGATGAAGGATTAGTAAATAAACGTAATTAATGAAAATGGGATAAATATGAAGGTAGAATGCTACGATGAAACTGGGGCGGAAGTCTACGACATGGTGGTAAGGCAGATACTTCAGGATCTACAGATTACCAGGGCAGTGAAGGATTTAAGGGTCTACGTAGATCCCAGAGAACCGGTGTTCATCATAGTGATAAGCTACGAGAAAACAGCCCCCCCAGTGAGATTACTGGACTTCGCGGAGTATGAAAAAAACAGGGAAGCAAACGAGGTTTTTTTGAAGATCAAGGATGAAACCTACCTTCCAGAACTATTAGCCGCATTATGGGAGACTGAAGGAAGGAATAAGGTGCATCAATCCAGCAGATACGAGGTTATAGTGGATGATCCCCGTACCGATATTAAAAATATGGTGGTGCACAACCCCGAAGAGGACCTGCGGAAGAAAATATACGATGCCCTGTTTAGAATAATTCCTGAGGGTTTGCGGGTGGTGGATCACTACTCAGAGGGTAACTATATAGCTCTTACAGCTTCTGATGAGACTATAAAGGATGAATGGCTCCAGAAGACCCGGGAAATCATAAAGGATATGAAGGCTTCGGAAAATAGATACAAAGTCTAAAACGAAAAAGTATTATTACTCCCGAACTAATATATTATATTACTCTTAAAAACAAAATCAAGTAACATTCATCTACATTATTTAACGTATGAATAAGCTGAGGATGGAGGAAAAAATATAATGAACGAATCCAAATTCGCCCATTTAACCAAGGTACACCCTTGCTTTAACGAGAAAATGCATGATAAAGTGGGACGGATACATGTCCCCATCGCTCCTAAGTGTAACATCCAGTGTAACTTCTGCACCCGGGAGATAAACAAATGTGAGATGAGGCCGGGGGTAGCGTCCTGTATAATGAGCGTGGAAGATGCCATCGCACACGTGGATAAGGTGACCAAGGAAATGCCCATATCCGTGGTAGGAGTGGCCGGTCCAGGTGACGCCCTGTTCAACCCGGAGACCTTCCAGTTCTTCCGGGAGATGGATGTAAGACATCCCGAACTCATAAAATGTATAAGTACCAATGGACTGCTTTTACCCGATAAAGCGGATGAACTGGCCGAGATCAACATAAACAGTATCACCGTAACTGTAAACGCCATAGACCCGGAGATAGGTAAGGAAATCTATTCCTTAGCCATACATCACGGTAAAGTCTACGATAAAGAGGAAGCCTTCGATGTGATATCCAAGAATCAACTGGAGGGCATAAAGCTCATCGCAGAAAAGGACATCGTGGTCAAGGTAAACAGCGTCCTGATACCCGGATTAAACGATGAACACATAGTGGATATCGCCCGGAAAGTCAAAGCCCAGGGCGCATCACTGATGAATGTAATCCCACTCATCCCACTCTACAAATTTAAAGACACACCAAAACCAGACTGTATGGCACTAAGTACGGTGAGAGACGCCGTTGAAGAGATAATGCCTGTATTCCGGGCCTGTACCCAGTGCCGTGCCGATGCCTATGGTGTGCCTGGAAGAGAAGATAAGCACCTGGACCTCACTCCAGCCAGTCACTACTGAAAACCATTTTTTATTTTTACAAACTATTTTATTTCCTCTATATTTAATCTATCTGAGGTAAAATTCCATGAAAACACTGTACTTTAAAGATAACCACCTGTTCATACTGGATCAGACCAAGTTGCCGTCGGGGGTAACCTACTTTGAATGTGAAACCTACCAGGACGTTATCCACACCATAAAAACCCTGATGGTGAGGGGCGCCCCGGCTATAGGGGTGGCCGCTGCATTCGGCATGGCCCTGGCTGAACAAACAGGTGAAAACCTGGAAAAAGTGGCCGAGGATATTAAAGCCGCCCGGCCCACTGCAGTGAACCTGTTCTGGGCAGTTGACCGGATACTGGAAGCCAAATCAGCAGGGAGATCTGCCCTGGATGAGGCACTCTTGATGTTTGATGAGGACATCCATACCAATAAGGCTCTGGGAAGGAACGGTGCCCAGGTGATAGATGATGGAGATACTATATTAACCCACTGCAATGCTGGGGCACTGGCCTGTGTAGATTATGGAACTGCTTTGGGAGTTATCAGAGCGGCAGTAGAAGAGGGTAAGAATATCTCCGTAGTTTGTGATGAGACTAGGCCGGTCTGCCAGGGAGCCCGCCTGAGTGTCTTTGAAATGCAGGAAGAAGGAATACCAGTCAAGTTAATCGTGGACAGTGCCGCGGGAAGACTAATGCAGGAAGGCAAAATAGATAAAGTGATTGTAGGGGCTGATCGAGTGGCCCGAGGTGGTGTGGCCAACAAGATCGGTTCTTTAATGGTGGCACTGGCAGCCAAACGTTTTAACGTCCCTTTCTATGTGGCTGCACCCAAAAGCACCTTCGATGAGGATATCTCTATTTTTGATGTGGAAATAGAAGAAAGAGATCCAAACGAAGTTTTATATTATGGGGAGTGTCGAGTTGCACCGGAGGGGACAGAAGTGGAAAATCCCGCTTTTGATATCGTTCCCTCAGACCTTATAACCGGTATAATAACTGAAGATGGGATTTTGGATCCGATTTAATGGTTAATTAATTCTAGGGGATGCTTTAAATTATTAAACTCAAACAACTCTGTAAAATAGCCAGTAACTGCACCGAATGTCCCTTAAGTGCAAACAGAACCAATGTAGTTTTTGGAGAAGGACCCGAAGACGCGAAAATAATGCTGGTAGGCGAAGCTCCCGGTGAAAAAGAAGATCAAACCGGAAAACCTTTCATAGGTCGCTCCGGTAGACTGTTAACCGATATTATAACTGAATCAGGGATGGATCGACGCGATATCTATATCACATCCATCGTAAAATGCAGACCAGAAAATAATAGATTGCCCAGGAAATTAGAATACACCACCTGTATAGGTCTCTATTTAAATAAACAAATCGACTTAATAAACCCCAAAATCATTGGATTACTTGGTAACAGTGCTATTTATGCTTTAATCGGTAAAAAGAATGTTACTCAGATTCATGGAAATGTCTATGAAGTTGATGGTAGAAAATATATGGCTCTTTTCCATCCGGCAGCGGCTGTACGCTTCCGTAAATTAATCCCCCAGCTAGAAGAGGACATGTTAAAGCTTAAGAATTTAATTGACTGAAAAATAAAGACTATTGAGTTTAGAAGTTCAATATGGTCTAAGTTACTTTCTTTCTAAGTTAATCCCTTTGATAGTTCTTCTTTAGCCTTCCAGGCAGCTTCATATCCTGGTTTAATCTCTAAAGCCTTTTCTAGTGATTTTTTGGCTTCATCTAAATTTCCTATCTCCTTATATGCCATGCCTTTATTGTACCAGCCCTCTGCATTTTCCGGGTCTATCTCTGTTACTTTATTAAAACATTCCAGTGCTTCCTCAAATCGTTTAAGCTCACTAAGGGTAATTCCTTTATTTATCAGGACCAGGGTATGCTCGGGATAGGATTCCAATACATCATCAAAACAGATAAGTGCCTCTTTATAATCTCCCAGTTTCCTCAGTGATATGCCCTTATTTACCAGGGCCAGTGTAAATTCTGGATCGAACTTAATTGCCTCATCAAAGGAGGCCACTGCTTCACTGTACCTCCCCAGCCTTTCCAAGAGCAAGCCCCTGGTATTCCAGGCGATCTCAGATTTCGGTTCCAGCTCTATCGCCTTATCGAAACACTCTAATGCCTCTTCATACCGGCTTTTTTGGGTGAGTTCCACACCCTTTTTGTACCATGAGTTGGCGTTCCGGAACCGATCCCTGAATCCCATTTATATCATCTTCCATTACGAAATCTAATTATTTCCCTTCCACAGAGTTATCCCGCCGGAATAATCGGAACACATCCTCCTTTTTACCCCAGAAAATGATAACCAGCAAAATCAGGCCAAAAATAGCAATTCCCAACGTATCTATCACCGGGTCGGGTGAAGACAGGCTGGTGAACAGGGAGGGCATGTTAAGCCCCATGTCCTCTGGATGGCTGACTATTACGGTGGCGAAGATGTTGTTAAATATATGAACCCCCATGGCAGTCTCCAGACCATTTTCACCCAGGGTAATGATACCCAGTGTAAAACCCAGAATAAAAGCCTGTAATACGAGATCAACACTCAATATGGTGTAGGATCCGTTAAAATAATGGGGTAGTGAAAATATCAGCGAGGTAACTATTAAGAGTATCACTGGTTTTTTGGTCAAAAGTCCCAATCCCTGCATCAGGTATCCCCGGAAAAATAGTTCTTCGAAGGATGCCTGTACCGGGAATATCAGGAGACTTAGAACCAGTATTAAAATGAAAGGGTTTAGATTAAAGTTAAATTTTAAACTGCCGGGATCAAGTATCAGGGATAGGACTAAACTTAGGCTAAGCAGGGCAAACCAGGCCAAACCACCCTTCCAGAACCTCTTCCAGTTGAATCTGGATTTGGTGGTAACCAGTGAAAGGAATTTTCTCTGGTGTATATAACGCACTCCAATGTAGAGGAAGAAGAATGAAATCACGTATGTAATGGCAATAAATAACATGAATATCAGAGGATTCGACGTGAAATTCTCCACTAAATAACTTGCATCAAATCCCTGAGTCAAAAGATAGGTCATGAAAAAAATGCCTATCATAATTCCCAGAATGATAGGGGCTCCCCAGATCAGGATGATGGTGAAGAAGTACCTCCAGAAGTTGTTTTCACCCGGGTAAACATTGTCTAAAAAGGGTATTCTTGACATAATATTTTCCTTTTGCTTCTTATTATACAAAAGTATTCTATTACAAACACAGTTATATAAATTGATTTTTTTAATGAATTACGGCATCGATCCCCATGTGCCACTTCCCGGGACTGGACGATTTAACCTTCCTTTTACCCTGTATAGTGACTTTACGGGCACCGGCTGCTTCCTTTATTCTTTCCACTGGTGTGTTGAAATCCGATGAAAACTCGTAGTAGTGTAAAATACCTCCTTTTTTAAGGGAGGAAATGGCATGTTCCAGGTATTTACAGGCGGTTCCCGGGAGGTTCATTATAATACGGTCTGCTTTTATTTTTTTAGTTAAGAGGAATTCTTCTGCATCACCTAAAACTGGGTGTATTTCTCCTTTGAGTTTGTTAAGTTCCATGTTCCTTTTTAAATAGTAGATGGCTTCTGGATTTATGTCCACGGCGTAGATCTCCACCGTCCGGCGGCGGGCGATGCTCACCGAGAAGGGACCCACCCCGGCAAAGAGGTCCACGATCATCTCACCATCTTTAACCTGTTCGACGATCCTCTCCCTTTCCGTGGCCAACCTGGGAGAGAAATAAACTTTACGCACATCTAAGAGAAATTTGACGCCGTATTCTGTATGGATGGTCTCTGATGCGTCTGCACCGGCCAAAAATTCCAGGCTACGGGTCCTGGTTATGCCCTTTACTTTACTGCCTTTGCGGTAGATGGCCTTCCTCTTGGTGAATTTAAGGGCTGAATCAGCGATTAGATATTTTTCAGACTCCAATTCATTAGGTATTTCCAGTATCACCACATCTCCGATGATATCGAAGGATTTCCTTATTTCTAGAATTTTTTGGTGGGATATGCGTCCTTCTAAATAATTTTTCAAGCTCTTTGGACCTTTTTTATGGGTTTCAAATTCCATATCAACGATTTCAATATCTTTTAAACCAATTTCATCCATCACACCCCCATCCGGCTTTCTCGAGAGGGGGATGTACACGTAATCATCAGAACGCTTGATTTTCTGTTCCAAATTTATCAGGGAATGCTTTAGGAGGATTTTCCTCACCTGGTCTGCCTGTTTTTTTGGAATTTTAAGCCCCAACATAAGGATCACATTGGTATGTATATGGATTCTTCTACCTGAACTATTAATTCTTATTGTAGTTCATCCATACTTATCCATTGACACAGTTCATAATCTAACTACTGAATTAAAATAAATTTGTTATCCATTGGAATTTAAATTATAGGTGAGCCCCATGTTATATCTGATTGGTTTAGGACTCTACGATGAACAAGACATATCCTTAAAGGGAGTGGAAGCCCTTAAAAAGGCGGATGTTATTTACGCTGAATTTTATACATCCCGACTATTCCAGGGGAGCATTAAAAGTTTAGAGTATAAATTAGGGGTTCAAATAAACGTACTAAAAAGGGAAGAGGTGGAAGAAGAGAACATCCCCCTTAAAGAAGCACAAGACAAGGATGTTGCTTTCGTATGTGCGGGAGACCCGTTAATTGCCACCACCCATACCGATTTAATGATTCAGGCTAGAAAAAGAGATATAGAAACTACGGTCATTCATTCTTCTTCAATTTTAACCGCTGCACCGGGACTAGCTGGTTTACAGGCCTATAAATTTGGGAAAGTCACCACCATCCCCTTTACAGAGGAAAATTACTTCCCCCATTCACCCTACCTGGCCATTCGTAAGAATTTAGAGGAAAAATTGCATAGTCTGGTTCTCCTGGATATCCAGGCCCACCGTGACCGGTACATGACGGCCAACCAGGGATTGGAATATCTGCTGCAGGTGGAAAAAAAGAGGGATGAAGGAATTATTACGGGTGACACGTTAGCTGTGGTGGTGGCCCGCGCAGGTTCCGAAGAACCCGTGGTACGCGCCGATATCATAAGTAAACTGGTGGATGAAGATTTCGGTGGACCGCTTCACTGCCTGATAATACCCTCTGATCTGCATTTCATGGAGGCGGAAGCCCTGGTGGTTTTAGGTGGGGCTCCTGAACGTATCCTTAGAACTCCTTTGTAATTCAAATTCCCAATTTTTGTGACTCTCAGCACATAAATAGTAAGTTTTTTATATCCTGATAACAAATTAAATTTAAATACTTATGTTATCGGAGAAAGGGGGCTTGAATCAGTGGATGTTAGGATTATAGGTGGAGTGTTGCTGGTTTGTGCGATTGTGGTTGTTGCAGGGGTACTTTTTTATGATTATGATTTTAATACACCGGGAGTTAACGATAACGTTAACCCTGGAAACACGACAGATGATGATACCACCAATACTTCAACCGATCAAACGGTTTTAACTCTGCTTCCTGATGGTTCGACAGGATTTACCCCTAACCCATCGCCTGGTCCTTCTCCTGGTCCTTCTCCTGGTCCTTCTCCTGGTCCTTCTCCTGGTCCTTCTCCTGGTC
>ENA-UOOR01000365-UOOR01000365.1-fermentation-metagenome-genome-assembly--contig:-NODE-365-length-65822-cov-51.784634_pt1 | contig 65822 bp, 59 predicted proteins | sample MGYA00245780_ERZ724029 | MGnify/ENA primary metagenome ERZ724029 (study PRJEB28704, sample SAMN03018315) | fermentation metagenome | biome: anthropogenic terrestrial biome; feature: soil; material...
AGGGATACCGTGCAAACTTTAGCGGCGCTAGCCGATAAATGTTTGTCACAGGAGCATTCACTCCACTGTCACAATCAAACCGTGACTTAATTATATTATCACACTCAAACCAGAAGGTCAAACATAAATTTTGTTCCCCGGTCAAGTGACAGCTTGTATACCATAACTCATTTAAAACATGTTGTCAACAACTTTTTTTAAGTTAATTCCTGTATTAAATTTGCCCAATACACAACTAATATATGTCGGCTCCGGCTATTCTGTATCTGAAATAGATGGAAACTGAAAATCATAAGGCATGGGCAAGTTTATCACAGTTTCCGGAACACGTCCAAAGAAAGTCGCTGTGACAATTGGCGTATAAGTATTTACATTTACCTCTGACGTCATAAAAGGAATGACAATATGGACTGTCGCAGTAATTTCAATTCCTACTTGGTGGGAAACTATATTGATGCCGCTGGATTCAAAAGATTGTACCATTTTCGCGCTGACAGTGCCAATGGGAACCAGACTTACTGGAATCTTGGGTCCCAGGTTGGCGAGAATTTCGCTGCCTAAAACTTGGCCCAGAGGAATTTTGATTTTTTGTTCTTCGAGGTCTTTTAGGGCAGATTGCACATTCATGGTGGTCAGAGACTGAATTCTGGCCAATTCCATATTATTAACTTCTGCCATTACCACATTGCCCTCATTGTCTTTTTGAATAAAAATTAAATGTTCATATCGACTTTCCTTGGCAATTTTTTGATTGATTGCGGAATTAACCGCTTCGGTAGCCAGAACTTTCGCTCGGGCTTGAGCCAGTGCAATAATTGTAGGCCTAAGATTAGATTCGATAACCAGGAAGGTCTGGACAAGCAAATAGATAAAGAGAATTAATGCTAAAAATTTAATATGTCTCCGGGGAAAACGGCTTTTCATTGCCGCATATAATGGCCTGCGCCTTATTCTGAACATTTTTCCTCCTCCTAAACCTATGTTGACAAAGCTCAGCAGATTACATACAATAATTTGTGCCGGGATGTGGCTCAGTTTGGTAGAGCGCTGCGTTCGGGACGCAGAGGCCGCAGGTTCAAATCCTGTCATCCCGACCACTTTATTATATGCAAGAACCCGCAAGGGTTTTTTTTATGCTTATTGGATATGCTAACTTGTTAACAAGCATTATTATCTGTGCTATAATTGATTAAATTTCTATCCTTGTTATAAGGGAGGAACTCACTATGCGTGATTCTAACATTTCTGTCCTAAAACTATTTTTTCAAAGAGCAAAACCTGCCTTAAAAGTCTTTGGCTCAACTACTTGGCTGCTGACCAAAATCGGCATTGTCTTTGTATTTGCGGTTCTTATAGGCGGGCTGGGCATGGGAACCGGCATGGTTGTTGGCGCCCTGGAGGATGTTCCTTCCTTTGACCCCTCTCTTTTGGAACATCCCAGTCTTCCGTCTTATATTTACGACATTAACGGTGATTTAATCACTGAAATTCATGACGCCCAAAACCGAATTCCCATTAAGATGGACGATGTCCCCGATTATTTAAGAGATGCATTTTACGCTGCCGAAGACAAGAGCTTCGAAGATCACCCCGGATTTGACCTTCGTGGCATTGCCCGAGCAGTATACACCAACCTTGTCGGAGGCGGAGGCCAGGGTGGCAGCACCATTACCCAGCAGGTTGCCAAACAGGTCTATCTCTCCAGTCAGAAAAAACTTTCCCGAAAAATCCAAGAGCTGTACTTGGCAGTTGAAATGGAACGCCGATATAATAAAGATGAGATTTTTGAGTTTTACATTAACAATGTCACCTTCTATGATAACAACGCTTGGGGAGTTGAAGCCGCCTCCCAGACTTATTTCAGCAAATCTGTAGGAGAGCTGACCCTTTCTGAAGCAGCCTTGCTGGCAGGCATACCCAACTCGCCAATGTATTATTCACCGGACCCTGATAATATGGAGCCTGCTTTGTACAGGCGGAACAATGTCCTGTCCATGATGCTCCGCTTTGGCTTTATTAATGAAGAAGAGTACAAGCAAGCAATTAATGAAGAAATTGTGTTGAAGATGACCGAGAGCAAAGGATGGCCTTACCCCCACTATACCGATGCGGTAGTTCACACCTACGCACCTGAAGTTCTTATGGAGACTGGCCTTTATGCCAGCAGAGATGAGGCTGCTCTGGCCATCCGCAGGGGAGGCCTGCACATCTATACTGCTTTGGACCCCCGCATTCAAAATATTATGCAGGACATCATGTTTGACGATAAATATTACCCTAAGAACACCTTCGTTTATCCTGAAGGCCACAGCCGGGCAGGCCGCCGCTACCCCCAGGCTGCCGGAGTGCTTATGGATGTCAAAACCGGTTATGTCCTTGGCATGGTCGGCGGCAGGGAATTTAATTCGATTAACAAATTAAATCGCTATAACAGCATGTTCCAACCAGGATCATCCATAAAACCAATCATCGATTATGGCCCCGCCTTCGAACTGGGCATTCTCTCCCCGGCCAGCACCTTAGACGATTCACCTACGGCCTGGCCAAGTGGATCTAAATACTATACCCCCGAAAACTTTAGCCGCAGTTTCAAAGGGTTGGTTACTGTAAGGGAAGCCCTTGTTCACTCCTATAATATTCCCGCAATCAAAGCCTATGAAATGGTGATGGAAGCCGGCGGCGCAAAGTATGGAGTTGAGTTTGCCCGCAAACTGGGCCTAGTTAATTACGGCGAACGCAATCCCAATAACCCGAAAGCTTATTCACAGCTGGGCACCGCCATTGGCTCCCAGGAAGTCACACCCCTGGAAATGGCCCAGGCCTTTTCTGCCTTTGCCAATAAAGGCATCTGCTCAAAACCGATTTTCGTGAAAAGGATTACCGACCGTGAAGGCATAGAAATTTACTCGGCTTCGATATCGCAAAAGGTGGCCATGTCAGAGCAGACAGCATTTTTGGTAACCGATGTCCTGCGCGATGTCGTCCGCCGAGGCACCATGAGCGGAACAGGCCTGAGCAAGTACAATGTGGCTGGGAAAACCGGCACCACCAACGATAACCATGACCGTTGGCGGGTAGGCTACAACGCCAACTATGTCGTATCTTTATGGATGGGCAATGACAACAAGCAAGCCACCGTCAATGGCAAGACTGTATTCATAGGCGGCACCAAGACAGGCAGAGAAATGACCAATATGTTTGGCACAATTTTCCGCAAAACCATCGGTGATGATATTGTGCCACTGCCCTCAGCACCTTCAGGGCTCATCAAGGTTACAGTTTGCGCTAATTCCGGCTTGTTGCCTACTGAGCATTGCACTAATACCATTACCGACTGGTTTAAAACCAGCGCCGTTCCCACCCAGGCCTGTGACATGCACGTTCTCGTGCCAATTTGCACCACAAGCGGACTGCTTGCCACCGAACACTGTCCTGAGCACTTAGTTGAAGAACGGGTGTTCCTCAACCGGCCTGAGGTGGAACCCACTGATGATCGCTGGATGGGAAAATTAGGACGATTGCCTGCAGATTATAATCTGCGCCCGCCCACAGAGTATTGTTACTTACATGGACCGACCTATGACTTTACCCTTGAGGGCAATACCCTAAAATGGGAATGGTCCCAACCCGTGCCCCCAGAGGGCGAAAAACCCCAGGTCCCTGAATTTATTGGCTTTAACATCTACTGCACCAGATTTGGTGAAACAGTCAAACTCAACAGTTCCCCCCTCCCCATTACAGCCAGGAGCATAAACGTCTCTGCCCATGTGCCAGGAATGCCCTACGAATACAAACTGATGCTGGTCAATAGCGCAAATCAGGAGCTGCAAAGGCATCAGGCAATTTCCAACACTAGGGGCCTAGAAGTCACCCTGGTAGCGGAACCCAAAGAGAACAGCATCCTGTTGGATTGGAACGCTCCTCCCATGACCACTATCGATCAGATTGTCTTAGGCGGGTATAAGATTTTCAAAAATGGCGAACTCCTCACCAGCATCAGTGACCCCCTTGTTACTACCTATGAGGATGCAGGAGCGGCCCAGCCTGGCATCTACGAATATAAGGTCAAGGTCATCTATAAATATAAAGGCGCCCGCTTCGAGTCCACCGTTAGTGCTGACGTCACAATTGAAATTGCTCCGCCTGAGGAAGACCCTGGCACGGGTGATCCGGATCCTGGCGAAGGATTAGGCCTGGTAAGACCTCGGCCAATACAAGTTGCCTAAGTTAAGAAAAGCTGCTGACCCGATTAGGGGCAACAGCTTTTTTATGCTTTAATTGTCACCACAGTTACGCCGCTGCCGCCTTCGCCAGCGCCGCCGTATCTGAAGCCCGAGACTGCAGGGTGGGTCTTGAGATATTCCTGCAATCCCCGGCCCAGGGCTCCGGTGCCCTTGCCGTGAATGACAGTGACCTGGCCCAGTCCAGCCAGCATGGCTGAGTCCAGATATTTTTCTAAACTAAGGCTGGCCTCTTCCACCATCTGGCCCCGCAAATCAATTTCCGGAGAGATGGAAGCCGCTGCGGTGCTCGCAATGCTGCGCCCTTTGCCTTCAACCGATGTTTCTCGCTCTGCAAGGCGCAAATCGGCGAGCTTGACATTCACCTTCATAATGCCCACTTGCACAACAGCTTCGTCCTCTGAAAGCAGGGAAACAATTGAACCGGTCTTATTCAGGGACAAAACCCGCACTGGTTGCCCCGCCGGCAGCTGGGAAGATTTGGGCGGCGTTCCTGCGGCCGGGACACAGGATTTTTGGCCATGAAGGGGCTTTAGCTGCTCCCTGGCCCTGCGGGCCAACTGGTCGACATTGACAGCCTGGGACTGGGCTTGGCGCAAGTCAGTCAGCAGGGCTTCAGCCTCAAAGCGAGCGCTCCTAAGCAGTTCATTGCTCTTTTGCCGGGCCTGTTCCAACAGCTTCCCTTGCTGTTCTTCAATTCTTTGCAAACGCTGCTCACTGACCAAGCGTGATTTCTCTGCCTGTTCCCGCTCCTCCCTGGCTTGCTGGAGGGCCCGTTCCGACTCAATGCGTTTGGCTTCCAAGGAAGCGAGAAGGTCTTCAGTGCGGCGGGTATCAGTGTTCAGCAACTTTCTGGCGCTATCTACAACCCTTGAATCCAGGCCAAGGCGCAAAGCGATTTCAAAAGCGTTGCTCTTGCCCGGGGTGCCGATGATCAGGCGGTAGGTGGGCCGCAAAGTCTCTACATCAAATTCCACACTGGCATTCTGCACCCCCGGCTCAGTAGCAGCATAGGCCTTTAACTCACTGTAATGAGTTGTAGCTACAACAGAAATGCCGGCGGATTTCAGCCGGCCCAGGAGGGCTGTGGCCAGGGCTGCTCCTTCTGCCGGGTCAGTTCCTGCCCCCAACTCATCCAGCAGCACCAGTGAACGGCTGTCCGCCTGATCCAGTATCTTGACAATATTGGTCATATGGGAGGAAAAAGTGCTTAGTGATTGCTCTATACTCTGCTCATCACCGATGTCGGCGAAAATATTGGTGTAAACAGGGAGGCAGCTTCCTCCAGATGCCGGCAGCCACAGGCCGCACTGAGCCATGAGGCAAAAGAGGCCTACAGTCTTGAGAGTAACTGTCTTGCCGCCAGTGTTGGGGCCGGTGATGACCAACACCGAATACTCTCCGCCCAAGGCGATGGTAGTGGGGACAACCTCCTTGGCAGGAAGCAAAGGATGGCGGGCCTTATTGAGGACAAAACGGTCATCCCTGCGGATTTCCGGAGGGGTTCCGTCCATAGCCAGAGCCAGCTTAGCTTTTGCCAGGGCAAAATCGATTTCCCGTGCAGCTTCCAGAGCCATGTTCAGGTCCTGACTATACTTGCCCACCCGGCCGGAGAGCTCCCGCAGAATCCTTTTGATTTCATCCTCTTCCTGATGCTTGAGGCTGGTAATTTCATTGCTGGACTCCACTGATGACAAGGGCTCAATAAAAAGAGTGGCGCCGCTGGCCGACTGATCATGGACCACTCCAGGAACCTGTCCCCGGCACTCAGATTTAACCGGCAGACAAAAGCGCCCCTCCCGCTGAGTGACCAAAGACTCTTGCAAATACTTCTGAATGGTGGGAGATTTAATCATCGAATCCAGCCGCGCCCGCAGCCTGGATTCGGCTGTTTCGATTTTTCTGCGCAGCGACCTGAGCTCATTGCTGGCAGAATCCAGGACATTGCCATCCCAATCTACAGCCCGGCGCAAATCTTCTGCCAGCTGGGGAAGGTCCACTAGGCCTTGAGCAGCCAGGGACAGCCAGCTATCGGCTACAGCATGCTTTTTCATAAACCGGCGAAGAGCAGCGCTGGCAGCCAAAAATGCAGCAACTCTGAACAGACTTGCAGGATCCAAAATGCCACCCTTGCCAGCCCTGCCAATCTCAGCGCCGATATCTGCCAATCCCGATAAGGGGGGCTCATCTTTGCTGAGAATATCAACAGCCTCACAGGTTTGCTGCTGCAGGGACAAAACCTCAGTATAATCAGTAAGGGGCTTTATTGCTGCAGCCGAATCCTCCCCCATAGAGGTTACACATCTTTCCTTGAGCATGTCTATTACTTTATCCAATTCCAGCAGGCGCAAACTGCGTGGGTGCATACTAATCACTCCTTTACTAACCCCAATATTATACCACAAGAAAAAGCCCGATTGACGGGCTAATTTCTTCAAAATGGGTAAACTGGTTTTACTCTGGCTTCAGAGCATCGCGCATCTTGTTGATTGTCTTTACAATCTCATCGTACTGCTGGGGATTGAAGACCCGCTCATAGATCCCGGGAGCAATATTGAGCAAGACGGGGGCAAACAGCGAGGATTCCATAAAATCCATCACCCGGGGAATGGGCAGCAGACTGAGAATCCAGACAATGACCAAGGTGATCAGGGCTCCTTTAAGAAAGCCAAAAATCACACCGCCAAGAGTGTCCAGCGTCCCCAGTACGGGAATATGACTAAGGGACTTAAAGATAAAGGACAATAATTTAGCTGCTGCCAGCACAAGGAAAAACAGGAGGACATAGCCCAGGATATTCTGCAGAGCGACGACTACATCAGGAACAATTCCTTCCAGTGCGCCAACCAGCAGACCTGACAGCCCCTTGCCCTCAGCCTCACTGACAACCACTTTGGCAGCGAACTTCTCCAGGTTAATGTACCCTCCAAGCCAGCTGCCGAAGGCCACCCCATACCGGGAAGCCACGAAGAACGCTATCAGCACCCCGGCCAGATCAAGAATTTGGCTGATTAGACCCCGTTTCCAGCCCTGAATGATAGAGAATGCCAAAAAAACCAGTATCAAAAGATCCAAGATATTCATCGTTTTTTCGCCCCCCGAGGATGCGCCTGACTATCAGCGCTATGAATTTCGTCTGCCAAATTAATCGCTGTCAGCAATGCCAGCTGACTAATGCTCAAACGCGGATTGTTTTTGGCAAGGGATTGAATTTTGCCGTCGACAAACTTAGCCAGAGTTTTGATGTACTCGGGATCGTTCTGGGTCCGCAACATAAGGGTCTGACCACCGATTTCAACAGTAATGCGATGATAATCCCCCATGCTCCCCCCCCCTGATTTGAAAAATCTTATATTTCATTCTACACCATAATCTGTCAAGGCACAACCCGGTCAGCTGCGCAAACGGGCGCCGCCTTCCTCGAGACTGCCGATGATTTTGTCAACCAGCCCTTGCACTTCCTTATCCTGCAGTGTGCGCTCAGGATGACGGAAACTCAGAGAAAAGGCCAGGCTTTTTCCCCCGGGTTCCAGGTTGCCGCCGGTGTAGACATCAAAGCATTCCACTTCTTCCAACAGTTCTCCTCCCGCTTCCCGGATTATTGCCATCAGGGTGCCCGCCGCTATGTCTTCATTGGTTTCCAGGGCCAGGTCCCTGCGGATTGCAGGATAGCGGGAAGGCGGAATGAATTGGACAATCTGTCTTGTATTTTGGGCCAGGGCAAGAAAATCCAAATCAAAGACCCAAATTTCTGCGTCCAATTTCCACTCTGCCACGATGGCAGGATGTACTTGGCCAAAATGACCTAAGCAAATATTGCCGGCAAAGGCAGCCGCACACCGGCCGGGATGGAGCTGGCGATGAGGTTCTTGCCGAATCTCGGCCTCAATGCCCAGTCCCAGCAAAAGCTGTTGGACAACGCCCTTGAGGGCGAAAAAGTCGTAGCTCACCACTGGCTGCTGCCAGTGTCTTGGCTCTCTGCCCACTAAAGCGCCGGCCACCCTTAAGACCTGGCTGGGCAGGGGACTATCTGGCTCCGGCCTAAATACATTTCCCACTTCGAAAATTGCCACAGAATCCTGGCCATGGGCGAGATTATAGGCAACTGTCTCTAACAGAGAAGGCAGCATGCTACTCCGCATTATCGAGGCCTCCCGAGTCAGAGGGTTGGATATCTCTACACCGGATTCTTCCCAGCTCTTTTCTGCCATTTCCGGGCTAATGAAAGAATAGGGCATGACTTCATGGAGTCCGCAGCCTGCCAGCAACTCCCTCACCTGCCACTCCAGGCTCTGGCTCTTTTTGCGCATACCCAGGGTCAAAGCCCCCTTCGGCAGAGAGACAGGTATTTGATCAAAACCATAGAGACGGCCCACCTCCTCGGCAATATCCTGCCAAGACAGCAAATCCTGCCGGCGGCCTGGCACATGCACCATTAGACTATCTCCCTCCCCTTCAACTTTGAGGCCCAGGTTGGAAAGAAAACTTACCGCCTGTTCCCGGGGGATATCGGCGCCCAACAAGCCGTTGATTTTGGCAATGGAGACAGGGATGGACCAGGCAGCGGTGCGGTCAGTGCCTGCGCTGGTGATCGCCCCTATTTCTCCGCCGGCCAGCTCCCTGATCAAATTTGCCGCCCGCTGAGAAGCAATTGCAGTTACCGCAGGGTCCACGCCTTTTTCAAAGCGGCTGCCGGCCTCGGAACTTATGCCCAGCGCCTTGGCGGTCAGACGCAAAGAGGCATCGAAGACTGCTGATTCCAAAAAGATATTGGTGGTGTTTGCATCCACTTCGCTGTCCAGGCTCCCCATAACCCCGGCAATGGTCACTGGCCGGCCGCCGGAGGTGATGAGCATCATGCTGGGTTCCAGCTGGCGCTCCTTATTATCTAGGGTTATCATGGTTTCTCCCGCTCGGGCCTGGCGCACGGTAATCTCATGCCCGGGAAGCTTGTCGGCATCAAAGGTATGCAGAGGCTGCCCCCACTCCAGCATGACCAGATTGGCGATGTCAACGATATTGTTTACCGGCCGCATTCCGCAGGCCAGCAGGCGCAGCTGCAGCCACAGAGGCGAAGGCCCCACTTGCACCCCCTTGATCAGGCGGCCAGTATAGAATGAACACGAATCCGTTTCAATGCTGACGGGAAATCCCCAGTCGACTGTCTCAGGCTCCTTTGGCCCTTCCAGGGAAAAGGGCTTGCCTAAAAATGCCCCAATCTCTGTGGTTAAGCCCCGGAGGCTGAGCAAGTCCCCCCGATTGGCCGTGAGCTCCACATCAAGGATTAAGTCATCCAGAGCCAGGTAAGCATTAATATCCCGGCCAATCTCAGCGTTCTTGGGCAGCTGCAGGATGCCGTCACTGTCCTGGACCAGATCCAGCTGCAGTTCATCTGCCGAACAGAGCATGCCCTCAGAAACTTCTCCCCGGATTTTGCTCTTCTTGATTTTAAAATTTCCGGGGAGCACTGCCCCAATCTTCGCCAGAGGCACCTTGTCCCCTTGGGCTATGTTATGGGCGCCGCAGACTACATCATAGATGGCGGCGCCATCGCTGACCTTGGTCAGGGAAAGGCGGTCGGCATTGGGATGGGCCTTTACTTCCAAGAGCTCGGCCACTACAACCCCGGTTATTTCCGGAGCCAGGGGAGCAATGCTTTCCACAGGAAAACCAGCAGCTGCCAAGCCAGCAGCCAGCTCCTGAGGAGAAAGATCAAAACCTAGAGTTTCTTTTAACCAGTTGTACGAAATCTTCATTTAGCTCAAACCTCCCTGAAACTGTTTAAGCGTCCGCAGATCGTTCTGATATAAGTGGCGGATATCAGTGATGCCATAGACTAACATGGCAACCCGGTCGATGCCCATGCCAAAGGCGAAGCCCGAAACCTCAGCGGGATCGTAACCGGACATTTTCAGCACCTGGGGATGGACCATCCCCGCCCCCAATATTTCCAGCCAGCCCGTCTCACCGCACATCCTGCAGCCTTGGCCGCCGCAGGCGGTGCAGAGAATGTCCACCTCGGCGCTGGGTTCGGTAAAGGGGAAAAAGCTGGGGCGGAGGCGGATCTCTTGCTCAGGGCCAAACATCTGCTGGGCAAAAAGCAGCAGCGTCCCCTTGAGGTCCGCCAGAGTAATGCCCTTATCTATGACCAATCCCTCCACCTGCAAAAACATGGGCGAGTGGGTTGCATCGTCGTCTTTGCGGTAAACCTTGCCGGGACAGATCATCTTCAAGGGAGCAGGCCGCATCTTCTCCATTGTCCGCACCTGGACAGGGGAAGTGTGTGTTCGCAGCACCGTTTCTTCGTCAATATAAAAAGTGTCCTGCATGTCTCGGGCCGGATGATGTTTAGGCAGATTAAGGGCGACAAAATTATAGTAGTCCGTCTCTATTTCCGGACCCTCTTCAATGGTATAGCCCATGCCCAGGAAAATATCTTCGATTCGCCTGCGCACATGGGACAGGGGATGGATAGTGCCCCTAGGCGGCCTCCGCCCGGGCAAGGTTACATCCACTTTCTCCTGGGCCAGCTTCTGCCGCTGCTCCTCCCGGACTAAATCCCGGCGGCGCTCAGCCAGGGCCGCCTCTAGTGCGTCCCGCACCTCATTGGCAAGCTTGCCCATTAGCGGCCGCTCTTCGGGAGGCAGGCTGCCCATCTGCCGTAGCACATTGGTCAGCTGCCCTTTCTTGCCCAGGACACTGAGGCGGATTTCTTCCAATTCAGTGAGATCCCCGGCGGCGGAAATTGCCGGCAATGCTTGCTCTTTTAATGCTTTTAACTTCTCTTCCATTTCCAATCCTCCTATAAAAAAATAATACCTCTCGTCAGGGACGAAAAGTATTCCGCGGTACCACCCATTTTCCCGCTAACAGCGGGCGCTTTCATCCGAATAACGGTGGACAGCCGTTTGGGCCTACAAGAATCAATCCTTCAGCTCAACGATTTGGAAGGGAATTTCCTGCACTCCCCGGCAGACGCTCTCAGTCACGGCGTCCATTTCCTGTGGCCGGTTAGCCATGCAGTACTTATCTTCCGCACTATCTTTCCTCTATAGACAACTTTTTATAAATCATATACGCCGAGATGTATCCGGTAAGTTCAAACAACCGCCAGAAAAATCTAGCAAGAGGGAGCAAACCAGCACCTCCCGGTGATTTTCCCTGATTATAACATAAATCACTCTAGGAAGACAACATCGACAAATCGGGGACGGTCCTCAAATTTGTCAATCATCCTGGCGCCACGGAGGACCATCCCCTTTATAACCCCCTGTAAATCAAGACCTGGTACAGGACCAGGGTGGCGGCAATTGCGGCATTTAACGATTCCAGCCCGCCGGGCATGGGAATGGTCACTGCAGCCGAACAGGCAGAGGCGATTTCTGTCCCCACCCCGTCTGCTTCGCTGCCTACCACCAGGGCGAGTTTGTCCTTGTAGGCAAAGCGGTGATAAGGAATCCCTCCCCGGGGTTCCAGGGTCACCAACTGCCAGCCCTCTGTTTTTGCCCAGCTCACTACCTGATCAGGCTCGGCATCCATCACCCAGGGAACCCGGAATACGCCGCCCATACTAGCCCGCACCACCTTGGGAGAGCTCAGGTCCGCCGTGCCGGCGGTAGCAATGAGGCCGCTGACGCCGACAGCGGCGCCGCTGCGCAACAGGGTGCCGGCATTGCCGGGATCACTAATGCCGTCCAGCACCAGAACCAATTCTCCCCTGATTGAATCAAGGTTGCACTCAGGCAAGGGAAACAGGGCCATTACCCCCTGGGATGTCTCGGTGTCACAGGTCAATGCCATCAGTTCGGGAGCCAGTTCCAGGCGGGGATAATCCCACTGGGCCAAGGCCGCTGCTGCCCGCTTGCTCAATAGGGGCGGAGAGACAACTAACTTGACAGGAATCCAGCCGGCAGCCAGTCCATCCTCCACCAGGCGCAAGCCCTCTGCCAGGAACTGACCCTGGCGCAGCCGGTGCTTGCGCTGACTGAGCTTTAACAGCTCCTTGACCTCCGGATGCTGGCGGGAGGTGATCACTCCATCCCCTCCAGGCGATCCAGCCGCCTGTTTTCGCCAACTACCACAAGAACATTGCCGCTCCTGATGACATCATTGGCGCCGGGGGTAATGTTGATATTTTCCGGGTCGGTCTTAATAGCAATTATATTGATGCCCAGCTTAGTCGGCAGCTTGAGCTCCGCCAAAGTCTTGTCTACGACAAATTTTGGCGCGGTTATTTCTCTGATGCTGAAGTCATCGGAGAGGTCGATATAATCCAGCAGGTTGGTAGAAACCAGGTTATTGGCCACCCGGATGCCCATATCCCGTTCCGGGAATACTACCCGGTCAGCCCCAATCTTCTTAAGGACCTTGCCATGGAGCTGACTCTGGGCCTTGCAGACAATATGCGGGATGCCGACCTCCTTGAGAATCAAAGTGCAGAGAATGCTGGCTTCAATATCGTGGCCAATAGCGACTACTGCCACATCAAAATTCTTTATCCCAACAGAGAGCAAATCCTTATCCACAGTGGCATCCAGCTGCACTGCCTGGGTCAGGATATCTGCCGCCTCCTGAACCGGTCCTTCCCGATGGTCAATGCCAAGGACTTCATATCCCTTTTCTGCCAATGTCAGGGCCAGACTCATGCCAAATCTGCCCAAGCCAATTACTAAAAATTGTTTCATGCTCTTCCTCCTATCCCACCATTACCCTGCCTTCAGGGTAGCGGATATTGACTGGCTTCAGCCGTTGACCAAAGGCCAGGGTCAAAGTAACCGGTCCCACCCGGCCCACAAACATCATGAATATTATCAGCAATTTTCCCCATGCAGACAGGCCTGGAGTAATACCAACAGAGAGTCCTACGGTACCAAAGGCGGAAACGACTTCAAACAGCACCGGCATAAAGTCAAAGGGCTCCGTAATGCAGAGAATCAGTGTAACAAAGGCAATGAGCCCAATGCTGATGATGATTATTGCCAGGGCCTTGTGAATGATGTACTGGGGAAGACGGCGTTTGAACAAAACGGCATCAGACTCACCTCTGATTATTGAGTGAACAGCCACGAGAATCACGCCAAAGGTGGCGGTTTTGATCCCCCCTCCTGTCGAAGCAGGGGAGGCGCCGATAAACATCAGGATAATGATTAAGAACAGTGTGGACTGCCTGAGACCATCAATAGGCAAAGTATTGAACCCGGCGGTTCTGGGAGTAGTGGCAGTAAATGCCGTGGCCAGGACCTTTTCCCCCCAGGGGATGTCGGCCAGGGTCTGGGGATTGCTGAATTCCAGAACAAAAATCGCCAAAAATGCAGAAACCAGCAGCAAAGCCGTGATAATCAAGACCAGCTTGCTGTGCAACTCCAAACGGCCGGCCTTCCGCCAATTGGTAACAAAATCCCTGATCACTGTAAAGCCTAACCCACCGCTGATTATCAGGGCCATAATCACAAGATTGACAACCGGGTCTCCCCGATAGGCAGTAAGGCTGGAAAAGTTGCCTATCAGGTCAAAGCCGGCATTGCAAAAGGCTGATACTGCATGAAATACCCCGTAATAAATCCCCCTGATCCAGCCCATATCCCTGGAAAAGCGCAGGGCCAGAATCAGGGCGGCGCTCCCTTCTACCGCCAGGGTATACACCAGAATGATCCTGACCAGGGCAACCACGCCCTGGACGGTAAATTGATTGAGAGATTCGCTGATAAGCAGGCGATTGCGAAAGCTGATTTTCCTGCCTAAAAGCATGAAGATCAATGTAGCCATGGTCATAAAGCCAAGACCGCCAATCTGAATCAAGAACATAATTACCAACTGCCCAAAGACGGAAAAGGTAGTTCCAGTGTCCACTACTACCAGTCCCGTCACGCACACTGCAGAAGTAGACGTAAAAAAGGCTTCTAGTGCACTAAGCCTTTCCCCGACGACAGCCTGAGGCAGCATCAGGAGCAAGGCCCCAATAATGATGATTGTCAGAAATCCTAATACCAAAACCCGGGCGGGGTTGAGGACACCCATAACAATCCACCTTCTTCCCTTTCCTTATAATTTACCTTTTGCAGACAAAAATCCTGCATAAATACGAAAAGCGCCTGCAGGCGCTTATTAATTGTTGACGCGTACTTGTTCCACCAGCCGGCTGAAACCAGGGGCATCGTTAATTGCCATGTCTGCTAACATTTTGCGGTTAATATTTATTCCTGACTCTTTAATGTTATGCATCAGCTGGCTGTAGGTGGTGCCGTTATTGCGGGCAGCAGCGTTAATTCTGGCAATCCACAGTTTGCGGAAATCCCGCTTGATGTTGCGGCGATCGCGGTATGCATAGGTCTGGGACTTGAGCATCTGCTCATTGGCCCTGCGAAAGGCGCGGCTCTTGGCGCCGAAATAGCCTTTGGCAAGCTTCAATACTTTTTTATGGCGTTGACGGGTTTGCACACCCGGTTTAATTCTTGGCATTTCGAAAAGCCTCCTTAAGGTTTAGTACGGCAGCATGCGCTCTACTTTTTTTTGGTCAGCCCTGGAGATTAGGGCGTTTTTCCGCAGATTGCGCTTGCGCTTGGCAGATTTCTTGGTAAGAATGTGGCTGATATAAGCATGAGTGCGCTTAAATTTGCCTGTTCCCGTCTTCCGAAAGCGTTTTGCTGCTCCGCGATGTGTTTTAAGTTTTGGCACGTCGTATCCTCCTATACTATAAACTTAGTTTCGGCGACAAAATCATAATCATGTTGCGACCTTCCAGACGTCCAGGTTTTTCAACCACTGCCACTTCGGCCACATCGGCGGCAAAGCGTTCACAAATTGCTTTGCCTTGTTCGGGATGGGTTACCTGTCTGCCACGAAACCTTACATTGACCTTGACCTTGTTCTTTTCTTCAAGGAATCTAATGGCGTTGCGCAGTTTTACCTGGTAGTCATGTTCCTCGGTCTGAGGCCTGAGCTGCACCTCTTTAACAGTGATGATGTGTTGTTTTTTACGGGATTCCTTATCCCGCTTACTCTGCTCGTATTTGAACCGGCCGTAGTCCATAAATTTACATACAGGCGGCCTTGCCTGGGGCGCGACATTGACCAGGTCCAAACTCCTCTCCCCGGCCATCTCTAGAGCCTTGTTCAAGGGGACGATTCCCAACTGTTCGCCGGTTTCACTGACCAGGCGAACTTCCCTGGCGCGGATGGCCTCATTGAGCATTAAATCTTTACTGATGGCATAACACCTCCTAAAAAATAATGGGCAGGTAAACTACCTGCCCAAAAAACACGAACCACAAAAGGTTTTTGTTTTTTACCCCGGGAACAACCTGCATAAGGCGTCATGTGGGGTGAGAAGCCAGGTAGCCTCTACTTGTTCAGCAGTATACATATTACACTCTAACTGCGAAAAAGTCAATTATACCTGGAAGAAAAATTGTTTAGCGATTGCACCCTTGAAAAACGATTGTTTTCATAGAAATCCACGTGGTATAGTATAAATAGAATGTTAATTTTTTAGCGAAGTATACTGAGGAAGGAGTTTAAGCGCAATGGGACGGAGAGGTGGTGGTGGTGGTGGCGGCAGCGGCGGCGGCAGAAGTTTTGGCGGCGGCGGCAGCCGCGGATTTGGCGGCAGAAGCGGTGGCGGAGGATTCAGCCGTGGCGGCAGTTTTGGCAGCTCAGGCAGAAGCGGCAGCAGTTCAACAGGCTTATTTGGCGGCAGTTCCCACCGTAGCAGCTCAGGGTGCATATTTCGCTCCCCCCGGAATCCGCGGCCCCTAATGGGTCCCTTCCGGCGCTCCTATCCTGGTCCCGGCCTCGGCGGAGGCGGGTGCGGCTGCATAACGGCGCCAATGATTGTTCTCCTCATCGTTTTTATAATCATAGCATTTTCCTTTATCTCCTTCCAGGGCAGCGGCCGAGAATCTGGCTCGATTACCGAATCGACGATAGAACGAGAACCTCTGCCCAAGGGGAGTGTAGTAGAGACAGGTTACTATACCGATAAGCTGGACTGGATTCAAAATAAGACAACCCTAACCGCGGGGATGAAAAACTTTTACCGGGAGACTGGGGTGCAGCCCTACCTGTATATAACCGACAACATCAATGGGGTGACAAACCCCAGCGAGACTGAGGTAAGGGATTTCGCCTTTTCCCTGTATGATGATTTATTCACCGATGAGGCTCACTTGCTCCTAATTTTCGTTGAACCACAACCCAGTAATTATAGTACCTGGTACGTAGCGGGCAAGCAGGCCAAGACGGTAATCGATGATGAAGCGGCGGATATCCTCCTAGATTATATCGACCGATACTACTATTATGACCTTTCCGATGAGGAGTTCTTTAGCAGATCCTTTAACGATGCCGGGAAGCGGATTATGGCTGTGTCAAAATCCCCCTGGATACCCATACTGATAATAATTGGGATTGGATTTATTATCCTGATTGGCTTTACCTGGTGGCGCAGAGCCAAGGAGCAAAAAAACCGGGAGGCGGAAGCAACTGAGCGGATTCTAAGCACCCCCCTAGACATCTTTGGTGACAGCCAAGCAGATGTTTTAGCCAAGCAATACGAAGACGACCCAGATTGATCCAAATAGATTATCAATAGGAGGTTGGAAAACATGGGAATTCTATCTAGATTTACCGACATCATTTCTGCCAACATCAATGCTCTCTTGGACAAGGCAGAAGACCCGGCAAAAATGGTGGACCAGTACCTGCGCAAGATGACCGATGATCTGGCTGAGGTCAAGCGGGAAACTGCCGGAGTGATGGCGGAGGAAAGCCGCACAAAGAGACTGATGGATGAAAATAACAAGGAAGTTGCCAAGTATGAAGACCTGGCCAAAAAGGCCTTGCTGGCGGGTAATGAGGACGATGCCCGGGTATTCTTAACTAAGAAACAGGAACTGGAAAACCTGGGCGCTAGTCTGGGCACAGCTTATGCCACGGCCCATGAAAACGCCGTCAAGATGCGCCAACTTCACGACAAGCTGGTCAAGGATATCAACACCCTAAACAGCCGCCGTCAGGCCATCAAGGCCAAAGTCGCCGTAGCCAAGACCCAGGAAAAGATCACCAAGCTGGGGGCGTCTGCCGACAAGATCGAAGGCAGTATGGGCGCCTTCCAGCGCATGGAGGCCAAGGCCGACAAGATGCTGGATGAGGCCAACGCCATGGCCGAGCTGGATTCCCAGCCGGTAGACGAAGCACAGGCCCTGGAGGAAAAATACAAGACTGCTGATGTCAACGCCTCAGTGGAAGATGAATTGGCAGCCATGAAAAAGAAGCTTGGACTGTAATATACAGAACAACACCTGGACCAATAATCTGGACCAGGTGTTTTTTTAATCTCTCAATTCAGTTGCCGGGTTTTAATTTCTCTAAGTACTTGCTCTTGGAATTGGGCGATGTCCACCTGGCCCACATCCCCCTGGGACCTAGTGCGAAGAGCAGCCTTGCCGGCCTCCACTTCCTTGTCCCCCACAACCAACATATAGGGAACCTTCTCTCCTTGAGCCTGGCGAATTTTATAGCCGATTTTTTCATTGCGCAAATCTGCGGTCACGCGGATTCCGGCCTCCTCCAGTCTGGCGGCCACTGTCTTGCAATACTCGTGGTGACGGTCGGCAATGGGCAGGATCTTGACCTGGACTGGAGCCAGCCAAACGGGAAAGGCGCCGGCAAAGTGCTCAATCAAAATGCCAAAGAAACGGTCCACTGCGCCGTAAATCACCCTGTGCACCGTTACAGGCCTGTGTTCCTGGCCATCTTCACCGGTATAGGTGAGTTCAAAGCGCTCGGGCAGCTGAAAGTCCAGCTGAATGGTGGCGCACTGCCAGCTCCGCTTGAGGCAGTCAAGAATGTGAAAGTCAATCTTTGGTCCGTAGAAAGCCCCGTCACCGGGATTGATTTTATACTCTATGCCCTTATTCTCCAAAACCCGCATCAAGGCATTGGTAGCCGTCTCCCACTGCTCTTCAGTGCCCATGCACTTCTCTGGCCTGGTGCTAAGCTCCAAGCGGTATTCCAGGCCGAAGACCTTGTATATCCTGTCCACCAGGTCGATTACCCCGGCCACTTCTGCTTCGATCTGGCTGGGCAGCATGAAGATATGGGCATCGTCCTGGGTAAAAGCCCGCACCCGCATGAGGCCGTGGAGAGTTCCCGAACGCTCATGGCGATGCACCAAGCCAAGCTCTGCCGTACGCAAGGGCAGATCCCTGTAACTGCGGTGAGCAGTAAGATACCAGAGCATCGCCCCAGGGCAGTTCATGGGCTTGAGGGCAAAGGGGGTTTCATCTACTTCGGTGAGATACATATTCTCGGCGTAATTGTCCCAGTGCCCCGAGCGCTCCCACAGGCGCTTGTTGAGAATTTGGGGAGTGCGGATTTCCATATACCGATCCCGGGCATGCTCCTCCCGCCAGAGCTTGAGAAGTTCATTCCAAACAATGACGCCGTTGGGATGGTAAATGGGCATGCCGGGACCATCCTCGCTGACGGAGAATAGGTCCAGTTCCCGGCCCAACTTGCGGTGATCCCGCTTCTTGGCTTCCTCCAGCAGGGCCAAATGCTCTTCCAGCTGGCTCTTCTTGGCAAAGGATGTGCCGTATATCCGCTGCAGCATGGGCTGGTTCTCATCACCCCGCCAGTAGGAACCGGCCACGCTCAACAGCTTAAAGACCCTGATTCTGCCTGTGCTGCCAACATGGGGGCCGGCACATAGATCAAGAAAATCTCCTTGCCGGTAACAGCTTATCTCTGCATCCTCGGGCAAGTCTTCAATCAGTTCAACCTTATAATCCTCGCCCATTTTCCGGAACAAATCTAAAGCTTCTTCCCGGCTCAAAACCTGCCGCTGAATCTCCAGATCTTCTTTGACCAGCTCCTCCATCCGCCCCTGAATTTTTTGCATATCTTCGGGGGTTAGAGGCTCCTTAAGGTCAAAGTCATAGTAGAAACCGTCTTCAATTGCAGGGCCGATTGCCAATCTGACATCAGGATAAAGCTCCTGGACTGCCTGAGCCATAAGGTGAGAGGTGCTGTGCCGGTAGACATCGCGAGCCTGAGGATTGTCGAAGTCCAGCAGTTCCAGTTCAGCCTCTGCCGGCATAACCCTGTTGATATCCCAGAGAGCACCATTGACCTTGGCCACAACCGCCTCTTTGGCCAGGCGCTTGCTTAAATCCTCGGCAACCTGCAGCGGTGTTACCGGCTGAGGATATTCCCTCCTGCTGCCGTCTTTAAGAATTACCACTGCCATTTTAATTCCTCCTAAAAAATAAAATCATCCAGTCCCAAGGGACGGATGATGTTATCCGCGGTTCCACCCAAGTTGGAGAAATAGCTCTCCCCCTCATTGCAGCAGTAACGGCGCCGGGACCGGCAGAAGTTCGCTTCTGCAGCTCAGGGGCGGTAAGACTTGACCCTTTCGGAGGAAACTCGCAGCATTTGTTTCCCTCTCTGACCGAAATAAGTAAAGCTCTTGTCCCCGTCTCAGCTGTTAGTTGGAATTATAACCGATTGAAAAAAAGAAGTCAACTTTAGGATCCGATTAGCCGAAAAAGTAGACAATGACGGCTTGAATCAGGCCAACCAAGGCCCCAAGGACGCCGCCCATTATCTCAATGAGTTTTAGTTCTTTGCCCGCCACAGAATAGACAATTGCCTCCATATAGTCCCAGTCCATAGCATCCAGTTCATTTTCCACCAGTTTAGCCAGGTCCACGGTGGACAGCACCCGGTGTACCATTTCCGGACCTTCCGCAGCCAGAATGCTTTTCACTTCCCGGTTCACTGTTTTGGCGACCTGCTGGGCAATCATTTCCCGGAGGGCCCGGGGAAAGGGCCGGAGAACAGGATAGGACACGACCCGCTGGGCAACAGTCTCCCCGGCCATTTCCGCCATATTCCTGCGAATTTCCGGAGCGCTGATGGCCGCGGCAATCTGATCCTGGGGCAGCAATTCGGTGGCCACTACTTGCCCCACCGCCGCAGCTAAATCTTTGCGCCGGCGGGGAATGACTCCCTGGATAACCAAGGGTCCTATTCGCCAGGGCTTGCGGGGCCGGAACAAGAACTTGATTGCCAGGTAATTGGTGACCCAGCCGATGGCGCCGCCCAATAATGGAAACAAAATAAAATAATACACCGGCACATCACCTCTTCATCCAGATGATACACCGGCGCATGTCTTTTCGCAATTTATTTTTCCCGGCGGCAATGTTCACAGCCAAAACACAACTTAACTCTGGAGTCAAAGATATGCTGAATAGTAGACATCAGTTCGTTATCCCCAGCAAAATTTGTGACATGAATAGTAACAAAGCTTGGCGCCGCCGTCACCAGGGTGCTGACAATGGCATCAGCCCCCTCAATATCCTGTTCTTTTTCCCGGTGCAAGACTTTGAATCTGTTGTCGCACAGTACCAGGCCCTCCTCCAGACACATGAGATGCATCTCGGGAAACCGGGGCTGCTGGATTTCCACAAAGTATTTTAACAGGTTGATAAAATCCTGATATTCCTTTTCAATCATCAGATCATCGGCGCTCTGATTAATCAAGTTCAGCAGCTCCCGCTGATAATCCTGGAGGCGAAAGCGGATAAAGCCTTCAATATTAATCTGATCCTGCCCCTGCAAAAAATCTTCAAGATTGCGCAGGATTATGCGGCGCCGGCTTTCCCCTGTCAGCATTTCCTCCCGCAGCAAGCGCTGGCGCACATTGCTGGCAATCTGCTCCCGCTCCCTTTCACCCAAGTGAGGATGGTGAAGGGCCGCTAGCTTGTCAAGAAGCCCAGGCTCAATTTCACTGATGATATATTCTGCCAGGACCTGGGCTGCCAGCAGACGTAAATTGTTGGCCTGGCCGTCATTTACAACCTTGCAATCCCATATGGTAACAGTGCCCTTGCAGGTCTCGCTAAACTCCTGAAGCAGGCCGCTGCTCTGCCAGGACTCAACTTGCTTCAACAGGCATCTGCGCAATCTTTCGGGGTTGGTATTTTCAGTTTCAATACAAATTGCCTCCACGACATTTCCCCCCTAACATTTCAGGTCATAATTAGTATATGCAAAGGGGGATGTCTTAATTGAACTAAGACAAGGCAGTTTTTAACATGAACCGAATATTTATTTTTCACCTATCCAGGAAATTTCGGCACGGAAAAATCTTCAAAAATTACATTATCGAAGATTTTTACAGCCTGGGCATATTCATTGACATCACTAACCACCCAAGCCAATAAGTATAAGCCTTTCCGGCGCAGACGGCGGGCAAACCATTGGGGAAGCGCGCCGGTGGCATAGGAGACAAAAGCCGGGCGGCTTAAGAAATTTAAGAGGAGATATTTTAAAACAAGTACCTTAATAAGCGACAAATTTTGCCCTTTGAAAGGCCCTGACAACTGCCCCCGGACAATGCCCGGGGCATGTTTCCGGAAATAGAGCAGGACGAAGGGGTTAAAGGATTGAATGGCAAATTCGCCGGCATAGCCTCTTAACTCCTCAATCACTGTCTTCTCGAGCCGCCCCGTCTTTCCATCATTTTTTATTTCAATCAGCAGAGGTGTTCTTCCCCGGACCAAAGCCAGGACATCCTTGAATAGGGGAATGCCCTGATCTGTCCCCGCCAACTGCAACTCCTTCAGATGGGGCCAGTCAAGGTCCTTAACCTCCCTGTCCAGGCCAGTCATTCGTTTTAAATTATAGTCGTGAAAAACAACCACATGACCGTCAGCAGACAATTGCACATCAAGTTCAATGCCGTAACCGGCCTCAACAGCTCTTTGAAAGGCGGCCAGGGAATTCTCAGGCGCCTGGGAGTTATGCAAACCTCTGTGGGCAATGGGCAGCCGCTTGAGCCAGGCAGTCATATCCCTTTGTTCCCCTCAGGCCCAGGGTTAACAAAAATACAAATCGTCAGGGCCAAAATAAGCGCGATAACCGCAATCGGTACATGTATCATTGCACAGACCTCATTTTTTATTATTACTTGTAAATATCTTACCAAAAACCGCAGAGCATGACCATGATAACATTTCTTTTTACCGCTAAAGCATAAGATGATACGAAGGGGGCGGTAAGATTTGAAAGTCGCTATTCTTACCATGTTTAACGGCCTCAGCAATACATATTCCCTTGTTAACGTTGTTGCCGAACACCTCGAAATGCTGCTGGACGCTGGTATAGAAACGAAGGTGCTCGTCAGTGAGAACTGTCCCGACAACGAAAGGGAGGGCATATATGCAGACGAACGTCTCGAATGGGTGAAAATCACAAACATGCTTGGGAGTGAGCAAATCCATTGGCACGACTATTCGCAGCCGGAGGGTGAGCTGCACGACACTTTTTTCGCTGAGGCAGATGCGATTGCCCAAGATTTCGCAAGCAATTTAGCAGACGCAGACGTCTGCATCATGCACGATATTCATTATCAGGGATGGCACTTAGTTCATAACGTGGCTATCCGAAAAGCGCAGGCACAACTCCCCAATCTTAAGTTTATTGCCATAACCCATTCGGCGCCGGTCAGCAGACCGCCGAAACCCAAATACCCTTTCTCTTGCCGGTATACGCTCATGCCGAATACAATCTATGTCTATCCGACGCAGTCCGGGATACAGGCCCTTGCAAAGCAATATGACGTTCCTGAAGGAAGATGCAGGGTTGTTTACAATTGCCTGGACATGATCTCTATGCTGAGTGCCGGCATCAAGGCAGTTCAAAAAGAAGCAGATCTTCTCAGCCCGGATATCCTGATTATATATCCCGGCAGATTTACACCGGGGAAAAAGTTTGAAAAAGTCGCCGCCCTGGCCGGCGCTATCAAAAAGATAACGGAACTGAATGTAAGAGTTGTTTTTTGCGACTTTCCCTGCATGGATATCGAGCCGGAAAAATATAAGAATGCCATACGGAAAATCGGATGTTTTTATGGGCTGGATGACTCGGATATGGCCTTTACAAGCGATTTGGGTTATCCCCAGGGCTTCCCGAGAAGCGGTGTCTTTGAATTGTTTACTCTTTCCAACCTGTTTATCTGCCCGTCTTATTCGGAATCCTTCGGTTTAACTGTCCTCGAAGCTGCAAGCAGAGGCAATTTTCTGGTCCTTAACGAAATGGTTCCCGCCCTTGAGGAAATTGGGAAAAAGCTCAAGGCATATTTCATGCGGTGGGACGCCCGCAATTTCGGCTTCGATACAAAAGAAACTTACTGGCCCTCTGAGCAGTCTTATCTGGAAGAACATGCTGCGCTGATTGCCAATCGGCTGCGAGATAATCCAGTCCTTTTTAGCAAAACGATGGCAAGACAGAAGTTTAGTCCGCAGTGGGTGTGGTACAACCAATTGCAGCCGCTATTAGAAATGTAAATAAATCGATACCCCTTTCAGCAAGGGGTATCGATTTTAATAATTAGCATTCGCTTTATGCTTGCTGAAGAATATGCGCGTGCGCAGCAACATAAAGCGTCTCGCCAACATAGGCGCTTACATCCACAGTAAATGTATGCGTTGTAAAATAACTGCCAGGGTCATACTGATAGGGGAAGGACCCGGGCGCACTGTTCGTTGGCGGCACATCATCCACATACAGATGATTTTGATTCATCAAATATGGGGACACGGTTGAAATGGTTACCAGCAAATCGGTTCCTGAGCGGAGCAAGTGAACGGTCCCAACAGGGATATTAGTTGCCCCAAGTCCGAGAACCACTGTTTTTTCAGTTTCATCGCTGCCTAAGGTTGTATACTGAGCATTTCCTTGACCAAAATGGGTTCCGACAGACCAGGCCGAACCAAGATCAGTGGGTTGCCCTGTTGTGGTTGTGGTGGTTGTTGTAGTGCTGGTAGTTGTCGTGGTTGTAGTAGTTGTAGTGGTAGTGGTCGTAGTGGTAGTAGTTGAGCTAGTAGTTGTTGTACTAGTTGTTGAGGTGGTTGTTGATGTCGAAATATTAAGCGTATTTTCAAGTTTAAACTGCAAAAGCAGCTGTTTACTAATTACATTCCTTAAGGTTTGATTAACAGAACGGTCAATTTCATAAAGGTCATCTAAAGTTGGTTCCTGATCTTTGAACGTTTCGAGCACATACTGTATTTTTTCGGCTTCGGCGTTGATAAGATGTGCCAGGCCCAGTTCTTCAAACGCCACCGATACAAGTAGCAGCTTTACCGAATCCTCTAGCTTAAGATTAATTGAAGGATCTATGTCGGGTATATTCGGAAGTGACATAACGGGCCTCCTTTCGATTAAATACGCATCCTCTGCCTTATATGATATGAAGTCTTGTTGGCACTAGTTCTATGGACAAATGCTGCACAACCTGCCGTCATGCAGTTGTTTTATTTCCGCTAACAATACCAACAAAAAAAGCCCCAAGGGCTTTATTATTGAATGGTGGGTCCTGCGCGGTTTGAACGCGCGACTTCTACCCTGTCAAGGTAGCACTCTCCCGCTGAGTTAAGGACCCATAGTGACATTCAATATTTTATAGTTCTCAGCGACAAAAGTCAAGCAGAAAAATTTAGTTTCGTTTCCAAACTCTTGTCTTATTATTAAATTTAATTATAATCATATGGAGGTGAGAGAATGAACAAAGAAAATAGTTTACAATTTCAATCTTACTGGCCTGAGGAGCAGGCTGCAGATTTGCTATTGGATACCGCTGAAATCCGCCTGGGCATATTAGAGGCCGAAGAAATTGAACCAGGAGCATCATTGCTGGTGTGGGCCGCAAATTCACTGGAAACCCTGTTGGGAAAATTGGATAATTGCCTGGACAGCCTTTCCAGGCCACTATATACAAAAATTCCCGGACAGGAGAACAAAGTCAAGGAGATTACAGCCTATTTTAGCCGAGCGGGCTTCGCTGTGCTTGACATGCACCTGGACATGCGCCTAAACCCAATTCCGGACTTGGATTACCCTGGGGAAGTTTTACTCGGCCCAAAGCAAAACTTTGCCGCCCTAGCTGCCATAGATGCAGCGATTTTTCCCCTTTATCAACAAACTGCAGAGGAGTTGCGCAGCAAGGCCAATTCCAAGGCTGGGGCTGTACTCAGTATTAACGCCGATGATAAACCCGCCGGGTTAGTTGTGGGGGACATATATGGTCCCAATCTGGATCAATTATTTGTGCGCAGTATAGCTGTGCTGCCGGAATACCGGGGCCGCGGCCTGGGGAAAAAGCTTCTTATTGCCCTGCTTGCTTGGGGACGGCAGCGGGGCGCCAACCGTTCTATGCTCTGGCTCAGTGATGTATATAACAAACCTGCCCGCTGTCTCTATGAAAGCTTTGGCTACCATGGCAAAGAGGTAGAAGCAGAACTGGTATTAAAGTAAAGTCTTATTTGGACTTTACTTTTTATATTCCGCATGAATCCTGTCCCCACGGGATTAATTGCCAGATTGAAATTTTACTCCGTGAACAGCTCTTTAAAAAATAGATTTACTATTGCCCTGGACTGGCAGTCCGTGGTATAATTTTTCCGCACTAATGTGACCACGCGGTCACATAGGGAGGTGAATTCTTGCCGAAACCTACATTTTTTAATCTTCCCGAAGAAAAACGCAACCTGATTTTTCATCATGCCTTGTTGGAATTTGCTCAATTCCCTTATGAACAGGCCTCCCTCTCGGCAATCGTCAGCAGGGCTGCCATCGCCAAGGGCAGCATGTACCAGTATTTTGCAGACAAAAAAGATCTGTATAAGTACGTGGTGCAGGAGGTCTATCAGAAGAAGCGCGAGTTCCTGCAGCCGGTGTGGGACCAGAAAGAAAAGGTCAATTTCTTCGAGCTGGCCTCCCTTTACTATCAAAGGTCCTGGCATTTTGCCCGCCAATATCCTTTGTATCATCAGGTGACAGTCAACTTTTGGGACAGCAGGGATGCCGCCGTCCGGGAGGAAATCCTGCGCAAAAAAGAAATCCGCATCACCGAGTTTTCCGACATGCTGGAGCTTGGGCTTCTGTCAGGGGTAGTAACTCCGGAAGCTGACAAAGACGCTGTTTGGTTTGTCTACCATGCCGTGGCCAAAGCCCTCATTGACAACTTTTTGGATACAAGTGTCAATGCCGAATCCCATGAAGCCTACATAAATTCAGTCCTCACTGTCTTAGAGCGGGGATTGCGGCCTAGAAAGGAGTAATAATATATGCACAAACTCTTATGCCTAATACTGGTTATTGGACTTATTGCCGGCTGTTCCCCGGCGCCGGTCAGCGATGAATTGGTGGTAGCGATTCCTACAGATCCCGACAATTTTCATCCTCACCAATCGGTGGCAGCAGCCACAGCAGAAATCGCCTATAATATCTACGAAGGCCTGGTCAAAGCCGCTCCGGACGGGTCCATAATCCCCGCCTTGGCGGCAGAATGGGATATCTCCCCCGACGGGCTAAAATACACCTTTACTCTCCGGGAAGGAGCCAAATTCCACAATGGCCGGGAAGTGACTGCCGATGATGCGGTCTACTGTCTCTCCCGGCTGGCGAATCCGGAAATATCCCCCAAGTCCAGGGACTATACCAGTGTACAAACTATTGAGGCCAAGGGCAATCAAGTAATCATCACCTTGACCAAGCCTGACGCAGTCTTTCTCGCCCTGCTTACTGAATTTGGCGCCTCCATCTACCCCAGGGAAGCAGAAGAGCAGCTTTCCACCAAACCAATTGGAACTGGTCCCTTTGTCCTCACCGCCTGGGAACCGAATAATTCCCTGACCCTGGATAAATTTGAGCAGTATTGGAATCCTCAGCTGCCTAAGCTGGAAAAGGTTACCCTAAAAATCATCCCCGAGCCCACCACCATGGTCAACAGCCTCCTAACTGGACACGTGGATCTTGTTCCCCGTCTGGAACCGGACTACCTCCACCAAGTTGAAGATCAGCCTGACCTGCAGATTATCGACAGCCCCATGAACCTGGTGCAGCTAATGGCCATCAATAACTCTGTCCCCCCCTTTGACGATATTCGGGTCCGCCAGGCCTTGAATTATGCCGTCAACCGCCAGGAAATTATTCAGGGGGCAGGCTGGGGCAAGGGCACTGCCATCGGTAGCAACTTAACTCCCGCCATGGGCCCCTGGTATATAGATTTAACTGACATGTATCCCTATAATCCCGAAAAGGCTAAAGAGCTGCTGACGGAAGCAGGCTATCCCCAGGGGTTCAGCGCCACCCTGCACCTGCCGGCCCCCTATCCCCTTCATCGCAATGCCGGCGAAATCATCGCCGACCAGCTGGAAGCGGTAGGCATCAAGCTGAAACTTGAAGTAATTGAATGGGGTACCTGGCTGGAGCAAGTCAATGCCAACCGGGATTATGAACTGACGGTGGTGGGCTTTACCGGCCGCCTGGATCCCCATACCATGCTCAATCGCTATCAGAGTCAATCGGGCCGCAATATTTCTTACTTTAATAATCCTGAATACGATGAGCTGTTGGTCCAGGGCCTGGAAGAAACAGACCCCGCCGCCCGTGTGGAGATTTACCAGCAGCTGCAGACCATACTGGCCCAAGAAGCCTCCAATGTATACATCATGGATCCCAGCCAGATCGCTGTGATGAGCCGGGATCTTAAGGGCTGGGCCAATTACCCGGTTTATGTGCTGGATCTGGCCCCCCTGTACAGGTCCAAGTAACATGTACTGGCTTAAAAAACTGGCCGGCATGCTGGCCACTCTCCTGTTGGTGAGCATGCTGACCTTTGGCGCCCTCTACCTCATTCCTGGTGATCCCGCCGTCCTCATTCTCGGCACCGAAGCCGAACCCCATGACCTGGAGCTGGTGCGCTCCCAACTGGGCCTGGACCGGCCAGTGACGGCTCAGTATACCCGCTGGCTCTCTGACGCAGTGCACGGAGATTTTGGCGATTCTATTACCTTTAGCAAAGGTTACTCGGTCTCTCGACTGGTGGCTTCTGCCCTGCCGGTTACCATTCCCCTGGCAGTGGTCGCGATTCTCCTTTCCCTGCTCTTGGCTACCCCCCTGGGGGCCTTTGCTGCCAGCCGCAGGGGAGGCAAGCTGGACTCGTTAATCCTCACCCTGTCCCAGACAGGACTCTCTATCCCCGCTTTTTGGCTGGGCATTCTCGCCATTCAGTTCTTTGCCGTGGATCTGGGCTGGTTTCCCCCGGGGAGCATGCCCAAATGGAGCGCGGACCCGGCTGGAGCTGCAGTTTCTCTTCTTCTCCCCGCCCTGGTTCTCGCCGTGCCCCGGGCAGCGATTCTCACCCGGATTGTGCGCACAGCCATGCTGGAAGCCCTGGGAGAAGAATACATCCGCACCGCCCGGGGCAAAGGCGTCTCTGAATGGGTGATTGTCAGCAAACACGCCCTGAAGAATGCCTTGGTCTCCATCAGCACCGTGGCCGGCATTCAGCTCATTCAGCTGCTGGCAGGCACCATTGTCATTGAACAGGTCTTTTCCCTGCCGGGACTGGGCCGGCTCATCCTCTCCTCAGTCCTCTTGCGGGATCTGCCTGTGGTGCAGGGAGCTGTCTTTGCCGGGGCAGCCCTCATCCTGGCAGTAAATTTCCTCTTGGACAGCGTCTATCCCCTAATCGACCCTCGAATCCGGGGGGTGGCATAAATGCAAAAGTCCTGGCTCAAGGGCAGCCTACTGGTAGCGGTTATGGTCCTCATTACTGTGGCCGGATTTTTCTATACCCCTTATCCACCCAACCAGATGAATATCCAGCGTCCCCTGGAACCCCCAGATTCAGAACACTTGCTGGGAACCGACAATTTTGGCCGGGATATTTTTAGCCGCATCATGGTAGGGGGACGCCCGGCCTTTGAGGCTGGCATGATTGCAGTCCTCCTCGGCCTGACCCTGGGAACAATTTGGGGCGCCGCCGCCGGCTACTTTCGCGGCTGGCTGGAAGAAATCCTCATGCGCATGGCTGACGGGCTCTATTCCCTGCCTTCTGTGCTCATGGCCCTGCTGGCAGTCACTCTTTTAGGACCGGGGCAGGCCAGCATTCTCGTTGCCGTCAGCCTGGCCAACATTCCCATCTTCGCCCGCCTCACCCGCTCCCTATTCCTCAGCCTGCGGGAAAGAGAGTATGTCTTGGCAGCCCGGGCAATAGGCAGTTCCGATAGCCGCATCATCTTTCGCCATATCCTGCCCAACTGCCTGTCCACCCTGCTGGTGCAGGCCAGCATCAGTTTTGCCGCCGCTGTCCTGGCAGAGGCTTCCCTCAGCTACTTAGGGCTGGGCACCCAGCCCCCCGACGCCAGCTGGGGGAGGATGCTTAAGGAGGCTCAAGGCTTTGCCGGCCTGGCTCCTTGGGCGGCAATTTTTCCCGGCCTGGCCATCGCCCTGACTGTCCTGGGCTTCAACCGCCTGGGTGACGGTCTCCGGGACCGGCTGGATCCCAAACTATAATTCATTAATAACTCCTTTCCAGGGGTGCCAGCAGGCGCCCCTTTCGCATTATTCGGCAGAAAATAAGTTCACCTGACCAGGCCCTGGCAGGGAATATAGCAGCAAAAGCAGAATATACCATTTAACGAAAGGAGGTGCGCTGGATTTGCGTTCACTGAATATTGCCCATCGGGGAGCCAGCTCCCTGGCCCCGGAGAACACCATGACCGCTTTCAGAAAGGCTGCAGAGCTGGGCGCCGATGGCTTGGAGCTGGATGTCCAGTTCAGCAAAGATGGAAAACTTGTGGTCATTCATGACGAACTGCTCAACCGCACAACCAATGGCAAGGGCCTGGTCAAAGACTATACCCTGGCAGAGCTTAAAGAACTGGACGCCGGCAACTGGTTCTCACCGGAATTCGCCAAAGAGCCCATTCCCACTCTGGAAGAAGTGCTGGCGGAGTTTCAAGGCATGCACGTCAATATTGAAATCAAAAGCGGCGTCATCCTCTATCCCGGCATCGAAAAAGCTGTGCTGGACCTGGTCAGCAAGTACAAGCTGGAAGACAAGATCTTGATATCTTCCTTTAACCATTACAGCCTGGTTGAATGCAAAAAAATCAACCCCGAGGTCCCAATCGGCATCCTCTACATGGCTGGGCTGTACGAGCCTTGGGACTATGCCAAGAAACTGGGCTGCTACTCCATCCACCCCTTGTTCTATGGTGTCCAGCCCGAGATTATCCAAGGCTGCAAAGAGAATGGTCTGGCAATCTACACTTGGACGGTGGATGATCCCAAGCACATGGCAGCCTTGAATGAAGGCGGCGTTGAGGCAATCATCACCAATCGTCCCCAGGATCTAAAAGAAATATTGACGGGAGGAAAGCAAAATGGATAAACCCTATAAATTTTCCTATGGCAAGATTTTCGTCCTGGGCCTCGGTTTCGGAGTAATTTCCCTGACCTGGGCCATCTACAATGCCTATGTCCCCCTGATTCTTGAATCCTTGCTTGTAGGCACCACTTACCTGAACACCACTGTAGGTATAATCATGACCATGGACAACATAGCGGCGATAACGCTGATTCCCTTCATCGGCGCCCTCAGCGATAAGACCTGGACCCGGTTTGGGCGCAGGATGCCCTTTTTGATGTTCGGAATCCCCATCGCCGCTGTCTTCTTTGCCGCCATCCCTTATATGGCTACTTCTCTCTGGGTTCTTATTCCCATAATCGTTATTATGAATATTGCCATGGCCGCCTTCCGGGCTCCCACCATCGCCCTCATGCCTGACCTTACTCCTTCCCCCCTGCGCAGCAAAGCCAACGGCATCGTCAACTTTATGGGCGGTCTGGGTTCCATCGTCTTTTACGGGGTATTCACCATGTTATTCACCGAAGCGAAAGGCAATATCTACACTGACTTTCCTGTAGCCAGCATTGTCATGATTGTCGTCCTCATCATCCTGATGATCTTTATCCGGGAACCCCGGGATCAGTTTGAACAGTCGGATAAGAAGTCCGAGGGAATCTTCAGTTCCTTAATGAACGTCTTCAAGGAAAAAGAGGCCAGCACCCGTTTGCTGCTGGCAGCCATTTTTTGCTGGTTCATCGGCTGGAACGGTGTGGAGACATATTTTACCCTTTATGGCACAGAAATTTGGGAGCTGACAAAAGAGGCTGCAGCCCAATACCTGACCTACTTTTCCCTGGCCTTTTTACTGATGGCAATTCCCAGCGGCTTTATCGCCAGCGCCATTGGCCGCAAAAAGACCATTATAGTTGGTGTGGTTGGAATGGGCATAATGCTGGCAGTTGCCTATACCATTGGCGTTCCCTGGCCTATGGCCGCAATTCTTCTGGGCTGCGGCGGCATTTTCTGGGCCTTGGTCAACATTAACTCTTTCCCCATGGTGGCAGACATGGCCCCGGCAGCCAAACTAGGGCTTTACACAGGCTTGTATTACTTCTCTTCTCAGCTGGCGGCGATTCTCGCCCCGCCTGTTTTCGGGTTTGTCATGGACTATACTTCCCGTAAGGCCATGTTCCCCATGGCATCCCTGGCCTTTGTCCTGGCCCTGATTTGCATTTCCGGCGTCCGCCGGGGCGAAGCCAAAAAATCAGCCTAAAGCAAAACCCCCTCACGGGGGTTTTTAGTTCTGAGGTTCGACCAAGGTCCCAATCCGTCTGACTGTCACCTCTGCCGTCACAGAGATCTCACATTTTTTGTATTCCTCGGCCCAGTCCTTCCCCTTAAACCATTTGGGGTGCTGAACCCTGACACGCCTACCAAGACCGATACAATCCGCTTGCCAATTCTGGGTCTTTTCCAGCATTTCCTGGATATTGCCCTGGAAATCCTGGGCCAGCAATTGCCCTAACTTGTCAATTACCTTGTGGTCAAGGACATTTGCATCCCACTCAATATCCACGCCGTCTACAAATAATTTCAGGCTAATGTCAATGCTGGGCTTATTATTTTTAATCTCCGATTTTATTTTGCATTTGACATTCTCTATATACCCAGCTACCGTTCGTCTCTCGTTGCGAATTTTTACTTCAGTGGTAAAGCGCAATCTGCCGCCCTCACCGCTTAACATCTGGTAGGGCAAGATTTCATTGTCAGTCAGGATTCCTGTCATTTTCCCGGCAGAGTTAAAGACCCCCAGCCCTGCAATAACTAGGCCCTTCTTTTCATCTTCATGGCCGGTAATCTGAATAATTGGAGCAACGGGATCGATTCCCAAAGTATGATGTTTGTTCCAGTACTCGGTGGCTGTTGGTGTTGGCGTCAGTCCCCGATATTGATTTCGCTCTAATAGATTTGGCAAAAATACTCCAATCCTTGTTTCCACAGGGTTCTCCAATTGCAGGACATGTTGAGCCGGAGCATCCTGCACAACTGCCAGCATTGCATTGGCATTCATATCTCGCAGCAGAGCCAGCTGACGTACAACTTCATTCATTTTGCCGCTGCGGGCAAACTGCTCACTAAATACCAGGACAGTAGTCTGGCCCAAAACCAAGTTGCGTCCAGCCTGCCGCTGAGCATTAATCAGGGCCTGGTTTATGGACTTGGCCTTGACTGTTACTTTAAACATTGAAGCGGTAGCTTTTTCAGACAGAGTAGGACATGCAATAGTCACAGCCATTAGCTCTGAATCTTCAGGATCCTCGTCAAATCCAATGACCTGAATCAGGGCCAAGTCTTCAATGAGGAGGATATCCCAGCACCCTCCAACAAACAGCAGTAAACTGCAAAGGAGCAACAGCAGAAACTTCCTGGTCATGTTTTCACCTCCTGTCTTTCATCCAGCCCCCGGATTTTCGCCACCACCAGCATCAATCCCGTAATCGCCAGATTAATAATTAACCCATACGCGCCCACCATATCGCTAAAGGCAAATACCGCAACCAAATCCGGAGGCAGATTAGCTGCTGCATAGACAATGGGCAAACAAGCAATTGACCAGAGATCATGGTAATGCCGCCGGGTTAAAGTCGCCAGGGTGAAAGTGGCGGAAAAATAATGCACCGCCACCGTTGCAATAATCTGAGCTGTCCAGGCAAAAAGCATAACATTGTCCACTCTTTGCACAAAGGGCAGCGAACCTATGCGCATATAATTGACCAGGGGCCAAACCAAGGTTAACGTGCGCTCTATCCCCAACACTCCATAGACCAGAATAGTATTAATAAAATACAGTAACGTTACCATGATCAGGGCTATTGAAGTCAGCTTTAACACCTTATGACGATTAATAATAAAGGGGAAAAACACAAGCATTGATTCAAATCCCAAATAGGCGAAAGCCGTTTGGGGAACAGCCTGAATTATCTTGAGGATTCCTTCGCCCCCTACAGGCTTGAGGTTCAGAAAATCGAATTCCGGCAGAGGAATCAAAAGCATCAGCAATACCGCTGCCGTAAACAGAATAGTAATCTCCATCAGGCGCCCCAGAGTCACTGCTCCCATTCTGCTGATATATCCCACTGTAATCAGAATCGCAACGAAAAACACTGGCACCGGCGTCCATATAAACACCCATGTCCTTACCAATTCAGACAAGATGCGCAAGACAACGGCGCACATGGAAAAGGCATAGAGAGAATAAATGATTGAAACCACTATTCCTAAGGGACGGCCCAAAATCAAGATGCTGAACTCCGGCAAAGTCCGAGTGGGAAATTTTCTGCACAGCAACCAGATAAACAAGGCAAAAGCCCACAAGACAAAACCGCCAATGATGATGCTGATCCAGCTGTCCCTCCCGGCAGTTTCGCCCACTGACCGGGGGAGAGTAATAATCGCGGTGCTAATGGTTACCGACACTACCATTGCGATCCACTGAAAATCGCTGAGTCCATACTTTTTACCGCTTGCCATCTTCTTTGCTCTCAACTCCCCGCTGCCGGACTATGTTTTTCTTGGCAGTCAGCATGGGACGTCCCCGCATCCAACGCCAAGACCGACGATAAATATGATCCCCCATATCTTTTACCCGCAGGGGCGCCAGAGGCGCCAAATAGGGGACGCCGAATGATTGGAGATTGCACATATGGGCCAGTATCACCATCCAGGTGATGACAATCCCAAAACCTCAGAGGAATCCTGCTGCTAACAACATGGGAAATCTGAGATAGCGGACGGCTAGAGAAGCCTCATAATTGGGAATGACAGATCCTGCCAAAAAAGTGGTGGCGACGATGATTAATAACACAGGGCTGACTAAATTAGCGCTTACCACAGCCTGGCCCAATATGAGGGCGCCCACAATGCTCAGGGTGGGGCTTACTGGCCCTGGCAAGCGGATGCTGGCTTCCCGCATCAGTTCCGCAGCAAATTCCAATAACAAGGCCTCGGTCAGTGGCGAGAAGGGCACACCCTCCCGGGACTGGGCGATGAAAAATATAATATTGCTTGGAATCATCTCATAATGGTACATAATTATGGCTGTATATACAGCTGTCAGCGTTGTGACGGCGAGTATTCCCAGCAGGCGCAATACCCGGCCAATGGTGGCAAAGAGGGGATGCATGTAATAATCCTCAGGAGTTTGAAACCAGTCAGTGGCTACGGAAGGCAATACCAGGGCAAAGGGGCTGCCATCAGTCAAAATGACCACCTTCCCCTGAAGCAAGCCTCCTACCACCTTGTCTGGCCGCTCGGTGCTCAAATGCAGCGGAAAAGGCGATATTGTTCGCTCGCTAATCAATTCGGCAATCACCCCTGAATCGAGAATGCCATCAATATCAATCGCTTCCAGTCTTTCCTTTACTTCTTGAACTGTATCTAAATTACACACATCTTCGATATAGAGCATAGAGACCTCTGTACTGGTCCTCTGGCCAATCTTAAGGTTGAAGACCTTCAAATTCGGGTCTGGCAGACGCCTGCGTACAAGACCCCGGTTGACCTGTATGACTTCAGTAAACCCCTCCCGTGGTCCCCGGATCAGGCGTTCTTGCAAGGGCTCCTCCACTGACCGCCCAGGCCATTTTTTAATATCGATAATTACCGCCTTGCTGCTTCCATCCACGATAATTGCAATTTTTCCCCTCAGTATGTCGCTGGTAAAATCCTCTAAATAAAAATAAGAAGAGGTTTGCCCAACGGCAATCAGCTGAATGACATCTTCAACCTGTCTGTTGTGCTCAGATTCTGCCAGCAAAGGAGAAATAATATCTCTGGTCAAATTGTCGGCACTAACTAAACCCTCGGTGTATAAAACAAGAGCTCGGCGATTATTCATGCGGGGAATTGCAATTTTCTTAGTTTTTACATCGGCGCAGTCTTTAAAGACTTGACGCAGCAGGCCCTCATTAATTTGAATGCTTTTGGTCAAGCTCTTACCCGCCGGGCAGTGCTTGCCATTATCTCCGCTCTTTTTCATTCCCAACCCGGCCTTTATTGCCCCAAACATTTTTTTCAGCCCGCCCAGCATCGCCACCCCCAAAACCTGTACTTGTACTTTGCCCAGACATTCTTGCCCCTAAACCTGGACAATAAAAAAGTCCCCCTTTTAGGGGAACAATTGTGCCAAAGCTTCTCTGTCTCTCCACCGGCGCCGGCGGTCGCTGTCAATTTTAGCGAGGATCTCATTGAAATCTCCCGCCAGCCACATAAGCACTTCCAGGTGCTGCCGCCCCCAGTTCCGGGCATCTTTCAGACTCGCCATATAGATGTCCAAATGGGCGTTGGAGATGGCCCCGCCCCGGTCCTCGACGATAAATATGCCGCCATTGAGCATGGCAGACAGCTCCGGGATAAAAACCCGGGTGCCAATGGGGATGTCAGGACCGGCAGCGACAGTGCGCCACGGCTGCACCTTAGTTCCGCTGTAAGTAATGCCATACAAGGGATCATCCGGATGCTTTTGACTCGATTCATAGTCGGCAGTATAGGCAGTAATCTCTAGGATTGTCCATAACTCCTGCAGGTTGTTAATCGTCTTTCCCTCCCGGTTTCGGATTTACTTCAGAATACGAAAACCCCAGCCAGGAGGTGCAGCATGGGAACGGTTAGAAACATAGGACAGTACTTCTGTCAATCGCATCTGTGGCCCTCCTAGATTAATGGGCTGCTTACTTTATCCTTCTTTTAGTTGTATGGGTGGAAAATGACAACTCTATGTTGTAAAATGATTTGTACAGGGAGATGCATATGTTTGGTGTCTCCGTTGACCACCTACTAGGTCGCACAGACATAAAAAATCCTCCCGAGACCATCGCCGCCCACCATGACGGGGACGAATGGACTGAGGAGGGCTGGAGGATATTGAGCAGTTCAAAGAGTTCGTGCGGATGATAAGAGAAAAGCGGGGTGAGGATAAGTGACTGAAAAAGATTTGTTAGAGCTGATTGCCTCTCAGGTTAGTGACCTCACTAAGAAATTTGATGGCTTGGACAAAAAAGTTGACAACATGGAAGCCAACATGGCCACTAAAGATGAACTGGCCGAGATTAAAGGAATAATCGTCAGGATGGAGAACGAGCATAGCCTAAAGCTCGGTGCTCTGTTCGACGGGTATACACTTAATGCCGAAAAGCTCGACCAGATAGAGAAGCTTGTTGCCAAGCATGAGGAAACTCTTCTGACAAAAGTTAAATAAAAGAAGCTACCATAGACGTACATAACGCCCAAAGGTGGCTTTATGATTAAGGAGGTATCAAACGGCAAGCTTCTGTAGTAATTGCTGCCAGGAAACTACTGGGAAGTTACTGTGGACAAGCTGCTCGTGAATTGGCGGCTCATCCCTGGTCTTATCGGCCTGGTAGCCGTGGCAATTGGATCAAGTAACAGTGCCAACTATTTTGAGCGTGAAGCTGTATAAAGTTTAAAGCTTTTGGAAGCGACACAAACGCCTGTGTCGCTTTTTTCTGTTCCAATTAACGAACAAATGCCATGGAGAGAATTTTATCGTAGATCTAATGTCCATGTAGTGGCGGGGAAAAAAAAAAGACGATGACTCGTCTTTTATGGTTTCAGGTGGTGCCGAGGACCGGAATCGAACCGGTACGAGCTTTGGGCTCGAGGGATTTTAAGTCCCTTGCGTCTGCCTGTTCCGCCACCCCGGCAAATAATAATGGAGGCGGCACCCAGAATTGAACTGGGGGTAAAGGATTTGCAGTCCTCTGCCTTACCGCTTGGCTATGCCGCCTCGGATGGAGCGGAAGACGGGATTCGAACCCGCGACCCTCGCCTTGGCAAGGCGATGCTCTACCACTGAGCCACTTCCGCATATGATGGTGCCGCAGGGCAGAATTGAACTGCCGACACGTGGATTTTCAGTCCACTGCTCTACCGACTGAGCTACCGCGGCATAAAAGTGGCGGAGCTGACGGGAGTCGAACCCGCGATCTCCTGCGTGACAGGCAGGCATGTTAGGCCACTACACCACAGCTCCAGCACTAACTATTATACACAGCAGGTTAATTAGCGTCAAGCAGATAAATCTTCTAAGCCCGCTTTCTCTCGTTCGCTATTTTAAATGGAAATCTCCTCCAGCATTCATGATGCGGGTCACACTGGGCGTACGCAGGAATTGATTGACTGCCTTTGCACTTCCCGGTTGGGCGGCCATGATTCCTCTAAGCAGCAACATTATTCGCTGGCTTTGGATTTGGCTGCTGTGCAGTTCGGTTTCTAAAATTATCAAAGCCTGCTCCAGCTCACCGCGCCTTTTGGGCTCAGAATATCTTCCTGCCAGACTGAGCACTTGGGTGCGCAACATTTCCAGGGCTATTTTCATTTTTTTGCACCTCCATTACCCAGTTTAATGACAAAGGTTGATGTAGGTGCATAAAAAAGCATTTAGCTAAAAACAAAAGGACAAAGGGCATTCCCCATGTCCTGATTTTAAATTGGTGCGAGAGGTGGGACTTGAACCCACATGACTATTGTCACACGCCCCTCAAACGTGCGCGTCTGCCAGTTCCGCCACTCTCGCTAACAGAACATATTATAAGCAGAATGTGCAAATAAGTCAAGACTATTTGTTTCAAGAAAAAAACTGCAAGCAAAAATTTATTTTTTTACTTGACCGCCGGTGAGATGACAGGCGACAAAATGGCTGCCGCCAATATCATTGAGCAAGGGTTCCTTTTGCGTGCAAATATCCATTTTATAAGGACAACGGGTATGAAACCTGCAGCCCCAAGGCGGGTTGACAGGGCTGGGAACATTTCCCTTTAAAATTATTTTCTTTCTTTGAATTGCCGGGTCGGGAATAGGCACTGAGGAAAGCAGGGCCTGAGTGTAGGGATGCTGAGGATCACAAAAAAGCTCTTCGGTGTCCGCCATTTCTGCGATTTTACCTAGGTACATCACTGCCACCCGATCGCTTATATGATTGACGACACTTAAGTCATGAGCAATAAACAGGTACGTCAGCTTAAACTGCTGCTGCAAGTCCTCCAGCAGATTAACGATCTGAGACTGAATCGATACATCCAGGGCGGAGACTGGTTCATCGAGAATAATGAGCTTGGGGTTTAAGGCCAGAGCTCTAGCCAGGCCTATGCGCTGGCGCTGCCCGCCGCTGAATTCATGGGGATAGCGCCCGCCGAAGCTGGGGCTGAGGCCGACAACATCCAGCAGTTCAGCCACTTTTCTTTCAAGCACATTTCCTCTGGCCTCTTTGTGCACGATCAAGGGCTCGGCCACAATATCCCTGACGGTCATCCGGGGATTAAGAGAGGAATAAGGATCCTGAAACACCACCTGCATCTCCCGGCGCACCTGGCGCAACTCGGACCGGTCCAGTTCCATGAGATTTCTGCCATCGAAGATGACGATGCCAGAACTTGCCTCTTCCAAACGGAGGATTGTCATGGCGGCAGTGGTCTTGCCGCAGCCGGATTCGCCTACCAAGCCCAGGGTTTCACCCCAGGCGATGTCAAAGCTGATTCCATCCACAGCTTTGGCAAAGGCCCTGGCCCGGGAAAAAGAACCGTGTTTGACGGGATAGTATTTTACCAGGTCTTGAACCTGAAGAAGCGGTCTGGCAGATTCTAGCATACTGACTCTCCTTTAGCGCAGCCAGCAGCTGACCCTGCGGCCAGCGCCAAGGCTTTTGAGTTGAGGTGCCTCCTGCCTGCAAATCTCTAAGGAATAGGGGCAGCGGGGATGGAAACTGCAGCCCCCAGGCAGGTCAAGGAGATCGGGCACTGAGCCCTTGATTGGCTGCAGCCGTTTCCTGGGCCTGTCCAGCCTGGGAACAGACAATAACAACCCTTCGGTATATGGGTGCAGAGGCTTGTGAAAGATGTCGCTGACAGAAGCCTCTTCGACAAATTTCCCTGCATACATTACAATCACCCGATCTGCCATCTCGGCAATTACGCCGAGATCATGGGAGATAAGGACAATTGCCGTATTAAAATCTGTCCGCAGCTTTTTCAGCAATTCGAGAATCTGGGCCTGGATGGTGACATCCAGGGCAGTGCTGGGCTCGTCCGCAAAGAGCAACTTTGGATAGCAAGACAGGGCCATGGCAATGAGAACCCGCTGCTGCATGCCCCCGGAAAGATGATGGGGATAATCTCGCAGGCGCCGTTCCGGCATAGGAATGCCCACCAGTTGCAGCATATCTATGGTCCGCTCTTCTACATCCCTGTCCTTGATATCCTGATGCAGCCTGATTGCCTCGCCAATTTGGTCGCCAATGGTCAGGACCGGGTTGAGGGCAGACATGGGTTCCTGAAAGATCATGGCCATCTCGTTGCCCCGGAGCCGACGCATTTCTCGCTCACTGAGAGACAGGACATCCTGGTTGTCAAAAAGGATTTGTCCACGGATCTCACCTGGCGGCGATGGCACCAGGCCCATTATTGACAGGGCTGTGACGCTCTTGCCGCAGCCTGATTCCCCTACCAGGCCCAAGGTTTCCCCCTGAGAGACAGAAAAATCGACGCCGTCCACAGCGGGAATAATGCCTTTTGCCGTGTGAAAGTAAGTCTTTAAGTCCTTGACCGTAAGCAGCACAGTCATAGTCCTCACCTCTATCGGAAAAATCTGCGGAAACATTAGTCATTTTTATAGAGTTTGCGATACCTCTCTTTAGCCTGCCGAACCTTGTCCAGGTAGTTTCTAGTCTCGGGGTAGGGAATCTGCCGGCGGTTTTTCCAGGTGCCATCCCAGGTTCCTGCATCAAGCCAGGAGCGCAGCTTCGTCGGGCCGGCGTTATAGGCCGCCAGGGCCAGAGTCTCATCGCCGCCAAACTGCTTGAGCATGGCGGCAAGGTAGCGGGTGCCCAGGATTATATTATATTCGGGATCAAAGAGTTTCTCCGGGAAAGCCTCTTCATTAATTTCATGGCCCAGCCCCCGGGCCACCTCCATAGCCGTCCTGGGGCGAAGCTGCATGAGACCACGGGCGTTAGCCTTGGAAACGGCGTCGGCGCGAAAATTGCTTTCCACTTTTATCACCGCGGCTACCAAAGCCTTATCTAAATTATTAGCTGCGGCTTGTTCCACAATAATTTTTTTATAGCGGATGGGATAAAATTGGCGCCAAAAAATCGGCAATTCAAAGAGCAAACTGACCAATACGGCCAGAACAAGCAAGGCCACAAGCCTGGAAAACAGCTTATATTTCATCTTCATCCTCTTTCAACATACTGATTCCATAAATCATACACCATTTCCCGGGTTGCCCTGCGGCTGCCGGTATTATTGATAACCGCATCTGCCCGTGCCACCTTTTCCTCTAAAGGCATCTGAGCCTCAATCCGCTGGCTGGCCTGCTCAGGGGTAATCTTGTCCCTGGCCAGCAGGCGGTTAATTTGGGTCTGGCGGTCGACGGCCACCACCCAAGTAAAATCAACTAATTTTTCCGCCCCCACCTCATAAAGAAGGGGCGCATCTAAGACAATTGCTGGCCAGCGGCCTTCCTCTTTATAGCGACGGATTTTCCCGGCAATCTGCTCAATCACCCCTGGATGAACAATGGAATTGAGTTTCTTTAATTTGTAGCCATCGCCAAAAACCATGTTGCCCAAGCGGCGGCGGTTAATAGTGTTATCGGGATTGAGTATTTCCCTGCCGAACTCAGCTATCAGTTTTGTCCATATGGGGCTGCCTGCCTTCATTAATTGTTTGGATTCCCGATCAGCATCAATTATTATTGCGTCTTTGCTTTTTAATGTCCTGGCCACCGTAGACTTGCCGCAGGCAATCCCGCCGGTAAGGCCTATGACCACTGGTTCCACAGGCACCCTCCTTTCGCACTTAACTAATTATATCAAAGCTGCCCGGAAGATAAAGGGCTTGACTATAAAGATTATCGTTTCGATTACTTTTACTTCACCACCTCTGATTGGACAAAAAAACACCCACAGGTGTTAATAATGATATTCTGGGTTCTCTGCCCGGCTAGCTGCCGCTGAAATTCTTTCGTCAAACCGAAAAATCTAGCTACTCCTCGATCCAGTGTTTTCAGGTGATGCCGTGGACGAAAACCGACATGGTTTTAAATCTCCCCCGCTTGCCTGACCTGCAGCTGACACCGGGGGCAAAACACACTGGTCCTGCCTCCAATCCGCATGCGTTCCAGTGTCTCGCCGCAGCTGAAGCAAGGCTCTCCCGCCCTGCCATAGACCTGCAGCCGTTGCTGGTAATTGCCGACGGTGCCCAGGCCGCTGCGATAGTCCCTGAAGGTTGTCCCCCGGCTGGAAATAGCCCCGGCGATGACTGTCTTCACTGCCGCGGCCAGCGTCCCGCATTCTTCTGCCGTCAAGGAACAGCCTGACCTAGCAGGATGGATTCCCGCCAAAAAGAGGGCCTCATCGGCATATATATTGCCCAGGCCGGCGACAATGCTCTGATTGAGGAGCAGGGCCTTGACCGCTGCCTTGCGGCCGGCAAAGGCCGCCAGCAGCCAGTCCGGGTTATACTCCTCTCCCAGGGGCTCAGGTCCCAAGGTTTGAAAGCCCCCCAAGTGCTCCTCCTCCCCTGGCCAGAAAGCCCACATATCGCCAAACCGGCGCAAATCGCAATAAGACAGATTAACCCCATTATCCAGGGTAAACTGAGCCCGCTGGTGCCGCTCCCCCGGCTCCAGCCTGGTTAACAGCCTTCCCGTCATGCGCAGATGCACCAGCCAGGTAAGGCCCTGGTCCAGCTCAACAACTACATACTTGCCCCTTCTAGTCATGGTCCGGATAATCCTGCCTGTAAGGCGGCGGTTAAAATCTTCAGCTCCTGGAAAACGGACCAGCCGAGGGTCCCAAACTTGCACCCTGATAATTCTGGCCCCCGTGAGCAGGGGGGCCAGGTCGCCGACGATTGTCTCTACTTCTGGCAGTTCAGGCATCTTCTTCAGTCCTTTATTGACTCCATATTATACCAGTTGGAGCCGGTCTTTACATCTACAACCAGGGGAACATTCAACTGGACAACTTCCTCCATAGCTGTAACAACCAGCTTGGCCAACCGCTTCAGTTCCTCAGAGGTGGTCTCCAGCACTAGTTCGTCATGAACCTGCAGCAGCATTCTTGACACCAGTCCCTCAGCCTCCAGGCGTTTTTCCACTTCCACCATGGCCAGCTTGATAATATCTGCCGCCGTCCCCTGGATAGGGGTGTTGATGGCAGTGCGCTCGGCAAAGGAGCGGCGTTGGAAATTGCGGCTGCCGATTTCCGGCAGGTAGCGGCGCCGGTTATAAAGGGTGGTGACATAGCCGTCTTTTCTGGCCTGGGCGACAATATGATCCATGTATTCCTTGACCCCGGGATAGCGGTGAAAATATGCGTCAATGTAACTGGCAGCCTCTTTCTTGGCAATCCCCAGGGATTTTGCCAGGCCGAAATCGGTCTGCCCGTAAACCAGGCCAAAATTGACGGCCTTGGCCGCCTGGCGCTGGCTGTCAGTTACATCCTCCAGGGCCACCCCGAAAATTTCCGCCGCCGTGCGCCGGTGGATGTCCTGGCCCCCGCGAAAAGCCTCCGTCAATGTAGAATCGCCGGAAATATGGGCTAATACCCGCAACTCAATTTGGGAATAGTCAGCAGCCAGCAGCCACTGATAGCCGCCGCCTGGGACAAAAGCCTTGCGAATCCTGCGCCCTTCCTCCAGGCGGATGGGTATGTTCTGCAAATTGGGTTCGGTGCTGCTGAGGCGGCCGGTAGCGGTCACCATCTGGTTAAAGTTGGTGTATATCCTGCCGGTCTCCTGGTCCCAAACATCTTTCAGCCCCTGGACATATGTGCTCTGCAGTTTCACCAGCTGTCTGTATTCCAAAACCAGGGGCACCACTTCATGGCTGTCGCTGATGAACTCAAGCACCGCTGCATCAGTGGAATAACCCGTCTTGGTCTTGCGCACAGGCGGAATGCCCAAGCGCTCAAAGAGCATTTCTCCCAGCTGCTTAGGCGAATTGATGTTAAATTCATAGCCCGCGGCAGTGATGATTCGTTCTTCCAAGTCAACAATCTTTGCCTGGAGCTCAGCGCCTATTGTCTCCAGCTCCCGGACATCTACGGCAATGCCGGTGCGTTCCATCCGGGCCAACACCCGGCTGAGGGGCAGTTCAATCTCCCGGTACAATTCCCAGGCCTTGGTCGCCTGCAAATTCTCTTTCAGGCTCTGCCACAGCTTAGGCAGCAGGCTGGCATGGGCCGCCACATGTTCTTGTTCCGATTGCTCCCCCCGGTCAACGCCGGTTTCGGTCCAGGCCCGAACCAGGTTGGGAATATCCATATTGCTGCCGGGCTTAAGCAAATAAGCCGCCAGCTGGCAGCTGTGGACCTCAGCTTCCAGAGCAATCTCCCGATCAAAAGCAAAGCGGTAGATCTTTTTGGCATCATCGGTGATGAGGGTTGCCTCCCGGCCCAAATACTCCTCCAGCCCCTGGCAAGCGGCAGCAAACCCGTCACCGGCAAAGAGCAGGGACATTTCTTTGTTGCCAACAGCCAGAGAATCCTCCAGCAAGATCACCGCCAGTTCCTGGCCGCTGAAAATTTTCGGATCCAGTTGAGGGCTGGTGATGGTTTTCAGCTTGGCCTCACTGTAATCCACCAGGGCCAGCCGCTCCAGCAGGGTGTTAAATTCCAGCCTCTTAAATAATCTGTATAATTCCTTGTCATCCCGCTTGAGCTTGGCCGGCGGCCATTCCAGGGGCAGGGGCGCCTGGGTGTCGATTTCTGCCAGCCGCCGGCTCAAAAAAGCCTGATCCTGGTAGAGTTCCAAGTTCTCCCGCATTTTTCCCTTCAACTGGTCAATGTTCTCATACACTCCCGCCACGCTGCCATACTGGGAAATCAGCTTGCTGGCGGTTTTTGCGCCAATCCCCGGCACCCCGGGGATATTATCTGAGCTGTCCCCCATCAACCCCTTGATGTCGACAATCTGGGGGGGACTGACATTATATTTTGCCTCAACCGCTGCCTCGTCAAAAACTGCGGTCTGGCTGATGCCCTTTTGGGTCATGATTACATGAGTAGATTCTCCCACAACCTGGAGGATATCCCGGTCGCCGCTTACAATCCAGCTGAAACAGCCCTCTTGGGCAGCTTTTGCCGCCATGCTCCCCACTAGGTCGTCAGCTTCATACCCTGCCAGCTCAATACACTCAATGCCCATAGCCCGGAGCACGTCCCGGGCAATCTGCATCTGGCCGCGCAGTTCAAAAGGCGTGGGCGGGCGATTGGCCTTATACTCGCTGTACTCCAGGCTGCGCTTGGTGGGTTCCGGCAAATCAAAGGCGGCCACAGCATAGTCAACCTTGTACTGGTCCAGCAATTTCAGCAGCATATTAATCAGTCCGTACACCGCCCCGGTGGGCTGACCCTGGCTGTTTTCCAGAGGCGGCAATGCAAAAAACGCCCTGTACAGCAAGCTGTTGGCATCTATCAGCATTAATTTCTCCGTCATTTCATCACCCCTTCTTAAGAAAAAGCACAGTTTTCTGCACTTTCATCTTACTATATCCCAACAGGGGAAAAAAGTCCTGCTCCTATCGTTCCCGGGAGGTATTGTTTTTTTTGATCAGGGCGGCCCGCTTGACCACGCCGCTGCCGTAGCGGGCGGAAACCCGATCTATGGCTTCAGCGATTTTTTCCTCTTTAGCCAGTCCCGGGTCCTCAAAAAAACTGAGCTGCCGGCTTCCCTGACTCTTTACCAACCCGCCGGTCCCTACCCCCACCAGGCGGATGCCCCTGCCCTGAAGATTGACCTTGGCCAGCAGTTCCAGGGCTTTATTGTAAATGGGCATGGTCAGACAGGCGGGAGCAGGCAGCGGCCCCTGCCGGGTAAGGGTCTCAAAATTTCCGTACCTGAGTTTCAGGGTAATCGTCCCGGCGAGAAACTGACTGGCCCGCAGAGTGCAGGCCACATCGTCGGCCAGTTCCAGAATTACCGTCTGCAGCCTGTCCATATCTGTTACATCCCGGGGGAAAGTGATCTCCCGGCTGATAGACTTGGCGGCCCGGCTGGTCTCCACTGTGCGGCAGTCCTCGCCCCTGGCCAAATACCGCAGAGCGGCGCCCATTTTGCCAAAGGCTGCCGTCAGCAAATTTTCCGGCAAACTTGCTAGCTGCCCAACGGTATCTATGCCCATGCTCCTGAGTTTGACCGCAGTCTTTTCCCCTACCCCCCACAGCTTTTCCACAGGCAGCGGCGTAAGCACAGCCTCAACCTCATCTGGCCGAATGACGGTAAAGCCCCGGGGCTTTTCCAAATCCGAAGCCAGTTTGGCCAAAAACTTGTTTGGCGCCACCCCCACTGAAGCTGTCAGCTGCAATTCTTGCTCAATATCCTCCTGGATGCGGGCGGCGATCACCACCGGCGGGCCAAATAGTCCCTCACAGCCGGAAACATCCAAAAAGGCCTCATCTACAGACAAGGGTTCCACCAAAGGGGTATAGCGGGCAAAGATTTGCATAATCTGGCGGGACACTTCCCCATACCGGGCCATATTGCCCCGAAGGAAGATCCCCTGAGGGCACAGCCTATAGGCCTGCATCAAGGGCATGGCCGAATGGACCCCGAACTTCCTGGCCTCATAACTGGCAGTGGACACCACCGAGCGCACATCCCGGCGGGGATCGCCGCCAATGATTACCGGCTTGCCCCGGTACTGGGGATTATCTCTCATCTCTACCGACGCAAAAAATGCGTCCATATCTACATGGATGATCGGAGTATCCATTCCCTCACCCCCTGGCCTCATTATACCAAACTAACGTTCGAAAATAAAACTCCCCGCAGGGAGTTTTTTCCTAATCAATCAAAATACCAGCGCTCCGGCCAGCACAGTCCCAAGGGTGAAGGGACAATGCCCTTCAAGCTTTTGCTGGCTATGGCTGTGCGGGCAGGTGAAAACAAAAACACAAAGGGGAGGTCATGGGACATGAGCTTCTGCATCTCGGCATAAACCCGTAGGTTGGTTTCGGCTTTGCCTGGTCCGCCATCCAGTTGGAGGATGGCATCCATGGCAGGGCTTGTATACGCCCCAAAATTCATGCCTCGGCTGATGGAATCGGAGCGGAAATAGACAGTGGCATCAGGGTCGGGATCCAGACTGAGGCCCATGAGGGCCATCTCAAAGTCCCCCGCATCTATACAGCCAAGGAGCAGCTCTCTCCAGGCCCGGGGATTAAGCTTTACTTCAATACCCACCTGGGCCAAATCTTCCTTTACCATGGCGGCGATTTCCCCATGAAAAGGGTTATCTTCCCTGAGTGTCAGCTGAAAAGAAAGCCTCTTGCCCTCGCTGTACCGCCAGCCGTCCAATTTCTCCGGCCAGCCTGCCTGATCCAAAAGTTGTCCTGCCCGGGCCAGATCCTGGGCATAGGTAACAAGCTCCGGAGAATAGGCCCAGGATTCAGGCGGCACTGTGCTGTCCATCTGGACACCCCTGCCCCCCAAAAGCTCGGCAATAATTCTCTCCCGGTCGATGGCCCAAGCCACCGCCTGGCGGACTCTGCGGTCCTGCCAGGGATTTTCTCGGTCTGGGCCAAAGGCCTGGGGCCGAAAGTTAAAGGCCAGGACTTGGCAGCCCATTTCCTGACAAGCGTAATACTCATGGGTCTGGGTCAGGTCGGGGACTGTCTCCATTTGCGCAGGAGTAATGTCTTCTAGCAGATCTACCTTGCCGGCAGCCAGGGCCGACAGGGCAGTGTCAAAATCTGAATAGAAATTGAATTTTATCGTCTGGATAAAGGGACAGTCCCCATCATAATAATAGTCGTTGCGTTCCAAAGTGATGCACTGGTCCTGCCGGTCCGCGAAGCGATAGGGCCCTGTGCCCACAGGCCGCCAGTTCCGGGGATGCTCGGCCATGTGGCCAATGGGGACCTTGTCCCGGCCCATAGCAATCTGAGGGTCAAAAAGATGACGGGGCAAAATACCCAGACACATTTTCCCCATTGAGAAATCATGCTCTGGAGCCAAGATAAATTTGATGCTGTAGTCATCCAAGACCTCAATGGCCTCAATCTGGGCCAAGTCCTTATCTTTGGGACCAGAGAAGCTCTTGTCAAAGGCCTTGACTGCAAAGGTAAATTCAACGTCACGAGCGGTAAAGGGTTCCCCATCATGCCAGCATACATCCGGCCTTAGGAAGAAGGTCCATTCCCGGTTGTCAGGGCTGACCTCCCAGCTCTCGGCCAGTTGGCCCACAAGCCGCAAATGTTCGTCATAGCGGACCAGGCCCTGAAAGATATACGCGCTCACAGGACACTCCTCGCTGACCAAAAGCGGGTTAAGCATGCCGGGCTCCCCGAGCAAAGCCCGCTCAAGACAGCCACTGGATTTTTTGGTCTCGCAGCCGGTTGTCCCTAGGGCAATCAAGACAGTAATTACTAAGAAGATGATGATCTTTTTAAACATATCCACCTCCAAAAACTTGGATAACTATGGATGAAAAGTAGTTATGACCAAATTCTTGGCAAATATACTTCACCAAACTCAATCAACGCTGACGGCTATTCTGCCTCAAACCATTTTTTGCACTGTTCAATCCTGGCTCCCTGGTCGCCATGCTCCTTGTCATAGGAGAATTCCTTTAAGGGGGAGCAAGAAAAGTCCGGGCACTGGCCGCAATGAGCGATTTTCCTGTCTTCACAACAATTCTTTATGTGACATTCTCCCCAAAACAGTTTTTCTGTGTGCAGGCAGCCGGGACAATTGGCGGACTCTCTGTAAGAGCACTGGCTGCACAGCAAGCCGCATCTTGATTCAACCATGACTGTCACCTCCTTTACAATGAATTGGACTAAAGCTTCCAGTCACCGCGATGGAAAATGTGCAAGATGTACCTGGCCCTGGATCCACCAACGTATAAATCAGGGCGGCTGCATACAGGGCTGTCGGGGCGCACTCCAATCAGCAAGACCACATCCGCTTCCAGTCCTTTAAAGGCCCGGATGGTGCTGAACCTGAGAGCGTCAGCACGGGGATCCCCCACTTCTCCCAAGGGGCAGCCCCCGAGGCTGTCTACCCCTGCCAGGCAGCTCTTTTCCCGGCGGTTAGGTGAGAGAATGGTAATCCTCCGTGGCTGTATCTTTCGCGCCAGCAGGCGGGCCACCTCTTTTTCCAATAGCCGCAACTGATGACTGTCGGTATTCCAAGCATGGAAATGCACCTCGCCAGTGTCTTTAAGGCCCAGGCGCATCTTGGCCCCGCTTAAGGGGGCAATCCAGCGCTGGCAGACAGAAGTAGTGTTGCGCAAATTCACAGTCAGCCGGAACCGGGAAGCCGGCAGCGCCTCTAATCCGGAAGGATCTACCTGAAAGATATTTTGGCTGCTGTCGGCAAAAACATAAAACTCTCCATCCTCTTTGACCATTGCCTGCAGGCACCGAAACCAGTGAGGGCGGAAGTCCTGGCCCTCATCCACTACTATGGCATCGTACTTCTGCTCCTGAGGAAGCTGGGAAAACAGGGTGTAACCCCCCTCCGGCAGGGTATGCTCAAAATAATCATCGTAATCCTGGCGATCCGGAGGAGTGAGGCCCGTCAGCCGCTCCAGCAAGCCGTGGAAATGGCGGGCAGTGAGATTTTCCACATCGACGGGAAACTGGCTGGCCAGATTTTTGTTAAAGCAGGTCAGCATAGTCTTTTTCCCCGCCTCCGCCAACCGGCGGGCCTTCTCTACTGCAATCATGGTCTTGCCGGTGCCGGCGGCGCCGTAGAAAACCATGCGCTTGTTCAATTCTGTCTCCTCCAGAATCCGCTCCTGCTCCTGAGTAAAAGTAAGCTGAGCCCTGTGGGCAAAAGAACGTATCTGCTCCTCCAGGGTGTTGTACAGGCGAAAGTTGGCGGTGAGAATATGCTCCGCCAGCCGATTGCAGGCAGCAGCATCCCGTCCCGTCCGCAAGGTAGCAAAAATCTGGCCGATGCGGGCAGCAAAGGTCTCCATATCCCGGCTGACCAGGAGATTCGCCGGCCTGACAATACCCGGCAGTTGTCCCTCGATGTTGCTGCACTCGGGGAAACACAGGCCGAAGTCAAAGCCCAGGGGAAAGGTCCAGCCAGTCTTCTCCTTATAGCTGCGGGCAATGGCATAGGCTGCTGCACGGGCCTCATCCAAGGGGTCCCGTTTCATTTCCCGGTATCCCCCCTGAATAAATTCATGCCAGCGCCCGTTAAAAAAGCCAACTTCCCCAAGGTAAATTTTCAGGACGATATAGCCCTTAAACGGGTGGACAATGATCAGGTCAGCCTGCCAGATGACTGCCCCGGTAACCTGGTCGCAGAATTTGTAGCCATAGATGACGGTATAGTCTCCCGGCAAATCCCGGGCAGCCATGTACACCCGGCGCTCACCCTCATTCTCAATTAAATCCGGATTAAGCTCAGGAATAATTCGGGCCATGGCAAACACCTCCTGTCCATTTATTTGACCAACCCAAGCGTTTTTCCTCCTTACAAAGGAAAAACCGGGGATATCCCGGCTTAATCAAGGTCTATAAGGAGCTGACGCTGTTGGTTGAAATATTGCCGGTAAGCCAGCAAATTGACGATGGCCACCGTCAAGAACGGACTGCCCAACAACATATACATTATCACAATCTGGAACTTAACCGCTGATAAAGGGGAAGCCCCTGCTAAAATCATACCACTCATCCCGCCAGGCAGGCTGACCAAGCCTACCACCTTGGCACGATCAACCACAGGGATCATAGCAGTGGTCACCGATTTTTTCAGGGCTGGAGAAGCAGCCTGGATTGGACTGGCCCCCAGGGACAAAGCGGCCTCTACTTTAATCCGGTTAGCCTTGAGTTCATCGTCCAGCCGCATTAGAGCCAGAGACGCCGCGTTCATTACATTGCCTATGACCATGCCTGACACCGGAATAATATATTGAGCCTTGAAAGGAATAATCCCAAATCCAGCCAGCACCAAAATAGTGATTAAAGTGGTGGCAAAAATGGCAATGGAACTGATGCGGTAAGAGTTTCGAACCTTGGCCCCCCTTTTCCCCGCATTATAGGAAGCTGCTCCGGCCATCACCACCATCATCAAGATAATAGTGATTGGCGAATCCAAATCAAAGATAATGGTCAAAACATAGCCAATGGCCAGCAGCTGCACAAAGGCCCGCACCGCTGCAATGACAATATCCTTGCCCATTTTGACTTTGAACAGGTTAGAAAAATACAAAGCGCCTGCAACAAAGATCAGGGACAGCAGAACCTGGACAGTACTTATCTCATTCATCAACCTTAGCCCCCTTCCCATTCATCAGAAGCTTGGCCATACTCTGGTCTGAAAACAGTTCTCTTGGCGTCCCGGAAAAAATCCCCCTGCCAGCCTGCAAAATCGTACAGGCTGCGGCAATCCGCTCTATCTGCTCAAAATTGTGGCTGACCAGGATAAATGTTTTGCCCTGCTGATTGAGCTCCTGTATCAAGTTCTCAATTGTGTTGGCCGCTGCAGGGTCCAGGGAGGAAGTAGGCTCATCCATTAAGATAATATCCGGATCCAAGGCAAGGGTTCTTGCCAGGTTGACCCGCTGTTTCTGCCCGCCAGAAAGGGATTCAACATTGCGGCGCAGCAATTCCGCAGGCAGCCCTACTTTATCAAGAAGTTCCAAGGCGGTGGGCTCAGATTTGCATTTTTTCAATCCCCGAAGGCAAGGTCCGTAGAGCAAGTTTTCCATGACGCTGCCTTGAAAGAGGGCGGCCTCCTGAAACATAAAGCCGACCTTTTCCCTTAATTCTCTGATGTCCCAAGCTTTAACCTCTTGACCAGCAATATAAATCTGACCATCACTGTAATCATCCAGACGGTTAATCAGGCGCAGGGCACTGCTCTTCCCGGATCCCGAGGGGCCAGCCAGCGCATATACCGCGCCAGGCTCAACTGCAAAACTCAAGTCCCGGAGAATTTCTACTTCATTACCTTTCTCGTCTTTTTTCCGTAAAAAAATGTTTTGAAATTCAACTATTGGCATGTTGTCACCTCCAGAAACCGCTTCGCATATTTTCGCTACTCCGGCCCAAAATTCCTCCCTCTATTTTCTGGAACCTGGTTGCCTGTATTTGGCCGGCATAGCTTTTACCTCCGCGGGGAAATTTATAATAAAGCAATATTTAAGGATGGCTATTATATGAAACAGATGACCCTGGACAAATTATTACGGACAATCGACTTTCCCGGTGTCTCTTCCCAACTGCCTGTCCTGGACTTAACTAATGATTCGAGGCTGGTCAAACCCGGGGCAGTTTTTGTTGCTGTGCCGGGATATAAAGTTGACGGCCACCGCTATATTCCAGCTGCCGTCAAAGCCGGGGCCATAGCGGTCGTAGCCCAGCGTCACACCCCGGGGATTTCTGTCCCCCAATTTATTGTCAACAACACCAGGCAGGCGCAGGCAAAATTGGCGGCAGAATTTTATGGGAATCCTTCCCGGAAATTAAAACTGGCAGGGATCACGGGCACCAATGGCAAGACCACAAGCACCTTTATGCTGGAGGCAATCTTTCAGGCCGCCGGCCTACACACAGGACTGATTGGCACCCTGTATAATAAAGTGAAAGATATAATCCTGCCCACTGCCAATACTACCCCGGACAGCATCCTCTGCCAGCGGCTGCTGCGGGATATGGCCGATGCCGGGGTCACCCATGCCTCCATGGAGGTGTCCTCCCATGCCATGGTCATGTACCGGGTGGACTTCACCAAATTCTCTGTGGGGGCAATCACAAATTTTAGCCCCGACCACCTGGACCTGCATCAAAGCATGGCCGAGTACAGGGCGGCGAAAAAACGCTTCTTTGACATGCTGCCGGCAGATGGCTTTGCCGTGGTCAACTTAGATGACCCCAGCTGCCAAGGAATTGCCGGTGACACCGGCGCCCGCCGCCTCAGCTACTCCCTTGCTAATCCCATAGCAGATATTTTTTTGGCTGACTATCAGCCCCGGGATTCGGGAGGAGTTGTCACCATTAAAGTAAACACCCTAGACATTCCGGTGCAGCCAGGGCAGATTACTTTTACCCTGAGGCTCCCGGGCCGCCACAACCTGGCCAATGCCCTGCTGGCGGCAACTGCCGCTTTGGCCCTGGGCATTGATGCTGCTGCCATTTCCGCGGGACTGGGAAAATATCAGGGGATTTTCCGCCGTTTTGAGGTTATCTATAATGACAAATACAAAGTTATTGACGATGCCGCCCACAATCCTTCCAATATGGATGCAGTATTCAGGGCCATAATGGCAGAGAATCCGCCAGGGGTATCGGTGGTCTACGCCATCCGCGGCAGCCGTGGAGTCCACATAAACCAAGCCATAGCCTCCACCCTGGCCAATTGGGCAAAAAAAATAAAACCCCAGCACCTGATCATCACCAACTGCACAGACACAGCCAGCCCCCTGGATACAGTCCTCCCTCAGGAGGAGGAGGTCTTCCGCAGCGAGTTGGCTGGACTGGACGCAGATGTTCATTTTAAAGATACTTTGCGGCAAGCGGTCAGTCTAGCCGTAGAGAGCATGGATCCAGGGGAGACCTTGCTGCTGCTGGGAGCACATCCCATGGATGAAGTGGCCTGCCTGTTCTCAGAGCTGGCAGGTGTAAAAACCACCACCCGTCCCCGGCCCCCCCGTTTTGGCAGCCATTAAGCTTGACAAACCTAAAAACAGGAGTTATAATTTATCCAACATACCATATACCCCTATATGGTATGTATAATGGAGAGGTGATTATATGATTCAATTAACTCCTGCTGCGGCAGAAGCCCTAAAATCGCAAGTAGAATCCATGGGCAAGAGCCTGGAAACCAGTCTCATTCGCCTCCATGTCACCGCCGGCTGAGGCGGCCCTCAGTATCAACTGGCTCTGGAAGAGTCAGCTCAACCGGATGATGAATTAATCAAGGCCGATCAGGGTGTAACCTTTGTCCTCAGCGAACACAACAAGCCTTATTTCCACAATATTACCCTGGATTACGGCAGAAGCTTCTGGGGCAGCAAGCAGTTCAAATTTCTAAAAAACTAGCAAAAGGGAGCGCTCTTTCCCAATAGAGCGCTCCTTTTCCTTTACCGCCAGTGATTTCCCGAAGTAATCTCCGGCAGGTCAAGTTCAGCCAGTTTGCTGAAGGTATCGGCATTGTGGGCCATGACCTGGGAATCGGAAATGGTATAGTACACATCCTCTATCTGGACTATCCTTCTTACATTGGACCCGGTCCAATAGAAAATCCCATTTTCCTGGCTGCCGTTTTGGTCGTGAGTGATGCGGCCAAGCTCCTGAATTCCCTTTTCCACATCAATGTCAAAGAACAGTGCCCCCTGAAAAACAAGATTTGCCTCCCAATTTTCACCCTTAGTGAGGCCGGCAGGTACGGCCAGAACCCCTTTATGGAAGAAAACTGCCTTATGGTCATACATGGCCTCAGACCAGGAGCCGCTGTCCCCAAGAACCACCGCATGCTCTTCCTTAGGGCTATTAATATCGCTGACATCAAAGATGGCCAGTTTGATCCCCTTGGTGATGACAAACTCCCGGCCCTCTAATTCACTTATTTCGGTATCTTGGCCAATTCCCAGCAAATGCTTATCGTCCAGGGGATGCAGGTAATTGCTGAAGCCTGGGATCTTCAGTTCTCCCAGGACCTTCGGCTTCTTGGGATTCGACAGATCGATGGCAAACAGGGGGTCCATCATCTCAAAGGTCACCAAATAACCCATATCCCCCATGAATCTTGCAGCATAGATGGTCTCCCCTGGGGCCAATCCCCTGATTTCCCCCGCCACGTTCATCTTTTCGTCCAAAACATAGACATTATTGACAGGGCCGTCTTCCCGTTGCTCGGTAGTCGCTATGCGGAAGTGCCCCTTATGCTCATCCATAGCAAATTGATTGAGGGGGTAACCACTTACTGTCCCCTTGCCCTTATACTCCATTTTGATTCCGTCGACGGCAAACCTGTAGATGCTGGTATCGCAGTTATCTCCCTCGGTCAGGGCGATATACAGGTAATCATGAGACATGTATATATTCTGAGCCCAGCCTAGGTAGGTATCTACCTCCAGTTTGCCCCCCTCCAAATCCAAAGCGGCAAACATTATATAATCGCTGATTTCCCCATCGGGGAAGTAGCAGATTTCATCATAGCCGATGACAGTCTCCTCGCCGCCTTCGGCAGAATCTTTGTACCAGGGAAGCTGAGGCTGGCCATCCTCCATAATCCGGAAGGTATACTGGCTGTTGACCAGGTAAAGGTAATTATCTTTTTTGCGGGAGGTCACAGTAAAACCATCCAGAGAAAAATCTCTGCTCAACTGGATATTGTCTTTATCAGTCAGGTCATAGACCAACACCCGGGTATTTGCAGGCATGTAAGGCCAACAGCAGCCATTGTTCTCTGGCGCCTCGGGACTCTTCTCAGTCTGTCCCCCGATTACCACCAGGTACTTGTCATCTACATACAAGGTGCTGGGGAAAAAACCGTCCATCTGGATTTCCTGGGCAATCTCCAGGGAGGATGCCGGCCAGGCCCGGGTAATTAGGACCTTATTCCCGGCTATGTGGTACAAGTAGGAGCCGTCGGTCTTGACCATATCTCCCTCATCGATGCCCTGGACCTGAATATTGGTAGTGGAATGGCCCGAATCCTGAGCAGCCGTCGCTTCCACAGCATCATTTGCAGCGCGATACTTGACTAATCCCCCATACACTTGCTGCCGGGACTCCAGCAGCTTCATCAGATTCTCGGCCGAACCCACTACTGGCAGCGGGCTCTCTTCGCTGACGCTGGCAACATTACAGCCTCCGACCAACAGCAATAGCGCCAGAACAAGGCAAATCTTTTTCATATCCAGACCTCCCGTTCTTATCTTCTGACATTAAGACGGGAAATATGAGGAATATGTTCAGTCTGCCTACCAAAATCTATAGAAAAAGCTATTGAATCGCCTCTCTGCTAACGGTATTGTTTACGTAATAGTGTTACGTAAAAGGGGGGAGGTCTAAGAAAAGCTTGAGGCCAGACTGGAGATACGGGTATATCCCAAGCAATTAAAAAAACTTAGAGAGGAAGCCAAGGATAAGCGCACTTCTATCGGCACCATTGTGCGGGAAGCCATCGATCAACGCTACCAAGTTTCATCCGAAGATAAACTAAAAGCCGTTCGGAAACTGGCCGGCATCAATGCACCGGTTTCCGATTGGGAACAAATGAAGCAGGAAATTGAAACAGGTACGGAAAAAGAATGAGGGTCTTTATCGACACCTGTATTCCCATGTATGCGGCTGGCAGTGAGCATCCCTGCAAGAAGAGCTGCCTGGATATCATGGAGTCAGCAGCCAGGGGCATCCTGGATGCGTATACAGACGCAGAAGTTACTCTATAGGTACTTCAGTATCTACAGGAAACAAATAGGATTGCAGGTCTTTGACCTGTTCTCAGCAATAATGGACGGAGCTGTACTGCCAATCCGGCATCCTGATGTTTCCCTGGCCAGGAAATTATCTGAAGAAGAGACCCATGCCCACCTTTCACCAAGGGATTTCGTTCATCTTGCAGTAATGCTGAATAATGATATTTCCTGCATTGTAACTGCTGATCAGGGGCTTGCCCGAGTTCCGGGCATTAAGATCATTTATCCAAGATAAATACTTTCAATAGTATCGCCGCTCACTTCTCCTTCGGAGAAAAGCGGTTTTCTTGTTTCAGATGTCGGTCATGCCATGCTAATTTGATGTAATAAGCCCCTCGTTGCCGAGGATCCCGGTCAGGGCCCGCCGGGCATCTGCCACTGCCCTCTGCCGCCAAATTGAACAACTTGGGTAAAAGGCTTCAACGAATTGTTTCCTGATCGCCTCGTCCCGAAGGGTGTTGCCCCCTCCATGCTGCCAGAGTCGGTTCTCATCAATCAGCGCCCGCATACTCTGAAGCAAGGCTCCGATAGAATCACCCAGGGTGCCGAATTCAAAACAGGTTGAATACAGTTGGGCTTCCGGATATTGCCGGCCAAGCCAGCAATTGTAATCAACCATGTCACCCTGAATTGAATAGAACTCCTGGGGATCTGCCTTGACGATCAAATCGTAACCAAGCTGTTCTTTGAGCCCCGCCGTGTCCCGGGGGTCCAAAGCCGAGTTGACAATGGTCATGCGCCTAGCCGGTCCATAGCCAGTATGGATGTCCAGATGCACCACTTGCTTAAAATCCCTCAGCACTCCATGGTAAAGGTCAATAAGCCAGCGGGCAACGGGCTGGTGCTCAGAACCCCCAAAGTAAAGGCCCTTGTCAAACCGATATTGGCCCAAAGTCAAAGCGCGTTTGATGCCGCCGCTGCCGGCCAGCGCCAAAGCCCGGGCAACCCGGAAGTAAAAGGCCGCCTTCTCCCTTTTCTTGCCCAACTCACCCGGCTCCAGCAAAAAACGCAAACGGGAGTAGTCCTTGTTTATATCTTTAAACTCAGACCAATCAGTAATAAAGTTCCTGTTCAAATCAATATTATCCTGGTCCACTCGGCGGTAATTTGCCATACCCCAGGGGTTAATTGCATGCACCAGGACAAGCCCCGTCAGTTCCGGGTCCAGTTTGTCCAAGTACTCCCGGGCCAGCAATTGCAGAAACGCCCCTCCCGCATAGCCTTCAATGCCGTGTTGGCCGGTGGTAACCATAAGCACATGACGTTTTTCCCTGGGTTGGGCAATGATCATATCTGTAGTAAATTCTTTATCCGGACAAACTGCAACGGTCTTCAACTCTGCCTCTGGCCACCGTTGCTGCACTGCCCCCAGCAAACCTCGAAACTTTAAACGAGAAACAACATAACTGTCGCTAAAATACTGATTAATGGACATTAAACGCTCCCCCTTTAAAACGGCCCCAATTTAATTGCCACCGCTGCCAGCAACAACAGCACCGAAAGCGCCATCACCACTAGTTGCAACCTGATTATCCAGCGAAACCATTTGGGATAGCTGACCACAGTCAGGCCCAAAGCAATCAGCAAAAGCGGGTTGGTGGGATAGAGCACATTGGTGAAACCATCGCCAAAAGCAAAAGCCAGCACCGCTACCTGGCGGGTAATCCCCACCAGGTCAGCCAGTGGGGTAATTAGGGGCATGACCAAAAAGGCCTTGGCAGTTGCCGAACCGATGTAAAATTCTAAAACCAGGACCACTATATAGGAAAGGAGGGCAGCCCCGGCAGCGGAAGTCTGGGAGATTGCGCCAGCGGCGTAAAAAAGCACAGTATCCATTACGCCGCCTTGAGATATGATGAACTTGACACTCATTGCCATCATAATCAAGAACATTCCCGGCAGGATTCCCAAGACTCCCCGCCCAAAGGCCCTGAATACTCCCCAGCCCTGGCCGGCCAGAAGCCCGGCGCCAATGCCCCCAGCCAAGAAAAGAAGAGCTACCAGGGGCATGGTATAATCAGACAACCCGGGAATCAGGGAAGCGCAAACGATTGCCCCCAGCACCGCCAGCAAGGTGCCGGCAAACCACAGCAGAGCACCCCTCTTGGCAGGGTTTATATTCAATTCCTCTGCAGTGTCGCGACTCCGGGCCTTAGCATCTTCCCGCCACACCAGCGAAGCTTGGGGATTCTTCTCTACCTTTTTAGCATGCCTAAGTAGGAAAACGATTAGGACTATGTACACCAAAACGAAGACTATTGCTCGGAAACCGATTCCGGAAAAGGCCGGCAGGTCCGCAATCCGCTGGGCGACGCCGATGGTAAATGGATTAGTAAGGGCGGCAGAAAAACCAAAGGCAGTGGCCAACAAACTCATCCCGAGGCCCGTCAACGAATCCCAGCCCAGGGACCAAGCCAGGGCAACAGCTAAGGGAACCAAGGGCACGATCTCCTCTAAGATGCCCAGCAGTGAGCCAAAGAGCATGAAAAACAAGGTAATTAGGCACAGCAGCAAGTATTTTCGCTTCCCCACCGCCGCCACAATTTTGGCAATCGCCGCTGCCAGCACCCCGGTCTTCTCCAGGACAGCAAAGGACCCGCCGATAATCAGGATGAACAAAATGATCGAGATTACCATTATGCTGTCCGGTCCCCACAGGACCTCAAAAGGCGCCGTAAACCAGCGCCACACCGGGTAACCCCGCCCTTCAACATATTCAAAGGTTTCGGGGACAACAATCTCCCGTCCATCGACAAACTCCCTCTGAAACTCCCCGGCGGGAATTAAATAGGTAAGGACACCGGCAGCAATCATCAAACAACCAAGGATAATAACTGCAGACAGAAAGGTTCGCTTGCCAATCTTGATACTGCTATCTTCTCTCAAATTCTTCTTCCTCCTTTACTAGAAGAATTCGCTACCAACAATGGCAATTCCTGCAGATGAATTCCCTGTAATACAGCGCCGGCGAGATTTCCTCCGGCGCATTCTGATTTATAATTAGCCCCAATAGCTAAAAGGTTCAAAACCAAACTGACTTCCCCAATAAAATAAGCTGCCACAGCAGTGACAGCTTAATGGGTTCTTCAGGGAATCTTGTATGCGCTACGTCGATGGCTGACCTTAACCACGATGATAATAAATTCATTGTCCAAAATTTCATAGACTATTCGGTATTCTCCCTGGCGCAGTCGGTACCTTTCTAGAGAAGAAAGCTTCTCACAGCCGACTGGCCGTGGCTGAGCATGCAAGGACTCAATGCGCTGAAGAATTCGCTCTATGTCCTTTGCAGGAATACGCCGTAGATCCTTGGCAACAGACTCCTTGATACGAAGTTCATAGCTTACCATTGGCCTTTAATCGCTTAAGTAAACTTTCGTAGCTAATCGTAGGCTCATTTACACGTTCGTCGAAAGCGGCCAAGTCCTCTTGATCCTCACGAAGAGCATTCCTGACAGCCTCGTTTACCAACTCAGACACAGAACGATTGGTGGAAACAGCCTTTACGCGTAAAGCATTGTGGATTTCAGGCTCAAAATATATAGTTGAACGTCTGACACCTTTATTCACAATAATCACCTCATATTGACATTATAACGCTATAACGTCCTGACGTCAATATGATAATCCTTATAGTAGATAAGCAAATACTATCAGTTATTACCTGATTTGGCCGGTGTAGATGTGGACCGCATCCTGCAAGAAGACGGCCAGGCCCGGTTGCACCTTACATGAAGGGGGGGCCGTCTCGGCCCCAGCTTTCTCAGTCTGACCCCTGCCAGGCAGAATGCATTGCCATCGGTTAGTTATTCCTGCAATTGCTGCCAGCGCCCAAACTCTGCTCAATCCCCGACGGTCGGCATCTCTCAGGACTAAGATGCCGATTACCAGGGGCACTAAAATGATTAAGGCATCGCCACGCCTTTATTTTATCTCTTTCTTAAGCAAGCCAATTGCCACGCCCACAATCCTCGCCTGATTATCTGAGAGCTGAATTGGCTCATATTTTGGGTTCTCGGGCATGAGCAGCACAGTGTCCCCCATGCGCACAAACCGCTTTAGCGTAGCCTCATCTTCAATAGCCACCGCGACAATATCTCTGTTTTGGGCTGTGGACTGCTGTTGAATCAGGACATAATCCTGATCATCTATACCTGCATCCACCATGCTGTCCCCTTGGACCTTGAGAAGGTAGCAGTCCCTTCCCCGCAGCCACTGAACAGGCAGGTAGAACCTGGCCTCGCTTTTGCCCTGCATGTATATGGGCTGGCCGGCGGCGATTCCCTCATAGGTAGGGACCAGCTTCAGCTCAGTCCCACTGCAGACTTCACTGCCGGCAGCGGTCTCGACAATGACTTCCTGGGACAGATTGCAATCCCTCACCATCATGTATTTCTGCTTGCTGCTGTAGCATTGGAAGCTGTACTTTTCCATGGTGCTAGGCAGCATGTGCTGGCTGAAGGCAGGAATGTCGTCAATTTGGCGAAAGTCGGCATCAATAATTATCATTTCCGTGCCGTCAGTGACCAGGCCATACTGACAGTGCTTGGCATTGCTCATATAGCTCTTGACTTGGTCCAGGCCCTGCCCTGTCCCACTCCCCGGCGCCTTAACCTCACAGAAGATATATGGCACCAGTCTGTTGTCCCTGTTTACCTGAATGCAGATATCTACCGAACCCGTTCGGGACATGTTGTTAACCTTGTATTCCACAGCCAACAAGGCCCTGGGGTAGTTGTACTTGTCCTGCAACTCTTTCAGCAGCCACTGCCGAACCTTCTCTTCCTTGCTGTAGATGTCCAGAATCTTTTCCCCGAACTGGTATTCATCGGGGCGAATGTTGTATAGGTGACTGAACCTGCTGTTGCCGGATAAGCGCAGGTATCCGGGAGAGATGCTGTTAATGAACCTGGAGGGTGTGGCGCAGGAACTCATGTACAACCGCTCGGAGGCCCTGGTCATCCCCACATACAAGAGCTTGCGCTCGGTTATCTCCTGCATGCCCTCTTCCATATCTATATATGAACAGTAGGGAATGACAGAATCATTGAGGCCCACAATAAATACAACCTTGAACTCCAATCCCTTGATGGAATGTATGGTCAGCAGCTTGATGCAATCGTCGTCAAAGGTGACTTCCCGCTCCTTCAGGAGCTTGCAGGCCAGTCCATGCTCCTCCAGCTGCAGCTGAACCATCTCCAGCTGCCTGTACTGCCTGGCAATGACAATAATCTCCCCAGGCAGATACTCACTCAGCAACATGCCTATTTCTCGGGCGACAAATTCCGCCTCGTTCTTCTCGGAAGAAAAGTGCTTGTACACCGGGTACTGGCCCTGCTTGTCCAGCAGCGCCGGTTCCACATAGTACTCATCTTCAACAATTTCTGAGTTTTCTGCGATGAGGCTGTAGGCAGACCGGGCAATCTGAGTTGTCGTCCGGTAGTTTTTGCTGAGAACATTGCCCTTGCCTGTCAGGTCCAAGCCAATGCTGGTAAAGCTCCGACCCCGTACTAGCCAGGAGTGGGGATAGATGCTTTGGGCAGTATCGGCAACAAAGAGGAGACTGGAATAGTCTCCAGGCTTGTACAATGCCTTGAGAAACTCCAACTGCACCCTAGTCAGATCCTGGCTCTCATCCACTATTATATGGCTATATACAGGCTCAGGCTGTTCCTGGGCCTTTTTTAATACGGCAAGATCTCTGGCCTTTGAATCGATAAAACCCTCTTCTTCCAAACGCGCATCAAAAGCCAGCAGCAGTTCATAAATTGCTTGGCGGGTCTCGGAATTTTTGCGCAGACGCTGGGGACCCTCCGTCTGCTTCAGGCTCTGGCGTCCCAGACGGTCTGCACTCTGGTACTCAGACAGTTCCATGTAATTGCAGGAACGAATCCAATCAAGCTCGTCAAGCAGGAAAATGGCATGCTTGAGATCAAGAACATTGACATCGGGGAATTTCTTTTGCAGCTCGGCAATACAGTTTCTCAACACCTGGTACTTCTTATGGTTATCGTAAAGCAACTGAAAACGCTGGGACTGATCAAAGTAGTCGCAGTAGCAGCGATAGAATAGGCTGTCTATGGTCATAATATCTACCTGAGATTTGCTGGGGGCAAACAGGCTGACATATCCCTCTGCTTCATCGTTTACCTTGTTATACAAATAGCGAAGGTACTTAACCAAGGTATTATTGAAGGTGACCAAAAGCACCCGGTCAGAATCATCCAGGCAGTAGTTATTCAGCAGGAAACCCGCCCGTTGGACGGCTACAGTGGTCTTGCCCGATCCAGCGACCCCCCGGACCAACATGGCGCCGCTAGGTGTGGCAGTTATTAGCCTCTTTTGTTCTATGTTGAGATTCATAGGTCCCCTCTTCCCTTCCAGAAATTCCGATATAACAACAATATTCCACAAATTACCTCGCTTTCCCTGCCTAAGACCTGGAATTTAAGGCAACAAAAAGACTTCCTCGATTATTAGTCAGCTTGCTCAACCACTTCTCGGAACTCAACATATCCCGGGTCATCCAAGAGTTTCTGCAGCTGTATGCCGTACCCTTTGCTCAGCTCCTGACATTGGTCCCGATGCATTAACAACGTACTAGCGTCCATCAAATACGCTTCCAGAGTCGGCACAACATCCTTTAGGCTCTTGAAAATCCTGAAACCACCCAGGTCGATGTCCCCCCAGTGCAGGAACCTGATTCCCTGGCAGTATTTTTGGGCATGGCCATATAATTTATACATAAATAACCTTTTCATCGGGCCGGGGAATCCTGCTAGGTAGATAACAAAAGTATTATCATCCATCTGGCTGCAATATTCCCGGTAGCTGGCTTTATTTTCAATAGTAATTATTGTATCCGCCTTCAGGGCACTGATTTCCAGTTCTTTCACGGTCCTGGCCCCGATGGCGGCCCCATATTTCAGGGGAGTGAAGTCTATGGTTTGGTTGTTTATTTCAATAGATATTGGTCCGGTGAACAGCAGTTCATCGCTGGAGCGAAACAGCCCTGCCTCCTGCAGGATCTCATCGGCGCTTAAGTCCCTGCTGCCCAGCTTGAATTGGCTCAAGACACTGGCTGTCTTGGCTCGGAGGTGGTTCACAAAATACTTGCTGTCCCTTAGGCACCTCTTGCTGAATACCCTTTCAAGAAACTCCTCCCCGTCCAGATGGGCAATTGTGGGAGCGGAGATATGCTGCAGGTTCCCGGGCAAGCGCCGCTAATGCAAAAACAAAAATTAAAGCAAAATAAAACTGGCTGAGCAGGGTTAATCAGCCATTGTCCTTGAATATTAAGCCTAAGGGATTCTAGGTTAACATAACGACAATAAAATCCTGCTATTTTCCGGCAAAGTAAAATTTACTGTTTGCACAAATCAATTTTTCTTCGTATACTAATACCCATAAAAACAAGGCGGTGATAACATGCGCATTTTTAAGATCAAACGAGTTCCTGAGACAATCGCTCTTGTTCTCAGTATAGCCGTATTCCTCCTTGCCTGGGCGCAAGTTATTGCCCAGGAATACAAGCAAGACAACAGTCCGGAAATTGACAAAAACCAAAATTACGTTGAAGGGAAAAAAGCACCTTCCGTTGAAGCAGTAGAAGAAAAAGAAAAAGCGGAAGTTAAAGCAGTAGCAGAAGAAAAAGTGGAAATGGAAGTAGCGGTGACTGGGGAGGAATATGATCTCCTGGCCAGAGCCGTCTACAGTGAAGCCCGGGGCGAGCCTTTCCAAGGTCAGGTTGCAATCGCTGCAGTAATCCTTAATAGAGTGGAACATGAAAACTTCCCAGATACCATTAACGATGTAATCTTTCAACCCTCTGCTTTTACTGCGGTTCAGGACGGTCAATTCTGGCTTACCCCAGATAGCACAGCCTACGCAGCAGCAGAGGAAGCATTGGCAGGCAATGATCCCAGCGGCGGCGCAGTCTTCTACTATAACCCGGCGACTGCATCCAACTGGTGGATACGCTCCAGACAAATAATTACAGCTATTGGCAAACATGTCTTTGCGATTTAATACTCCTTCGGGAGTATTTTTTATTTTAACCCAAAAGAAAAAATCCGAACTTTTGTCGCTTTCGTATCTCTCTTTTATTCTATCAGGCAGGTAACGTCTTGCAACCGAATCACTCGGCCACGCCAAATCATGTTCTTAAATGTTTGGTTTACTGTTATCCCTATCTTTTCGGGAAGTACTGCCGTCTCTGCACTAATAGCACCCAAGGAGGGCAAGGAAAAGCCGCTCTTTTCCCGGCAAGGGAACAGAGCAGCGACAACATCCTAAAAACTTTATACTTCTTCACGCGGATGCTAACGTTACACTGGACATCCATTAATGTTTATTCTGAGGCATAAGCAACTTGGGATCGACAAATTCACCCCTAAAATTTTTCACACCAAGATGTAAGTGAGAACCTCGAGTTGACGTAGGCCCAGGGCGAACCCAATCACCACCAACCTTGGTCAAACAATTTCCTGTATTGCCTACAGTACCAATTTCTTGCCCAGAGCCTACTACTGCTCCCTTGCAAACATTTACAGTTTTCATATGTAGATAACTGTATGTGTTACCGTCGAAACCTTTTATTACTACGTAATTACCATTAGCGGCTATTCCTTTCACGCCATTTTCATATTTCCAAGAATTATTTAGTTCTACGACAGTACCAGACATAATTGCAAATATAGGAGTACCCAAATTAGCCTCAATATCAACGCCATTGTGATTTTTCCGTGTTGGAGTGCGAAAGTCGCTTGTTATTAGCTTCCCGGCAACTGGCCATACTGGTTTGGACGGAAATAAAGAGCTATAATCCATCCAGCCGATTTTTCCATTTACCGTTACAAATGCCCACGGTCTTCCAGTTGATGAATCTGTCACCTTCCGATTGACCTCTATAATATCTCCAAATTTCGCAGTAGCAACGCTTTCACGGCTATTGCCGCCCTTTCGGACTTTTTCCCCACTTGTTACCCCACAGTACATTTTTTCAGGTTTGGCAGAATAACAAGTCACAGTCACTTTGCAGCTGGTTTTCTTTTTGCCATCCTGTGAGGTCGCCGTAATAATCGCAGTTCCAGGCTTAAGAGCTGATACTACACCTTTTTCGCTAACGTACACCACTGAAGATTTGTTTGATGTCCACTTAAGCTGCTTATTCGAGGCATTGCCAGGTCTAAAGTCTACTGATAAAGGTATGAAGACCCCTTGGGATAGTTTCAAAGTAGGTACGTTCATTTTTATTGATTTTACTTTTACTCCTACTCCGACCACGTATAATTGACAAGTTCCCCTAACTCTCCTGTCCGGGGTTTCTGCACTTATTATTGTTGTACCGGGGGACTTTGTTGTTACTACTCCTTTCCAGCTAATAGTAGCTACCGAAGTATTACTTGACTTCCAGACAATGGTTTTGTTACTTGCATTTGTTGGGCTTATTTTACAGGTTAGTTGAAAGTTAATCCCAGACGCAAAACATACATAAGGATCGTTAATAGTAATGCTTTTTACTGGCACTGTGGCAGCATATGCATGTAGCGGTATGATTAGTGTAATAAAAAGTAAAAGCAGAGAAAACATTAACTTCCTTGCCTCACCCGTTTCCAAGAACATAACAACTTACCCCTCCTTATTGTAAAGCTATCTCAGCGTTGCCTCACAGATTCGTTTTTGCACTTCAAGAACAGCTATTGATTTTATTGCCGCATTCTATTATCAGAGAATGAAAATGGGAAAGATAACAATGGCGTCCGTATTTGTAATTATTCGACATGCTTACCACCAAATCCTGCTGGTTGTACTTGGGCAAGTTGCTTTTTGTTAGCTCGGAGAAGGTAGTCAAGAAAGCATAGCACGCGAATATGGAATAGCTACCTCTGGCTTTCGGCAATGGC
>ENA-UOOR01000366-UOOR01000366.1-fermentation-metagenome-genome-assembly--contig:-NODE-366-length-65711-cov-155.980139_pt1 | contig 65711 bp, 60 predicted proteins | sample MGYA00245780_ERZ724029 | MGnify/ENA primary metagenome ERZ724029 (study PRJEB28704, sample SAMN03018315) | fermentation metagenome | biome: anthropogenic terrestrial biome; feature: soil...
AAGCCAATTGGATTTACTGGTTTGATGGAAGGACTTGGAGAGAAGCCAATTGGATTTATTGGTTTGATGGAAGGACTTGGAGAGAAGCCAATTGGATTTACTGGTTTGATGGAAGGACTTGGAGAGAAGCCAATTGGATCTACTGTTTTTGAATGGTGGCGTCCTTTGTCTGAAACTATAGAATCTACCAGAGGGTTTCCAGTTTTAACGGGTTCCATTGTAGAATATAGTACTCTACTATCGATAGGTACTTCTGGCAGTTTGGCCCCTATGTCGAAAAGTTCAGCCTCTGTTGGTAGCCGTTTATTTGTGTGGATGAAATCGACTACTGGATCAGTTGCCACTTTCGACCGAAACGCTATACTATAAGGATCATTTGATGTAGAACCCCCCCATTTTTGATATGCGGCCTCTGTGAAACCCACTACGTCTTTTTCTATTGGGACTTTTCCTTTGACTGCGTATGCGGTCCCCATTGTGATGACATCGAGTGGGTCCTTCATCCGCCCAGGGTGAGCAGGTTTGAGGGCTAGATCATGGTATATTGTAGACCCTGCTATTTTTCTTGACATCTGTTCTTTCAGGGATTGAATTTTTACGGCGCCGTGTTCGATTTTGACCGCTTTTGCGGAATCGTACCCGAAGGCAATTTCTGATTTCCATGCTTGTACTGTCGGAGATGGTGAACCGTCAGAACTTATAACAGTGTTTAATTTTTCCATTGTGTTTTTTTGAGATAGAGCGTCGGTTATTGCTTTTCCTGTGTTGGTTTCTGTGGTTCCGTGTGTGAATATTTCTATACCATTGTCCCAATTCAGCTTCCCTTTGTTGTTAGGGACCTGAAAATCTATTTTTCCTGTTTTAATGTCTGCCTTGAAGTCTTTTCCTTCCACGAACCCTTTTGATTCAAGCGTTTTGACAATGTGAGCTGATATTTTTGACTTACTGTCTCCGTATATTTCTAGATCTTGTGGTGTGCGAGATACAAAAGGGTCGGCCTGGGCTTTCATTGGGACCGAACCAGTTATGTAGAGGTGTCCTTTGTATGATACTATACCTTCTTTTACTGCAGGCCTCATTGTTTCCGGTACTGATTTACTGGTTATCTCAAAGGTTTCTGGAGTAGTTAGAGGTTTTGAAGAATCGTTTACTTTTTTAACAATGTTTAGAGAGTGTTGCAGATAGTCTTTATCTGCGGGAGATGTTGAGGTAGATTCTACAGTTTTCTGGAAAAACTTGTTTTCTAATTTAGAAAATGATTGAGTTGTTTTCCCCTTTAGTGTGGCTTCCGGTGCACCTACTACTCCGCGAGCGAACCCCCGCCCTTTTACATATGTTAGTAGTGGAGTGTTCCCGATTACTACCGATTTTCCATATATGAGATCTACGGGCGTAGTTTCTGCTCCTGTCCCGACTAATTCAGTGATTTTGGCATTTTTTACTAGAGGGAGTACTGCTGTGAGGTCTCCGGCCGCTAGACGCTCGGTTTTTTCCATACCCTTCTTGAACCCTGGTGCACCTATTGCTAGATCGGTCCCGAATTTCATTGTAGACTGGACGGCTTTTCTCCCCCCGCCTATTTTGTATGCGTCGGTAACTGTTGTCGCATAGTCGTGCACTAGCAGCCCCCCGAGTCCATAATCAATTATGGACCCCTTTTCAAATGCGTTTGCGGCGGCTGTTCCGACTCTCCCAACGCCGGCAGTGACTAATTTATTATTTGAGCGACTGATTACTCTTATTGTGCCCTCTGCGGTTTTCTTTGCTGCGAGGTTTCCAATTGGACGAGTCACGAGTTTTGTAGTTTTTACGGCTGCACCTGCTGCTGCTCCTGCTCCATATATTACGGCTGCACCTGCAGCCCATTCGACCGGGGTATTTTTTAGAATTTTGTAGCCATCCACATAATAATTTTGTATGCCTGCGGTGATTTCATTCGATTGTATTTTCTGTGTAATTTCCCTCCGTTTGTCGAGCAAGCCGATTTTTTCTAGATGCGTGTCTCTTTTTTCTTGAAACTGTTCAAGAGATGGAATATATCCAGATGCTTTTTTGTTTGCTGCGTCTAGTCGTGGTTTCACTCCGAGTCGTGTAGCCACTTTTGATACTAAAGATTCTTTTGGTCCTTGGATTGTGTAGGATAGTGCGCCCTTCCATCTCTCTGATTCCTCTGCATGTATCTGGTTGTGGATGGCTTCGAGCGTACCCTTTGTGGCTTCTCCCGTTGCGGCGTTTATAATAATTTTCCCACTTAGCCGGTCTAACGATACATCCAGACCCTGAGCTTTTGCACGCCTAACGGTCTCTTCTGATGTGTCGATTGTAAAACTCCCGCTCGTGTTTGGTTTTACTGCTTTAATTTGTTCTTGCAGTCTTGCATTTTGCTGTTGATATGCCATAGAACCCTGGAGGCGCTGGTTTTGTTGTTGGTAGGCCTGCGAGAAGACCGGGGTTTGTTGCTGAGCTGCTTGTATTGCTTGCGCCCTTTGTATTTCCTGGGCTTTCTGGGCTTCCTGCTGCCTTGAATAGTTAGAGCCCTGAGAGTTTCCCACTGCGGTTCCTGCTGCATCTCTTGAAGCTGTGGTTTTTGCTGCATGACCTGATTTCGCTTCCGAGAGAGAGACGTGAGTTTTTCCTGAACTGTCTACGTATGCCATTAGTTAGTACCCCCGGTATTTTTTTGAAAAATTAGATAGGCTGTATGTGCCTATTGGCTGGAAGTTGTTGGTCAATACCTGAATTTCGATTTTTGGAATTTCGCATTCCCGGATTTTGATTTGCTTTCTTTTGCTTGCCACTTTTCCCACTTCCCACTCCAGATTAGTTTAGTCGCTTACCCACATCTGGTATAGTACTCCTGCTAGGCTTACTCCTGTAAGAACGTAGAGAGTATGGAGGGCTGTAGATGGAATGTATATTACTCCAACGCTTTCCGGGGCTATTGCGCAGAGGCCCATGAAGAGCATGGTTATGCAGGTCCGGAAAAGATTTTGAGATTTTACGTATATTGTGCCGACTGTGAAGAATATTAGGGCTACGTAGAACCATGAGCCCCAAAGGGCATTCCCGGCCCAAAAATCAGTTATTGGTGTGAATATTGAGCTTGCTGCTGTGCTTGCGTTGTCTAATGCGCTTGCATTTGTCATTTTTTGGATTGATGAGTAATTATCCAGGTTGATAGTGATGTTTGCATCTTGCATTTTGTGAAGGCTGGAAAAGGCTTCTGTTCGGTTGAAGGTTTGCCAGGGTTCTGCCATGTTTACCGCCCCAGGAATTTTATAGCGAGTCCGTAGACTGTTACAGCACCTATTAGTGCTGCTACTGGTATTGCGAATGCTGCCGGGAGTCCGAGAGCTACGAGGAGAGGATAAGCCCCTATAAGGGTCAGCATTAGGAATTCAAGAATTATTTTTACACCCATTATGAGCATGTAAGCCGTTATTGCTGTGTTGGCGAGAATTCCAGCTCCTGCTACTTCTTCGTATGCTGTTTGAATGCTGTTTGTTGTTTCGTGAATGTCGTCATATACGGAAAATCCGGCTATTTCTAGAGTGTAAGGGTATAATCCTGCTAAGTTGATGAGTACGAATGCAAGTTGGATTACCAGCATTGTGAAGGCATATCCTTCTATTTTTTGTTCTATGCCCATTATCCGATCCCCCCTGTCCTTTTGTAGTGCAGGAAAATTGATCCTAAAGCTATGATCCAGACTAAAACCACGAAGTAAAATGAGCCTGTGAACCAGCCGAATAGGTACCCCATGCTTGTTAGTATTGCTACAGAACCACATGCCACGTCATTTTTTGATTTCCCGAAGGACATCAGGAAAACCATTACTATTCCGGAAAAAAGTATATTTTTTAGCCAGGCAGGGTATGAGTCTGGAAATAATGGGATTTTATCAGGATATGAGAGTCCCCAGCTTTGAGAGGCTGTGCTCCCGTCTGTTGCTTGCACGTGAAAATTGAGAGTATAATCCCCTTTTCCCCCGGTTTCGAAGATAAAGGAGCCTGTGTTTGTGTTTAGGGTTTGAGTATAGACTATTGTGCCGTTTCCTGCTATGGCGGTTAGTGAAGCTCCTGCTATTGTTTTGTTGGATTCGTAGGTTATTGTTACGTTTTGAGAATTTTCTGTGTAAGAGAGAGTTAGCCAGGGGTTAGCATATTGGTGAAGGATTCCTTCTTTGTTTAGGACAAAGGTGTATTCGGATAGGCTTGGTTCTATGTATTCGGTGTAGGTTTTGCCGTTGTGGGTTAGGACTATGGTGTAGTTTGTCCCCCCGGTCATGTCTGAGCCTGTAAACATACCTTTTGAGTCGGTTGTGCCTGTTTTTATCTGCTCAGTGCCGTTATAGATTGTGTAGGAAACTCCTGTTAGACCTGCTCCTGAGTACCAATGTTCTAAGACCTTGAATGATACATCATGAGGAGCGTAATACATGCCTGAGCCGGACGTGCTCAGTTTGTCCATGTAGAAGTCTTGTCTCGTGGTGCTTCCATCTGTGGTTATTGCAGTTTGAGAGGGCGGGGTAGAGTATCCTGTTTTTGAAACCGAGATCGTGTAAGTTTTGCCGGGCTCCATCCCTTTCGTGAGGTAGAATAATCCGTTGTCGTCAGTGTAGATTGTCTTTGAAAAGTTCGCCCCTGATATTGATACGGTGGCTGATTTGATACCCTGCTGAGTTTCAGAGTTTTTCACTTCACCCCAGACTCCGGCTATAGAATAATCAGGTGCGAATGAGATGATGTGATTTTTTTCTGTGCCCCAGTCTGTGAATGTGTGGCTGAATGTGTCGGCTCCGTTTGTGCTGCCTGCGTCTGCGCCGTCCACTGAGATTCTGTAGTTTTGGTTGGAGAGCCGGGTGTAATAAATTGTTGTGCTGTTTATCGGTGTATTGTTATAGACGGTGGTTAGCTCGGTTTTGATTTTGTAGGGGGCTTCTAGAATATTGTATGTGAAATTGTATGCAGCGTCTTCTTTGATTTTCGGATATAGATATACTGAGCCGCCGCCTGCTATTTCCCCACCGTTGTAGTTGTCATCTCGGATTTCAGTTTTTACGCTTGATTCTCCGAGGAATAGGAGTTCTGGAAATCCGTTCGGGTTTGAAAGTTGATCGTAATAGAAATATTGATCTGTGAGGATATCAGAACCTCGGGACATTTCAAGCATATAAAGCCCGAAGTTAGATCCAAGAACATCACCCCTATCGTCACTTATTTCCCCGAACTCGGGACTATTTTCAAGATCCCAAGTTTTTATTAATCCAGCATTATTAGGATTACTAAGAGAATATAAAGATATTTTTTGTTGATCTGAATAGCTTCGCATTAATTGAGAAGACCAGGTAAAGGAAAAATTATCAACTCCTTCATTAGTTAACGTTGGAATTCCTATACATGAGCTTGTAGAAATATCATCAATATAAACATGTCCTGTAGTTGTGGCATCAACTTTATCAGATCCCCATTCATAAGTAATTCTAGGTTTTACCACTCCATCAGTATAAGCAGTATTATAATTTATATCTGATTTTTTCACTCCATTATCATATAAAGAAACTTTATTATCCCCGCTTTTTATTATTTCATATTTATGTCCTGGAGACATAATTATATGAACGTTACATAAAACGTAATTATCCGTAGGTCTAAGATAAGTTACAACTAAATCATTATGATAAGTTAAGTTATAAGGCGACCTATTGGGAATACTAGAGTTATCAACGACTATAAACGAAAAATAAGAATCACTAATATCATATTTACTTGTTAGTGATTGATAAGTAAAGCACCTAGGATATTTGTGGTAATGATCCCAGTCAACAGTAGATTGCATGTATAAAACGTTATTATTAGAGACAAAAGGATGAGATGTTACCCCTTTGGTTAATGTATATACTCCATATAACATATCTGCTGATGTTGAATAAGTCCAATAATCAGTATAAGCTCCAGTAGGATATCGTTCTACAGTATCCTCAAAGCCTGAAGCATTAGAGGAGAAGAGGATCAAGAAAAGAAAGATGGAGATAATAATAACTTTTCTCATGCCTCTACCTCCAGATACTTGCGTTTTCGGATCTTGTAGATTCAATGAATCCCCAGAGAATGAGGCTGAGAGACATTGCTACAGGGATGTACCGGAGTTCTCCGCTTATGACTTCCTGAACATGTGCGGCGTTTCCCCCCATTGCAATTCCTACAGCGAACAAGAAATCGAAAAGGGGCTGTGTGAATATGAAGGTTGCACCCAGGATAAACAGCCCCACTAATACTTTTATCCAGGCTCCTACGTATGCCATTAGTTAGTACCCCCGGTATTTTTTTGAAAAATTAGATAGGCTGTATGTGCCTATTCTGTCGGCTTCTTGTCTTTCTTCGTGTACTGCTTCTTGAACATGGTTCCATTCGGCGTCTGTTGGTGTTTGAATTCTTCTTAAGATGTTACTATTGAATATTGGCATGATTTACCCCCCTATTTTAGAATTATTGTATTTGCTGCAGTGAGCCTGAGGCTGTGCTTAGTGCGCTTAGTGTTGTTGAGTCGCTTGTTCCTGATCCTAGTATGTAGCCGAATGCGAGCCCCAGGAGGGCAGCCATTAGGAGCATTATTACCATGTTTCCGCTTTTTAGCGGGTTTCCGAGTTTTCTTCTTTCGATTCCTACGTAGCGCTCTATTATGCCGTTTTCGGCTGCGGGAGAGCGGCTTTCAAGGTAGTTTTTGAGGTCTGGGATCCGGACTATTTCTAAGTCCTGTAGGATTTTTCCTGGGTAGTTTTGTAGTGTGGTGCCTATTTCTGCGGCTTGTTCTCCGAGTTCTTCTTTTATTTTTTCGATGGGAGTTTCTGAGTAGTATTTTAGCTGGGCTGCGTTGTCGATTCCGAAGCGTTTTAGGTCTCTGAGTAGAGGCATTACTCGTGCTTCTACTGCCCGGTTATAAGGAGAATACCAGAGTGCTGCTCTCGTGCCGTTGAATTGGAAAGCGTCTTCTGGTTCGAGTTCGTATACTCCATGTTTTGTTTTGTATATGCCCTCTACCTCTTCAGCGCCTTTGATTTTGAGAGCGTTGTCTTTTGTGAGAGTGATTACGTATTTTTTCCCTTTTATACGGGATATTGCGACTTTTATCCAGCTTGGGTATCCTGCGCAGGTGAGCATTAGAAGAATTCCAATTATGAGGGTTTCTCCGTATACCCAGAGCTTAAGTGTGTCTGCTGATACGATCATAACTTTAGCTCCTTTCGTATTGATTGAATATAAGGAAGGAATAATGCGATGAAAACGCCTTCAAAGAAGCATGTTGTATAATATACAATGTCATTTGCAGGAGCTATTATTACTGCTCCTGCTGCTGCGATTAATACAAGAAGTAGGATACATTCCTCTACGGTTGATGTTATTGTCTCGCCCCCTGTGGGTATTGCTGTTGTGCGTATTGCTGTTTAGGAGCTCCGAGCCCGAAGAATTTCGGCTTTTTTTCTCCTTCTGTTTTGTTTGTGATGCTGTGTTCTGCTGTGGTTGCTCTTTTTATGAGGAAGCCGTCTCTTCCGAGGCTGGATAGGCATTTTGTTATGATTAATGCCTGGCCTGCTCCTTTTACGTCGTTGTTACGTAGTTCATAGTCTTTTTGTGCTCCTTGCATCCTGAGTTCGCTTATCCTCAGCAGGTCTTCAATATCTTGAATTTCGTTGTGTGAAAGGTTGCTGAAAGCGAGTTGTTTGTTCAGAGATCCCCAGTTTTTTAGTAGTTCATCTGTTGGAATTCCATTTGGAGTTCCTGCGTAGGAAATTACGTCCATGGAGAATGGAGCAGGTTTTTTAATTTCTTCGGACATCTTTGAATGCCTCCTTTGTGAAACATTCGAGCCCGAGCCCGAGTAGGAAGAATATTACGGCTAAAGTGAGATTGCCGTATAATACGGATGTTGCTGAGGTTCCGGCAAACGCTCCCACGAAAAAAATATGGGTGGATTCTGATAAAGATTTCAGAGTATAACCTCCTGTTTAGTCTTGATTGGAAAAATTGTATGTTTCTTTATACAGCATCGCTTTTATGAGGCCTATTGCGAGCGAGAGAAGAGACATTCCTTCGTTTATGTAGGCGATTGCAATGTCGTAGGTAGAGGCTGTATTCCTTACTATTTCCCCGCTTGTTTCGTTGAAAAATGCGTCTGTGTAGGTAATATCATAGGACGCAATGGAAAGGGCGAGAAATAGAGCTAAACTTAAAAAAATCATTAATCCTTGCCAGGAATCTCTTTCTATGGAGTAGAAAAAGATCAAAAAGGCTGCGGTTTCGAAGAAAAGAAAAAAAGTTGAGTCCATTGGTGGACTCCCCCCTTTTTAGCTGTCTCTGGTGAGACCCATGAGCATTCCGAGCAGGACGATGAAAACTGCTACGTATGGGATCATGCCGAAAAGGTCAATGCTACCCCAGCCGGTTGTTTTGATGTTGTTAAATGACTGGGTGGCGTTGGCATCTCCGAGAGATGTAATTTTTGGTTCTGTCTGTCCCTGGAGAGTCCCAAATAGGAGAGCACAGAGCATAAGAGTTACCAGCAGGACGAGTATGCTGATGGCACTTCCCGCCATAGATGCCTGTTCATTTTTTGAGAGACGTTTGAGCTGGGTATTTGCTACCGTGGTGTATCCACGTGCATAGCAATCGTTGAGGTATTTGCAGATTTTATCATTAAGACTCATTGTTAGAGCACCCCCTATACTATAGGAAGGAGTATATAGTATATAATAATTACTATAGTTGTATAAGAAAAACAGTATTATATGGGGAGATATATATGAGCAGTTTTAAATATATGGATGGGAACAAAAATATAGGTTTTGTATATCCGTTCCAGGATTTGTTAGTTTCGATGACTGAAGCTCTGCAGAATCAGGAATATATTGCCTATATAGAGCTGGTTTCACATTTTAGAAATATGTCAATTTTGGCTTTTGATAAGAAAGATATAGAAAGCCTTGAAAAAATAGACGAGCTTATAATTAAGATAAAAAAGCATATAGATATATGCCTGAAGATAGAGGTAGATAGTTCACGTCTTTACCAGGTTGAAACGGTTAATTCGGCTTATCTCAAGGGCGTTGAGTTAAAAATTTTTTGTGAGTATCGGTTTTCTCATATGATTGAGAGAATTTGTATTTATGCGCTCAGGAAGACGATTTTTAGGGACCAGATCCCTGAGACTCAGCAAACTGTTTTTTATGATGCTGCTAGGGATATTAGCCTGACTCTTGAGAGAGTTAATAGTGTCCTGATGGAAAAGGAGATAAAACCGTATGAGGTGACTGCATGAGTGAGAGAGAAAGTTCTGTTCAATTTAATTGGTTTTGGTATTTTATTGATACTGCCAAAAGGGCGTTTTTGTATAATAATTCTTCTTTTATTTCGGCTATTGGGAAACGGAGAAGTGGAAAAAGTGTGTTTACTTTGGGCGCTGCCTGCGCTGTGGACCCTGACTTTTCAGAAGAGCAAATTTGTTTTGGGTTGAAGGAACTTAAGGAGCAGCTTAATGAGAAAACCAAGACTTCCATAGTATGGGAGGAAGCGGGCGCTTCGGCTTATTCGCGTGATTTTATGAACGAGCGAAATAAACTGATTATTAAGACTTTACAGGTCTATGGATATCGGAAAATAGCCCTTTTTGGGAACTTTCAGCACCTTAAATTTCTAGATGGTGATGTTCGCCTGCAGCTTGATTGCTTTTTTAAGATGAAGGCTTTTAATGAGTTTACGCCGGATGGACAGCCGTTTACCCGCACTTATGCATACCCTTATGCGATTGTTACGGACTGGATACAGGAGCCGCTTATAGCTCCGTATAAGGTGGAAAAAGAAGGGGTTTTTATGCCAATTGGGTCTATTCCAATTCCTGATATGAAGGACTTTTTTGAGGTTTGCGGAGTGAGTAAAGGTTTGTATAAAAATTACTTAAAGAAGAAAGATGAGTACTTTACTGAGATTGGGAAGGAAGAGAAAGAAGAGAAGGAGGAGATGTTTTCAAAGCGAGAACTGAAGACTTTGACAAGAGTGAACCAAGCTTATATTTCTCTTGCATCCAGGCTGATAGATGATAAGGTTACTAAGACTAAGATAGCTGAGTTCTCAGGTATTCCGGTGAGTACTTTGAATGTATGGTTGGGGAAGAGTGAGGATGCTGAGGAGTGGACGAAAAGGATTTTAGAACCTTCAACAACAACAACAAACTTTTTTTGAATACTCTTAATGCTAAAAACAAAAACTACCTTTCGCCGGGTAAGTGCCCGGACTTTCGTCCTTTTTTTTGTTGTGGTTTTGCCCCTACAGGGACCCTATAGGGTATTTAAGGCCTTTATATACTGCCTATTAGGGAAATGAAAAAAAAGTTTTGTTTCTGTTTTTTATTTTCGTTTTTTTAGGGGGTTTTTGCCCCGGATCCCCCCTATTATAATACTGCGTATATGTGAAAAATGTTATTAAAAACTAGAGTGATTCCTGCAAATGTGGGAATGGCGAAGTAGATTTTTTTTATTGTTTTTGATTCGGTTTTTTTGTAGAGGATATATAGGGCCGGAAGGATTGAGAGTTTCGCGGCTAAGAATGCAGTTCTATTAGAGACTATCCCGGCCATTATGGGGTTAGTTTCTATGAACCCCGCCTGCAGACCCCAGAGAGTTGTGAGGAGGTCCCCCAGGATAAAAAATATAATTACAGGAGTTGAGTATTTTATGAAGGTTTTCATATCAGGCTCCCGTCTCATTTCCGCGTGAGATAGGATTGCAGCTCCTCTTTGATTTCAGTGCCGTGGAACATTTCGCGAGCTGTGAAGAAGACGCTGCCGACCTGCAGAACCGGAGCGTCCAGCGCGAAAACTCCATTGAAGAGGAGTTCGGTTCGTCCTGCAGGAGACTCCATGTCGAGGGTTTGGTATTCGATTCCGAGTTCGGCCAGATAGGCCTTGTGTCTCTGACATTCCGGGCAAATTGTAGTAGTGAATATTCTTATCATGTTTGCGTGCTCCTTGTTGTGGATTTGGGAAATGCGCTTTGGTTGTTTTTGCGCCTCCAAGGATTTTACATTGAAAAATATTTTCCGTATCCTGTCGCTACCGTTACCCCATTATAAAAAACATCATACCTATGTGTGTAGTAACTCGTGATGACTTTGACCGTGAACATTTTAGACCACCTGATTCTGAAAACTATTTTGATATTTTTTTGAGATCTCTGTGATCAGATCGATGCTTTTTATAGCTTCATGGGCTTCTTCTACCGTTACATGAGGGTTAAGTTTGTGAATTATCATAGAACGATTTTCAACGCTTCCGTCTGTATCTTCATTCCGAGTTACATATAGGGCGGTTGATAGCTTTTCAAGTTCGGGGACTCTATAAGATGCAAAATTTTCAGAGATGAATTTTACTAGGGGTTCGAATTCTTTTATTGTTCGTGTGTACATATTTTTTATAAGCTGGCTGTTCTTGCCAGGTAGAAGACTTGGCCCATCTTTTGATCGTAATTCAATAATTTTATCTGCCCTCATAGCTGTCAACTCGTCACTGAGATCAAAAGAGTGAGCGCCATGTTTGTAAAGGATAAACTCAAGCCCCAGTGGGTTTCCAAAGAGTTCTTCCATTAGATAACACATTTTCTGAATGTGGGATTCCCCGCACCGGCTACCCTTGCTTTCCATGTGTTCTATTAATGACAATAGAACAGCATCTATTTGCAATCTTTTTTTGATTGGATTGTATGAAAAATATTTTCCGTAACCTGTCGCTACAGTTATCCCATTATGGAGGACATCATACCTATGTGTGCAGTGAATCGGATTGACTTTGACCGTGAACATTTTAGACCCCTCCATTAAATGTGAATGTGATTGTGGCATGGCTCGATCTTGCCTCGAACTGAACACGCTTATACTTCATCCTGTACCTCGTGCATTCCGCAAGATCTTCTGACGTGCATGTATCACAGTAGACTATGTTATCGATTTTTCCTGTTGACTCTCGGTCACAGCATCCGTTTATCATTTGTTATTCCCCCTGAGATAATTTATTTTTCTAATTTTTTATTTTCTTTTATTCGATCTTCTTCTTCCCATTTTTCGAGATATCTATAGAGTGAGGTTTTGGGTATTTGTAGGAGCCTGGCGATTTGTGCAGGTTTTAGTTTTGGATTTTCGGCTTTGGTTTTTTCGTAGGCTTTTCTTGAGGGCTCTTTATAAGGTCGTCCTAAATGTTTACCTTCGTCTCGTGCCCTTTGTAGCCCTAATTTAGTACGCTCAGAAATACTGTTTCTTTCAATGTCTGCGAACCAGGCGAACATAGCCGTAAATATATTTCTTATTCCTGGAATGTCTGTTATTTTTGTCCATGTTTCATTAGGAGATAGGGAAATAATTTTACAACCTAACTGCTCAATTTCAATAAAGAGCTGTATTGATTCACTCGATGTCCTTCCAAGACGGGAGAGCTCGAATATATACAGCTCTTCTACCTCCCCCCGCTGTATTCTGTCGAATACTTTTTTAAATCCTTTTCTTTTTTTTGCAGGTATTGTGCCCGAAACCCCTATATCATCGTAGAGGTCCTCTGGTGTGATGCCTGCTTTTAATAACTCGTTTTTCTGGTTGTTGATGTCCTGTTTATCGGTAGATACTCGGGCATATCCGAGTTTTACTTTGTTTTGTACTATTTTTCCCATATACCCGTTTATGGGTCCCAATCTATATAAAGATTTTCATGTCTTTTTGGGTCCGGTATTCGGTCGTTTTTGGGAATATTGTAGGAGCTTTGCAGAGGTTCCAGAGTTTCATATTTCTACTCCTTATGATTTTTCTCCCTCTTCGGTTTCTTCGTCTGGTTTTTCTTCGTGGTCATGTTCTCTAGGAATTGCTGCGCCTGCTGTGATCCCTGCTTCCCGGAACCATTGGGCTTTTTTCGCCTGGTATTCCTTAGATCTGAAGTACGGGCTCATGCAAGGGGATGTATGGAGGGAGCCTGCAGGAAAGTGATAGGCCTCTTTTCCTGGGTACTTCATTTTTGTGTAATAGGGCTCTTTTCTTGAGGGCTCTGTGTTGGATTTAAGCCGACTTGCCATGTTATAACCCCCTTGAAGACTTGAGATAGTCTTTTGTTATCTGGCTTGCTGTTGTGAATGTGAGGTTCAGCTTTTCTGGTTTTACAGCTTTTTCTTTCTTCGGCTTGTTGGGCTTTTCTTGTGCTTGATTGTTTGAGAATAGGCTTATGCTGTCCTTCCTGCGGGATGATCTGAAGCCGGTTAAGGCTGATAGCACGCCCTTTAGAAAATATCGTTTTGTAGGGCTTCTGATTGGCTCGGCTTTTTTTGTTTTTTCTGAGAGTGTGCCTGAGCATGTCCAGTTTCGTATTCCTGTAGCCCAATACATAGCCCCGTGATGGGGACTCATTGATTTTTCGAGGTAGCCCTGGAGATAGTCGCCTACGGTTTTGCCTGCGGCTTCGAGAGGGCAGGACCGGGACCATTGCCAGCCATATACCGGGTCGTTCTTTACTGTGTGAATGTCCAGGATAGGCCCGCCTCCGTATTTCATCCAGGCGTATTGTATTACGGATTTGTGCAGTAGCCAGTTTATTCCGACTATCAGGATGTGATAGTGTAGCATTCCGTTTTTTTGAAATTCTGCTATTTTGATCCATTCTGCGCGCTTCGGCAGGCATCGGCCTAGGAATTTTGAGAATGGACCCCAGGCAGCTTGGGTTTTTTTGTTTATTTGCCAGAGCGTTGAACCGCTTCTTGGGTTGCTTGTGAGGGTGAGAAAAACCCCTTTCATGTGTTTTTTGCTTGCTTTTTGATAGGCAGCTCTGAAGCCGTCCCTGTTTTGTTTCTGCCTGGCTGGAGAAGTGAAGCGAGTTTGATAGCCGATTGCAATGTCGTGAGCGAAGACTGGATTGCCATCTGGGGCTCTGGAAAGGATTATTTTTTCTTTGCGGACCCTGTTACAGTAGGTTTGGAAGAGTTCGTCTATTTCTTGTTTGATGGTGTTAGTATAGACGAATTCTTTCGTTTCTTTGTTATAATATCCGAATTTATTTATTCTGTTTAATTTTAGGCTGGCTTCGAGCCTCTCAGGTCCTGCACGTTTCAATCCCTCAAGTTTTTTGTACTGCCGCGCGCTTCGGGTTTTGGTCTTCGGTGAGCTTTGCTTATTCAGGATCAAGTCTAGTGAAGAGTGAGAAAAAAAGAACGGATTTGTTCGTATCCATAAGAACCCGCCCGCTTTTTCTATGTAGAATAATGTTTTTGCTATTTGGGTCTTGAAAAAGTTATATAGCTGCATGACCTGATTTCGCTTCCGAGAGAGAGACGTGAGTTTTGAAGCTATTTGCTGAATTGTCCTAGGTTCAGTGAGGCAGAATTCTTGCATAGTCTTCTGCTGGGAAGAGGAGATAGACATAGACAGGAGAACCCCCTATATTTTGCATTAGAAAAAAAATAAAAGTGTTGGCAGTCCTCAAAATGTATAAGAAAATAGAGACTCTTGCCCGTCCTTTCCTCTAGCTATCCCGTTTTTGAGTGCCTGCTCTGCCTCGGCTTTGTGTTTTTCAAAACAGATTTTCCCGTATCCAAGTTTTTGAGATTTTGGATTCCGGAGGGACCTGGAGCAGCGCTTACAGCGTGAGAAAATGAGAGAGGATTCAGACATTTTAGACCCCCTCCCCGCTCATTAAATAGAGATAGAAGTTCTCTGGGTCATCGAAGGTTTTATCGAGTGAGTATGAATTAAATAAATACATTGCTTCCCGGATTTCCCTTTTTGCGTTTGTGGAGAGGGTTGAATATTCTGGAGCCATTAGATCACCCGGAAGTATGGAACGTTCGAGCAGCCTCTGCAGGTCCGGAGATACGAGGAGCATGTTTCACATGTTTTTGTACATTCGTTTCCCTCAACCGGGCAATGTGTTGAGATGCCCCGATATCTACAACGAGTACAACATTCTCGAACCATTCAGAGCGCCCCCAGGCAGATGAGTACGCCTCGTATTGAAAACGCCCAATAGACGAGGAAGAGGAAGGCTGTATTTTTTGTGCCTGTTTTCCATGCTGCGTACGCAAGTAGAGGGTTAGAGATGCAGAAAAGCCCCTGTGCTATGAGATTGTTTCCTTCGGAAAGGAAGAGAGCCCCGGAGATCCCGCAGATTGTTGTTAGGATCTCAAAGGAGAACATGGAGTGTGACGCCTGGTGGTTCATTGCTCCACCCCCGCAAGATATGTGACTGCAGCTAAGATTACAGCGAAGATGAGGAAGCCGCTGTAGAGGATTGCCCCCAGAGTGGTTCTAATAATCCTCATGATCCTCATGCCTCCACCTCTGGCTTGGCTGGATAGAGGGCGTCTAAGTCCGGAGTCTGGAACATTTCCCGAATTTTTTCAGCTGGGACGGCTACATCGGTATGGATGAATAGGAGATCGTATAGGTGAGAATTGAGCTGAACTTTTCTAGTTTTGTGAGTGGGAGCTCTGGTGTTCAATTTCATAGGCCCACCGCCGCAAGGATGGAGAGACAGAACCAGAGCATTAGCAGCCCGAGAAAGAGTATGCAGCACATTGAGACGAGGGCAGCCGTGTGAAAAGACATTTAGACCGCCCCCCTGGTTGCTTGTTTTGTGGAGTATCCTGTTTTTGATACTGAAAGTGTGTGTTCTCTGCTTGTGAGGTCATATTCTCTTGGTGCACAGTTTGAGCATAGACGCTTGCCGTTGAAGAGAGGTTGGGTGATTGGTACGTGAGTGAGTCGGCAGCATTCGCAGAGTTCGTATTTGTGAGGGCAGATGATTTTTTGATTCATGCTTGTGCCCCCCTTATTTTAAGGTATGAGGGGAAGCGAGCTACTCCTTCGGGGGCTGGTTTTTTGGAGAAAGTGGGGAAGGATTGTTTACATGCGAGACATCTGTATCCCCGGTGTCCTGATTTTATGTAGACTTGTGAGGAGTTGCAGAAAGGACAACACATTATTATTCTTTCTGGCAACTTGTTAAGGGATTTTGTGCTTTCGTTTGCGTTACTTGTTGAAATTAATGCGGTGCTATCGCTATCTGGTAAAGTGTTTCTCATCGTACTGTTCCCTGTAATAAGTCCAGGAACTCTGGAAAAATTCCTGTCTTAACATTTGATAAGAATGATACACTATAAGAACTTATTTATTCGAGTAGTGTATTATAAAAAGTATAGCTGTTTTGTCGGCCTGCTGGAAACAGGTCCCCAAGTTTTTGAGAGGGAACTTTTCTAAAAAGTACTGTTCCGACCTTTTCAAAAACTAAGAAGGGTTTTCGATAAATTCGGCTTAAAAAGGTCAACTGATAGAGGTTTTCCGAGCGGAAATTAACCGTTCGGTTCTCCTCCTCAGCGCTAAATCCTGAGTTCAAAGCTCAAAAAAGTTATTAATTTTGGTTCATTATCCTAGACGAAATCAGGAACTTAAACCTACCTGTCCTCCTTTTTATAAACTTCAGTTCCAAACTTTTGAATTTCGATTTTTTTGCAGATGCCTTTGATTAAACCTCACTTGCTTGAGCCACCTGTAGAACCTTTGGAAGAAGATTTTTTGCCAGGGGTACTTTCTCTTGAAAAAGATTTCTTTAGGTTTAATTCGAAAACCTGGAGATGATATGAAATAAAAAACAGGAGAGGTAAAGCGACAAATATTATGACGACATCGTGCAGGACTGGATTACTTATAAAGGTTACAATGGAATTCCAGAGCGCAAGGAATGGTCTATGGAACAGGTAAATGCAATATGAAGCCGTAGCAGTATATGTAAAGGCAGAACCCAAAGAACTTGAGAACTTATTATTGATAAATTTCATTGCAATCCTGTATTCCAGAATACAGAACATTATCATGAATAAATTAAGAAGCACAGAATCGATAATGAATTTCAAGACAGCATAACTCAGACCAAGTGAATTCGCCACACTCCCTAGCATGGATACTATCATGGAAGAGTCTATAGTCCCGCTGCCTGCGGATTCAATGGTTAAAGAGGCACTCGGGTCCAGGAGAAGGGTTGTTCTTGAGCCTATAACAATAACCAGTACAAACATAACAGGAAGAGTTGCCAGTAGTACCTGAACAAAAGGCCTTTTTATGACCGCTGTTATCGACTCTTCAAACAGGCTTTCTTTACAGGTAAGGATCCCAAACACGAATATCGGGAAAAACATAAAAAAACGAAGATCAATGATGTTAAAAGTTCTTGAGATTAACAAAAACCCGATAAATATAAATGAAGAGTAAAATACAAGCTGTTTTGAATTTTTTGAAAGCATAATCATTAATGGGTAAATCATATAAAAGACGATAATTAAGCCGATGAAGTACAATGTCAGCATCGGGGATGCATAAGCTGGAGCAAGGAAGATTTGTAATCCCAGTATATGCACGATTACATTATAAAAACTAAAAACGTGCTCAGCATTGGGAAATACAAAACCTGAGTTTATTTTTGGAGCAAATATGAAAAACACAAGTGTGAAAACTGCAATAGCTGCCCAGTAAAGAGGAAAAATTCTCAGGAGCCTTTTTCTGTAGAAAGACAACACGTTCTGGAAGGAATGTATTGCGTTATTATTGTAATATAACAAATATCCACTCATGAAAATAAAAAGCCCCAATCCCATGTTTGCGAAATAAGGGTCAGCGGCATAAAGGGCTAACTTGCCATAAGAAGTTGATAAAAAGTTACTTAAGTGAGCCGGAATAATCATCACTATTGCTAAAGCCCTCAGGAAATCAAATGCAATTATTCTATTTTTCATTGTTCCAACACCTATATATGAAAAATATGAAAACTCAAGTAAATGTGAATCGACCCGTAACACCTGTTTACTGATGAGTTAATTCTCAAAAACAGTTTATATTAAATGAACATAATTATATTATGAGGTCGTAGCTTTTTATATATAAATTCTGTGATTTAGCTAATTCTGAAACTCAAAATTGTTTATCAAATTTCATTTTCTTATTCTCCAATAAGAATTTTCTTGATTTCTATACTTATTTTACTAAGATTCCCACAATAAATATTACTAACCTCTCTTATTATCTGGCTTCGCACTTCAAGCTGAAAAACAATAAGAAAGATAGAAAATGATAATCTTCGACCAACCCTACGTCTCCGAATTTTTAAAAAATACTGCTGCGGAATTGCAGATTCCTGTTTTGAAAAACGAAATGGCAGCCGGACTTAATTCTGAAAAAGGGCTAAGGCTTTTTGAGGAAGCTGAATTTATCGAACTCATAAAAGAAAAAGGTGAATTTACTCTTTATTCAAATTCCGAAAACTCTATTGGCTGGATTTCGGAAAATCTGGGTTTTACCGGGCTACCTGGGAAAATCGAGCTTTTCAAGAACAAAGTTAAGTTCAGGGAGCTATTGGAAAGGCTTTACCCTGAATTATATTTCAAGAATATTAAATTTGAAAAGCTGGATGAGATCCGGACTGAAGAAATCGAAAAGCCGTTTATCATAAAACCTGCTGTGGGACTTTTCAGCCTTGGGGTGCATAAGGTTTCCACAGATACGGAATGGGATTCAGTCTTGAAGCGCCTAAAGGCTGAAGTTAAGGAAAACAAAGAGCTTTATCCGGCTCAGGTTCTGGATGTGGAGAACTTTATTATCGAGGGAAACATCGAGGGGGAAGAGTTTGCAGTTGATGCTTATTTCAATAGCAAAGGAAAGCCAGTAGTTCTCAATATCTTCAAGCAGATCTTTTCTTCGGAAAATGATGTTAGCGGCAGGGTGTATTTTACTTCGAAAAAGGTTATAGAAACATATAGGGAAACTGTCAAGGATCTTTTGAAGGAGATCGGAAACCTGGTCGGGCTCAGAAATTTTCCCTTTCACATTGAACTGCGAATAAGTGAGGATAGACGAGTCCAGCCAATAGAACTGAACCCTATGCGCTTTGCCAGTTGGTGCACAACTGATATTGCACATTTTGCATATGGAATTAACACTTTCAGATTTTTCCTAGAAGAGCTTGAACCTGACTGGGATAAAATTCTTACAGGTCTGGAAGGAAAGAATTTCTGCCTGGTAATGTTGAACAGATCTGCAGAAATCGGTCTAAAAATGACTGATCCAAAATTGGTAAAGGCTTTTGATTACGAAAAATTGCTCTCAGAATTCGAAAAGCCCCTGGAACTCAGGAAAATCGATCACAAAAAATACGGTTTTTTTGGGTACGTGTTTACCGAAACCAGAGACAGTAGCTGGCAAGAAATTGAGAAAATTCTGAAATCGGACTTAAGGGAATATATTATTTTTAAAGAAACTGACTGAGCATTCAAACTGTCTGATTAGGCTTTCGGACTGCTGTTAAGCATTCAAACTGCCCTACTTTCTACTAAGATTTTAAGATTTGAATTAAGTTTTTAGTTAAATTTTAGTTAAATTTTAAATTAAATTTTCCGAAAAAACCCATAAAGATTGCCCATTCAGCAAAAAATCTATTTATCACTAAAGGTTCAATCTTTCCTAAGAGAAACAATAAATGGGGTAAAATGGGGTACTGTTTCTGGAAGACAACATTATAGAGGTAACTGAGCTTGAGTATTTTTTCGGCGAGGTAAAAGCAGTCGATAATATCAGTTTTGCAGTAAAAAAAGGGGAGATATTCTCCTTCCTTGGACCGAATGGGGCTGGAAAAAGTACTGTAATAAACATTCTTATCACCCTTCTGCCTGTGCAGAAAGGAAGCGTAAAAATTGCGGGGTATGATTTAAAAAAAGAGCCTGAAATGGTCAGAGAGTCCATAGGGATTGTTTTTCAGGAACTGACTCTTGATAGAGATATGACTGTAAGGGAGATACTGGAATACCATGGGAGGCTCTATTCCATGCCAAAAGCTGCAAGGCAGGAGAGGATTGACGAACTGCTTGGCCTTGTCGAACTTGAGGGGAAACGAGATACTCTGACAAGGCATCTCAGTGGCGGGATGAAGCGCAGGCTTGAGATTGCACGGGGGCTTATGACCCGACCGAATGTGCTTTTCCTTGACGAACCTACAATAGGGCTTGACCCCCAGACCCGGATAAGGATCTGGGATTATGTAAAGGAGATAAACCGAGAGGGAACAACCATTTTCCTGACAACCCACTACATGGATGAAGCTGACCAGCTCAGTGACAGGATAAGCATTATAGATCATGGGAAAATCGTTGTCACAGGCAGTCCCTGGGAGTTAAAAAACGCGCTTGGACAGGATCTTATATATCTGGAAACAAGCGACAACTGGTCAGCCTCAGACCTGCTGAAGAAGCTTGAGAGTGTGAAAGGGGTCAGGGAAAAGTCAAAAGGGATAATTATCATGGTCAATGTGGACGGTACCCGCCTGCTGCCAGAGATTATGGATAAACTCCGGAACGGAGGAATTAAAATCAGAGCCGTAAATCTCAAAAAACCGTCAATGGACGATGTTTTTGTCCATTATACAGGCAGAGAATTGAGAGATACCGGCACAGAGAAGGGTTCGACTGTGACTCTCAGAGCAGGGAGGCGTTAAGATGCACACGGGTTTCCTTACAATCTACTGGCGGGATATGCTGAGGTTTGTCAGGTTCAAGACTCTCCTGTTTACCTCACTTGTTCAGCCTGCTCTCTGGCTTGCTTTTTTCGGGATTGCAATGTCAAATAATTTTGAAAGGCTGACTGCAACCCTGCCAGCCACCCCTGGTGTCAGGACTATAGGCTACCTGACTTTTATAGGCGCAGGCGTTATTGCCATGACCACGCTTTTTACAAGCCTTTTCGGGGGAACAGTATTGCTTTTTGACAAAAACTGGGGGCTTATGCGGGAGACTCTTTCAAGCCCTCTGCCGAGGATTCATATTATTATAGGGATAGGGCTATCAGCCATGACAAAGTCTCTTATCCAGGCTACTGTTATTATGGGCTTTGGGCTTCTGCTCGGAGTCCAGTTTTTTGAAGGTTATACTCCTGCACAGCTCACATTCTCGCTGTTTGGGATCATGCTTTTTATAGGGGCCTTTTCTCTAGGGTTTCTTTTCCTTTCAGCCGCAATAGCAATAACAATGGAAAGTCCGGAAGGAATGCAGGCCGTAATAACCCTGCTTACCATGCCTTTCTTTTTCACGAGCAACGCATTGTATCCTGCGAATTCCTTTCCTCCCTTGCTCAGAGCCCTATCCACAGTCAATCCACTCACACACCTTGTCAGCGGAATCAGGTACTTTGCAATAGGAAGCGACTTTTCGTCAATCGGACTCCGTTATACTTACACTCAGGGAGAGGTTCTTGTTTCCTTTCTGGCTCTGTTGACTTTTGCGGCAATAATGTTTCTTATCGCAAGGTGGAGGTTTACCAAGGTTACAGTCACATGAGCTTGCGCTCTTAAAGCTCAGTCATTGTCTCATTCCAGTTTGTATAATTACATCTCGTCTCATTACAGTTCGCCTTGTTCTAGCTTACCTCATTCTAGCTTATCTCATTATAGTTCGCCTCATTATAGTTTACCTCATTCAAAGAAATCTTTTCAGAAACTTAGTTTCAAAAGATATATCCCTTTTTTACCCGTTCTAGCATTAATTAAATAAAAATTAATTAGATAAAAATAAGCAGATAAAAATAAACAAATAAAAGGGATAAAAGGGATAAAAATGAGTTTAGCAGGTCAAACAGCTCTTGTAACCGGGGGGAGCAAAGGGATAGGAAAAGCTATCTGCCTTGCTCTGGCAAAAGAGGGAGCAAATGTCGTAATTGCAGCAAGGAATGAGAGTGAGATAAAAGGGACAATAGACAAACTAAAAGCAATGGGCAGTAAAGCCCTGGCAATCCGGACTGACGTGCGCAGTGAAGAGGATGTAAGGCGCTTAATCTCAATGACAATTGATAAATGCGGCAGGCTTGATATTCTTATCAATAACGCAGGAGTGGCCTATAAAAAGAGGCTTGAGGAGACCACCCTGGAAGAGTACAATAAAATCATGGATACTAACTTAAAAGGGGTCTTTCTCTGCACGAAGTATGCGATACCGTACATCAGAGAGAGCAAGAACGGGAAAATCATCAATATATCCTCAGTAGGAGGATTACATGGACTTCCGGATTTTTCTGTATACTGTGCCTCAAAATTCGGGGCAAACGGCGTAACTGAATCTATTGCTGCTGAGCTCGAAGGAGAAATCAAAGTCTATGCTGTCTGCCCAGGTGCTGTGGATACCGATATGTACAGGTCGATCTACTCAGACAGGCCTCCACTCAAACCCGAGCATATCGCAGAAAAGGTTCTGGAACTTTGTTTGCCTGATTCAAAAGTTACATCAGGTAAGATAATTGAGATGCAGGCTCCTCCAGTCCCTCAGCTTTGATTGTAAAAGACGAGAAGCAAAACCAAAGAGCAGGCATCCTGTAGTTCTGGCAAACGTACAATTTTGTCAGGTATTACTGCACTCTTTTGCCAGATTTGCTTTTTCCTTTTCGATTTTGCTCTTTCTTTTTTAAGATTGCTAATTTCTTTGGCATGAAAACTCCAGATAAAAATTGTTACCCCTCTCTCATATGAATTAACGTAAAAACAGCCTTGCAGGCTACATTGTCGATTAGAATATTAAATCAGTACATTAAATTTTCGATTAAATAGCAGCATTACTTACCTATTATCTAGATAACTTTGTAATAAAATTTATATTGACTGCAACGCATTTTTAAACATTGTAAAAATGTTAAACTAGTATTCAGCTAAACTTGCAGAATCAGCTTGAACTCCTTTTGGATATAAAAACATTTTAACACCTTACATAATGCCCGCTTCTATTCTGCATTCTTTGATGCGGCTACTTTCACCGATGTCCACTGTTTCTGAAGCAGCCAGATATGCAGCAGACGAAGTAGAAGAGGAGTTTGGAGATGAAACAGACGTTGGCAATAATCTGTTTATAGGAAATTCAAGCTTGTGTTTAAGACCTTAAGGGGGCGAAAATTATGAAACTTAAGCTAATTTGTATGTTAGGTTTGATACTATCGTGTGCAATATTTGTGGCTTTTGCTTCTGATGAGGGAGGAATAATCTTTACGAAAGAAGACGTAAAGCAAACAAAATACCTTGATCCGTCAACTGCAGACGTAAATATTAGTTTTGAGAATGCAAAAAACAAGCTAATCTCAGAAAACCCAAAAGTAATCAATGAATCTATCCATGGAGAATTGATTGATGATGAGAATTTCGGGATAATCTGGCGAGTAAGCTCAAAAACAACTAATGGAAAAAGCATCTTTGCAGGAATAAATGCCTCTAATGGAGAGCAACTTTTTGTATATGATGGATCAAAGAATGTACAGGGTAGAGACAGTATAAGCAAAGATGATGCCCTGAAAATAGCAGAAGAATATGTCGAATCCAAGGTTTCAGCGGAAAAAATTAATGAGATTGAGCTTGAAGATGTAAATTACATAGGACCTGCTGCTGACGATCTGCCAGGAAATTATCATGTAAGTTATGCAAGAATTATCAGGGGAATACCTTCTTTATCCGATGGAATACTGCTTAATGTTAATGCAGAAACAGGCGAAGTTTCAAGCTATCGCAAAAGATGGTCTATGGATGAGGAAGAGATAGCACTCATTGATACTGAACCAAGCATTACGGATGAAAAAGCAGTTGAGATTCTCAAGGAGTACATGAGTAACGAACCATATATAGGAGAAAAAAAAGCAAATACTGTAAAAGTTATTTCGTCGAACCTTGTCTGGAAAGAGGACGATGAAGATAAAACTCGTCTGGCATGGTGGATCCGATTCATGGATTCAAGTTTTAAAAGAAATGACAGCTATCCTGCTTCAGTATGGATTGACGCACATTCAGGAGAAATGTTGCTTTTCTCTTATTCAAGAGATTAAGTTCGAAAGAACTCTAATCTTTAATTCCTCTTTTTGCTCTTTCTTTTTTAAGATTGTTAATTTCCTTTTCAAGAGACAGCTCTTGATTGCAGTTCAGAAATATTGCTTCCAAAAATATATCCTTGTCCTGTTCTATAATTAATAAAGTGACTGTAAAGTGACTGCTATGAAATTGGAAGGTAAGGTAGCCATTGTAACCGGAGGGGGAAAAGGAATTGGCAGGGTAATTTGCCTATCATTGGCAAAAGAGGGAGCCGATATTGTAATTGTCGCAAGAACCGAGAGAGAGATCCGAGAAACTGCCAGGCTAGTGGAAAAACAGGGTGTGAGAGCTCTTGCAGTAAAAACTGACATCCGAAATGAAGAGGAGGTCATCGACATGATTTCAAAGGCAATGGATGCTTTTGGAAGAATTGACATCCTGATAAATAACGCAGGAGTGGCATACAAAAAATATCTTGTAGAAACCTCAACCGAAGAATATGACGAGATTATGGATACAAACGTAAAAGGAATGTTTTTCTGCACCAAGTATGCCCTTCCCCATCTGCTTAAAAGAGGAGAAGGAAGGATCGTAAACATGTCTTCAGGATCGGGAAAACATGGCATACCAAAATTGTCAATATATTGTGCCTCAAAATTTGCAGTAATTGGGTTTACCGAATCCATTGCTTATGAAATTGGAGGCGGGCTTCAGGCATATGCAGTCTGCCCTGCAAGTGTGGATACCGAGATGTATCGCTCGCTTTATACAGATGAACCAGTTCTCAAACCCGAAGACGTTGCAAAGAAGGTTCTGGAACTTTGCTTGCCTGAAACTACTCTTCCTTCAGGCTCTTCAGTCGAGATTTACAGGCGGCCTATGAGGGTAGTTTGATTTTGATGCTGATAGTTTAATTTTGACGTTTATACTGGAGAAAAAAGGGTAATTTTTAAGTTTAATTTTGAATTTAGGGTGGAGATATGTTCAAAAACCGTAAAGATGCAGGGGAAAAGCTTGCAAATGCTCTTGAGAAATACAGGTCAGAAAAACCTGTTATTCTTGCTATTCCACGTGGAGGAGTGGAAGTTGGACTGCAGGTTGCAGCAAAGCTTAACACCGATTTTTCTCTCATTATCGCAAGGAAACTGCCTTTCCCAGACAACCCTGAAGCCGGTTTTGGGGCAATAGCCGAGAATGGGAGCACGTTCATGTTTGAAAATGCACATTACTGGCTTGCAGGAGAAACTATTGAACGGATAAAACAACAGCAGGTTGCCGAGATTGAGAGGCGCGTAAATGCTCTCAGAGGAGGGAGACCCCTGCCTGAGATTGCGGGAAAGACCGTGATTCTTATTGATGATGGTATTGCAATGGGTTCTACAATGCGTGCAGCAATTGAGCTTTGCAAAAACAGAAAAGCTGGAAAAATCGTAGTTGCGGTGCCTGTAGCAGGAAGAGAGGTCGCAGAAGAAATTCAAAAAAAGGTAGACGAGCTTATTGTACTTGAGATTCCTGCACATTTCAGGGCTGTTGCTGAGGCTTACGAGAGGTGGTACGATGTTTCGGATGAAGAGGTGCTCGACCTGCTCAGAGAAAAAATAAGGAAAAAAGAACAGAAAGACCATGAAATTCATGGGCTTGAAACCTGAAAATCGTCCTCTATTTGCCTTGTATTAAATGAATCAAATGAATCCGGAATGTTTGTCCTTACTAGATAGACCCATTAAATAGACTCTAGACCTATTAAATAGACCCTAGACCCATTAAATAGATCCAGAAACCACATATCAAATTACTAGTCTTAAAAATTAACTTTGTCGCAAAGATCATTTATTATATAAATCTTTCTTTTTTTTTCAAGAAAGATCCTGCAGCAGAATTTAAACCTCTTTATAAAATTCCTTTACCAAAGACCGGATAGCTGGTATATAGTATCAAAAGATCCAAAAATATCCAGTAAGCTTTTCAAGTGACATCTTAGGCTTCCACATCTTTTCTGACCATCTTTCAGCCTTCTTTTTGCATTTGAAGTTATCTCTTAGGCTTTTCATTAAAGCTCCGGAGAGATATACCCAGAAAAAAACTTTACATTATTTTTGAAGCAAAAAAGCTCGGTTTTTATAGGTTTTTTTTCTTTTGTCTTCATACGGAGACCTGAAGTTTCTAAAGCTGAGATAGAAATATGAATACATCTAAATCGGTATATATAGATCTATTGATTATATAGAGTGGTCAAAAATATATGGAAACTATAAAATATAATGAGATTATCTGGAATACCATAAAGGTATTAAATCTAAAAAAAATGTTCAGAAATTGCACAAAAGTTTATTACTAAAACTAAAAAACGTGAATTTTATAGTAATACATGATTGTTTTGAAGTTTAAATTTCTGGAGTAGTAAAAAATGGATTTACTTATCATAGCGCTTATATTAGCGGGTCTTTACATGGCCTGGAATATAGGTGCAAACGACCTTGCAAATGCTATGGGGACCTCAGTTGGAACAGGGTCCTTATCAATCAAGCAGGTAATCGTTATTGCTGCTGTCTTTGAACTCTTAGGTGCCGTATTCTTCGGTGCACGAGTTACTGAGACAATTGCAAATGGTATTGTTCCCATTGATATGATCAGCATTATCCAGCCAGATATTGTGGTGCTGGGCATGCTGGCTGCGATTCTTGCAGCAAGCTTCTGGGTAACACTCGCAACTTTCTATAACCTTCCTGTTTCAACCAGTCATTCTATCGTTGGTTCGGTACTCGGCTTTGGGCTGATTGTTGCTAACAACGGAATTATCTCTTTTTCTGACATTCACTGGGGAGAACTCATAAGGATTGTCGCCAGTTGGTTTGTATCTCCAGCTCTTGGAGCTGTCTTTGCTTACTTGACCTTTTCTATAATAAGAAAGATTTACCTTCGCAGAGCTATAGACCTGCCTCTCGTTGAGAAAAAATTCATATCCTTACAGCTCATAACTGGCTGTTATATTGCATTTGCACATGGATCAAATGATGTAGCAAATGCTGTTGGTCCTCTCTGCGCAGCGCTTAAGGTTATGGGAGTGCCAGGGACAGAAACTGGAGTTCCTATATGGGTGCTTTTAATGGGAGGTCTTGGAATGGTAATAGGAATGGCCACCTGGGGTTATAAAGTGGTTCAGACAATTGGCTCAAAGATTACAGAACTCACTCCAACACGTGGTTTTTCTGCTCAGTTTGCAACAGCCTCGGTAGTTTTGCTTCACAGTTACAGTTCCCTCCCGATTTCGACTACACACACCCTTGTCGGTTCGGTTATAGGGGTTGGACTTGCAGGCGGGATTGCAGCCGTTGATCTGCGCGTGATCTGGAAAATTATTTCTTCCTGGGTAGCAACAGTTCCTATAGCCGCTCTCACATCGGCATTGATCTTTGTAGGTTTTGAGGTGATCTTTTCGTGAAAGACTACATTCGTTCCGTCCTTGACGTAGTAGCCGAGTCCCCTTTTGTGCCCCTGGAAACACACGCTAAAAAGGGAGTGCTGGCAGTTGAAAAGCTGGCTGAAGCAATGGAAGCCTACTGTGCAGGAAACAAAGCTATCCTGGAGGAGAGGACAGAAGAAATTGACATACTGGAACATGAGGCTGATAAACTCAAACAGAAGGTAAGGGCAGGCATTCCCTCTTCAGTCAGGCTGCCTGTGAATAAAAAAGACCTCCTTTCCTTCCTTAAGCAGCAGGATTCTATTGCCGATTTTGCCCAGGCTGCCGCCTACTGGATGACCCTTCGGCCCTGTGAAACTGTTCCTGAAGAAATTAAAGAAGGCTTTCTGGAATTGATGGCCACTTCCCTGAAGACCGCAAGGCTGTACCGTGAACTCGCGGGCGCGCTTTACAAGCTTCTCGCAACTTCTTTTAGCAAGGAAGAAATCAAGGAAACCCTAAAAATTATTCCTGAAGTTGAGAGCCTGGAACATGATGTAGACGTGCTTGAAACCGCTCTCCTGAAAAAGATCTTCGAAAACGAAGAGGCTATAGGAGGCGCAGGCGTTTGCCACCTGATTGGACTTGTCGAAAGAATAGGAGGCATTGCCGATAAGTCAGCAAGCGCTGCTGATCGCCTGAGAACCATGATTCTCAGAAGATAAAAATAATCATCTATTCTTTCGTAACTATTCAGGTAGCCTTTAGAAGGCTACAAATCTTCCCCTCATTTTGAGTAGTTTGAATATAAATTAAACTAAAGTAGACTAAAGTAAAGTAAACTAAAGTAAACTAAACTAAAGTAGACTAAAGTAAATTAAACTAAAATAAACTAAAATAAACTAAACTAAGTAAAATTCTGTTTCGCTAAATTTGGATGTGAATTAAAATAAAATCCTATTCTTATTCTGTATAATTGTTTATGATTACACTTTAGAAGGATTAATTCTTGAAAAAAGAAGGCTCTTTAAGAGTTAAGAGCCTTTAACCTACTACACTCATGTTTGAAACCCGAATGGAGGGTGTAATTATTCCTCCGATTTTCCTAACATCAAAGCCAGCTCCTGTGATCTTTTTTAAGAGCTCAAAAGCATTACCCGAAATCATCAGGGACTTTACAGGTTTATCAAGAGCTCCATCTTTGATTGTGAAAGCATTTCTGGCTTCTACAGAGAAGTCTCCTGAAATTGAGTTTGCAGTGTGGGCACCGATTACCGTATTCACAAAGATCCCGGACTGAGTATCGGCAATAATATCTGTCTGAGGATAATCAATGATAAAGTTCCTGAGCCCTACTGAAGGCGGACTTGTGTAAGAAGACCTTGAGCCGTTTCCTGTGCTCTTTACGCCTGCTTTTCCTGCGGTATAACTGTCATAGAGGTAAGTCTCAAGCACGCCTTTCTCAATCAAGGTTGTGCGCTGTGAGGGAACCCCTTCATCATCCGAAATAGAAGTTTCGATTCCTGCTTCAATCAACCCGTCATCATAGATACTGAGTTCTGGTACTGCAAGCTCTTCCCCGATTTTTCCTATCAAACCAGACCTTCCTTTCTGGATATTATCCGCGTCAAGGGAAGGAGCAAGTGCTTCCCCAATAATATCTGATAAAGCGAAAGGATGGAAAATCACATCAGTCTTTTGAGGCTCGATCTTTATTCCGTCATTAGACTTCAGGGCAAGTTCGGCTGCATTTTTTCCGAGAGCAAAGAAATCAATATCAAGAGAACGAGAAACTGCAAAGTCATAGGCTGTTGAAGTCTGTCCATTTACCGTAATAACATCCACAAAACCGGAAACTGCTGTTGATTCTTCCTCGACTTCTATGCCGTTTGTGTTCAGGATAAGCTGTTTGCTTTTTGCCCGGGTAAAGCCTCCTGAAGTCGGAAGCGTGCCTGGGATCTCTTTTGTACCTTCAATAAGTTCCAGGGAATACTCAATACAGGCTTCAAGTTCCAGAGCCTCGACTTTTTTATCGAAGATACCCGAAACCGTGGGATAATTCCCATTAGAAGGAAGGCTTACCCAATCAGGGTCACTTTCCCTGACCCTAGCTTCAGCAACGGCAACCTCAACAGCATTTTCTATTTGCGCTGCCGAATTCGTACTTGCAAAGCCAACAGCTCCGTTTACAATAGCCCGGATTCCTATGCCTTCTGAAAAACGGTCTTTAGCATTCTCTATGGAGTCCTTTTTGAAGTTCACACCTGTAGAGTGACTTGCAGCATAATAGATTTCAGCCTCTTCAGCCCCTGCTATTTCTGCAAGCCTGAGGGCTTTTCTTGCAAGCTCATACATCCTCAGGCACCTCCCACAAGGGCTTTTGAGATAGCAAGGTGAGGTGAGCCATCTGAAACAGGTACAACCTGTCCGGCTTTTCCACATCTACCTGCAGTCATTTTCAGGTCATTTCCCACAAGACTTACATGGTTAAGAATCTCAAGGGTTTTGCCTGAGAGAGAAACGTCCCGTACAAGTTCGGTGAGTTCTCCGTTCCTTATCAAGTAACCTTTTTCAGCATTGAACTGGAAAATCCCTTCCCCGGTATTCACCTGTCCTCCTCTGGACCCTATGAGATATATTCCATCTTTTATTTCTTCAAGCATTTCTTCAAATTTGGTATCTCCATTATCTACAAAGGTATTGCTCATCCTGACAACAGGCATGGAATAACCCTGAGCTCTGGAGTTCCCTGGAGTTCCTCCAAGTTTCGCTGCAGTTTCCCGAGAATGGAGATAGGAATTGAAAATTCCGTTCTTAATTATCTCTGTCCTTCTTGATTGTGCCCCTTCAGCATCAAAAGGATAATATCCGAAGTCGTGCAGGGTAGGATCATCTATAATCGTAATTAGAGGAGATGCAATTTGTTCTCCTATCCTGTTTTCAAGGATAGAATCCCCCTCAAGAACGAGATCGGCTTCGGAGGCGTGCCCAACTGCTTCATGGGCAAAAACGCCAGCTAATTCCTGGTCAAGAATCACAGGCATTTCTCCGCCTTTGGGGGTTTTCGCATTGAGAAGCTCGACTGCGGTATTTCCTGCCTTGCCGGCAAGTTCCAGAACGTTTTCGTTTTCAAAAAGCTCATACCCATACCCAAAACAGCTCTCTCTGCCTGCCTGGTACACGCCGTTCTCGGAAGCAACTGCAGAAACTGCAAAACCGACGTTCATAAGCTCATAACCCGACTCAATACCATCGGAACTCCTGTATTCGACTTTAAACTCAGATTCCAGGTACATTACTTTGGTACTGTTGACGCCCTTTACTTTTGCACTGCTTTCTATGCTTTTTAAAAGATCGACTTTTTCCTCAATAGAGACACCCCTCGGGTCAATCCTGATTTCAGGAAGGTCCTTCACCTCAGGAGGATTTATGACCGCAAGTTCGACATCTTCCTTTGGGGTACTGGCATTCATAGAAAAAGCAAGTTTTGATGCAGCTTCGACACCTTTTTTAAGGTCGATATCCCCTTCTACAGACGTATAGCCCCAGGAACCTCCACAAAGGGCCCTTATGCCAGCTCCTTTTGTGAAGTTTCTGGAAATCTCCTCAATCTTTCCGTTATCCAGAATAATTGAGGTGGAACTGCCCTCAATTATCCTGCAGTCATAAAATTTAATATCCTGCATAATATCTGTCATGATCAGTTCCTGCACCCAAAAAGATTCTTAGCCTGTACGGAAGCAGGTGTAACCTCAGGAATATCAAAGCTGAGCCTTGTAATACTTCGGAGTTTTTCAATAATTGAGTTCTTTTTCGGGCCTACAAGGCTGTGTTCCATTACCTCAGCAATAGAGGAAACAGGGATAATCTGAATTTTTTCCCGATACGACTTCTCGATAAGAACATCTGCCTCATTTGCTTTAGGAATAATGACTTTCTTCATGCCGGCTTGGGCTGCAGCCTCAATCTTATAGGTAACTCCGCCTACAGGCAGGACATCGCCCCTGACTGAAAGAGAACCTGTCATTGCAACAGTCTGGTCCACAGGAATCTTTTCTATAGCAGATATGACGGCTGTTGCAATGGAAACCGATGCACTGTCTCCTTCCACACCTTCGTAGGTCCCTACAAACTGGATATGGACATCATGTCTGGATATGTCCGTGCCGGTCATGTTCTTAATCACGGCAGAGACATTTTGCACTGCTTCCTTTGCAATCGTCTTAAGCTTACCAGTTGCTATAATTCTTCCTTCGGCTCCGGAAATTGCAGGAGTGACTTCGGATACGATAGGGAGCACAATTCCTGAGTCTCCGCCCATGACTGCAAGCCCGTTAACCCTGCCCACAGCCGAACCTTTTCTGAGGAAGGATTCATATGCCTTGCGCTGTTCCAGGTAGCTGTCTGCAAGCTGCTGCTCAATGGACCTTGCAATTCTCTTTGCTGCGAGCACATGCTCTGCGGTTGTTAGTTGAGCTCCTTCGGAATGAGCAATATCTCCTGCCACGCGGACGAGACCGCCAAGGTCACGGAGCTTCAGGGTAAGATGCCCTTTCCTGCCTGCCCGTCTTCTTGCCTCCCGAATCACTTCTTCCACTGCACCTTCGTCAAAGTGAGGGATATGCCCGTCCCGAACAACTTCCTGGGCAACGAAACGGACCATTTTCTTCCGGTTTTCGGGAGTGTCTTCCATAGAGTCCCGCATGTAAACTTCGTAGCCGTAACCTTTTATTCTTGACCTGAGAGCAGGGTGCATCTTCTGCACGGCATCCAGGTTTCCTGCTGAGACCATAATAAAGTCACAGGGTACAGGCTCGGTTTTGACAAGAGCGCCTGAACTTCTCTCGGACTGCCCGGTGATGGGGTATTCCCTTTCCTGGAGTGCAGTCAGCAGACTCTGCTGGGATTCCAGCCTGAGAGTATTGATTTCATCAATAAAGAGCACGCCTTTGTGGGCCTTGTGGATATCTCCTGCCTCTACCCTGTCGTGGGCAGGAGTCTCAAGTCCGCCTGACTGGAACGGGTCGTGTCTTACATCCCCAAGCAGAGCTCCTGCGTGAGCTCCGGTTGCATCAATATAGGGTGCGTGCTCTTTGTCATAATTGGAAACCGCCATTTTTGGGATCATCATTTCTTCTTTAGGCAAAAACTGGCGGGTTAGCATGAGAATCATGATGCCTGCGATAATACCCCAGAGTAATTGACCAACAAAATAAGAGTAGATAATGATGCCCACAACAAAAAGCATCATGAGCATATTTCTGGCCTGGGCTTTCTTCCTGGCCTCCATTTTGTGAGCCATGACAATTTCTCTGCCTTTCCCAGCAGGAACCTCCCTGATTTTAGGATTATTCAGGTCTTCCATGTTAGGATATACAAGGATATCCTTAAGTTCTTCTTTAGGAAGAAGTTCTGCCATTGCTTTTGCAAGCAGGGATTTCCCTGTTCCTGGGGTCCCTATCATCATGATGTGCCGTCTCTGGCTAGCCGCCTTTTTTACTACTTCTACAGCATGCTCCTGACCAAGTACTTGGTCGATAAGAAGTTTGGGTACATCTATATTAGAAGTATTTTCAAACGGGAAGCCGATGTCAACGTCTTCATCCATTTCCTGATTGGACTCAGACTCGGCCTTAATTTGACTGGATTCAGGATCAGGCATACCTATGCCAGACTCGTCCCTCTTCTGGTCGGCCTCAGACTTGTCTACGTCTATGATAGGCTTATCCGTATTTTGAACGGGTTCAGCTATCTTCCCTGAAGACTCGTCTATGTTCTGATTATTATTATACACCATGGTTAGCTCACATATTCGAACGTTATTGAATAGACGTTACTGAACGGTATATATACCTGACGTTTTCGAAAAAGTAACAAACTCTATGATAGAATTATTGGCAAAAAGCGGATATTACAATAACAGGTTGCTAAAGTTACTGTAACCCCATCTATACTTCGGCTAATTATATAAACCTACTCTATATAATATTAACCTACAATTGCATATACATTGTATAGAAATCTCTTGTTATATACCATTTGCTAGTTGTGTGTGAATTTGGTTTCGAGATACAATTGGAAAATCAATCCTCAACTTAATAATATTAAGAAATTTTTTGGCTTTTTATGATATTTCCCCTATATATACATTGAGCATTGATTGTTAGTTCAGTGGCTATTCATTCAGCCAATTTTCAGCGCAATTTAAGAATGTGCCCTTCCGAGTACTCGTAGCCAGCATCGATAACTATTTAAAAAAACAAGAGGCATTTTCCTCCTATGGCAAGAAGTAAGGTAAAAAGTCTTCTACTTTTGAAGCAAATTCACAGTGCTGTATCCCAGATCAAGAAAGGAAAACTGGATAAAGCCCTTCAAACTCTAAATAAAGCCGAAGACTCAGCAAGGAAAGCAAAATCTACTGATGCCCTTTATTATATTCTTTTTATGCGTGGAGGCATTTTTTATACTGCATCGAGATACGATGAAGCATTCGAGACTTACGAAAAAGCGCTCGATGCAGGTTCAGAGCTTCTTAAAGCCGATCCTGAAAATGTCGATTACCAGCACTACATGGGTACAACCCTGAGCAATACCGGAAACCTTCTTAAAAAGAAAGGTGAAAATAAACGAGCTGCCGAGTGTTATGTCCGTGCCCGTGAGGTTTACGTAAATCTTCTGGCAAAAGAGCCTGAAAATGTGGTCTTCCGATCCTACGCCGGCGAGAATCTTAACAATTACGGGGCACTCCTTACAGACATGGGCTCTTACGAAGAAGCCTGCGAAATCCTTAGGCAAGCAATTGAGCTTTACGAAAAGCTCTTTGAAGAAAGCCCCGACAACCTGGGCTATCAGGCAGAGCTTGCAGTCGCGCTCAGCCAGCTCGGAAACTGCCTAACTCAGCAGAGTCCGGAAAAATACGATGCTGCAAAGCCAAACCTTGAAAAAGCCTTAGCCATGCAGGAGAACATTCTTGCCCAGCAGCCCGAAAATGAGAATATAAAAGCAGCCATTGCTTTAACCAGAGAAAGACTTGAAAAACTGGAAGCACTGGAGAAGGTAGAAAACCGGGAAAATTTGGAAAAACAGGAAAAAGTGGAAAATCCAGATGTACCGGTAAATGGAGTAAAGTCGGAAAATTCCGAACTTTAAAGGTTATCTTTCGTAAACAGAAGCATGTGCACATAAAGTAAAATCAGCAGGCCTGCAACAATCCCAAAGATGAACTGGAAGGCAAAGTACGAATAAATGATCAGCACGAGTACGAAAAGGGTAATTGCAATATTTGCAAGCCTGACTTTCCTTTTTATTTCCGGGTCGGAAGGAGTTCCGGCTTCTTCTTCATCCAGATCGTATGCAGTGAAGTAACTCATTTCCTTTTTCATCAGGAAGTAAAGCCTCAGAATGAGAATATCAATAATTATGCCCCAGAAAAGCTGGCCGATATAGAAGGTATAAAAGAGAATAGCTGCGAGAAATATACCCACCAGTAAGAGGTATATTTTCTCTCGTTTTTTAATTTCAGGAATCTTTATTCTACTCTTCCTCCTACTTCTATGTCTTTTTCTTCCATTATTTTTCTATCTATATTATTTACCTTTTCCCAGATGCCCTCTTTAGAAATCAATAAACTGTAAATTATTAAAAAGTATTATTAAAAAGTATTATTAAAAACATAGGCTAATCTTCGGGAGGCAGGAAGTCGATAGCTTATAAATCTAACTTGCGGCAACCGTAATAAGTCGTCTGAGTCAGAATTTGTCAACGCGATCCCCGGCACGGCTTCTTTCAGTGTGCAAAGAAAAAGAAGCAAACTATCTCTTAGTCACACTTTTAGTTACAGCTGCAGCGTAAAAATCCAAAAGTTAGACTTAAACTCACTCTAATTCAAATTTTATTATTTAAATGTTATTTAAACGTTTACGAAGACTATTCAAATATTTACGAAAAGGCCGCTCTCCTTCGTCGAGCGTAAAAAACTCCATTAAAGACGTTACTCTCCTGCCACGATCAATAAGTACTCAAAATATCAAAAAAGATAAAAAGGCTGGCTATTACCTAAAAAATCTTAAAATAGCTTAACTTTGAGCCTATCACGAAACTCAAAGTTAAGCTATTTTAAGATTTTTTCTGGAATAGTCAATTAAGTATCTGACCATGGAAAGTGGTCCTGAAAACTCACAATGGTTTAAAAATAGAACGGATTGTGGGATATACTTGTTCTGATTTTAGGATATGCTCGCTCTGCATTCTTCCGATTCCAGGAAAAAACACTCTCAAATTAGGAGATAAAACAAGGAAAACGCGTAATTTACCTGAAAATGTGTTTATCATGAAAAAGGTAAGTTCTGTTTTTATAAGTTATAAAATAAGGTTATTTTTTCAAAGTCCCGACAACAGGATAACCCTTTAAGATTTCAGCCCCATGTGGTGTCTGGTCTATTTTTCCAGTAAGGTCTGTCCCCGCATTACATCCTTTATGAGTGCCATTTTTCCAGACATTCTCATCAGTGACATCATAAACCTGACCTTGATAGGCAACGTATGCCTTCCCATTTTTGCCGTTGTACTCTGCAAGTTCTTTAAGTGTAAATTCTTTCATCTCAGATTTATTTGTCGCATTTTGCATTTCGGTTGCAGTCTGTCTTTCTGTTGCCTTTTCTCCAGTTGGAGCAACTATTTCAACAGGAGTTACAGCTTGTTCTGGTGTTCGAGTTTCATTTTGAGTAACCGGTTTATTTTCCGTGCATCCTATTGTCAAGAATATGCTGAGTAAAACTATTAATATAATCAGTGCTTTTCTCATGATTTCCCCCCATACAAATAAATTGCTTTCTAATGATTCAGTTCCATAAACGGGAAAGAAATTCTTCGAATTTCTGAGATTTAATACAAGTAGATTTTAAGGTTTAAGGTATCGTTTTATTCGTAGAGCTTATGCGCTCAAGACATAAAAATAAAGTACAGTAAGCATTAAATGATACTATTTTTCAATTCGAACTTTCTGTAAAATATATGAATCATCCTGATAAATATATGAATTCTGTCCGGTTGTAGAATTAATTTAATTTCAGTTTTAATTTTAAGACACGTTCATAATTGGAATAAAAATTGGTTTTGAGATAGGCTCTTTAAGTAAACAGATCGAAAATGTTCCCCAGCATGCTACTGTCGGCCTGATAGAATTCGGTGTACTTACAGCGCTTGCAAGTGACGTGGGTGAATTTCTTGTTCTGGACATCGAGAAGTTTACTCAGAAAGCCGCCTGTGGTGCGGATCTCCCCGGTCTCATAAGAAGTATTACCGCATTTGGGACACACGAAGTTAACCTTTTTGCTCATTTTCTAACCTCGTTATTTTCTAATCTCGTTTTTCTGGTTTCACAGGAAATTGTCAGTTTGTCTTGAAGTAGCTTCACTTTATCAATATTTAATATTATTGTATAAATAGAGGAAAGAGCTATTAAAATAAAAGATAATTACTGTGTAAGAATATGAAAATAAAAGCTATGATTACAATCGCCCTGTTAATCTCAGCTACCCTGATGGCTGCAAAGGTATCCCCGGGAATTAATAATGACCAGTTCAGGGAAGGGAAGTATATTCACCTTGACCACATGGAAATTGCACTCATTAAAACTGATGCCAAGATAAGCATTGAGTACCATCTAAGTCCTTTTGCCCAGGCTTACATATTTCTTTTTGGGAGCAAACATCTGGAACCAAAGATAAAGGAGATTTTTTCAAATTTTGAAAACGTAGAAGTCCAGAAGATAGGAATGACCAGTGCCTCAATTTATGTGAAAGGTATTTCCAGGCTAAGCGATGGATATTATCTGCACGAGTCTCGTAAATTAGATATATCGCCTGATGTTCTTACTATCATTTACCCAGAAGGTGTTAGGAGAAATACCGAGCACGCAAAGGCTACTCCAAATACCGTTCTATATGTAACATAAAACATGGCGTAATTATTATTATTATTTAACCTAAAATGCAACGTAATTTTAATTTTTAATTTGCCAATCCCGTTTTATGATGTTCCTTTTTCAAGCAGTTTGTCTGTTTCCATTTCATATTCACCTTTACTGTCAATTCACTTCTTCCATTTTCATAGTTGCATTCTCAGGAGGGACTGTTCTTCCTTTCCAGAGGAATGAGTTTCCTCATTGAGATATTAACACAGAAATATAACATAAAAAGGCAACTTTATTCACATTTTAGGAAGATATATTAAATAAGAAACCCAACTTTCTTTGATAGCGATGGGAAGATTCAAACTGAAATGTCTGAAATGCGGAAGAGAGTACGGCCAGGAATTCAGGCTCACCTGCGAGAACGATGACGCCTTTTTACGGGCGGAGTACTTCGAAAAGAAGCTTGAACTAAGAAACCAGCCAGGTATCGGAAAATTTCATTCCTGGCTCCCGGTTCAGAAAGAGCTTACTACGGATGCAGGGCCCATAACTTACAAAAGCGAAGCTCTTGCCAGAGAACTAGGGCTTTCAAACCTTTATATAGGGTTTAGCGGGTACTGGCCCGAAAAGGAGGCTTTTACCAAAACCTGCAGTTTCAAAGAGCTCGAAGCCTACCCTACTATGCAGCTCCTGAAAGAAACAGAAGGAAAAGCAATAGTCCTTGCCTCTGCCGGAAACACAGGCCGGGCCTTTGCGCACGTTTCGGCTTTGACAGGAATTGATGTCTATATAGTGGTACCGGATTCCGGAATTTCAAAGCTGTGGCTGCCTGAAGAGCCGACCGAATCCATTCATCTTATAAGCATGAACCCTGGAAATGATTATACTGATGCTATTAATCTCGCAGGCAGGATTGCAAAGCTGCCTGGTATGATCTCAGAAGGCGGAGCGAGAAATGTCGCCAGAAGAGACGGGATGGGCACTGTAATGCTGGATGCAGCCATAACCATAGGAAAGCTTCCTGATCATTATTTCCAGGCTGTTGGAAGCGGCACTGGGGGAATTTCAGCCTGGGAAGCTGCAATACGTCTCAGGGCTGATGGGCGGTTCGGACAAAAACTTCCGAAACTTCAGCTTGCCCAGAACCTTCCTTTTGTTCCCATGTATAACGCCTGGCAAGAAAAAAGGAGAGAAATTATTCCCGAGCTTGACATGAAGGATGCAAAGAAACAGATTGAGGAGACTTACGCTGCTGTACTTACCAATCGGGCCCCCCCATATGGGGTTACAGGCGGGCTCTATGATGCACTTGTTGACACTGATGGAATAATGTACGCAATTACGAAAGAAGAAGCCCTTGAGGCAAAAGCTCTTTTTGAGTCTCTAGAAGGAATCGATATCCTGTCCCCCTCAGCAGTTGCAGCTGCTTCTCTGTTAAAAGACGTAGAAACCGGAAAGGTCTCGAAGGACGAAACTATTCTACTGAATATTGCAGGCGGGGGATACAAACGTCTGAAAGAGGATCTGACACCTTTCCAGATTTCGCCGGTAGCTACTGCTAAAAACCCTGACGTGCCCCTGGAGGAGCTGAACATCTGAGTTCAGAGAAAACAAAATTTAGAAAAGATCGAATTTTGAAAGAAACCTGAACCTGAATGAATTTGAAAGAAACTTGAATCTGAATGAATTTGATTTTGAAAGAAATCGAATCTGAAAAAGATTTGAATTCGGAAAATTACAGAATAAATGAGAGAAAATTGGAGAGGTATTTCTGTGGCAAGTCCTGAAGAGGAAGTTATAGCGATCATGAAAAAAACAGGTATTGACCTTGCTGCAACTCTGCCCTGTGACAGGATCAAGAACCTGCTTCCCTTGGTTTCGGAGAGTTTTCCTGAAATCCGGTTAACAAGAGAAGAAAATGGCGTGGGCATTTGTGCAGGCTTTTACCTTGCTGGAGGAAAGCCAATGATGCTTATCCAGAGTACAGGGCTTGGGAATATGATTAACGCTCTGGAATCCTTAAATGTAATATGCAGGATTCCCTTACCTGTCCTGGCAAGTTGGCGTGGGGTTTACGGAGAAGGCATAGAAGCACAAGTTCCCCTTGGCGCTCACTTGCCGACAATCCTTGAAGGGGCAGGGTTGAAATATACAATAATCGATGAAGCTGAAAAACTCCCTCTGCTCGAAAACGTGATTAGAGACGCTTTTGAGAATTTAAGACCACATATAGCCTTAATCTCCCCAAAAGTCTGGGAATTCTCGGATTGTTGTGCCTGGGAAGCTGCAGAACTGCCAGAAAAGCCGGAGGTTATGGAAAGGATATGCAAGTTTAATATAATAAACGAAACCCTCAAGCCAGTAATGCTCAGGAACGATGCGATTTGCGCGATTGCCTCTCAACTTGATGACGAAATTACGGTAACAAATCTGGGAGTTCCCTGCAAGGAACTTTATGCCTGCAGAGACAGAGAGCTCAATTTTTATATGTTTGGCTCAATGGGGCTCGTCTCGTCAATAGGTCTTGGTCTTGCACTTCGAACCGAGAAGACAGTCGTAACCTTTGACGGGGATGGCAGTTTGCTCATGAATCCTAACGCCCTTCTTGAAATTGCAAAAGAAGCCCCGAAAAACCTGATAATTATCTGCCTTGACAACGGTGCCTACGGCTCTACAGGCTCTCAGGAAACCTGTGCCCTCCGTTATATCGATCTGGAAATTTTTGCAACCGCCTGCGGAATTCAGAATACGGCTAAAGTAAACAGCACAGAGGGATTAATAGAAGCCTTCAGGAAATTTCGGGCCCTGCAGGAACTTTCCTTTATCCATGTAATCCTGAAACCAGGGAATACAAAAGCTCCCAATATCCCCCTTAGCCCTGAAGAGGTTACAAAACGCTTTAAAGATGCTTTAAAAGCCTAAAAAAAGAATAGGTTTCAGCTGAAAAGTTGAAGAAATTTTAAATATAAAGGCTGAAGAGACTTTAAAAGTAAAGAGATTATAAAAATTGGCTCAAAATTAAATATCAATACAAAATTATTAAACCGAGAGAAAGATGAAATAATATATGAGATGATCATTGCTTTCTCTCACCTTATTTTTCTCCACTCAAAGATATTCTCCAGCATATCGGCTTGGAAATTTTACATAGACTTTCTAACTCTTTATACTTTCTTTTTAGTCTTAGAGCATGTCTTAAAATTAAACTCGATCCTACAATTAGGTAGAATTCATGTATTTGAACCGAAAAACGGTAATATTTAATGGCTACTGTGCTTTATTTTTATACGTTGAAAACGTAAATTTGATAGGATAAACTGATACCTTAAGGTCAATGTGTATCTGAAATTCAGAAATTTATGATTTTAATTTTAAGTAAAAGTTGCTCATTATCCAACTAGAGAAATGATTCAATTTAAAACAGCCTCTAAGCGCTCAACTCTGATTAAGAGTTTTTCCAAAAAATATGTATAATCTTAATTTTCTTGCAGGAGATATTATTATGCAACTTAGCGCATGGCATTATGAAATTGATACTCTACCCCGTTTTGATAAAATGTCAAATGGGGGTTACGATCTCTACATACCTATAGGTGTTAATCCTTACACACGAGAAAGAGTGAATATTATTGTAGAGTTCAAAATCGGAGACACAAGCATTGAACGCATAGGCTTTAACAAGAATAATCCACATGGAGTCGTAACCTCGATAACAGGTGACTTTATAAGCTGTCTTAAACGAAAAGACCCGGACAGTCTCCGACATTATCTCAACATGGAATCAGCCATCCAGTCAAATACAAACCTTTACTACGAAGGAATAATAACGGGAATTCCTGAAAATAGCAAAGTGGAATACAGGATAATCGTTTTTCCGAAGAATGGGCTTGCGATACACACGCTCTGGCATACAATTTACATAAACGAAACATCTTTCAGCTTTAATGATATCAAATTCATGACTAATGGAGATGATTCCGCAGAGAGGACAAATGTTATCTATTACAAGGAAGACGTTTTTTTCCACCATTTAAGAGTTGATTACGTGGATATTTCAGGTGATATACCCCGTGATTTCTCTCTTAAAGTAAACAACACAGATTTCTCTTTACTGAACAAGGACAAGCTGCCTTTTCTTCCATTAATCAATTCTTATCACGACTATGTGTCTCTATCCATTCCCAAGAGCCTTGTACCTTCTGTAAACAAGCTAGAATGGAAAGGGGAGTCCATAGACATTACCAGCAAGAAGAATGTTGGCAAAACCCGAATAATGCTCATCCATTATTGTATGCAGGGACTTAATGACCTTTTTGAAACTCCTAATAAGAACTATGCGCCATACAGATCATACATTCAGACAACCATGAGAGACGAACTAGCGACCTATAGCAGCAGGCCCAACAGCACCGAGGGAAACGAAGAAGACGGCTACATGTATACAATAGACAATCATAGGAAATACGACATTAAATACTTGTGGACCTTCAACGGTGGCGTCCTTTCCCTCATCGCCCAGGATTGTCCTCAAGATTTGGAGCAAATAAAGAACGATATAAAAAGCGGTATCCTTGATCCAACTATCGCCGGGTTCGGCGGCCACAGACTGCCTTACTATCAGGAAGAAACAAACAGGTATTCAATCCAGTATGGCATTGATATGATGAAAAATATTCTTGGAGAATGTAATGATGTATATTACCTGGATCAAAGGCTTTACAAGCAAATACCTGACGTTATCGAGGCACTAAATAAGACAAATGTAAAATACGTGGTTGTGGACGCCTCCACAGGCTTCGAACCTCACCGTTTGAGTATTAAAGCCAACAATAATGCAGCCGGCCTGTATCTCGACCACCACTATCTTTGGCAGGACGAACTGACCGGACTTTACATCTTATATATCGATGATGAAATGAGAAGCAAAATGCTTGGTTCAACAAAATACGAGTATTCACGCGGCAAGCTAGCCATAAATTTGAGGAAGAAATTTCTTTACTTTGCTTCCCATCCCAACATAAGAGGCAAGAATTTACTTATCTACAGCGATGATGCTGACAAAGCTTCGGGGAACGGCTGGTTTGACGGAGATTACTCAGGGAACGAACCTGAATTCTGCGACATGTTCAAGGCAGGACTTGAATGGATTGCCGCCCATCCTTGGATCGAGTCAGTCACTTCCAGGGATATTAATCCCAGTAAAGATTGTGTAGGCACTTTAAATATGAAAGATGCCATTTGCCCTTCCGTAGATCCTGGAGGAAGCATGTCCATTGACACCTATGGGAAATCGCTTCACTTCGATGCCTGGTATGACAATTGGAAACAGTTCTATGCAGTATGGCTTAATAAAGGATTAGAAGAAATATCCCAGGACATAGAATATTCGATAATAAACTGGCCTGTGCAATACCATAATCAACTTTATGAACTGGGGAAAATGTATTTTTCAATGTCCCTTCACGAGTCTCAGTGGAACAAACAGCCTCTGGAATTAGGAGATCCTAATAAGAGAAGCGATGTCTTTGAACCGGAAGATTTTGTGATAGCTGCAACACTGCAAATCCGAAACGCTCAAGTATATATTAATGCGTCAGTGTGGGCAGAATGGGCAAAATCCTATTCCCAAGACGATGTATTTATAAACACAGGCCCTGTTATTCAGACTTTAAAACAACTTGGGGTGGATGTTAATGGTACTGGAACCTACTGGGATAAGGATGTGCTGCAAAACATAATAATGTATAATCGGCACTTGCTTGTTGTTATGGACCAGAACGGGGGGAGGATAACACAGATATTCGTAATGAAAAACGGGAACCCCTTCTGTGTAAGCGGCACAATGAAATGCTATCAGTACCTAATTGATGAAAAGCTGATGGGAGAAAATGTAATCTGTGACGGTGAAGTCATTCAGAATACCGTATACACTCCGAACCATTCATATGTTGCATGTGATATACGTGAGAGCAGAGCTTCCGGAATAATGGGTAAAAAGTATAATCCAAAATCTGGTGTGAATAGAGACTTGGATTGCTATTATCCTGATAACTTTAACGCCTATGAGTATATAATCACTCTTCCTAATACTGTAGAATGGATTTACAAAAGGACTACCGAACCGCCGAAACCATTCACTTTAAACCTATTTAGAGCTTTATTGAGGCAAGACAGGCAGGAAAAAGAAGCGGGGCAACAAGGTGTAATCTTCCACCCGATGCCTGATTTTAAGAAAAAAATAGTGATTGACAAAAGCACTTTGTTCATAAATTATTATGGCACGACTCCAGGACATATATCCGCCAACGAATTCTCTATGGATTTATTCAACGGTGTGACGTTTAATGGAAGAAATAAACGCACAATGCCGGATGTTAATACCATTAAGCTTTCAAACGGCTTGGGGCTTTCCATGAGTCTAACTCTTTTAGGCAATTGTCGTTTTACTGATCATAGCTTAGAGGGCGAGGAAAATCTAAGGCTTCATAGAGTGTTAACGGACTGCATAGAAGTTGAATGCTCAAATGGGGGCGATTTCGGCTACAGGATAGATTTTTAAACATGTAGATAAGCCTAACAACCGAACCAAACCGGATTTGATATTCCGGTATCACTCTATTCCAGCCGGTTATGCGAACCGTTCCACGTGTTGCATGCGGAAACGAAACTCACCAGTAACGTTGACGGTATCATGAGAATACTCTGTGTACTCCTAATGCTGATACTTCTGGTGTTGACAGACAAGCCAGCCTAAGCTACCAGTATGGTTCGACCCGGGTTACTAGGGTAAGAAGAGTCCGGCAGAGTACCTCTGCTTGAATTATGTAAGATGCTCTCTTAGAGACTGTCTTAAAATTCAAATCATTCCTACAATTAGATAATTGGCAGTGTTAACTTTAAGTTCAGATTGTAAACTTTTCCGAAATCAAGGTGCACGTTTATCTTAAGTTGTCCTATATAAATTACATAATCAATGTATAAAATTAAATACAGTCAGCATCATGGTTTGAATTTACATTTTATACATTTAACGGTTTAATGCTGCTGTTTTTCAGTTTAAATGCGTAAGTCCGATCCTGATTGTGGGATCTAATTTAATTTTAAGATAGGCTCTTAATCAGCTTTTTAGTCTTACTCTCTCCAACTTATTTTTTCTACAGGCTCAGTAAGCCTGAACCTTCCTGTGAGAATTTTTTCTTTGAGTTCTTCAGCCGCTAGAATTGCCCTTGCACGATCAGACTGACGCAATGTTACCTTAATGTTCCTGAGGCAGCCTCCGGTTGTGCACCTGACAGAACCCAGGTTTGCATTGAACGCTTCACCCCTGCATCTTGAAATGCAGAGCCCGCAGTTAAAGCAAAATTCCGGACTGTGTACAGCTCCAGTTTCTCCCTGACTTACTGCACCCATTGGACAGGCTTCGATTACACGACAATCTCTACAATTAAGGCATTTTCCGGGCTCGTATTTAACATTCAAGTCCACATTATCCCAGACGTCCCCGTATGAGATCTCACAGAGTGGGATTCTTCCTGCAAGGTCTACGAGCTTAAGCGGGATTTCCTTATCTAGCTTGAGGATGTTTTCCAGCATTCCTTCATGAAGAATTGGAATCGGGACAGCCCAGGTATTGATGATTTCAGGGCCGGCAGAGGTTTTGAAGCCCCCCATGTATTCAGGGGTCATGTCATGCATATCCGCAAAGCCAGTCAGGTTAGGATTATCCGGAGCGCTTCGAGTGCCAACACCTGTGACAAAACCATCTGCTCCGTTGAGAAGGACTCTTGTCCCGATCCCTATAGTCTCAAGCTTGGGATCATTTTCAATTGGGTTTAACTCACCGCAACCGCAAAAGGTCATCTCTTTAAATTCGCCTTCAAATGGCAGGGCATGGAAGATAGTCTTAATAGGCTCTTCTCCGGGGTTTACAAACGCACGATAATTCTTAAAGGCATGTCTTGTTGCATGGAGTTTTGCATAAGGGATATCAGATAGCTGTGTTTCCACAAAGAAACGGCTACCTTCACTCGTAGTTACATCAACTTTAACGGGCTTCCCTTCTACCAGCTCCCTAAACAGATGCCCGCCTCCGTATCTTGGATCAGACTTACTGTGAGCTGTTCCGAGTATTATGAGGTCCAGGATTCCAAGCCTTTCGTTTGGGCAGGGGCCTACAACTGCAGGCACGCTATTCAGCAGGACTTCAGACGCCTTAACAAAAGAGTCAGGCTCTGAAACTCTGAAAGAAAATACGGCATAAGTTCCGCTCATAATGCCGCGAGTTGCAGTAGTCACAACATCCACATCTTCAAAACTTATCTCCTCCCCTGCCCGAACTCTTGCGCTAATTTCTGTAGCTGTAAGAACCACGGCATCTCCGGCATCAATTTTATCCTGAATTTCTGGGATTGTCCGGCACATCCCTGTATTATCGAATGCTCCGTTCATGTTACCTCAAACCGATATTAAGTTCATCCTATTTTAGAGGCATGTTCTTTCTATTATAGTGGATCTATGACAGATAACAGAAAATTAGAGAAAAAACTTTTAAGAAATTAGAACAAGAAAAACTTTCGAGCAAGGTTTGGAAATTCAAGCAGTAATAAAAATCACTAACCAGGGTACAGAGTTCTTTATCATTTTAAGGCAAATTCAAACAAAGAACATTCAGACCACCCAAAACTTATATAAATGATGATGTGTACTATGGAGTTGCACTTTGATGTAAAAAACGGAAACGATAAACTACTGGGCTCGTGGTCTAGACGGTTATGACGTCGCCTTGACATGGCGGAGGTCCTGAGTTCGAATCTCAGCGGGCCCACTAAAATTTTCCGGAGATTTTTCCGGAAAGGAAAAATGAGAATACCTACCAGTTATGGCTGGTAGATTCTACCTGCTTGCCCAGGTAGCTCAGTGGGAGAGCGCTGCCCTGAAGAGGCAGTTGTCCCCGGTTCGAATCCGGGTCTGGGCACCAAAAAGACAAAGAACATCAGTAGTGTAGCGGTAATCACCGGGCGTTGCCAACGCTCGAACCCGGGTTCGAATCCCGGCTGATGTATCATAAACTTTTTTAAATTAATTTCTGATAGCCATTTTCCTGATGTAAACGATAAACTACTGGGCTCGTGGTCTAGACGGTTATGACGTCGCCTTGACATGGCGGAGGTCCTGAGTTCGAATCTCAGCGGGCCCACTAAAATTTTCCGGAGATTTTTCCGGAAAGGAAAAATGAGAATACCTACCAGTTATGGCTGGTAGATTCTACCTGCTTGCCCAGGTAGCTCAGTGGGAGAGCGCTGCCCTGAAGAGGCAGTTGTCCCCGGTTCGAATCCGGGTCTGGGCACCAAAAAGACAAAGAACATCAGTAGTGTAGCGGTAATCACCGGGCGTTGCCAACGCTCGAACCCGGGTTCGAATCCCGGCTGATGTATCATAAACTTTTTTAAATAATGTATAACTTTTTAAAAATTACTAATAAATTTACAAATCAATCTACAAATAAGACTGCATTTAAGGATCAGTCAAGTCTTTTAAGTTTTCCCAAATTTCCTTTTTCCCTTAGTTTCTAGTTCCTTTTTTCCCTTAGTTTCTTATTTCCTAGCCTTTCTCCTTTAATTATTCTCTATAAACTGGTCCAATAAAACTTTAACTTACAAATAAAGCAATCTATCTTATTTTTAAGAATGCAACTTTAAGTTCCACTTGTCAAACTTTAGATAATATAAGATTCTATGTTAACCTATGTGTACGATTAATATTTAGAATGAGCAGCTGCAGTTGAGGCAGAAAATCAGATAGGTTAACCTAATTATTGTTAACCAAAAAATTAATTAAAACATAAAATCATTATAATTATTGGATATACATCTCGAGAAGACAGAGAGACAAGTCTGCTTAAAGAGATCTATACCAACTATGTTGCAAACCTGAAAAATCGTAAGGAGATCTGAGAATGGCAGGAAAGTTCCAGAAAAGAAATGCAGAAAGAAAAGGTGTCAGAAAAGAATATGAACTGGAGCAGAAGTTAATAAAGGAAATCGTAAACGAAATTCAGGTAAGCGGCGGTGGATCTATAGAGTGAGTAGAAAAGTACACATAACAATCCAGGCTGGAAAGATTTCTGAGCAGACCGTAGAAATAGCTAAGGACGCTACCTACGAAGACCTGCTTAATACTTTGAACATAAATCAGGAAACAGTACTTGTATTAAATGGAGGGAATGCTGTTCCCCTTGATGGGGCAGTCAATTCCGATAAGCTTACAATCCTCAAAGTTGTTACAGGAGGTTGACTGCCAGTAAAAAGCATACCCCTTCCTTTTATTACAATTCTTTTTCCCCCTTTTTAAAGTCTCTACTAGTGTTTTTGTTATTGAGAATATTTCTTTGAGTTCAAGCACTTTTTTGAATTGCTTTACACTCTTAGAGGTAATTCTCTCCCGAGTATAGTAAACTATTAAAAGGCTTATCCACAAACTTTTTCAAAAAACGCTTGATCAAAAACTTTTTCAAAAAAAGTTTGATCAAAAACGCAAACCTTTTAGGAAAAGGTTTGATCGAAAACCCTGGAAGCGGCGTGATCAACCGGCGCAACGGTTGCGGCCCAACGGTTGAAGCTCAACGGTTGAGCTCTTCAATGAATAAGATGATTGAATGCGCAGAAAAAAGTCAATAGGGATAAAAAGCAGAAACAATAATGATGAGAAGGTTTATTTCCATAATGGTCGAATTCCAGAAAGGATTTCAACCATCATGGGGCAAATCTTGTTTAAGGGCTTTTTTACTTTGAGGGAGTTAAAGGCACCTTTTTGCTCATGACCTTTAGCTTTTTAATAGCTGAGATAGTTGCCTGAGATTCTTTGTAAATTTTGTCTTCGTAATAACTTATAATCTCATCAACAGGCGCTGCAAGAGCATAAATCTTTATTGGGCGCCCTTTACCAGGTTTTTTTTCTGAACGAACACTGACCCAGGACTGATTGCGCATCAGCCTCATTGCAAGACTAACTTCAGGTTGTCTTAATCCGGTACTAATTTCAATTTCACGAGATGATGCCTCGTCAACATTCATAAGATATGCCATGGTTGTAGCGACATTTCTGGACATCCCGAGGTTCCTTAACGTTTCAATAAAAATATGATCGTTTTCGTCCAGAATTTTTACTTCAAAGTCTTTCATGATAACCCCTTCGTATTTGTAGTTTAATAGATAGTTAGTCAGTTAAAACAAATCAGACAATTATTTTTAGATTTTTTAAAGAATATTTTTAATTATCTTTCAAAACTGACAACAATTGCCAAATATACACATTATATATATTTATATAGTATAATGTGTCGTTTTGGAATTTTAAAGACGATAAAAAACGTTTTTACATAATATAGCGGATTATTTCCGTTTTAAATCCAATAACTGGTCATTAAAACAAGTATTATATGTTTATAACCAATTATCAGAGCCCCGTTTTATAAGATTAATGGGAGAACTTGTACAGATTTAACAATTAAACTTACATACGTATATAATTAGAAGGTTATTCATCTCCAACAATTAATAATGTACTCATACTATTTAAAGTTATATATATTAAAAAGGAGTTGAAAAACTTTCAATCACGCTTGACATGAGCTACTTTAGGGGAAAATTTAATTATACAAAACATAATAATATCCGGATCCGGATAAAAAACATCAAATATCATAGCAAAAATATTATAATTCAACTGATCAAAAATTTGAGTTCCAATTTCAGAGAATAAGAGAATTAGATAATAAGAACTAGATAATAAGAACTAGATAATATATTCAAATCTAATATTTCAAAAATTAAATACATTTCTTTTATATATTGATTTCTCATTAACGATATTTCTTGTTTCAATTTTCTTGATAGTTACTTTTGATTATATTTGTTGTAAAAAACTCTCCAGATAGAGGTATTAAAAAAGAGAGAACTACAAACTAAGATTAAAGCTTATAAAATAAATACAATTAAATAGGGTCAATTGTTACATAAGCCAAATAATTTAGCACATTACAAATAATTTAGCACATCAAATCCTTATTCAACTGACTATATAATATTCACTTAGACTTATTATTAGACTATATGAAATGCTTATTAAATCTATTAATTTAAGTTGTACATAAACCGTAACTGACAAGTTGAAAGTAAGGGATAACATCGACACTAGTTATTGGCGCCCCCTGCGGATAAATACACAAAAAGACAAAGAGCACAGCGATATCCAGAAAGTAAAGTTCATCCTCAAGAAAAACAAAACTTATATATAGAGTTGATATCACGATCGAACTTATAATTAAAGCATTCTGGCTGATGATTCCTGCATACCTTCCCAACCCTTTTGCAGCTGTTTTCGGTGGCGGAAAGCCGATTGATGGAGGCAGAACTCTAAAAGATGGAAAAAGGATCATAGGAGATGGGAAAACCTATAGAGGATTCTTTTCAGGTGTTTTTTTTGGAGTGCTTGCAGGTGGCATCCAGATCTGGCTTAGCTCCAGGGGATTTGAAATTCTTGGAATAGAGATGCCTGCTTTTGGCCCGAACCATATTGAGGCTTTCAAAGTTGTCCTTGCCCTTGCCTGCGGCTCGCTTTTTGGAGATATGTTCAAAAGCTTCTTCAAGCGCAGACTGGGGCTGAAAAGAGGAGCCCCACTGCCCCTTGTAGACCAGCTGGACTTTGTAATCGGAGCCTGGGTTTTTGCATACCTTACAGCCCCGGAATGGTTCACGAGTAATTTTACATCCTCAATAATGATAACTATCCTTATAACAACACCTCTACTGCATCTTACAACAAACATAATAGGATACTTCACAGGCGTAAAGAAAGAGCCATGGTAAGCTTATGGAAGTCAAAAGGCTTTTAATACAAACTTTTTTTGAGAAAGTTTGACCAAAAATTTGAGTCGTGGTAAGCTCGAGAGTTATAAGATCCTTAAAAAATTATAAGATTTAATACATTCACCCGGCACATTTAATAGAAAATAACTAATAAGGCTGCAAACCGGTGAGATCATGAACAAATCGGAAACCGAAAAAGAATTAGAAATACAAAAACAGGAACTGATCGCAGCCCTCAAAGCCTGCGGAGCTATCCGCTATGGGGACTTCACACTTGCCTCAGGAAAGAAGAGCAAGTATTATATAGACATCAAAAAAGCCAGTACTGACCCTAAAACTCTTAAACTTATAGCACGGCAGGCAGCATTCAGAATTAAGCAAATGGATGTGAACATAATAGCAGGAGTCGAACTTGGCGGTGTACCACTGGCTACTGCAGTTTCGATGGAAACCGAGCTCCCTCTACTTATTGTTCGGAAAGCTGTAAAAGACTACGGCACAAAGAGCAGATTTGTTGGAGATATCAAACCGGAAGACAGGCTTGTAATGCTCGAAGACGTAACGACAAGTGGAGGCTCAGTCAGAGACGCAGTTGAAGTTGTCAGAGAAACCGGAGCAAATGTCAAATACGTAATCTGTGTCGTGGACAGGGAAGAAGGAGCAATAGAAAACTTAAAAGAGATAGGTGTGGAACTTGTTCCTCTTGTGAGTGCAAGTGATCTGTTGAGATAATTAGACAACTTCGTGAATTTGTTGTATATTTGAAGTCAAGTTTTTGGGTATTAATGAGGAAAACTGATTTTACGATATGGAATTTTCTACCCAAGAACTTTTGAGATTTGTGATTTTATAGATAAATCAATACACTGTAGGCTCTGTAGAAAACCTATCTACATCAGATGAAAGAGGCTGAAAAAAGATAAGTATATTCAGATCTGGTTGCTCAGTTCAAATTTATGGAAATCCATCATTTCAGAGGATTTCTATAGAGCCACACTGTCTAAGTTGAAATATTTATAGGATTTACTCACTTGAATTACAAAATCAAGCACAATAAGCATTTTCAACCGTGTAAGTCTTAATTTATAACCTGTATTCGGCAGGTCGATATTAAATTTTGAGTATTTTTAATGGTAGCGTTTTTTGAATATTGTGTTAATATTTATTTGGTTGGAAACTGGTTAACATATGGCTCAAAACTCAAGACATATATAAACAATGACCCACTTTTGCAATAATGTTTAGTGTAAGGAATAATGTTTTCTCCAGCAAAAACGCTATCAGCAAAAATACTACGAAAAAAACAAGTTACCTGCCGAAAGTAGGTTATGACTTTATTTTAAAATAATTTTTATATTTATTAGGTAAAAATAGAAATTATTATGAAGAAGTATTATGAGAATACCTCTTCATGGCGCAAGCTTGGATGACTGATGGATCATATATCAGAAAAATTGGAGACTGGGACGATAAAACCTTTGTCTCAAACTTTTCGATCGAGAGTTTTCTAGATACAGAAAGAGATGCAAAATATTTCGTAATCGCTACCAAAGGTTTTGGTAAAACTTTTCTTATAAGGTACAAGAGGATTTTATATCAAAGAATGTACAAAGATTGGAATTTTATTCCAGAGGACTCATTAGTAGATAAATCTACGCCAAGTATAGATTTTAAAAACAAAAAAAACTTATTTAAAAAGGAAGAAACTTGGAGAGATATATGGTTATTGTCAATACTTCTTTCCACTTTAAAAAATATGAGGAAATATCCTAATCCATCTAACAGTGAGGAAATAAGTGAAATTGACAGTTTAAGCATAGTTTCCAGATTGTTACAAGGACACGAAGAAATTCCAGTGGATTACTTGGCAACTATCATTAATAAGTATCATGAAGATTTATCCCCACTTAAAGAGGAACTAAATAACTTACTTGCCGTTATAAGGGGGAGAAAAATAAGTACTACAATAATTTTTATAGATGGCGTTGACGAAATTTTTAAACCACCTGAAAAATACAAATACAAATACAGCAAAACCGGTGTACGATCCAATGATATTTGGTATTTCTCTCAAATAGGCCTTATGAAAGCCGTTAGAACTTTGTCAGATATTAATATACACATAAAAATATTTTCAAGTATTCGAAAAGAAGCATACCTAAAGATGAAAGAAAGTGACGAAATGTCTCTACAACTAAAGGGTAATGTCCTCGATTTAAAATATTCCAAAAAAGAATTAGAGGATATGTTCATAAAAAATATAAAAGTCACGGATTCACATAGTCTTTTTGATCCTGAGCTTTTAGATAGCGACCCGATACATTCTTTTTTGGGTTTAAAAACTATTACACATTCTCGAACAGGTGAAACAGAAGACATATTTGATTATATTCATCGGCACACGCTCAAAAGACCTAGAGACATCATGAGCATGGGGTATGAATTAAGTCAATTATCAGATAAAAACGAAGAAAATATAGCAAGAGCTATAGAAGACGTAGCACGATATATTGCATCGCAATATATTACAGAAGTACGCCCGCATATAGATTTTTCCAAAGATGAATTTGACAAGTTATTTGATCTAATAAACACCAGAATAATCTATAAAAAGGATTTAAAGAAAATATGTAGTAAATTTAATTCACAAGTTTCTTGTGAAGCTAAAAGATGTAGTGATTGTGAAAAAATACATGTTTTTGGCAATTTGTACAAAATTGGATTATTGGGTGTTATAGAAAAAGATAATATTATAGATAAATATCTTCAAAAGTTTGTACAACTTGGAGAAATGACATTTGACAACCCAAAGTGCGTACTGCCACAATCAGAGTTCTATTTTATCCATCCTATATTAACAACATATATTTCAAAAAATGAGTCAACAGAATCCCAGCTTGACAAAATTATGATAATTGGAGATGGAAATTCATGCGACCTTAAGGTTATGCAAGATTATTTCGAAATACATAAAAAGCCAGAAAATAACATCCACACTTCTACTAATACCTGTCCTAAAATCTGTCCTCTGAGTAATCCTCAGATTCAATATGTTAAGGCTTCTGATTGTGAAAAAGAAGTTATAAAGATTGCAGCTGTACAACTTAATTTTGTATTGTCTGAAAATAGTTTTCCACCACAGATTATTGATGAAGACAAATCAAAGAAAAAAGTTCTAAATGCTTTAAAAATAGCGCGTGAATTACGGGCTGATATTGTTTGCCTACCGGAACTTTGTGTCTGTAAAGATTGGATTCCAGAAATCAAGAGTATCTGTCAGGATATGGTAGTAATACCCGGAAGCTACTACGATGAGAAAAAGCATAACATTTGTAAACCGCTGCTTGATTCAGATACCGATATTCCTCCTCAAATGAAGATAAAACCTTCTCCCATTGAAGATGGGATTATTGAACAAAAGATGGTACCGGGAAATAGATTATATATTTATGACACTAGAGTTGGAAAATTTTCCGTACTCATTTGTAGGGATTTCATTAACTTGAGTGACCGCCTTCGGGGTATTATAGATCTTATCTTCGTTCCTTCCTACAATAAAAAAACAGAAAGGTTCCATACCAATGCACAGAATCACATTGATAATAGCCATTCGTATATCATTATATCAAACACGTCTATTTATGGGGGCACTTCAGTCTTCGGAATAATTCGAGACGAGCATATTAATGATCTTGTGAAAGCAGGCTACAAAGCTGAAGGAGATAGTAAATACAAATTATGTGAACTGAAAAAAGGAGAAGAAGGACTGATTATTGGAGATTTTAATCTCACTTGTAAGTCACTTCTGTCGCCGACCCCAGCAGACCCGAAAGAAGATATAAAACCTGTTTCAAATCTAAAAAAGAAAATAATTAAGTTTTGATTCATTTGTATTCGGTTAAGAAATCTGTTAACATTAAAATTCTCAACCATTAGAAGTTTACAGAAATGGCAACAAAAATAACACATATTAATATATCGTATCTTAACCGAATACAAATAAATATTGATTAGACTGAGTATTTTCCAAAATGACGTAAAAAGTTTAAAAACAAAAAACAGATTAAGACTGCTTATTTTGTAAAAAATTCATCTGATGCCTCTAGAATAACACTACAAGGTGCCACAAAAGCCTGATTTTCAGTGAATACTGAACTAATATTTTAGCTTTTCTGTATTCTACTCTAGTAATATCATTTTAAAATTAGAAATATTGTAAAAGAATGAAAGTTTAGATCTCTGAGGAATGTTAAACTATATGGATTTTTATCAGAATGTTAAGTTTGAAGCTTGACAATGAGAAGATATTTATCGGAAGAAATAGAGAACTAGGAAGTCCTTCAGCACAATCCAGATAAAAAGCATTATCAATAAAAACAGATAGCTGCATAAAGCAATATTAAGAGGTTTTGAGGACTGAAAATTCATTACCTTTTCTTATCTCATCCCATTATCCATACATATTAAAACCAGACTTAAATAAAGTAATCTTTTTAAAAATCAGGAGAATAAAAATGAAAATTTTGCTTATCGGCGGAGGCGGAAGGGAACATGCAATCGCCGAAGGAATCAAGAAAAGCAAGCATAACCCCTCCCTTTATGCGTTAATGGCGAAAAAAAATCCCGGAATTGCCACTCTCTGCGAGGATTTTCTCCTTGAGAAGGAAACCGAAACTGAAAAAGTTGTCGAGTATGCAAAAGCCAGAAATATCGAAATGGTTTTTGTGGGCCCAGAAGCCCCTCTTGCAGCAGGAGTTGCAGATGCCCTCTGGGAAGCCGGAATTCCGGTTGTAGGGCCTAAAAAAGCCTGTGCAATTATAGAATTTGACAAAGCCTGGGCAAGAAATTTTATGAAAAAGTATGGAATCGAAGGCTGTCCTGAGTATGAAGTATTCACAGAGGAAAAGTCTGCACACGCTTTTATAGAAAAACTGGGAGATGTGGCAGTCAAACCCTCAGGCCTGACAGGAGGCAAAGGCGTAAAAGTTATGGGAGACCAGCTCCCTGACCTCGAAGCTGCCCAAGCCTATACAAGTGAGCTTCTTGAAAAAGGGGCTGTAGTTATCGAAGAGCGCTTCATAGGAGAAGAGTTCACACTTCAAGCTTTTGTGGATGGAAAAAACCTTGTATTCTTCCCTGCAGTACAGGACCACAAACGAGCCTATGAAGAAGATCTTGGACCCAATACAGGCGGTATGGGTTCATACACCGACGCTGGGGAAATCCTTCCTTTTATGCTCCCTGAAGACCTTGAAAAGGCAAAGAAGATTATGCAGGATACCGTAAAGGCACTCTGTGAGGAAACCGGAACAGGATATCAGGGCATTCTCTATGGACAGTTCATCCTTACAGCGAACGGTCCCAAGGTAGTGGAATTCAATTCCAGATTCGGCGACCCCGAAGCCATGAACGTGATTCCCCTCATTGAAACAGACTTTGTGGAAATTATGACTGCAGTAGTTAAAGGGACCCTTGGAAACCTGCCTGTGAGCTTTAGCAAGAAAGCGACTGTGTGTAAATATGCAGTTCCTACCGGCTACCCCGATGAGCCTGAAAAGGATAGTGAGGTAATTGTAGGGAATATAGGAGAAGCTTCCATTTATTATGCCAGTGTCTACGAAAAAGAAGGGAAAGTTTACACAACCGGTTCCCGTTCCATTGCGGTCGTCGGGGTTGCGGAAACTATAGAAGCAGCCGAAAAAATTGCCCAGAATGCTCTTGAAAATCTTCAGGGCAAGCTGTTTTTCAGGAAAGACATTGGAACTGCAGCTCTTATCCAGAAGAGAATCGACCATATGAAAGAAATAAGAGGCTGACTGTCTTAATTGTCCTTCAAAATATGGTATACAAATAGTACTACAGAGTAACATATTGTTTGAAATCAGCCAGAATAAAGTGAATTTAGCCAATAAAGTCGGGGTTGAAGCGATGAAGAAGGATGTACTTTCCATAACTGACCTGTCCAGAGAGGAGATCTATGAACTCCTCAAATCGGCTGTAGACCTGAAAGAAAAGCGCAAGGCAGAAGAACCTACAGAGTTCCTGAAGAATAAAAGTCTAGGGATGATTTTCGAGAAAGCTTCCACAAGGACAAGAGTATCTTTTGAGGTCGCAATGACCGATTTTGGAGGACATGCCCTTTACCTGAACTCCAACGATATCCAGATAGGTAGAGGCGAGACTATTGAGGACACTGCTAAAATCCTCTCAGGTTATCTTCACGGACTCATGGCTAGAGTTATGAGCCACGAGACTGTATTAAAATTAGCCGAGTACTCAACTATACCCGTAATCAATGCGCTTTCAGACCAGGAGCACCCCTGTCAGATTCTGGGTGACTTCATGACGATCCTGGAGTACAAGCAAAAGTTTGAAGGCTTAAAATTTGTCTGGATAGGAGATGGAAACAACGTCTGTAATTCGGCCCTACTCGGTTCGGCTATTATGGGAATGGAATTTACCATTGCCTGTCCAAAAGGATACGAGCCAAAAGCCGAGTATCTTGAAAAGGCAAAAGCCCTGGGAGGCAAGTTCACAGTTACGGATGATCCAAAAGTTGCTGCAAAAGACGCAGATATCATTTATACGGATGTCTGGGTTTCCATGGGCGACGAAGCCGAACAGGAAAAACGCCTGAAGGATTTTGCCAGATATCAGGTCAATACTGAACTTCTTAGAGCTGCAAAGCCGGATGTAATAGTTATGCATTGCCTGCCAGCCCGAAGAGGTCTTGAAATTACAGATGAAGTTATGGACGGCCCGAACTCTGTAATTTTTGATGAAGCCGAAAACCGGCTGCATGCACAAAAAGCTCTTATCCTGAAATTGATGAGATGAAAATTTCATCAATTCCAGCCATTGATATGTTATAAAAACTCATAGATTTTTTGGATTCTGTTTTTCAGATTAAGTATAAAGAGAATGGAAATTTTAAAAAAGTTCAGGCAAATTTCGTCCTCCGAATAAGCATTCAAGGAAAAAGTATAAGAACAAAGAGCACTACTATTGCAGCTGCAACGTAAGATATATAATGCGAGGGTTGCCCAGCCAGGTCAAAGGCGATAGGTTCAGGGCCTATTCTCGTAGGAGTTCGTGCGTTCGAATCGCACCCCTCGCACTAAACTTTTTTTAGCTTTTTTTGCATAAATTATCTAATTCTTACGTTTCTTTTGAGCCGCGACAAGGTGTCATTTTAAAGGTGACAGACTTAAGATCTGGCATCGAAGGATTTTGTAGGTTCGAATCCCGCCCCTTGAGCTATTTTTTACATCTAACTTTGGACTTTTGTGCTTAGAAAGAACCTATAAACTGCCCGAAGGAGTTAGGACCACGTCCTACATCCATGGTTGCTGTAACCTTGTTTGTTGATGTGTCAATTACAGAAACATTGTTGCTGCCTGAGTTAGTCACATATGCCTTTTTTCCATCCGGTGTGACTGCAACTCCGCTAGGAGCGTTTCCTACAGGAATTGTGGCTGTAACCTTGTTGGTAGCTGTATCAATTACAGAGATAGTGTTGCTAAGGCCGTTAGTCACATATACCCTCTTTCCATCTGGTGTGACAGCAACTTCAGAAGGAAGTTCTCCTACAAGTACTGTGGCTGTAACCTGGTTTTTTACTGCGTCAATTACATAGATATATCCGTTATTGCTTCCTTCGTCGCACGCCACATATACCCTTTTCCCATCCGGACTTATTGCAGCTCCGCGAGGATTGTTTCCTACAGGAATCGTAGCTATAACGGTGTTTGTTGCTGTGTCAATTACAGAGACAGTTTTGTCATCGATATTAGTTACATACACCTTTTTCCCGTCCAGTGTAACAGCAACTCCAAAAGGAACTTCGCCTACAAGTACTATGGCTTCAACCTCGTTGGTAGCCGCGTCTATAATGAGGATCGTATTGTTGCTGGGATTTCCTAAATCGGGGTGTGACACATATACCCTTTTTCCATCCGGACTTATTGCAACTCCACGAGGAGCGTTTCCTACAGGAATTGTGGCTGTAACCTTGTTTCTTGTTGCGTCAATTACAGATATAGTCCCGCCAAAAAAGTTAGTCACATATACCTTTTTTCCATCCAGTGTAACAGCGACTCCCATAGGATAGTTTCCTACAGGAATTATGGCTGTAACGTTGTTAGTAGCCGTGTCAATTACTGAGACAGTATTGTCGCCTGAGTTCGTAATATATGCATATGGACCTATACCGACTAACTGCATTACTGTTATTGTAGTTAACCTTGAATCTGTACCATTTTCATTGGTTGCTGTCAGATTAACTGAATAGATTCCTGAATCTACATATTCATGAACTGGACTTCTTTGTGTAGAATTACTTCCATCTCCAAAATCCCAGTTCCATCCAGTTGCATTTTGTGAAAGGTCAGTAAACTGAATTGAGAGAGGAGAATAACCCGCAGTAATGTTGCTACTGAAGTTTGCAACTGGAAATGGATTAGTAACGACTATGTAATTTTGCTTCATTACTTTATTATTACCTGCGTCATTTCCCACAGTCAGACTGATTGTATAATTTCCTGGCTTGGTAAATGTGTGCGTTGCATTCATGGCATGTTTTGAGTCAATCCCATCTCCGAAATCCCAAGACCAAAAAGTAGGTACTCCGCCAGTGCTGATATCATCGAATCGCACAACTAGAGGTGCAGCTCCATAAGTTGTGTTTGCAGTAAATTCAGCTACAGGTGGCAAGGTGTTTGTGACAGAGAGATCACACATATAGATGCCAGTGTCATTAGCGATGCTTTGTCTACTGTCTATTCCCCATACAATAGTATCATTGTATACATCAGGTGCTGTGTCAGTCCCTTCTGGATAAATATAGACTGGAATGCTTTTTGCTGAAGGGATGTCATAAACGTATACACCTGCATAACCAAATTGGTCATCGCCAGATTTTGAATATACAATTTTGTCCCCATGTATGTTAACATGAGTACCGGTGTCATCTCCAGCATCAGCGACGACATCAGGCCCATATAAAGTATTGCCTGTGTTATCACTGGTGACATCTGTAGCCTTTTTAGTGACAAGATCATACATTTGTATAAATCCAGATCTTGTAAAGGAGTTTGTCCATATCACTTTATTACCATACATATGCGGATTATTAACGTCGCTAGAATATGGACTTATTAATTCATTTTTCTTGGTTGTGATATCATACATAAAGATATCTCTTATATCCCTACCGTCGGCAGAATACACTATTTTTGTATCGTATATGTCTGGATTTTCTCCTTGTGCTATCCAGGCTTGTGTAGAAGTCGATATATCGCGCATATATACGTTGCAATTATAACTTGATTCATTGTAATTTGCACTCCATATTGTACTCCATACAATTCTATCGCCGTAAATAGCAGGAAAACTGCGATTGTCTACATTCTGTGTGATATATGAACGAGCACCCGAAGATATATCATAAACTGTAAGTCTTGGCGTTCCACTGCTTTCATCATGCCACACTAATTTGTTTCCGTAGATAGCTGGATGAGATGCTTCAGAAGAGTTAACTGCAGTGTCTGTTCTGGCGGTCAGGTCATAAACATGAATAACACCATTGTCTGTCCATACTACCTTGTTACCATAAATTGCAGGATCTGATCCATTACCAATTCTTGTCACCTGTGCCGCTGACACCACGGATGAAATCAAAATAGAAAACACAAAAAATAAAATTGTTGTAGCTAAAGCTATCGAATATAGTCTTTTGTTAATATTCACTGGTCTCTTCCCCATATATTCATTTAAAAGACTTTAAACTCCAGGCCATGAATTCAATATTTAACTATTTACTTCTAAATTCTGGGTATATGAATATAAAAGAACCTAAGTTTATTTATTAAAAGGAAACATTGTGGAAAATCAATGTTGAGTCAATATACCAAAATGATCAGGCACAAATTAGGATATACACAAAGCCAGAAAAGTGTACGAGTTTGTGTGGCTTTTCTACATAACCGTGTTTTGACTTTTTACTCAAGTTTATTCTGAATTTCTCATTATTGTGAGCTGAACTAATTCTTCTTCCAAAATATATAAATATAAATTCAACATTAATAGCTTTTAATAATTATTAAAAGCAGTAAAAGGAATCAGCATGGAATGGATACTTTTAATAATTGCAGGATTATTTGAAACCGGATGGGCAATCGGACTAAAATACAGTGACGGATTAACCAGATTCTATCCAATGGTATTTACGGTTATTACTTTAATTTTAAGCATGTATCTATTGGAAAGAGCTTTGAGAACATTGCCTGTTGGAACAGCTTATGCAGTTTGGACAGGTATTGGTATTATTGGGACAACAGTATTGGGAATATTCCTTTTCAATGAGCCAATGAATATAACACGAATCTTCTTTATTGGATTAATTGTTGTTGGTATTGGCGGATTAAAACTGGTATCAGCCTGATTATCTATCTCCTAACATTTGATAGAAAATACTCTGATTCATGAGTGAGAAAAATGAAGGATATTGAAGAAAAGATAATTGACATCGGTCATGAGATTTTTAAGGGCTATGGGGTTGATGATATCACTGCACAAATCCTATCGATACTTAACTTTGAATCAAATGAGATAAGTATGGAGGAATTAGCCCAGAGAACTGGATATAGTCTTGCTTCCATCAGCCTTAAGATTAAAAATATAGAACAATTTTGGAGCATAAAAAGGATATACAAGCCAGGATCTCGCAAAACATATCTGTATATGGAAAAACACCTGTTAGATGCTTTTGCTATCCAAATCAGGAATGGATTTGAAACCGAATTGGATATTGCAAAAACGAAAATAACTCCCCTTATAGAAGAATATAGAGAAAATGCCACTACTCAGGAACAAAAAACTAAACTCCATACATATGAGAATTATTTATCTGAAATTAATAAGTTTGAAGAATTGATCCACTATATATACTATCAAATCGATTATCTAAAAAAGACTCAAGTTTAAGTTATTGCTAACTTTAGATCACATAATGAACTCGGTAGCAAAGTGTTGTAGCCCAAGACAAGTGTAGCCGGAGTGAGATACTTTGTAATTTTGAATGATACTGAAAACAATACCTTTGGCCTTTGGGAAGAAGATAACTTACGGTAGAAATTATTGAATAAAGAAGTTGCTCAGATCCATGATACCTGAAATTCAAAGCGGTGATTATCTATCTTGTAAAGTTGACGGTAACTACTCCGATTTAATGGAATTCAGAGAATTACATATAGAACTATACTATATTTAACTGTAAATAAACCAACATGCGAGGATTGCTCAGTCAGGTCAAAGGCGATAGGTTCAGGGCCTATTCTCGTAGGAGTTTGTGTGTTTGAATCGCACCCCTAACATCCAAAATATTTAAATCATTCTTTTTGCTGACATTATCTAATTTATTGATATAACGCTTTGTTATCTTTTTCTGCTACTTTAAACTTGATAATGAATTCTGTACCCTGTGCTCGCTTAAGTTCTAGTTCTCCATCAAGCTGGTCAACAAGAATATTTACTAACTGCAGACCGAGTGACTCGACCGATTGTAACTCCAGATCTTGTGGAAGTCCTTTCCCATCGTCAGAAATTGTTAGGCTGAAAAAGGATATATTCATTTCATGATCCTTTTTTTTCCTGCAAAGCCTAATCTGAATTTTCCCATCCTGTTTTTCAGTGAATGCATGCTTGAGAGAATTTGAAATTAACTCATTAACAATTATTCCTAATGGAACAGCAGTATCCATATCAAAGAAAGTTTTTTCTTCTAAGTACATGCTCAGACTGATATTTTTGCTGCTAAGGTTGTAAGTCTTGAAAAGATTTCCAACTAACTTTTTAAGGTATGCTGAAAAATCCAGAGTGTCGGTTCCTTCTCCTTTATAGAGTTCCTCATGGATGAGGGACATCGAGATTACCCTGTTCTGACCTTCCCTAAAAGCCTCTATAACGTTTTTGTCCTCGAACCTCTCAGCCTGGAGGTCTAGCAGAGAAGAAATAATCTGCAAATTGTTCTTGATTCTGTGATGAATCTCTTTTATCCGGATTTTATCCATTCTTTCCAGGGCTTCTTCAGCCATTTTACGCTCAGTTATATCCTGTAGTGTTCCTCTCATCCGAACAGGAAAGCCTTTTTCATTAAAAATTATTTCCCCCTGTGAATGAACTATGCGCTTTTGTCTGTCAGGTATGTTAATCCTGTACTCAACACTGAAGAGCTCTCCTTTCAAAGCTCTTTGAATGGAATAATACACAATATTTCGATCGTTAGGGTCTATATAACTCAAAAATTCGTCGTGAGTTGGAGTTATTTCCAGGGGATCAAGTTGGAAAATTCTGTAAATTTCATCAGACCAATATAATTTATCAGTTAGCAGATCCCAGTCCCAATTTCCAAGGTGGGCTATTTTTTGAGCTTCATTGAGCCTCATCTCATTCTCCAGTAATGAGTCATAAGCCTCTTCAAGTTCGGCTGTACGTTCTTTAACTTTTTCTTCTAAAGTATCGCGAGCTTTTTTAAGAGCTTCCTCGACTCGTTTCTGCTCGGTGATGTCCTGGTTGATGCCATGAATCAAAATAGCCTTGCCCGATTCATCGGTAATGATTTCATTTTCGCTCAATAGGACTCTTGGCACGCCATCTCTGCGGATAATATTGTAGGTGCCACTGTATTTATGACCGCTCTCAATAGCTTCCTGGACACCCCTGTCGACCTTTTCACGGTCCTCGGGCACAATAAAACTCAAGAATAACTCATACGTGGGCTTCACTTCACCAGGTTCCAGCCCGTAGTTCCGGTACAATTGTTCAGACCAGGTGAGCTCGTTAGTAATAAGGTTCCAGGTCCAGCTGCCGATCTGAGAGATCTTTTGTGCTATAGCAAGCTCCTCCTCACTCTTTTGGAGCGCCTCCTCTACCTTTTTATATTTTGTAGTCTCACGTAATGAAAAGACCAGACTCTTAATATTTCCTCCTGAATTCTTGACTGGTGAAAGGCTCCAATCCCAGTAAGTCACCTCGCGGTCGGGCTGATCTGGAAAGATAAACGGCTTGTCCTTGTAGAAGACTCCTTTGCCGGTATCTCGAACTCTTCGAAAGATTACCTCGTTCTCTGCGTTAGGATACAGGGCAAAATGATTCTTACCGATCATCTCCTCAGACTTCATCTGACATGTCTCAGCATAGGCTGAATTGACCCATAAGAAGTTGAATTGCAAATCGAGAAGGACAAGCATAACGTCGGTAGTCTGCATTACACTCTCCAGCAGGCTCCGTTCACGGCTAAGTGCTTCTTCTGCCTTCATTCTCTCTTGTTCTTCTCTTTTTCTTTGTAGAGCTTGCATCATAGCCGGCGCGATAGCCTCGAGGTCTTCCTGCTGCTCATAACTATAGCCACCCTCACGATTTGCTACAGCGATTATACCTACCACTACCCCTTCCTGGAGAAGGGGCACACCTAAGAATGATGTCAGAGGGGGATGACCGGGTGGCAAGCCGATACTCTCTGGATGTGACTGCAGATCATTAACAAAAAAGCCTTCTGAACTGTCAATAATACTGCCGTATAAGCCAGGTAGGATAAAGTCTCCAGGTGGACGGCGATGCCTTGTCTTGTCGTACATTAAGCACTGGCTCCATCCCATATCACTGATAGCTATATTATGTAATATCCCATCAGCACCTAATTCACCAACAAAACCGAATTGACTGCCGGTTAATTCCAAAGCTACAGACAAACATACATTTCCCAGTTCTTCTTCTGTTTTTGCCTCTACTATATTGCTGAAGATAAGGTTAATTCCCTTAAGTATTCGATTGTATCGAAGCATTCTGTGTTCTTTTCGTTTGCGTTCGGTGATATCATCAAACACGGTATATACCTGGAAGGGTTTATCTTCTCCAGTTTGAAAAATGGGTATAGAATTAATGTTGATCCAGCGGTAGTGTCTCTCCTGAGGGTTGTAAACTCCCATTACCACATTCTGCACTTCCCTTCCTGTGCGCAAGGATACCATGGCTGGATGCTCGGACCCGGGGAATGTTGAGCCATTTTCTCGGATAGTTAGATGTTCCTCGCCCACAGAGGAGCTGCCCAAAAACTCAGTTGGAACCTTGCCAAGAATCCTCTCAGCTGCTGGATTCATGGAGATAATCTTGCCGTTAGCGTCCTGGTAGACTACACCTTGAAGCATGGTTTCATACAAAAGTCGATAATGTTGCTCCGAGCAGAGAAGATCTTTTTCTGCCTGCTTGCGCCTTGTAATGTCACTAAAGACTGTAACGAAGCGATTACCTCCCATCGGGCTTGCAAATACTTCAAACCATTTATCAAGAGAAGCATTGTATTCTTCAAAGTGCATTTCCATGCCTGCGCGAACAACCTCTCCGTAGCGTTCTAGCCATGTTTGCTCGACAATAGGAAGTATTTCTTTGACGTGCCGACCTATAACCTCTTCTCGTCTGAGACCTGAATACTTCTCATACGCGATATTAACATCAAGAATGACATAGTCGATGGGCTGACCTTTTTCATCAAAGACCATCTCAGAAATCTGTACTGCTTGCTCAATCAAATGGAAGAGCTCTTGGTATTTCTTTTTACTTTCAAGCGATTTTTCTTCAATTTCTTTCTGGTCACTTATGTCAAATCCAGAAATATTTACACATTCTTGCTCGGGAACGGGGTGAAACACAACCAGAAATACTCTATTTCCCACTTTAACTTTCATTTTTTCCGGACTTCTTCTGAAAATTACTTGTTGCACCAGATCTGCGACACTTGAAGGCAGTTTTTCTCCGATTTCTACGCCCCACTAATGCAATAAGGGCTCACCAGCCTCATTTGAATAAAGGATAGTGCCATCCTTTCCAATACTGAGCATAGGATTCGGGTTTATTACTGAAGATTGTCCCACTTTCACTTTTATTTCCCCTTAATTGTCCTTTTTTCTTATAGTGCTGCAATAAATTATGACCCAAGTAGAATCCATTTTCCAAGTAAAATCCATTTTTATTTATAGAACACTATTGACATTACCCCTTTTGTTCTAAAAACCCAATACAGAATTATTGAAAAGCATCAGGCATTGAAAGCTCTAAAAGAACAATTCATGATTAGCAGTGGCTTGAGAACCTTAAAGCAACGCATTAATTATGAGACTCAGGCATTGAAAGCTCTAAAAAAACGATTCATGATTAACGGCGGCTTGAGAACCTTAAAGCAACGCATTAATTATGAGACTCATGAGAAATAGAATACAATAGACCATACAAAAGACTTACAATAAAAGAGATACCCGCAATAACTAAAAATCCACGAAAGCCAAAAACTACAAAGATTGTTCCAAAAATAATGTAAAGCATTCCAGAAATAATGATAAGAATTAACCAGTATGAATAATGTTTGTTATCCATAGCTAGTAATTGGATAGACATCAATAAATAATTTATTATGTTTTTCATTAAAGAAATTACCAATACTCTTTATACTCATTTTTCCTTCTAATTCAGATGGAGTGTTTTTTTACTTCCAGAACGAAAGATAAAAAGAGTTATAATCAGCTTTGAAAATCGAAAAATATTGAAAAAAGTTTAGAATGAATAGATTCCAAAATTAGAATTGGATAAATGGTTA